>Ga0137418_10004210_pt1 | contig 13219 bp, 11 predicted proteins | sample CZODoug3_1_2_16f_FD_122242 | JGI IMG/M metagenome (GOLD analysis project Ga0137418, IMG submission 122242) | Vadose zone soil fungal communities from Angelo Coast Range Reserve, California, USA - CZODoug3_1_2_16fungal (Hybrid Assembly) | ecosystem: Environmental > Terrestrial > Soil > Vadose...
ATGCTTTGGACTTATGCACCCTTGGAGACCATGGATCGTGCTTGCCGGCCTCGCGGCGTTTGCGGGGCAGGCCGCCGTGGTTTACAAGTGGACCGACTCCGACGGGGTAATCCATTATTCCGATCAGCCGGTGCCCGGAGCCGAAAAGATCTTCACGTCCGGCAGTCCCACGCCCGCCGGATCGGTAACGTCAGACCGCTCGGCGAACCCGGGGCAACCGGGCCCCAAGAAGAATGTGTCGCCGGGAATCAACTACAACCAGTTCGCGATTACTTCGCCGACCCCCGAACAGACCTTCTTCGGCGACGAAGTCATCGGCGTGCATCTCGCCGTGGAACCCAGCCTCAAACCGGATCAGACCATCACCTGGCATCTGAACGGCAGGCAGCTCGACGATCTGGGGCCGGCCGCGACGCAGTTCAGCCTGCCTCACTTGGATCGGGGCACCTACGCCATCGCCGCGACCGTCACGGACCCGACCACGGGCGAATCCACGAGCACGGACAGCGTCACCTTTTACGTGCGTCAGCCGTCCAGTTTGTCGCCCCAACACCAGAAGCCTTAGCGCACCCGTTGCGCCAACCGGATGCTCCGATTGGCCGCTGAATTCAAGTTGGATGCGATTCACATCGAGGGCACCGAGCTGCTCGATAGCCTGGTGACCAGCGTCTTCCTGTTGGACCTGCAATTACATGTCTGCTATTTGAACGCTGCCGCGCAGACCTTGCTGGGTTTGGGCTCCAACCAGGCGCTGGGCCGAAGCATCACCGATTTGACGCGCGGTGCCGAGGCGCTGCTGCCGCTGTTCGATCGCGCGCGCAAGGGAGGCGAAGGAGTGGTGCAACGCGAGCTCGCCTGGCCGGCGCCGGCCGGAGCCGATCGCATCCTCGACTGCGCCGTGACGCAAATATCGCTCGGACAGGACAATTTCCGGCTGTTGCTCGAGATCGAGGACATCACGCAACATCGGCGTCTGACCCGCGAGAACGCGCTGCTGGCACAGTTGGGCGGGAGCCGCTTGATGGTGCGCCAGCTCGCGCACGAAATCAAAAATCCGCTCGGCGGCTTGCGCGGCGCCGCGCAGCTTCTGGAACGCGAACTCTTGGATCCGGCGCTGCGCGAGTACACCCGCGTCATCATCAACGAGGCAGATCGGCTCACCCATTTGCTCGATTCCATGCTGGGGCCCGGCCGCCCGCCCGCGAAGCAGCTGATCAACGTGCACGAGATATTGGAGCGCGTCTATCATTTGCTGCGCAGCGAGGCGCCGGAAGGCGTCACGGTCGATCGCGACTACGATCCGAGCCTGCCGCCGCTGACCGTGGATCCGAACCACATCATTCAAGCCATGTTGAACCTGGGCCGCAACGCCATTCAGGCGCTGTCGGGCGGCAACGTGCAGTCGCCGAGACTGATCCTCCGAACCCGCGCCGTGAGCAACGTGAGCGTGGGCGCGCAGCGCCATCGCCTGGTTGCCTCGATTCAATTCGAAGACAACGGTCCGGGCGTGCTCTCGGAAATTCGCGATACGATTTTTTATCCGCTGGTGTCCGGGCGCGCCGATGGCACGGGACTGGGCTTAGGCATTGCGCAGGACCTCGTCAGCCGCCACGGCGGCCTGATCGAATTCGACAGCGCCCCGGGTAGAACCATCTTCGTCATTTCTCTACCCATGGACTCCCTATGAGCTCGAAGCCGCTGCAAGTCTGGTTGGTCGACGACGATGCCTCCATCCGCTGGGTGCTGGAGAAAGCGCTGAAAGGCAGCGGCATGTCCGCCAAGTGTTTCGACCAGGCTGACAATGTCTTGACGGCGCTGCGCTCCGACGTGCCCGACGTCTTGATGACCGATATCCGCATGCCCGGGCGCAGCGGACTCGACTTGCTCAGGGAAATTCAGACGTCGCGGCCTGGTTTGCCCGTCATCGTCATGACCGCGCACTCCGACTTGGACGCCGCGGTAGCGGCCTATCAGGGCGGCGCGTTCGAGTATTTGCCCAAGCCCTTCGACATCGACAAGGCGGTCGATCTGGTGCGCCGCGCGGCGCAGCAAGCAACGGTTTCCATCGATGTCGAGGCCGCTCGCCGCAGCATCCCCGGATTGCTCGGCCAGGCGGCAGCCATGCAGCAAGTGTTTCGCGCGGTCGGCAGATTGTCCCGCTCCAGCATGACGGTGCTGATCACCGGCGAATCGGGCACGGGCAAGGAACTCGTGGCGCGCGCTCTGCATCGGCACAGCCCGCGCTCCAACAAGGCCTTCGTCGCGCTCAATACGGCGGCCTTCACCGCGGATCTATTGGAATCGGAACTCTTCGGCCATGAGAAGGGCGCATTCACCGGCGCCGATGCCCTGCGCCGCGGACGCTTCGAACAAGCGGACGGCGGTACGCTGTTCCTCGATGAAATCGGCGACATGTCGCCGGCGCTTCAGACGCGGCTGCTGCGCGTGCTGGCCGAGGGTGAATTCTATCGGGTCGGTGGGCAGACACCTGTGAAGGTCGAGGTGCGCGTCATTGCCGCGACCCACCAGGATTTGGAAGCGCGCGTGAATTCCGGCCACTTTCGCGAAGACCTGCTGCACAGGCTCAACGTGATTCGAATCGAAATCCCGCCGCTGCGGGAGCGGCGCGAAGATATTCCCGAATTGCTGCGGCATTACCTGGCGGTTGCCGGCCATGAGCTCGGAGTCGAGCCCAAGCTGCTGACCGCGTCCGCCGAGGCCGCGCTGGTGACTTTCGATTGGCCGGGCAATGTCCGCCAGCTCGTCAATGCCAGCCGGCGTCTGACCGTCACCGCGCCGGGACGGGAGATTCGCGCCGAGGACATTCCGCCCGATCTCGGCGGCGTGCCGGCCGGCCACTCCGCGAATCATGATTGGATGGCGAAGCTGTCGCATTGGGCCGAGCAGGAATTGGATGCGGGAACGCGGCGGCTGCTCGATCAGGCCGTGCCCGAAGTCGAGCGCATATTGATCCGCGTGGCGCTGCGCAAAGCCGACGGCCTCAAGCAGGACGCGGCCAAACTCTTGGGCTGGGGCCGCAATACGCTGACCCGCAAAATGAAAGAGCTGGGTATGGAGAACGTCGGGTAGCTCCCGAACTGTCCACGAACAATCAGCACTCTCGTGCACGAAGGCTTCTCGGATGTTCATGCCGAGCCTCCGCGAGTCGGGCAGTTTATACTCGCCGGCATGGGCGAATACCTGTCGCATAAAATCGAGGCGGTGCAACGCCTGTTGCTCGGCAATTCGCTGATGGACTGGTTGGTCGCGGGGATCGTGGCCGTCGCCGTCTGGTCGGGCCTCTGGATCCTGCGGCGGCTGTTCGCGTCGCGCTACGAGAAGTACTCGGACGCAGCGCATCCCGCACCGCTCCGCCTCGTTACCTTTCTCGTCGGGAACACGACGCAGCTCCTGTTCTTGGCGGTCGTGCTGTACGCCGCGCAGGAGAGCCTGACGCTGCCGGACAAGATTCATCATTACGTCGACAACATCGCACTGATGCTCTTTCTGGTGCAGGTGGGTCTCTGGGCCGGACTCGCGCTGCGCTTCTATTTGGAGATGAAGGAACTGGAGCGCGGCGCCGACCGGGTATTTGCCGGCTCGCTGAACATCATCAATTTCATCGCTCACTTGGTTGTGTGGTCGCTGCTGACCTTGGTCGCGCTCGAGAACCTCGGCGTCAATATCACCGCGCTGCTCGCCGGCCTCGGTGTCGGCGGCGTGGCGGTGGCTCTGGCGCTGCAGAACGTGCTCGGCGATTTGTTCGCCTCGCTGTCGATCGCTCTCGACAAGCCCTTCGTCATCGGCGACACACTGGTCATCGACACGTTTACCGGCAAGGTGGAATACATCGGCATCAAGAGCACCCGGCTGCGGAGCGATACCGGCGAACAGATCATTCTGTCGAACGCCGACATGCTGAAGAGCCGTGTGCGCAATTTCGGCCGTGCCCAGGAACAGCGGGCGCTGGCGACGATTCGCGTGACCTACGAAACGCCCGCCGACAAGCTGCAGAGAATCCCCCCGCTGCTCGAGAGCATCGTTCGCGAGCAGGCGAACGCCCGATTCGAGCGCTGTCACCTGAAAACCCTGGGCGATTCCGCCCTGCACTTCGAGCTCTCGTATTTCGTGCAGCAACCCAATCTCAATCCCCTGCTCGACCTGCAACAGGCCGTCAACTTTCGCATCATCGACGAATTTCGCCGCTTGGGCGTCGAGTTCGACTATCCGACGCAGCGCGTGATTCTCGCGCAGCAAGGGAATCGCGGCCAATAGCGCGGCCGCCCCAGCCCAACCGCCGTGTTTCATGTCGTGCTGTTCGAGCCCGAGATGCCGCCGAATACCGGCAACGCCATCCGGTTGTGCGCCAATAGCGGCGCGACGCTGCACTTGGTCAAGCCGTTGGGATTCAGCCTCGATGACAAGAGCCTGCGGCGATCCGGCCTCGACTACCACGATCTCGCATCGGTCGAAGTGCACTCCGACTTCGATGACTGTCTCGAGAAACTCGAGGGTGCGCGGCTGTTCGCCGTTGAGACCGGAGGGCGGCGCTGCTACAGCGATCTCGAGTATCGTGCCGGCGATGCCTTTGTGTTCGGACCGGAAACACGCGGACTCCCGCCGGCCGTGATGGACCGAGTCGGACGTGATGCGTCGCTGTTCATTCCCATGCGCGCCGGGATCCGCAGCATCAACTTATCCAACGCCGTGGCGCTGGTCGTCTACGAAGCGTGGCGTCAGCTGGGCTTCGCGGGGCAGGATCCGGAGTGCGGGCAATGACGGAGCGCCCGATGCGGTGCCCCCCTCCCTACAGGACCATCGTGCCCTCGAGCACGGCCACGCAGCGTCCGCCGATATACGTTGCGCTCACCGCTCCATCATGAGCCGCAGTACGTCCGAGCAGCAGACTCGGCCGACCTATGTCGACGCCTTGATGTATGCGCCACGCGAGCTCGGCGCGTTCGCCGGTATGGCCGGCACGCTCGCCGGATTGAAGCGTGGCGAGCAAGGCGATGGCCGCCGCGCACGCACTCCCTGTGGCCGGATCTTCGACGATCCCGTCGAGCGGCGAGAACATGCGCGCATGCAGAACGATCTCATCGGACGCGGCGGATGGGTCGCGCGCCCGCCAGTATGCGAAAATCGAATCCGCGCCGTCGAGCGGAAAGAGTTCAGCATGCGCCGCGACATTCGGCGTCGAGCGGCGCAGCGCATCGCGGCTGTCGAGTTCGGCGACCAGAAACGGCAGCCCGACCGAGACGATCTGGGGAGCGTGCGTTTCCATGGCGATATGCCGGGGATCCAGCGACAGACAGGCCGCCGCAACCTCGCGTGGCACGAGGCCTCTGCGCGACAAAGCCTCCGGCGCCCGCAGCTCCGCGCCGACGGTGGCGCCGTGCTCGCGCAGCAACTTGAGCGGCACCAGACCCGCGCGCTCCTCGAACCGGAAACTTCCGTCGGCTGAGGCGGCCGCCGCCGCCGCGAATGGGCTTTCGTGCGCCAGCACGAACGCCGTTCCGACATTCGGATGCCCGGCGAAGGGTACTTCGGTGCGGGGCGTGAAGATTCGCACCTTCGCGGTGTTCGCCGGGTCGTCCGGCGGCAGCACGAATGTGGTTTCCGAATAGTTGAACTCGAGGGCGATGGACTGCATCTCGATGCTCGAGAGGCCTTCGGCGTCCAACACCACCGCGAGGGGATTCCCGCCGAACATCCGATCGGTAAATACGTCCGTGGTCACATAGCGTCGCTTCATGGCTGCCCCCCCGCGTGAGTCACTCCGTCTCCGAACGCATTTCCCGTCCCATCAGCGCTTGTACCGCGGCTTGAACCGGTTTGCCCTCATGCGTGACCCGGTACACTTCTTGGCATATGGGCATGTCCACCGTCAGCCGCTGCGCCACCGCGCAGACTGCGCGCGCCGCGGGAAGGCCTTCGACCACTTGATGAATGCCGCTCGCTGCGTCGCGTAAGGATTGGCCCCGGCCCAGGGCCATGCCGAAGCGGCGATTGCGCGACTGATCGTCGGTGCAGGTGAGCACCAGATCGCCGAGGCCGGCCAGTCCCATGAAAGTCTCGCGCGCGGCGCCGAGCTTGACCCCGAGTCGCATCATTTCGGCAAGCCCGCGCGTGATCAACGCCACCCGGGTGTTGGCGCCGAAACCCATGCCGTCGGCGATGCCTGAACCGATCGCAATGACATTCTTGACCGCGCCTCCGACCTCCACACCCATGATGTCGGTTTGCGTGTATGCGCGGAAATTCGGTCCCGACAGGCTCACCGCGAGTTCCTTGGCGAAGCGCTCGTCGCGGGAGGCGACCGTCATGGCGGTGGGCAGCCCGGCTCCGACTTCCTTGGCAAAGGTGGGGCCGGACAATACCGCTCCCGGACGCTTGCCCAAAACCTGGCGGGCGATCTGATGCGGCAACTGGCCCGTCTCGATCTCGAATCCCTTGGTTGCCCATGCAATGCGCGTGTCGGGACCCAAGAGCGGCTTGATGCTCTCCAGCGTCGCGCGAAATGCGTGCGAAGGCACGGCGATCAGCGCATCCCGCGCAGCCTCGAGCGCCTCGCGCAGGTCGCCGGCAACCTGCAAAGTGTCGGGGAATCCGGCATCCGGCAAATATCGCGCATTGCGCCGCGTACGGCGCATCGCATCGAGCTGGACACCGTCGCGTCCCCACAGCTGCGTAGGATGCCCTTCCCGGGCCAGTTGAATGGCGAGTGCCGTGCCCCAGGACCCGGCGCCGATGACCGTCATCGGTTCAGCGCTTGGGCGCGGCATCTCTCAAGGTTCCCCTAGTGTCCTGAATCATTAATACGTTACTCGCTGCGCCGCGTCTTTTCGCGCCGGGCGGCGTTGCGCCTCCTCGCCATAGTGCCCACTATGCCTCGTCGGCGCGCCTTGCCCGGCACGAAAATCCGCAGGCGAATCGAGCAACGTATTAATGATTCAGGACACTAGGCCCTCGAGGGATCGAAACGCTTGTCGAGGCCGAGCCAACATTGCATGTAGTCCTGCTGCAATGACGGCTTGCCGTGCAGCGCGGAACGAGTTGGCCTGAGCACGAAGCGGCTTTCGAACATGAAGGCCATCGTGTCGGTGATATGTTGGGGCTGAGTGGTGTCTGCGGCCAGCGCCTTGTCGAAGGTCGCCGCATCGGGCCCATGTCCGCTCATACTATTGTGGAGCGAGGCTCCGCCGGGCACGAATCCCGTGCTCTTGGCGTCGTAGACGCCGTGAATCAGGCCCATGTATTCGCTCGCCACATTGCGATGGAACCACGGCGGCCGAAACGTATTTTGCATCGCCAGCCAGCGGGGCGGGAAAACCACGAAATCGAGGTTGCTGGTTCCCACGGTGCCGCTGGGCGAATGCAGCACCAGGAATATGGAGGGGTCCGGATGATCGTAGGAGATGGATCCAATGGCATTGAATCGGCGCAAGTCGTATTTGTAAGGGACATTGTTGCCGTGCCACGCCACCACATCGAGCGGCGAATGATCCATCCGTGCAGCCCATAGGCGACCGAGGAATTTGGCGATCAGCACGCAGTCGCCGGCCCGATCCTCGTAATAGGCGTGCGGCGTCAGAAAATCACGCGGGTTCGCGAGCCCATTCGATCCAATGGGGCCGAGATCCGGCAACTCGAGAGGCGCGGCGAAATTTTCGCAGATGTAACCGCGCGCTCCGCTCGCGGGTGCATCGACCCGGAACCTCAGACCACGAGGAATGACGGCTATCTCCTGCGGCTCGACTCGCATGCGCCCGAGCTCGGTATCGAGGATCAAAGCGCCGTGCTGCGGCACTATCAGAAGCTCGCCATCGGCGCTGTAGAAAAACCGATTGCCCATCGATCGATTGGCGACATACATGGAGATGCCGCAGCCGGTATGAGTCTCCGGCGAACCGTTTCCTGCGATCGGCAGCAGGCCCTCGACGAAATCGGTGGGAACGTTCGGCAGGGGCGGAGGGTCCCAGCGCAGCTGATTGGGAGAGAGGGGCTCCGGGTTGGTCTGGTCGGCAAAGGGATCGCGGTCGAGCGCCTGGAACGGCGCGTGCGTCACCGCCGGACGAATTCGATAGAGCCAGGATCGTCGATTGGCGTGCCGCGGCGCCGTGAATGCCGTTCCCGAGAACTGCTCCGCGTAGAGATCATAGGGACAACGCTGCGGTGAATTTTGCGCAGGCGGCAGTGCGCCGGGCAGCGCTTCCGTCGCGAACTCGTTGCCAAAGCCCGACAGGTAGCTGAACATTGGGCGCCTCAAGCCTTCGGCGGAACTTTCAGAGACCCTCGGCGTATCTGGTCGCGCTCCATGCTGACGAATAGCGCGCGGAAATTGCCTTGACCGAAGCCGTCATCTCCCTTGCGCTCGATGATTTCGAAAAAAATGGGGCCGATCAGGGTTTGAGTGAAGATCTGCGCCAGGTATCGGCCATTGGCGCCGTCGAGCAGGATGCCGCGCTTCTGCAGATCGGCGACGGATTGTCCATGACCCGGCAACCGCTCCTCCAGCATCTCGTAATAGCTGTCCGGCGGCGCGGTCATGAACTTGAGCCCGCGCGCCTTCAGCTCGTCCCAAGTCCGGAAGAGGTCATCGGTGCGCAGCGCCACGTGCTGAATGCCCTCGCCATGATATTGCTGGATGAACTCCTGGATCTGATCCATCTGGCCGCTGCCTTGGTCGAATTTCGATTCGTTGATGGGAATGCGAATTTTGCCGCAGGGGGCGCATAGCGCCCGGCTGGTGAGACCCGTGTATTCGCCGGTGATGTCGAAATATTGCTGTTCCCGGAAATTGAATATCCGGTGGTAGAAATCGTAGAAGTAGTCCATCCGTCCCTTGGCGACGTTATGGGTGAGGTGATCGATCTCGACCAGACCGGCGCCCGGAGGCGAATGCGGAGTTCCGGGCTCCGCGATGAAATCAACGTCGTAGATGGTCGGGTTGCTATAGCGGTCGACGAGATAAATCAGACTTCCGCCGATCCCTTCGATCGCCGGTATGTTGAGTTCCATCGGACCGATCGAGCCCTTGACTTCCTTGGCTCCGGCCTCGACCGCCTTGCGCAAGGCAAAGGCCGCGTCCTTGACGCGAAATGCCATGGCACAGGCGCTCGGCCCATGGTCGCGCGCGAATTGTTGGGCAAGACTGTTGGGTTCGGCGTTGACGATGAAGTTGATATCGCCTTGCCGGTACAGAGAAACATCCTTGGATCGATGCCGCGCGACGCGGCTGAATCCCATGGATTCGAACAGCCGACCCAGTTCGGCCGTATCAGGGGCTGTGTACTCGACGAACTCGAATCCGTCGGTTGCGAGGGGGTTTGAGAGTTCGCTCAGGGGTTCGGCAGCGTGCATAAAAAGGTCTCGGAACGTGCGGATCTGCTTCCTCAGCCTGCGCGCCCTTGTCTATCAAAAAAAGCGTATTATTTAGAATATCTTCATCTAATATTTAGATCATCTATGCGAATCGATCTCAATGCCGTTCAAGTGCTGGAAGTCGTGATCCGCGAAGGGAGCCTCGCGGCCGCTGCCAAGAAACTGCATCGCGTTCAATCGGCCGTCAGCTACCAGCTGCGAAAGCTCGAGCGGCAGCTCGGTCTCAAGCTGCTGGACCGCGACGGGTATCGCGTCCGGCTGACGGCGGCAGGAGAGGCAGTATTGGCGGAAGGCAAGAGAGTGCTTGCGCATGCGATGTCGCTCGAGACCCTGGCGCGTCAGCTCTCTGAAGGATGGGAGGCACGCCTGACGGTTATCGCCGACGGCATTCTGCCGCTCGAGTCGGCGCTCACCGCGTTGAAAACGCTGGCCGAAGAGCGCATCCCGACTCGTATTCAGCTGAAGGTGGAATTTCTCAAGGGCGTGCAATATCGCTTCGAACGGGACGACGCGGATCTGATGCTGGTGAAGGACTACGAGCCGCGTCCGCAGTTGCTGTCGGAAACCCTTCCCGAGATTTCATGTGTGCTGTGCGTGGCTGCGGCCCATCCTCTGGCGGGCAAACCCTCGGTCACCCTCGATCAGCTGCATGAACACGTGGAGTTGACGGTGCAGGACTCCAGCGACCAGGGCGACGATCGCCACATGTTCGGCGGCGAACGCGTGTTTTATCTCTCGGATTTTTCGGCCAAGAAAAGAGCCCTTGCGATGGGGGTCGGGTTTGGGTGGATGCCCACATACCTCGTGGAGAGCGAACTGCGCGCCGGCGAATTGCGCGAGGTGCACTACTCCGGTGGTTCGCGCTATCGATTCAATCCAATGCTCGTGCATCGCGCAGACCGCCCCCTCGGCCGCACCGGTCAGCATCTGGTGAGCCTGTTGCGCCGGTATTCGCTCGCGAATGCCAAGCCCACGCGCCGGGCGGCCGCGTCCCAACGCATCCGCTGAAACGAGAACATCAAAGCGTGATGCGCGTTCCCAGTACTGTGAGGAACTGCGCCAGCCACGCCGCATGAGCCGGCCACGCCGGGGCGGTAACGAGTACGCCGTCGGTGACCGCCTGATCGACAGGGATCTCGGCATATTCCGCTCCCGCGAGCTTCACCTCTGCGGCACATGCAGGGTACGCCGACACGCGCTTGCCGCGGATCACGTCGGCCGCGGCGAGCAATTGCGCGGCATGGCACACGGCGGCGATAGGCTTCTTCTCGCGGGCGAAATATTGCACGATCTTGATCACTTCCGCGTTCATGCGCAGATACTCGGGAGCCCGGCCCCCGGGGATCAACAGGGCATCGTAACGATCGAGCTTGACCTCCGCGAAGGTGGCGTTGAGGGTGAACCGATGACCCGGCTTCTCCGAATAAGTTTGCTGTCCTTCGAAATCATGCACGGCAGTCATCACGTACTCGCCCGTCTTCTTGCCGGGACATACGGCGTGCACGGAATGGCCTACCATCTGTAAGGCCTGGAACGGGACCATCGTTTCATAATCCTCGGCGTAGTCCCCGACCAGCATCAGAATCGACTTGCTCATAATTCACCTGCTTCGGTTTGCCACGCTGCGCAACGCCGCATGGGTCGCGGGACACTCTAATCCAGTCTCCGGCGAAGTTGTACGGCGATCGGAATTGAAAGGCAATTCCCCGCCAATTTTGGCAACGCCGCAATACGGACCGCAAGAACAGCCCAGGTTGGGCAAGCGTGGTCAAGACCGGCCCGGCGGCTTCGCACCGGTGGCCCCTGCGATGGAACGGTCTGCCGGCGATATAATGTGAGCCGGCTGCAGGAGCCGGCGCCGGCGACTGCCAATATCCGCGGCGGAGTCCGCGAGTTGAGCGCGGCCTACGCCGCCATCTGGAGAGAAACACCGTGAACGACATACGAGTGGAAACCGACAGCCTGGGTGAGGTGGCAGTGCCGTCCAACAAGCTCTGGGGGGCGCAGACTCAGCGCTCGCTCGAGTATTTCAGCATCGGCCGAGACTTGATGCCCCGCGAAATGATCACCGCCTATGCCGTCCTCAAAAAGGCCGCGGCCAACGCCAATCATAAAGGCGGCCGGCTCGAGACCCTGGCGCACAGCCTGATTGTCCAAGTCTGCGATGAGATCTTGGCCGGTCAGCATCACGACATGTTCCCGCTGCATGTCTGGATGACCGGTAGCGGCACCCAGTTCAACATGAACGTGAACGAGGTCATTTCCAACCGCTGCTGCCAGCTCGCCGGCACGGCGCTCGGCAGCAAGACGCCGGTCCATCCGAACGATCACGTCAACATGTCGCAGTCGTCGAACGACTCGTTTCCATCGGCCATGTACATCGCGTCCGCCGTCAACACCGTGCAGCGGCTGATTCCGGCCGTGCAAGCGCTGCAAAAGTCGATCGCGGCAAAGGCGGCCGCATGGGACGACATCGTCAAGATCGGTCGCACCCACATGCAGGACGCAACGCCGATCACCCTCGGCCAGGAATGGTCCGGCTACGCCGGCATGCTGGAAGACAACCTCGAACGCATCGACGCCGCGCTGCCGGGAGTCTATCGGCTGGCGCTCGGCGGTACGGCGGTGGGTACCGGGATCAATGCGGCGCCCGGCTTCGCCGAAGCGGTTGCGACCGAGATCGCGGATCTTTCCGCCCTTCCCTTCGTCAGCGCACCCAACAAGTTCTCCGTGCAGGGTGCGCACGACGCCCTGGTCCAGCTTTCCGGCACCTTCCGCACGCTGGCGGTGTCCCTGTACAAGATCGGCAACGATATCCGCCTGCTGTCCTGCGGCCCGCGCGCCGGTTTCGCCGAGCTGATCATTCCGGAGAACGAACCGGGCTCATCCATCATGCCCGGCAAGGTCAATCCGACCCAGGCCGAAGCCCTGACGATGGTCGCGGCCCAGGTGATGGCAAACGATGTGGCGATCGGCTTCGGCGGCGCCGGCGGCTATCTCGAAATGAATGTCTACAAGCCGCTGATGATCTTCAATCTCACGCAGTCGATCACCATCCTGACCGACGGTTGCACGAATTTCCGTCGATTCCTGATCGAGGGAACGAAGCCGAACCTGAAGAAGATCAAGGAATATGTCGATCGCTCGCTGATGCTGGTCACCGCACTCGCCCCGGTGATCGGCTACGACAAGGCATCGAAGATCGCCCACCACGCCATGGACCACGACCTGACACTGAAGGTCGCGGCACTGCAGCTCGGATACGTCACGTCAGCGGAATTCGATCGGATCGTCGACCCGGCCAAGATGGTCAAACCCTACGTTGCCAGCGATTGACCACGCCGTGACCGGGTCGAGTGACATGGGGGTCGTTGCCGGTACCGGCGCCCATCCAGTGCGCGTGTCATCGCAGCCCAAGGTGGAAGCCGCAGACGTTCTTCACCTGCTTGGCGCCGGCGTCACGCTGCTATTCGAGAATGGTCAGACGACTGAAAGGGTGATCTCAGCCGCGACGAGGCTCGGCGCGGCGCTGGGCTACAGCGCGATCATCCTGCCGCGCTGGGGCGAGGTGAGCATCCGCATCGATGGACCCGCGGATCGCCGGCAGGAAATCATCGCCGCGACGCCCGCGGGCGTCGACATGCACAGGGTTGTCGCCACCGTCAGGGCGATCGACGACATCGGCGAGAGCCGCATCGATACCGCGGCGGCACGAGCGTCGTTCGACGCGATCACCCGATACCCTCCGGTCGGCGTTGCCCGCTTCGCCTCGTTTGCGGCCGCTGGGGCAGCGGCGCTGGGTGTGATCTTCGGCGTCTCCCATTGGACCAGTTTG
>Ga0137418_10004211_pt1 | contig 13218 bp, 13 predicted proteins | sample CZODoug3_1_2_16f_FD_122242 | JGI IMG/M metagenome (GOLD analysis project Ga0137418, IMG submission 122242) | Vadose zone soil fungal communities from Angelo Coast Range Reserve, California, USA - CZODoug3_1_2_16fungal (Hybrid Assembly) | ecosystem: Environmental > Terrestrial > Soil > Vadose...
CCAGCCGTGGCTGTCAGGCCCGTGGGTGCCGCAGGGGCCGATCCTCCTCCACCACCGCCACCGCCACCGCCGGAGTAACCCGATCCGCCGCAACTTGGAAATAGCAGGAGCAGGACAAAACCTGCAAAAGGCAGCCAGGTAAACGTTTTAATTGGCATCAACCGGGATCCCCCAATCGGCTCCCGAATGATACCTGAATCCGCCGCAGACTCACTCAGGAGTCGGGGTATCGCAAGGACAGCCTCTCGCCAACCCAGATTCGCGTCCCTGACAGAGGGCCTCCGGTGACAAAGTCCGGTGACAAAGTCCGGTGACAAAGGTCCGGTGACAAACGTCAGGAGAAAAAGTCCGGCGAAAAAGTCCGGCGAAAAAGTCAACGACGTGCAAGACCGCACGGAACTGAATGGGGAGGGCTGCCCCGTGCCGGTCTTGCTGCGTCGTGCAGTGCGGCGAGAAGGATTATCGTGAGCCGGGCGCGAAGGGAATGCTTCGCAACGGCGTTAGGTCGAGAGATTCCGCGACCGAACGGTCCTTGTTCATCAGCTGCCGCATCAAGTGCGTCAAGTCTTCAACGCTGGCATCGCGTCCAATGTGGGCATCGACATAGGCGAGTTCGCCAGCCGGAAGGGAACTCATGCCGGACATCAAGATGATCGGCAGAGACACGTCGAGTCCGCGAATCTCCTGCGCGAGCTGCGCACCCGTCGTATCGGGCAGTTGATAATTCAAAAGCGCCAGGGCGAAGGTATGCGAGTGGATGAGTTCGATGGCGGCCCAGGGCGCGGCTGCGGTTCTCACCTCAAATCCGCAGTCTTCGAGAATGCTGGCCAGCAGGCGTAGAGATTTCGGGTTGTCGTTAACGTACAAGACAGTGGTTCCTGTGTTCATGACTGGTTCCTCCGCAGGAGTGATTTTCTTCTTTGCTGAGAACGACGCATGGCATTGATTCTTGCGCGGCCGCGTGTAAAGTTGCGCGGAGATCTGGTAAAAGTTCGTAAAAGCGCGGATCGACCTCAGAACCTTCAGTTAGGGCGAAGGAACACATGGCGACACAATTACGTATCCTTGCAAGGATGCGAATTCGTGTCTGGCCCCGATTGGGCGCGCCCTTCTTCCTCAGGCTCTTGGCGTGTTTTCTCGTTCTCGCGTTCATCGCGGGGGTTCTGCTAGCGGAGGTGACGGTGCATCCCGGGCGCAATGTGCAAGGTCCGGCGGACGAGATGCGCGTCCGCCGAGCGGCGCAACGGTATCACTACGAACTGGCCGAGGTCGCGGTCGCCGCCCGCGACGGAGCGATGCTGCGCGGATGGAGCATTCGCCCACCCAACGGCAATGGGAACGCGGTGATTCTCCTGCACGGCCTGGGCGACAACCGCACCGGCATGGCGGGTTACGCTGAACTCCTCTTGAGCCAGGGTTTCAGCGTGCTGATGCCGGACGCGCGCGCCCACGGCGTCAGCGGCGGGGACCTCGCCACATTTGGTCTTCTCGAAACCGACGACATTCGCCGTTGGCTGGACTGGTTACAACAAACGGACCATCCTGCGTGCATCTTCGGCCTGGGCGAGTCGATGGGCGCGGCCCAGTTGTTACAGTCTCTTCGGACCGAAACTCGCTTTTGCGCCGTTGTCGCCGAGTCGCCCTTCGCCAGCTTTCGCGAGATCGGCTACGACCGCGTGGGGCAGCGCTTCCATACCGGTTCGTGGCTCGGCCGCACAATTTTGCGTCCGATCGTGGAATTTGCGTTTCTTTACGCGCGGTTGAAATACAAACTGGACTTCGAGCAAGTCTCGCCCGAACAGGCCATCGCTCGAACCCAGGTTCCGATTTTTCTGATTCACGGCAAGGTGGATAGCAACATTCCGGTTCGCCACGCAGAGTTGATCGTCACGCGCAATCCCGGAGTTTCACTCTGGGAAGTGCCGAACGCGGATCACTGCGGCGCGCGAAGCACAGCACCCGACGAGTTTCGCGACAGAGTGCTGGGCTGGTTCGCCAGCCACGCCTCATTCAGGCCCGCTCTGCTGTGTTGTGGTGGTGTGAATCGCAATGGCCTGCTCAACCCGGCCCAACGATCGCGAGCCATACTCTTCAATTTGCCAAGGGCGCGCGCCGGTTGCGCCATCGATGAGGTCTATAACCTGCAGGCGGTTTGAAAATGCGATGCGTTTTCGGTTCCGATCGGTTCTGATCTTCTGTCCTTGGTGCGGCATCTCTCTTCCGACAGCGCGCGCCAGAGTCTAGCGTCTCAGCCGCGCGAAAACACAATCGCAGGCCGATCTCTGTAGGACGTCCTCCGCAACTCCCGATACGAGTACTTCTTCGCCAAGCGGATCGAAGCAGCATTCTCGGGGTGGATCAGGCAAACGGTTCTGCCACCCTCAAAATGAGTTTCGCCCCAAGCCAGCACCTCGCGAAGAGCTTCGCTGGCGTAGCCTTTGCCATGCGCGGCCGGCGAGAAAATCCAGCCGGCTTCGGGCGTGGTCCCAAGGGGCGGCTGGATGTCGCGTTTGTAGTCGGCAAATCCCAGTTCGCCGATGAAACGGCTGGTTTCCTTTTCCTCGACCGCCCAATAACCGAAGCCCATCACCGACCAGTGGCCGGCGTAGCGGAGCAGTTTTGTCCAAGCCTCTTCTTCGGAAAGGGGCTTGCCACCGATATAGCGCGCGACGATGGGATCAGCCCACATGGCGGCGCAAGGGGCAAAGTCGTCCAAACCATGGGCGCGCAGCTTCAGGCGCGCGCTTTCGAGCACGGGAGCTTGTTTTAGCTTCGCCACTTGAGCGTCACCGGTCCTGCCATGGGATGATGCATGGTCGCGCCGGTCCTGCGGGATTCCAGGTATTCATTCTTGAGCTGGAAATACCACTTGGCCGGCCGGTCGGCGTCGTCGATGAGCATGAGGTGCGGGTTGTGTTTCAGGCCCTCGGCTTGCTTCTCCATCGTCTCCTGATCTTGTTTCACAAACTTCGCGAAGATGAATTGCAACATCTCCGCGCCGAACGGAAGCCAACGGAACAGATTCCACGCGGCAACCACATCGATGCGGCAGCGCTCGCGCGTGATCGGAGTGACCGTCGTCAGACTGGAGAACCAGTACTTTCCCGCAAGAATGGTTTCCACCCGGCGGTTGGGCAGGACGAAGTCAATCGTTGTCGTGATCGAATCCGCGTCGGCATACATGCGCAAAAGCTTGTACGGCGCGCTGTTCGAGCTGGGTGTGTGCGCGGCCATGCGGAAGCCATTCGGGATGGGCTCGAAATTCTTCTGCTTCTCGTGAATGCTGTGCCGCTGCCGCCACCACCAGGCCTGATGCACAAAAGGTCCATGTGCCGGATCCATCAGGCCGATGATGCCGTGGTCGATATTGCAGGCGAGATCGGCGACCAGGTAAGCGGTCTTGTATTTGTCGCTCAACAGCGGCACCCGCGGCGCGGGTTCGGTCGGCTCGGCAGCACGCGTAAAGCCCGCGCCCGCCGGCCCCGCTTCCGGCATGAAGACCCAGATAAAGCCATCGTGTTCTTCGCACGCGTGGCTGCCGGCGTAAATGCGATCCACTCGCAGCTTCTTCCCCTGCTCCTCGGTGAGCGACGGAATCTCCGTGCACTGCCCAGAATGGCAATCGAACTTCCAGCCGTGATAGCAGCACTCGAGTTGCTTGCCATCAAACTGCCCATCGGAAAGCGGAATGCCTCGGTGCGGACACGAATCCCTGAGAGCAAAAGCCTTTCCGTTTCCATCCCGTCCAATCACCAGTGGAAGGCCGAGAAGCCGGGCTTTCTCCATGGCGAGCCGTCGCACGCGATCCCCAGGCAGCGCGCGATACCAAAAGCCATGCAGCAGCAGCGCATCGGGAGTTTGCCGCTGCGGAGAGTCGGTTTCCGTGGCGGACTCTAGGGGATTCAGGGTCATGACGGTTAACTCGGCAGCCTACTACAGCGACGGAGCGGAGGAAAGCTCGCCTGTTACAATTCCGCTGCCGCTGGATGAACTTTCGGCTGGAGACACACGTATCTCCGGTGTGCTGTTGAGGTTATAAGCTTTCCGCAGATTGCCAGGGAGCGCAGGGTTGGAAGACGCGCAGGTCGTAAATCTCATCGTTCGGCGCGCCGCCGCGGGCGACTCCCTCGCCTGGGAAGACCTTGTGCATCGCTTCAACCGGCGGATTTATAACATCTGCTACCGCTTTTCCGGCTCCGGCGAGCACGCCGACGATCTCACCCAGGAAGTTTTCATCAAGATGTACAAGACGCTTTCTACCTACGACGTGGAGCGCGGCGCTTTTATGACCTGGGTTACGACCATCACCCGCAACCTGCTGGTCGATCACTTCCGTAAGAGCAAGCAGGACCGCGCTACGGACTCGATCGACGCTGGAACCTCGCCCGACGAAGACAGCCTGACCCTGGCCGACCAGCTCGAAGACGGCGGCCCCCGCCCCGACGAAGTGCAGAAGAAGCGGCAGGTCGCGGAACTGGTCCACCAAGGGCTGCAAAAACTCTCTCCAGAGCTTCGGGAAGCATTGATTCTAAGGGACTTACAAGACATGGACTATCGGGAGATCGCGACTGCCCTCAAGGTACCCGAGGGCACCGTGAAATCAAGAATAAATCGCGGGCGCGCGGAACTAGCGCGTTTGCTTTCACGTACATATAAGCAGGTGATCTGATGGCAGACGAAATCCAAAGCGGAATGCACTGCGCCGAATTCGAGACGCTTCTGTTTGAGGCCATTGACGGGACGCTCGTAGCGGGCACGCTGATGCGGTTCCAGGCGCACGCTTCGACTTGCGCCAGCTGCGGCCCGTTGTTCGCCGACGCGCAGGCCGGGCTGCAGTGGATGCGCTCGCTGGCCGAAGTAGAGCCTCCGAAAAACTTAGTCCACAACATCCTGGCCAAGACGAGTGGCGTCGAAGAGCGCTACGTCGAATCTGTGGCCGAGCTGAAGTCTTCCCGCTGGGAACAAGCTTTCGGATGGGTGCAGCCGGTGCTCGAGGGAACCTGGGCCACGGTGCGGCAGCCGCGGTTTGGCATGTCCGTGGCCATGGCGTTCTTTTCCGTATCGTTGGTGATGAGCGTCGCGGGGATCAAAGTGGGCGACGTTGCCAAGCTCGATCTGCGTCCGAGCGCCCTCAAGCGCAGCTACTATTCGACACAGGCTCGCGTGGTGAAGTACTACTCCAACATGCGCGGGTTCTATGAGATCGAATCCATGTTGCACAGCATCCAGCGTGCCACAGCCCCTGCCGAGAGCGAGCCCAAGCATGAAAAGCCGAAGCCCAAGGAAAACAACAAGACCAGCAGCCGTCCCAATGCAGGTCAGGACGGGAAGGGCGAGGACCACAACCAGGACCGGAACTACGCGCAAGATGCAACCCAGCCGCTGGTGGCACAGTTTGAAAGTGCCCAGCCTGCGGCCACTGGAACCGCGAGCGAAAATTCGGAGCTCGGGTCCGATGCCGCTGGGTCTGACACGGCAAGGAGAGAAGCATGAATTGCGCAAATCATAGCAGTGCAGCCGCTGTCGCGTACTGCCGAACCTGCGGCAAACCACTGTGCAGCGCGTGCTCGAGGAACGTGGGCGGCGTGGTGTATTGCGACACGTGTGTAGCCGAGAAGATGCACGGCGCTGCGGCGACCGAGGGCATGCCCAACCCGCCGCGTACGGATGTTGTTATCCCGCCGCAAAGCAGGCCTGTGGTAGCGGGACTGTTGGGCTTTATCCCTGGCGTGGGTGCGATGTACAACGGTCAGTTCATGAAGGGAGTCATTCACGCTCTGGCCTTCGTAGTCCTGATTTTCCTGACAGACAACGTCTCTGGGATCCTTGGCATTCTCATCGGGTTCTTTGTGTTCTACATGGTTTTCGACGCCTACAAGACGTCGGAGGCTATTCAGCACGGCTGGCCGCTCCCGGATCCATTCGGCCTCGAAGCCATGTTTGGACCCGGCGCTACGCAAAGCAACAACTGGCAGGGGCAGAAGGCTGCAGCCGCATCGGCGAATCCCGCCGGCGGAGACCCAGCCTGGAGTGCGTCGCAACCGCCGGTGTACACCCAGCCGGCAGCGGACAACCCGAGCTGCGACAACAACGTCCCCATTGGCGCTGTGGTTCTGATTGGTCTCGGCTGTTTGTTTTTGCTCGATAACATGGGCTGGTTCTCGTTCAGCATGCACCGCTTCTGGCCGCTCATCCTGATCGTTATCGGTGCATGGCTGTTTTTCAAGCGATGGAATCGGCCGGTCTCGTAAGAAGGGGAATGACATGGAGATCTATCGCAGTAATCGCGCCTGCGGCTGCATGCGTTGCCGCATTCGCGGAATTATGGGCGCGGTGGTGCTGATGACGGTGGGGGTTCTGTTTTTGCTGCAAACCCTCGATGTGTTTAACCTAAATTTCCATCAGACCTGGCCGCTGCTCTTGATTTCCATCGGCCTGGTGAAAATGTTACAGCGCTCGGCTTCGATCGAGGGCCACGTGCAGCCCCCTCCGCCTTTCCAGATGCCACCAGTGCCGCCGTCCTCTTCAGTCCCGCCGATGCCGGGTACGCAGTCGTCCGAGTTCAGCTCCGAGTCCAGCAGTGAGGTGCGCCATGAGTAACGGAATCGTTACGCGGCAAAGGTCTTTTGCTGGCCCGATTGTTCTAATTCTGATCGGTCTAGCGTTTCTGTTGCGCAATCTGCATCTGGTCAACTGGGAGTTCTGGGAGTGGTTCGCCAAATGGTGGCCCGCCCTGCTAATTCTCTGGGGGGTGATCAAGCTGGTCGAATACCAACAAGCCAAGAGCGCCGGTCAACGAGCACCTGGTATTGGAGCAGGTGGCGTCATCCTGATCATCATCCTGGCATCGTTCGGATTCTCGGCGCACAAGTTTCACGAACTGCGCGATTCCGGCATGTTTCAGGTGGATGACGACTGGCCGCAGTTTCTTCGAGGCGAGACTTTTACCTTTGACGACCAATTGGAACAAGCCCTGACGCCGGGATCGATACTGAAAATTACCAGTGATCGCGGCGTCATTAACCTGAATGTGGGCGATGGTGACAAGATCAAGGTGATGGTGCGCAAGACGGTACACGCGGACAATCAGAGTGACGCCGACAAATACAACCAGCGGACCAGGCCCCAACTCAAGGCGGTGGAGAGAACGACGACGCTCGACGCGAACACGGCTGGCGCCGGTGACCACGGGGTGAACACCGATCTCGACGTTTACATACCGCGCAAAGTCGCCGTCGTGATCACATCGAAACACGGCGATGTTTCCGTGATGGGACGCGACGGCGACATTGAAGTCAACAGCCAAAATGGCGAAGTCTCCTTGCAGGATGTCAGCGGCAACGCCAAGCTGGACATCGACAAAAGCACGGTGCGCGTATCGAAGCTGACGGGCGATATCGCCATTGACGGCCGGGTGAACGAAGTGAATCTCAGCGACGTCAAGGGCGCGGTGCGGCTTTCCGGTGAATTCCACGAGAACGTCAGCCTGGCGCGAATCACCAAGTCGGTGAGCTTCAAAACTTCGCGGACAGACCTGGAATTGTCCAGCGTGGCCGGCAGTCTGGATATTGACGGCGGGGACTTGCACGGCACGGCGGTAGCCGGCCCGGTGCGCTTGCTGACCAAGGAGAAAGACATCCGGCTGAATGGGGTGAGCGGAGACGTGCGGATCAGCAACAACGACGGCGCTGTCGAATTGCACATCAACAAACTGCCGGTGGGGAACATCGACATCAACAACCGGAACGCCGCCGTGCAGATCTATCTGCCGGATCACGCAGGATTCAAAGTCGAGGCGAGCACGGACAACGGCAACATCGAAAGCGGATTTGGCGAGCTCAAGGTGGACAATCAGGATGACCGCGGCCGAGCTTCCGGAATCGTGGGCAATGGCGCCGGCAGCATTCGCCTCTCGAACGCCCACGGTGGGATTGAGATTCGCCGGGGTTCGGAAGAGATCGCGACTCCGGACGTTCCCGAACCGCCTGACATGCCGCCGCCCCCCAAGGGAGTGAAGGGGCATCCGCCAAAAGAGGGTGTGCAGGAGTTCTAGAAAGGGTGACCTCGGAGGAGAGCGCACCTGCGGCCGCGCTCTTTCTTTACCAGCCGCCGGGTGCGCTAGGCTGGGCGGATCTTCTCTTGAATCTTTTGCTCGATGCGAGCCAAAACCTCGTCCTCGCCGAGGTCGGTTGAATCCAAAATCACCGCATCGCTGGCTGGCACCAGCGGGGAATTGGCGCGCGTGCGGTCGCGTTGATCGCGCTGCCGCAGCTCCGCAGCCACTTGCTCAACCAGAGGGCCGCTGATTTGCTGTTGCAACAAGCGGCGTTTTTCGCGCACGTCGGGATGCGCATCCAGAAAGACTTTGAGGTCCGCGTCCGGGAAGACCTTGGTCCCGATGTCGCGGCCCTCCATCACCACGCCGCCCCCAGCGCCCATTTCCCGCTGTCGGGCGACCATCCACTCGCGCACTCCGGGATGCACCGAGACCTTCGAGGCGGCATCGGTCACGTCGGCCTCGCGCACGCGCTGCGACACGTCGCGTTCATCCAGCAGCACGCGGTTCGAGGTGCGCGTGGGCTCGAGCGCAATATGGGATTGTTGCGCGAGTTTTACCAAAGCAGCCTCGTCATCCAGGGCGAGATCGAGCTCAATGGCTTTGAGCGCCAGAGCCCGATACATGGCACCGCTTTCGAGATTTACGTAACCGAGATCGCGAGCGAGACGCGCAGCAATGGTGCTCTTGCCAGCGCCCGCCGGACCGTCGATGGCAATAATCAGTTTGCGGGATGCGGTCGGCATGAAGCTATCGATTGTACAAGGAACGCAGGGTCAGCGAGCTTTCGGCGAAGGGCGCGCATGTCTGCGCGCGATGGGAGAATTTCTGCGCACAACGGGCGCCGGCTCCGGCCGGGCCTGCGTTACCTGCAACAGCGAGCGACTGCCGAAGTGGGCAAAGCTCAGTTCGCGCGCGGCGATGAGCGCATGAATGGCCTCGCGCACGCGCGAGCGCGAAACGAAATGCGAGAAGAAGTTCTCCACCTCTTCCTGTTCAGCAGCTACCATGCAATCCAAATACTTGCTCACCAACGCCGAGAGTGATTCACCGATCGAAAGCCCCATGCCTTCCTGCACCGCCTCCGGCGCCCAGCGGTAGAGCACGTCCCAATACGACCCTTCCCCAGCTTTGTAGTCCACCCTGGTGATGCGAAGGCGCGACCAGAGCTGCTGCAGGGAATGATCGAGCGCGGCCGGCGAAACGCCTCCGCCGAGTGTTTGCGCGAGTTTCGGCTTCGAGATCGGGCCTTCGCGATGAATCACCGCGAACGCATCGCACGCCAGCTGCGTGTATTCTGAACGCGGGCCGCCCTTAGGAGCTTGCTTGGGATTGCGCTCGCCCACCAGCGCGTAGAAAAACGGGAACACCGACGCCGCCACCAGAAAGGCGTTGTTCTCATCGAAAAGATTCGCTTCGTAGGCCACCCGCTGCCGCAGCAACCGGACCATCAACTCGCTGGCGTCCGTCGCGCGTGGATCCGCATAGGCATGCTGGTAAGTCGGCAGGTTCTCGTCCGCGCCCACCCAGGCGCCCACAAACGTGGGCACCGGAACCACCGGGCGCATCGGGTAGAGCAGGCAGAAACCGACGGACTCAAGAAACACCGCACCCTGTTCGGCGCTGCGCACGGGGGTGCCGTCGAGATGCCACTTCTGCAGGCGCGCACGCTGGAGTTCCTGGTCGTTCATACCAGTATCGATTAGAACATAGCCAACCTCGAACCAGCCGGCTCGGGGCGTTATACTGCACAGCCTATGAAGAAGACTCTTGGCATGCTTGTGCTGTGCCTGGCGCAAAGTCTCGCAGCGGAATCCCATCAACTCCATGGCAGACCGGCCGGCGGAACGCCGGATACCCTGCTCCAAGACTTTATCCTCGCTTTTGACAACCTCGAATGGGACCGGTTTCGCAGCTTCTTTGCCGACGATGCCACCGTGTTCTACCCTCGCGGCTTTACCGGGAGGGCCAATGGCCGCCCCCAATTTGAAGCCAACTTCCGCCAAGTGTTTGAGCAGATTCGCGCGGGTAGGACGCAACCTCCCTACATGCATTTGCAGCCGCGAGACCTCAGAATCCAGAGCTACGGGGAGATCGCGATCGCCACGTTTCATCTTGACGATCGTCCCGGAGTCCTCAACCGACGGACGATTGTGCTTCGCAGAAGGAAAGGCCAGTGGAAGATTGTTCACCTGCACGCGTCAGAAACCGCGCTCAGCCCCTAGACCAGACTCGCTAGATGCGCTTGAAGGCTTTCTGAATATCCTTCATGGAATAGCGCAGCACGACCGGCCGTCCGTGCGGGCAGGAGAAAGGGAAGTCGGTTTTTGCGAGTTCCCCGAGCAGCCACTCCATCTTGTTTTGTTCGAGCGCCATGTTGACTTTGATGGCGGCGTGGCAGGCAATCGAAGCAGCGATGCGCGTGCGAACCACCTCCATGTTGAGCGCCTGCTCGCCGGTGCATTGGTCAAACAGCTCGTGCAGCATACGTTCGACTTCCGCAGCCTCAAGGCCGGAGGGCGCGATTTTAATCGCCAGGGTGCGCGAACCAAAGGCTTCGGCTTCAAATCCGTTGTTGTTCAGCTCCTCCGCAATTTCAGCGAAGACGGCTTGCTGCGCGGGTGTCAGGTCGACAATCAGCGGAATGAGCAAGCGCTGCGATTCCACCTTCTTGACCTCGCGTTGGCGCAAGATTCTCTCGAACAGCACCCGCTCATGAGCCACGTGCTGGTCTACGATCCAAAGGCCGTCCTCGTTGACCGCAAGAATGAAGGAATTGCGAATCTGCCCCAGCGGCCGCAGCGTGCGCAGCGATTCGAGCGTGGGCTCGTCCTCAATGCCTTCCGGAATCGGTGGCGCGCAGCCGTTGTCGGGAACGTGCTGGACTTGACGGCTCTGAACCTGACGGTTCTGAACCTGATTGTTCTGCAACTGGGCAACGGGCACGGCCGCATTCGCATCGACGGCGATGCCGCCTTCAAAATTCAGGCGCGCACTCCCTGGCGGAACTGCCGGCGCTTGCAGAAACAAGGCGCTGGGACCATTCTTGCTGGGCTCCCCCGGCGCGTACTGCCCACGCCAAGCCTGCTCTCCCGGCGTCAAGGCCGGACTGGCCGTGGGGTGGGCCGCAATTTCACTTGCGAACTGCGGCACGGGACGGTTCTTCATCAGCGCCGCGCGGACGGTATCGCGCACGAAATCATGCACCACCACCGATTGCCGAAAGCGGACCTCCGTCTTCGAAGGGTGCACGTTCACATCCACTTCAGCGGCAGGCATTTCCAGAAAAAGCAGCACCACAGGAAAGACGCCGTTGGGCAAAATGTTGCGATAAGCCTCGGTAATCGCGTGCTGAATCAGCCGGTCGCGGATCAGCCGCCCATTCGCGAAAATATAGATGGAGTTGCGGTTCAGCTTCTGCAGTTCCGGCTTCGACGCATCGGCTACCACGGGATAGCAGGTATGGAACGGAATGCCACCCATGCCTTCGATATCGTTGGAAAGGTGGCCATAGGTCTTCGGCTTGGTAATATCCGTCAAATTGTGGACATACATGCCAAAGATGCCCCAACCGCCATAACCGACGGTGCCACCATCCTCGATGCGTATGGGCACCGTGCAGGCGCCGTGATTTCCAGTCCAGGACGACCTGTCGCCGGCGAAGGGATACTGTTTGTAGCGATCCTCTTCATCGAGACGCTGCCCAGGCGCGGCTATCGGTTCGTCGCTCCCGTATCTGAATCCGTCGCTTCGGAACGGATCGTATCGGGCAGAACAGCGCGCAGCGCGTTGGTCGGACGCGGCGGGGCTCTGGAGGAGCTGTACGAAGCGTGGCAACACGCCGTACACGGCGAGCGGCAGATCGTGTTCATCACCGACGGCAGTGTGGGCAACGAAGCGGAACTCGTCGCACTGATCCATCAGCAGATTGGCGAGGCGCGGTGGCTGCGCCGCAACGACGGCAGGCCGAGGGTTGTTCCGTCGGTCGGACCAACTGGTGGCAGAGGCCTGTGGGTCGAGGTCGAACACGGCGGTACGCAAGCCGCGTTGTTCGGCGGCTACGGCCAGGTGAATCGCGACGGTCGTCTTGCCGGCGCCGCCTTTTTGGCTGATGATGGCGACTGTTTTCATGGTTGCGTGTTTGCTCCCCAATACGTTGCAGTGTTTGTGAGCATACACAAAAACGTGCAAACATGCAAACGATGAGCGGAACATGGTCTACGCTACAACACGATGCCCACACCGCACCTTGCCGGAACGGACCATGTCAGCGCGTGTTGTGCGGTATCATCTGTGGGGGGCGGCGCGAAGAAAACCATGCCTTCAGAGGGTTATGTGCCCCTCTCTTCCACCTATGCGGTGCCCTGCATCCGCGTGCCTGACCGCGAGCGTGTCCCCAGATACCCCCCGCGCTTTCGACAGAAGCCGATGAAGTGGGAGGAATGTTCAGCCCGGACGGCAATGACGCCGAAGGCGATGGCTCCGAGCAACCATAGGAGGTCAGCGCCACGGGGACGGACGATGCTCGCATGTCCCATAGCAATCGCGCGAGCTGTCAACACGATGCTGAGGCCGACGCCTGAACCCGCGTAAAGAAGTCCAGCCAGCAGCAGAGGAGAAATCTCGCCCACGAGCGTCTTTGCAATCGGCGTGCTCAACCCGAATAACGCGGCCGCCCCCAACGCCGCTACAATTCCTCGATCCAATTTCATGCGTCCGATCCTCGACTGGTCAACCCTGTTCCGTGCGGTAGCTATGATAAAGACTGTCGAGCGCGGGCGTCACGGATAGAAGCAGCGCGTCATCGTCGTGTTGGAGTGCTCGCGCGCCGGAGACGATCGCTGCGAGCCCCGGCGCTTCGGAGACGGGGATACCTCCTACGTCCAGAAAACGCACCAGCAGCCCCATGCGCGCAAGGCCCACATCGCCCTCTAGACCAAAGCTCGTGAATAGCACCTCGAACGTCACTTTCGCATCCACGTGACTAAACTCTGCGCCATCGAAATCAAATCCGATGGCGCGCTTCGGCTTATCCTGGATGCGCTTGAGCCACACAAACTTTGCCTTCGGATCAATGAAGCGGCGAATGAGCCAAGCGGAGCAGACCCGGTCGATCCACATATGCTGTCGCGTCGCCCACGTTCGACCGCAATACTCCTTCA
>Ga0137418_10004212_pt1 | contig 13217 bp, 8 predicted proteins | sample CZODoug3_1_2_16f_FD_122242 | JGI IMG/M metagenome (GOLD analysis project Ga0137418, IMG submission 122242) | Vadose zone soil fungal communities from Angelo Coast Range Reserve, California, USA - CZODoug3_1_2_16fungal (Hybrid Assembly) | ecosystem: Environmental > Terrestrial > Soil > Vadose...
GCAGATCAAAGGGTTCTGGCACACGAATCGCTGGCAACTGACGCCCTACGTGTTCGGACCTTCCGGTTACGAAGCCCATGCGGCGCGGGAATGGGGGAGCGGCGTGTTGGGCGGCATAGTTCTTTTGAACGAGCACGCCATCATCGGCGTGTCAGGAGACGAGGCACGGGGCTCCACGTTCGACCGACGGAGTATCGGTGGGTACGCGCGATTCGGGTTTGGCAAGTTGGCACTACTCGCAGAACATGAGGTGGCCGCTCGCTCAACGAATGTGACAACCGGCGTCGTCATAGGGCACACAAGAGCTGTTTACGTGCCTTGGGGATGGCTGGAGACCTGGCTCTCGACGGAAGAGCTCGTGACCTACACGCCGAGAAGAAACCACACGGTACGAGTCACGCCAGGCATGCAGGCTCGCATCTCGAAAAACACGTTCTTCGGCTTTACGTCTCGCGAGATATTCACGCCGAACGGCCAAAAGCGCATCTATACCGCCACCTTGACACTTAGGGCGGCCAACTAACTAACACGCGGATATTAGGAACTGCCAGCCGTGCATGCCGGCCTTCCCAACGGCAAAGATCTTGGCTCTGCGGCTGGCCGTGATCCAGTTTTTTGGCGAAGCCCAAGTCACATTGTCGGGCGTGAATTTCGTTACTCCGTTAAAACTCGCGAGTAGTGACGGCGTTCGACCAAATATAAAAACATGGCATACCAGTGGGCTTTGAACATCGACTGAAAACCATTCACTATTTCATTAGTTGTCAGAAATGTGGGCAGGGAGCAGTCTTGCAGAGTTCAGAATGAAGGCCAGCTCGGACGTCACATGAATAAAGGCGGCTAACAGGGGATTGAGGAAGCCAAACGCAGCCAGTCCCAGGCCGATTCCGTCAACCACGAGCGTTCCGGTAAAGTTAGCCATAATGATCCGATGGCACCGCCGTGCGATTTTCAATGTTTCGACAAACTTCAGAAGATCATTGCCGAGCAGCATGATTTGAGCACTCTCTCGCGCGACATCCGTGCCCGATCCCATGGCGACGCCCACCTGAGCCTGCATTAAGGCCGGAGCGTCATTCACACCGTCGCCGATCATAGCCACCGTCCTGCCTTCGCCGATGAGTCTTTTGATGCGTTCAACCTTGTGTTCCGGCAACAGCTCGGCTCCCACTTCGTCGATCCCGAGCTCCTTTGCGACGGATCTGGCTATTGATTGCGCGTCGCCGGTCAACAGGATCACGCGAAGGCCCATCCGGTGCAGTTGGGCGACGGCTTCGATGGCCTCCGGCCGAAGCCTGTCAGCGACTTGCAATGCGCCGAGCAGACGGCCCCGACGCGCAACCAATATCTCAGAGGAATGATCCGAGCTGCCGGTAAACCCATTGACGTCTATCCGACGTTCCTCGAAGAGCGTCTTGTTGCCGACGACGATCTCTTCTCCGCCGGCCGAACAGACGAGGCCTTTGCCTGGCATATAACTGAAATTCGTAGGCTCAATAATGGCCAGCGAGCCTTCTGAAGCTTTCTTCAAAACCGCTTTTGCGAGTGGATGCTCCGAAGGTCTTTCCGCAATTGCCGCGGCCTCTATCACCGCCTCCGCAGTTGTTCCGGGCGCCGCGACAATGTTTGTCACTTCAGGATTTCCGTAGGTCAAGGTTCCGGTCTTGTCCAAGACCACAGTGTCTACGCTGCTCAAGACTTCCAAATAGAGTCCGCCTTTGACGATCGCTCCTTCTGCTGCCGCCCTGCCGATGGCGCCGAGGATAGCGAGGGGCGTTCCTGCTGCAATGCCACACGCCCCTGCAACGATGATCACCGAAATCGTCGATGTCAGGTTGCGAGTGAGAATAAACGTCAGCGCTGCGCAGGCAAGCGCGAAGTAGACAAGGTAGCCGGCGAGCCTGTCCGCCGTTTTCTGGATGGGGGCGCGAGACTTCTCGGCAGCCTCGACAGCATTAATGATCTTGCCGAAGGCGGTGTCGCGGCCGATCCCGGTCGTTCGGACTTCCAGCGATCCGGATTGGTTGATTGTTCCGGCATACACGTATGTTCCCGCCATCTTCTCGACGGGCAGCGACTCTCCGGTGATCGTCGATTGGTCTACGAAGGAGTTACCGGCGATCACTTCACCATCGACGGGAATCCGCGAGCCGGGCCGCACGACGACGATATCTCCGACTCGAATGGCCGAAGCGCTGATCTCCCGTGAACTTCCTTCGCGACGTACTGTGGCATTGTGCGGAAGGAAATCCAGCAAGTCTTTGATGGCTCGTCTGCCACGCCCCACCGTCATCCCCTCGAGGACTTCGGCGATCAACACAAAGAGAATGATGACGAGGCCCGTAAAGAACTGACCAATAGCCAGAGCTGCTCCGATGGCGATCGTCATGGAAAGTTCCATCGTCATCCGGCGTGAAAGCACTGCCTCAAACGCCTCCTTGAGGATTGGATACATACCAATAAGCGCCGCCACGAGTCCGATGAGGCTGACCCGGTCGAATGGTTCCCAAATGCGGAACCACACCGCAGCGCAGGCAAGCGCAACGAAAACGATGCGTGCCGCATCCGTCCATTCCAGGCGATGGTCTTCCGCCATGACTTCTTGTTCCGCCATGGTTCTCTCCTTACATTCACTACTACGATAAGGCAAACTTGCGGGTCTTTGTTGAGTAATGGTGGCCATGTTCGTCGTCGGCTGCGATAGACCATTCACCTGCGAGATCCGTCATTTCATTGAAAAGACGTATCACACATGCGGGAAGACGTTCATACCTACACCAGGTGAAAACCCGGATAGGCCTGGCCACAGCGTTAGCAGTACGTCAACTATAGCGGTGTCATGACGTCAACGTTCTTTGCCCGCCCGAATCGCGCAAACAATCCAAGAAACGTGGAAGTGGGCATGCGGTTGAACTTTTAAACCCTTGTCGACTGCCGCTACAATTGACAGAACCAGGTGGCCATGGTGAAAAACAAATCTCGGAACTTTGTTCTTATCGTTTGCTGCGTGCTCATCCTGAGCGGCAGCCGAGTTTTTCCTCAATCCGCAGTCCCCGCGCCGAGGGATACACCCTACCCTGGGACGATTCGCCTGAGTGTGAATGCCACCGACACGGATCGGCGCATCTTCAGCGTTCGCGAGACGATCCCGGTCAGCGGCGGCGGTTCCATCGTTCTGCTCTATCCCCAGTGGCTGCCCGGTAACCATTCGCCGACGGGACGAGTCGATAAACTTGCCGGCCTTGTGATCCGGGCCAACGGTGCGCGCCTGGAATGGACACGCGATCCGGCGGATGTGTTCGCTTTCCATGTGGAAACGCCGGCGGGCACGACCGCCCTGGACCTCGAGTTCCAGTTCCTTTCCCCGACGGAGACGGACCAGGGCCGCGTTGTCGTGACGCCCGAGATGCTGAATCTGCAATGGAACGCGGTTGTGCTTTATCCGGCCGGCTATTTCTCCCGGCAGATCACAGTGGAGCCGAGCGTCCGGCTGCCGGATGGCTGGCAGTTCGCCACGGCTCTCGAGACGGCCTCGACCACAGCGGGTGTCACCACGTTCAAACCGGTTCCCCTGGAAACATTGGTGGACTCGCCGATGTTCGCGGGCAGCTATTTCAATCGCCTGAATTTGGACGCCGCCGGCGCCACGCCGGTTCGCTTGAATATCGTCGCGGATCGGGCGGGACTGCTGGAAGTGAAGCCTGAGCAACTGGCGGCGCACCAGGCTCTGGTGCAGCAAGCCTACAAGCTCTACGGCTCGCACCACTACGATCATTACGATTTCCTGCTCGCGCTCACCGACCGTATGGGCGGGATTGGCCTGGAACATCACCAGTCCAGCGAGAACGCAACCGTTCCCGGATACTTCAGCGAATGGGACAAGAACGCCGACGCCCGCGACCTCCTGCCGCACGAATACACGCATTCGTGGAACGGTAAATTCCGCCGCCCGGCAGATCTCTGGACGCCAAACTACAATGTGCCGATGCGCGACAGCCTGTTATGGGTTTACGAGGGCCAGACGCAGTACTGGGGTTCCGTGCTGGCTGCCCGCTCGGGCCTCGTGACGAAGCAGCAGGCTCTCGACGAACTGGCCTCCACGGCGGCGACCTACGATCATCGAACCGGCCGTGAGTGGCGTCCTCTTCAGGACACCACGAACGATCCCATCGTGGCCTTGCGCCGGCCACTCGCCTGGCGGAGCTGGCAGCGCAGCGAGGACTACTACTCCGAAGGCCAGCTCATCTGGCTCGACGTCGACACGTTGATCCGCGAGCAATCCCGCGGCCAGCGGTCGCTCGACGATTTTGCAAGGGCCTTCTTCGGGATCAACGACGGCAGCCGTGTGCCTGCCACCTATACGTTCGAGGACGTGGTCAATGCGCTCAACCGTGTTCAGCCTTACGAGTGGGAGAAGTTTCTTCGCTCCCGGCTGGAAGGGTACGGCCCCGGCGCACCTCTCGATGGCCTTGGCCGCGGCGGCTATAAACTTGTCTACACGGAGACGCCTTCCGATTATTTCAAGGACTCCGAAGCTCGCCGGAAAGTCACGGACCTGACCTACTCTCTCGGCATGGTCGTCGGCAGAGAAGACAAACTGACCGACGTGATGTGGGAAGGACTCGCGTACAAGAACGCGCTTGCCGTCGGGACCCAGATCGTCGCCGTCAACGGCACGGCCTACACCGGGGAGCGCCTCAAGGAGGCAATTAGAGACGCAAAGAGGGACGGCAGCGCCATCGAACTCCTGGTCAAGAACGGCGATCGCTACCGTACCATCCGGATGGACTACCACGATGGGTTGCGTTACCCGCACCTGGAACGTGTTGCCGGCGCCCCTGCCCGTCTCGACCAGATTCTCACTGCAAGATAGCTGTAGCGGCGGTCTATGACCGCCGGCGATCTCGCAACTTGTTGGATTGTCGGCGGTCATAGACCGCCGCTACAGTATTCTGAGAGAAATGGCCGAGAACGACCAATACGAGGAGTTGCAGAAACGCGTCGAGGCCTTGACCAAGCGCGTTTACAACCTGGAGGTCCAGGCCGGGTTGCGCGCTTCGCAGTCTGCTTCTTCCGTGAGAGAGCGGCGTGAAGCGACGGCCGCATCCCTCGAATCGAGGATCGGCGGCCACTGGTTGAATCGAGTCGGCATTATCGCCGTCCTGCTTGGCGTTTCCTATTTCCTCAGGTACGCGTTCGAGAATCGGTGGATTGCTGCGGAGGGCAGAGTACTCATCGGCCTTGTGGCTGGCCTCGGGGTCGTGCTCTGGAGCGAACACATTCGACGGCAGGGCCAGACCATCTTTTCGCATTCGCTCAAGGCGGTCGGTATCGGCGTCCTTTACCTGTCGTTGTGGGCGTCTTCGCAGCTTTATCAGCTTGTGCCGGTGGGTCTTGCTTTCGCCGCCATGAGCGCTGTGACTGCCGCAACAGTCCTGTTGGCGTTGTGGCAGGATTCGCTGGTAGTCGCGGCATTTGCACTGGTTGGGGCTTTCATGACCCCGCTCGCGCTATCCACCGGCGAAAACAATGCCTACAGTCTCTTCTCGTACGTCGCGATTCTGAACGCGGGCACGCTTGTCCTTTTGCGCTTCCGGCCATGGAATTACCTGCTCGTCGGCAGCTTTGCAGGGACGCTTATTTTGTACGGCGCATGGCACGCTCGTTATTACTCAGCGGATCAGTTCTGGGTTGCATTCGGCTTCGCGACGCTGTTCTTCACCGGCTTCGCCCTGGTGCCGTGGATAGCGCGAAGCGAACGCGACTCCACGCCGGTGCTGCTGGTCGCGCCCGCGAATGCGGCCGTGTACTTCGTTCAGGTCTACGAACTCTTCGCTCACGTGGGAAATCGCATCGCGGCGGCAAGGGCAGCCGTGGTGCTGGGATGTCTGTATTTCGTCACTGGCCAATTGCTGGCCACGGCGCCGCGAGTGACTTCGAGCTTGCATTGGGCGATCGGGGCCGGATTGCTGGTCATAGCGACGCCGATTGGGCTGGAGGGTCACTGGATCACCATCGGGTGGTTTTTTGAAGCTGGAGCGCTGTTCTGGGTCGGATACAAAACATCCACGAGATCCCTGAAATACGTCGGCGCGGCGGCGCTCGCCCTCGGCGTGGTGCGCCTGATCGCTTTCGACAACTTCAACGTCTCGCGGATCGTGTTCAATGACAGGATGCTGACTTTCGCCGTCGCCATTGCGGTATTGGCGACCATCGCTCGTGTCGTGGCACGTTCGGTTGTCGGGCAGGAGAAGCGCGCTCTGCCTTTCCTTATCGTGTCGATCAATCTCCTTGCGCTTCACGCACTCAATCAGGAGATTGGAAACGCATATCAACAACAAGCGGCCCGGGACTTTGCATATTCCGCAACGTGGATGGTCTATGGCGCGGGATTGATGATGGCGGGATTCTGGTGGAAGAGTCAATTCCTGCGCTGGCAGGCGCTCATTCTGATCGCGATCACCGTCGGAAAGGTCTTCATCTACGATACGGCTTCCCTGGACATAGGCTACAGGATTCTCAGCTTCATCGCGCTCGGGCTTCTTCTGCTTGCAACATCCTATTGGTATGAGAAGAAAAGGAGCCCCCTGTAGCGGCGGTCTATGACCGCCGGTTTTTCTTCGGCGCTCATAGAGCGCCGCTACAGTATATCTATTGCATTACTCGACGGATCTTCAGTTGCGAGCTCAGTGACGCGGAGTGATAAACCCGTTCAGCGGCTTTCTGAAAGTCTGCGTCAGCAGCCTTGTAGATATTGACGAATTTCTGAGGGTTCCGATCCATGAGCGGGAACCAGGTGCTTTGCACCTGCACCATAATGCGGTGGCCTTTCAGGAAAGCGTGGTTGACGTCCGGCATCTCGTAATCGAGTTTCGTGGGGCTGCCGGGTGTCATCGGTTCCGGTTTCGAAAAACTATTGCGGTACTTCGCTCGGAAGGGTTCGCCGCGAACCAGCATTTGATAGCCGTCGGGCTGCACATCGATCAGCTTCACCACGAAGTCGGAGTCGGTTCCGCTCGTTGATACGACCAGATTGACCCCCACAGGGCCCGCCACGGTCACGTCCTCGGAAAGCACATCGGTTTGGTAAACGAGCACGTCCGGCCGTGTCGAGACAAACCGCTGGTCGTCCACCATGTACGTGGGAACCATTTCCATCGCAGCGCCTTCGAAGTACGGCACGGGATTGGCGGGATCGCTGACATATTCATCAAAGGCATCGGAGTTCGTGTTCACCGGCGGGGTGAAGGCCAGCTTGCCGTTCGGCTCGAGGTACAAACTCTCTGTCCGTTCGCTAGCCGGAGGCCACTGATCGTAGGTTTTCCACTGATTGGATCCCGTTTCGAAGACGTAAGCTTCCGGCTGGTGGAGCTGTCCCTTATCCTTCAAGTAATAGTTGAAGAACGGCAACTCCATGCTTTCACGATAAAAGGCCGCCGTGTTGGAGCCAAAAGACACTTTACCAAGCCTGCTTCCGGAGCCGCCCGCCCATCCGCCGTGAGACCAGGGTCCCATCACCAGCACGTTGAAGGAATCCGGATTCTGTTTTTCGAGCGCCTTGTAGATCCGGAGAGCGCCCTGCAGATCTTCGGCGTCGAACCAGCCGCCCACCGTCATGACGGCAGTGGCGATCTTTTTCAGATGCTGCGGGACGTTCTGCGCCTGCCAGTAACCGTCGTAATCGCCGTGATCCATCCAGTCGTTCCAGTCCTTGAACTGATCATGGAAGTACTTATTGTTCGCGTTGGCCAGCGGGCCCATTTCGAGAAAGAATTTGTAGCCATCGCGCTCATCGAAAAAGATCCCCGCCGGATACCTCGTGGTCGGGCCGGAGCGGGGCTGGTCGAAAAAGCTGATGAAGTTGAATGTGTGCGGCAGCCAGTAGGCGCCATTGTGATGGACGTCGTCGCCCAGATAATTGTCGGCCAACGGCGCCTGCGGCGACGCGGCTTTCAACGCCGGATGCGGATCGACAAGGGCGGCGGCGGTGTAAAAACCGGGGTAGGAAATGCCGTATATTCCGACCCGGCCGTTATTGTTCGGAATGTTTTTCAGGAGCCATTCGATGGTGTCATACGTGTCGGTGCTCTCGTCAACGTCGGCCGGCCCTTTCTTGTTCTGGATATAAGGTGTCATCCACTTGAAATCGCCCTCCGACATGAACCGGCCTCGAACATCCTGGTAGACGAAGATATAGCCTTCTTTTGCGAATGCGGAGTTCGGACCAAGCGGCCGGAGACTCGCAGACCCATATGGGCCGGAGCCGTACGGCGAGCGTATCATCAGGATCGGATACTTCTGGGACGTGTCCTGTGGACTGTAGACGGCGGTGTAGAGTTTAATGCCGTCGCGCATGGCAATCTGGTGTTCCGATTTGGAGTAATCGGAAGCGTCCTCGCGCGGACTCTGTGCGATGACAATCGCGGAAACCCAGAGAAGGGCAATGACGATGAACGGGCGTGTTTTGGAGAACATGTCTCAGTGTATATCAGACGCGGCCGGTTGAATTTTCGCTCTTTCCACTGTAGCGGCGGTATTTCGTTGATTTATGGCTACCTTCCATTTACCAGCTTCTGTTGATATGCTTCACCCATGCGCCGTTGGACTGCGACGGTCTCGCTGATCGTTTCGCTGTTGGTCAATATTGTTTTCGTGTTCGCCTGCGGAGGCTCGCAGGGCGCAGCGGCTGCATTGTCTTCAACGGCGGGGGAGGTTCCAGACTGCTGCAAGGACGGCATGTGTCCGTACCACTCCCAGGAGCAACAACACCATCATTCGGAAAAACCGTCCGACTCGTGCATATGCGACATGTTTTCCGGTGACACGGCCACGTTCATGGTGCTCTCTTCGATGCCTGCCATGATTTCCATGGAAACACTCGCAGTCGTGGCGCTGCCTTTGGCGGAATCCCCGCTGGCCCTGGTCGGGCCTGATGCCATCGACGCTATCCTGATTCCCTCAACTCCTCCCCCCAGGGCGTAACTCACTCGCCGTTTCACAAAAATCAAAACAAAGTTCGATGGGTGTCCTGGGGAATTTCATGCTATTGCTTCAAATCTGTGCCCTTGTATTGGCTTTGCCTTTCCAGCAAGCCGTCAATTCAGCGACAGTCAGTGGTCATATCGAAGATCAGACCGGGGCGAGCATTGCCGCGGCCTCAGTGACCATTCGAGGCGTTGACCGAAATCAATCTGCTACAACAACGACCGACGAACGTGGCCGATTTCGATTCCTCTATTTGCCGGTGGGCAGCTATGAACTTCGGGTCGACAAACCGGGCTTTGCGCCCACGACCGCGAAATTGACGTTGTCGGTCGGCCAAACGCTGGACGTCCCGATTCAGATGTCGGTCGCCAGTGTCATTGCCGAGGTCAAGGTCGAAGAGGATCTTCCGATTATTGAGCTGGCCCGTACGCAGGTCAGCGAGACGATTGCGCCGCAGGAAGTCGATTCGTTACCGTTGAACGGCCGCAACTATCTCGACCTGGCGCTGCTGGTTCCGGGCGTCTCGCGAACGAACACCGGCAACAATGAACGCTTTGCCGAAACGTCCGCGGTTCCCGGCACAGGCATCTCCGTCGCGGGCCAGCGGAACCTGGGGAACGGCTTCGTGGTCGATGGGCTTTCCGCCAACGACGATGCCGCGGACCTGGCCGGCACGTTCTTCAGCCCGGAGGTCATTCATGAGTTCCAGGTCATTGCATCCGGCGGCATCGCCGAGTTCGGACGAGCCTCCGGTGGTGTCGTGAATGTCGTCACACAATCGGGAACCAATGACTGGCGCGGAAAACTCTACGGCTTTCTTCGCAATCAACGACTCGACGCGACCAACATCTTTGCGGCCGTCGATCCCGCGACCGGGAAAAGGATCCGAAGCCCGCTAACGCAGGGACAGTACGGCGCCAGCGCCGGTGGACCGCTGCGACGCGACCGGGCGTTCCTGTTCTCCAATTTTGAACGCGAGGATTTGAACCGATCCGGATTCATTACGATCTCGCCGGCGAACGTGGCTGCCATCAACCCGGTGCTGGATCGCGCCGGCTATGCCCCTCCGCGCGTCGTCACCGGCGAATACCCCACCGGAGACAACCGGACGAACTTCTTTGCAAAAACCGACTTCATTCTCACACAGAAAAACCGTCTGGCAATGCGCTACAGCCTCTACGACATCTTCAGCCCCAATGCCCGCAATGTCGGCGGGCTCAGCACGATCAGCCGCGCGACGCTCGTGGCCGACCGCGACCAGACGTTCGCGCTGAACGATGTGGCCACACTCTCGCCGAACTCCGTGAACGAAGCTCGTTTCCAGTTCACCCACAGCCGTTTCAAGGCTCCCGGTAATGACCTGGTGGGGCCGGCCGTCAGCATTTCGGGAGTGGCGAATTTCGGGGCTTCCACTTCGTCGCCGACGGCTCGCGATATCGATCTCTTCGAGGCCGCGGATAACTACTCGATGCAACGAGGCGCGCACTTCCTCAAGACGGGGTTCGATCTGCTTTACAACAGGGTCAATATCGTTTTCCCGGCTACTCTGTACGGGTCTTACAGCTATACGTCCCTCGCGAATTTCCAAACGGGCACCTACAACACGTTCGGACAGGCCTTTGGGAAGGTGGACTGGTTTCAGACGAACCCCAACCTGGGATGGTTCATCCAGGATGAGTGGCGGGTCCGCACGGATCTGACTCTCAATGCCGGCATTCGCCACGATGTGAGCTGGCTCGCGGCCGGCATCCAAACCAGAAGAGGGATTTTCAGCCCGCGTATCGGGCTGGCGTACGCGCCCGGGAATCACAGGACCGTGATTCGCCTTGGTTTTGGGCAGTACTATGACCGCATCCCGCTGCGAGCCGTCGCCAATGCCTTGCGAGGCGCCGGCACGGACTATAAGTCGATCACGTTGCAGAGGACTCAGACCGGCGCGCCGGGTTTTCCGAACAAGCTGGCGTCATTTCCCACGGGCACACTGTTCAACCTGGCTACCATCGATCCCCACATCGAGAATGCCTATGGATTGCAGGCGAACCTGCAAATCGAGCGCGAACTGGCGCAGAACACTTCCGTTTCGGTTGCATATCTGTATCTGCGCGGGGTTCACATCGTCATGCAGCGAAATCTCAACGTGCCGACGGTGACTGCCGCACAGGACCCCGTCAATCTGGGGCGCCCCAATCCGAATTTCGCAAACATCACGCAATACAGCGGCCAGGGGGATTCTTATTACAACGGCATGACGCTTTCGTTCCAGCGCCGCGCGTTGAAGGGCGTGATGGCGAGGGTTTCCTACACTTTGTCCAAGGCCATCGACAACACAGGGAACTTCTTCTTCAGCTCTCCCCAGAACAATTTCAACGTACGGGACGATCGCGGACTCTCCGACAACGATCAGAGACATCGTGTGACAGTGAGCGGTCAAGTCACCGTCGCCGGATTCCAGTTGAGCCCGATCTTCAACTACGGCTCTGCCTATCCGTTCAACATCGTGACAGGCGGACAAACGATTCAGACCACCGCGGCGCGTCCGGCGGGGATCGGACGTAATACGGGTGTCGGATTCAATTCCGCTTCTCTCGATGTCCGGTTGAGCCGTCAACTGAAGGTGACGGAACGCTTCAAGATGGAATGGATTGCCGAGAGTTTCAATACGCTGAATCGTACCAATCTGCAGTTTCCGAATAACACGTTTGGAACGGGAACTGTGCCGCTTCCTGCATTCGGTACGGCGACTGCTGCTTCAGACCCGCGGCAAATCCAGTTGGGGTTGCGTCTTTTATTCTGATCGTCTGCATATTAAGAAAAAACAGATTAGCCGCGAATTACGCTGATTACGCGAATGGGGCGCATTCAAGAGATTCTTTTTTGCGCCCCATTCGCGTAATCAGCGTAATTCGCGGCTAATCTGTTTTTCTTTAGCCCGCGCTCAATTGGCCAGGAACAGGCACTGAAGTACCCGGCGCGTGCCGGTCTCTTTCTTATCGCTGGTCTGCGGGCCCTCCCGCATCGCTCGTTCGAATGCCGCGCGCAGGTTCTCGAGCCACTCCGGACCGATCACATCCCGAAATACGAGGTAGCCATCCCGATCCAGGGCATCTTTTTCCCGCTCATTTAGATCGGAGCCGCACTCCCCAGCGCGGAACGGCTCTGCAGTACTCTTCATATTCGCTTCCGAACTTCGAGCGCAGTGTGGGCTCTTCGTAGAGCAGGACAAACAGTTGGAAGTTTATCCATACGAACACCGCGTAAATCGCGATCCCCGGACTCCGGCCGAGAATTGCCTCAGCAGTAAGGACCGACAGAACACCAATATACATGGGATTTCGCGCGTAGCGATATAGCCCCCTGACCACGAGCTTCTTCGGCGGATCGATCGGCGCGGGCGTTCCTCCGCCGGTGACGGCGAAGTCCCATGCACATTTGAAATAGAGTGTCGCACCGGCGACAAGAAGCGGCCATCCAAGGAGTGTGACTCCGCTTGCCTGAAGCATCTTTGCGAGTCCTTCCGGGCGGAGGAGCCAATTTGGAATGTATACGGAGAATGTTCCCGGCAGGAGCAGCGTAAACAGCAGAACCTTGATTGCGAGTTTCATGAAGGACCGCAATTATTAAGGATTACGTCATACGGTGCAACCTGTAGCGGCGGTCTATGACCGCCGGCGGTCATAGACGTCATAGACCGCCGCCGCTACAGTGATCGCATCATGCGCCAGAGGTTGATTCCTTGAATCGCGAGCTGGGCGGAGAGCGCCAGAGTGACGGCCAGGGGCAGGCCAAACCGGACGAGAGCCAGCGCAAACACGAAGCAGAAAAGGGCAAAGCTGTTCAGCGCGGGAACGAAGCCGTGGAAGTAGGAAATCACCGCGTCGGGTCCGCGTTCGGCCTGAGTGAAGGCGGCAATGATCGCGGTCGCGATGGGAAAGGGAGTCAGAAAGCCGCTCAACGTGGGGCCAAGCCGATCCGCCGCGGAAGTGAGGATCAGGACGAGAGCCGCCGCGGCGAGCATCCGCAGCAGCAGGTCTCTTCCGGGAGGGACAGCCGCGGAAACCACGGGCTTGCGAGCAGGCAGAATACGCTGGGCGATGGCAAAGCTGGCCAGAGCCAAGACCAGGCTGATCAATAGATTGAACTGCCCGGCATAAAGCAGCACTGTAACCACGGCGAAGGCGATCCAGCTGGCGATGAGACTCGCCGGCCAGGCCCATCGCCGGCAGACGCGGGCA
>Ga0137418_10004214_pt1 | contig 13217 bp, 12 predicted proteins | sample CZODoug3_1_2_16f_FD_122242 | JGI IMG/M metagenome (GOLD analysis project Ga0137418, IMG submission 122242) | Vadose zone soil fungal communities from Angelo Coast Range Reserve, California, USA - CZODoug3_1_2_16fungal (Hybrid Assembly) | ecosystem: Environmental > Terrestrial > Soil > Vadose...
CATTCGCTGGCACGGCCCGTGCTTCATGTGCCGGGATGTCGGCTGAAGCGAAGAAACCCAGCTCGTTCGAAGCGGTGATCGCGGCGTTCGCGTTCGTGGTGTCGTTCGCGTTTGCGTACGGATATTGGAGGCTTGCGACCCGCCAGAACGAGCAGGACGCCCGCTTCGAGCAGCAGCGCGACGAACTGCAGAGGTCGCTGTTCCGACTGCAAGCTGATCTGGAATCCGGCAGGGCAGCCGACAACCTCGAGCTCCAGGTGATCACGCTCGTTGCACCGCATCTGTCGAGACTTCGCGAAAGCGGCCGCGAAGCCATGGCGTCGCAGCGGATCGTCGACGCTGCTGCCGAGCTCCTCGCCGCCAGAGGGCGGCCGGGGCTTCGACAGATGGCGGTGAAGATCCGCGAGCGCGGCGCTCCGGTCGAAACACCTGATGCCCAGGCCAGGATCGGCGCTGCCGCCCCAGCGAAAGCCCCGTCGAATCCCTGGCTCGTCTTGCTGGCGACGCTTCCGGGAACCGATCTCGTCGGGGCGGAGGAAGTTGCCAACGAGAAGCTGCGCACCGCGAAGGATGTGGGGATGATGCCGCTGGTCAGCATCTACAGGACGAAGCTCAAGGGTCGCTACGTGGTTGCGCTCGGCAAACCCACGGAACGCTCCGACGCGCTCGTCACCGCCGCTCAGGCACGACAGAAAAACCTGGCCGCCGACGCGTTCGCCGAGCCGGACGGTGGCTGGGACCTGACGGGAACCGCGCCGTTTCCATCTGGGACCAGGTCGGCATCGGCTGAATGAGAGCTGGGGTACGCGCGAGACGTCCTGGTCACGATTGGCCGGAGTGGCCAGAAGGACGCCTGGTGGACACTGACGTACAGAGTCGATTGCCCGTTCCATCGCCCAGGCTCACGGAGGAAAGCTGTGGGCCCGCCGCGACGCGGATCACGGGCTGACCTTCTCTCTGCTGCTTCCGGAGGCGAGCCAGCCGCAGATCAACGCCTGTCGGGTTGTGCCGACTGCTCGGCCGGATTTCCGGCCTCGTCAAGCTCCCAGTCTTCGTTCGCGTGGGTGTTGTCGAGGACGGGGCGGTTCGGGTAACCGAGGTCCGCCGGGTTCCCCGTCTCGACGGCGTTGATCTCGGCGTTCGTCGGCGAATCCGGGTCGATCGGACGGTTCGGGTAATCCACGCTGGCGGGAACTCCCGTCTCCAGAGCATCGATTTCCGCGTTCGTCGGATTGTGCGCCGAGCTCCGGGGCGAGCTGGCCGCATCGGACGTGGCGCAGGCGATCCCGGCTCCCAGTGCGACAGCGGCGGCGATGGAAAGGCTGAATGGTTTGGTCATGACGTCCTCCTTGTGGTTTTGGCGATTCTACAAGCAGAATCCAGGCCAACGGCGAGACCTGCTTGAAGGCCGCGCCGGTTGGCGGAGGCGCGGTCTCACCGCATCCGCGCAGATCCATCGCATGCGCGCGCCATCCCGCGGGCAGCCGATCGAGCACGGGCCTCCACCATCGCGAAGAGGCGAAGTTGCCATGCACGAGGACGAGGACGTTGCGCCCGGCGCCGGCTACTTCGTAGTGCGCCCGGGCGGTTTCGAGCTGCACGAATGGCATCGGGGTGGATCGATGTGCCCTGCCCTTCGGCGATGCACGTCACGACGTCGCGCGAGGGAGTGTCGGCGCCGCTGGCGTGTGCTTGCTGCGGGCACGGTGCGCAGCAGGCACGATCTCCGAACAACCCTGTCGGACGCCTGAACAGAGGCGCACTGCCCTCGGACGCGAGGCGGGCGGACGGAGTCGAGCCACCAGTTGGCGCATTGGTTGCAGATGGGGTCCTGGGCGCTGCAAGCACAGCGCATGAGAGCAGAGATCGATGACTGGAAAGAAGATGATCGTGATCCTCGCAGCGGTCGTGGGCTGCGCGAGCATGCACCCGACATCGAGCCGTGATCTCGCCGCCGATCATTGGACCGGCCAGATCGATCGCGACGGCTGGCTGCAGCCGCTTTCGCTCGACATCGAGAACGACGACGGCACGTATCGAGGGGAGTGGCGCGCGGCCGATGGCATCGCCAGTGAGCCGCTGCAGAAGGTCGATGTCAGCGGTGACACCGTGCGCCTCGAGACGGACAAGCTCCTCTTCGTGGGGCGCGTCCAGGGCAGCAAGCTCTCGGGCACGGTGTCGCACAAGGGCACCGACGTCGCCCAGGGGGAGTTCTCGGTCATCCACGACGACGATCCAGGATACTTGGAGCACAACCCGGGCAGCGAGCCGGTATTCGGCGAAATGCCATGAGCCCGGGCCGGCTTGTGCGTTCAGAGCCTCGGAAGCGCGCATTCCGGGCCGCGGCGACGGCAGCAGCTGCTGTGGCGTTCGTCGCCGGCGTCGAATTCCTCTCGAGGTGGATGCGACGCCGGGGCCGCTTCCAAAACGTCGTGACCCCGGCGCCTGCGCGGTTGCGGGCGCGACGGGGCGTCGATGGCGGGCATGCGACCTTCGCCATCGAGGGTGCTCTCGACGAGCTCTCCGCGCGCCTGCTCGCGTGCTCGATCGCGCAGGCGCCCGATGCCGCGCCGGTGACCCTGGATCTGACCGTGGCGGGACCCATCGAGGGCCGACCTTTCGACATCTTCGCAGGTGTCTTCACCGCGGGTCGTCCGATCCGACTCCGCGGCTTGGGAGAAGACCACGCCACGCTGCCCGACCGGCTGGCGCAGCGAGGGCTCTTCACCGCAGTGCTCGATCGGGCGGCGTGAGTCCATGTCGACCGTCTGGGCGGTTCTGCGCGTGGGCCCCCTGATTCAAGCGGTCGGTGACGACCTCGTGCAGGATCTGCTCGAGCGGATTGAACGGACGGCCGTCACCACCGCGCCCGTTCTGCTGGAACTGAAATGCCAGCTCAAGAGGCAGGCGCGGTTCGTTCCGCCGGGGTTCCTGCCGCTCGCGCTCGCCGGATCCCTCTTCGTCGCGGCGGCCGGAGTGCACGAGTGCATCCGGCAGCGCGGTCGGGGCGGCGTGCCTCGGCACCGCACCCATCTGCGCCGCGCGCCGGTCACCCCTGCCGCAGAGCCGCGGGCCGCTTTGTTCGCTCTAGCGAGATGACGCCCGCGCGGAGGCATGACCTGCTGCGGTTGCACCCTCGAGCTTCGCTGATCCTCGATGCGCCAGCTCCCGACTGGGTGGCGGCCTGCCTGGCCGAGTCTCCCTGGGTGGTCGTGCGTCAGGGCGAGATCCGCGACGGCGTCATTCCCATCCGCGTTCGGGGTCCCGCAAGAGAGCGGCGACTCGATGCCCTGATCTCCGTCTCCTCCGTCGCCTACCGCTCGACGCCCGAGGATCTGGCGGGCCGCCGATGCGAACCCTGGCGCGCAGCGAAGGTACCCGCGCTCGCCGCGCTTGCTCGCGTCGATCCCGTTCTCACGCGCCGGGGATGCGTCTGGGGACCCACCGGCAGCGTCGCGTACGAGCTGGCGACGCATCTGCCCGTGTCGACCCCTGCCTGCGATCTCGACCTTGTGCTGAGGGAGCAGGAGCCTCCGAGCCTCGAACACGCACGCGAGCTCTTGACGGAACTCGCCGAAGCGGCCGCGCCCGCCCGCATCGACGTCCTGGTCGAGACGCGCCAGGGCGGGTTCAACCTCGCCAGTCTCGCTCTCTGACCCCCGAGGCACAGGGGGCGCGAGGTGAAAGTCGTTTTCCATCGCCTGCGCGCCTTCACCCGCCCGAGCAACTCCCGTTCAAGGAATCCTGCAGCGGCAGTCAGTTGCCCTGCTCAGCCGTGCCGCCAACTGCAGGGCCTGCCGCCAGTCGCTCCTTTTCGATTTGCTCCTGACGGCCCGCTACCGCCGCGGCGCGCCCTTCGTCCGTGTTCCTCGCGATCGTCTCTTCCACCCAGGCCCCGGGTGAAGCGGGGAGCGAGCGGCCGGCAAGCGCGCGAGCCTGGTCCGTGCTGGTAACGGGGCCGTTAGCCGGGTCAGTGACGTCGACGTGCTGCTGCTGACTGATGACCTGCCCCGCGAGCGCGCGGGCTTCGTCGGTGCTGGTCGGGATTGGGTTGGCGCGCGCGCCACCGCCTGCGGTGGCGGAGAGTGCGAGTGCAGCTGCGAGTGAGAGGCTGAGCTTCGACAACATTGTGGGTCTCCTTTTTCTTGCCGGGTATGGTCCGGCGTACCGATTCGTGTGTTAAGCAACCGGCGCGCCAACCTGACAGAAGGCGCGGCAAGAGCCCCCAACGCGTGTCGACGCCGGCCTCCCAGCGGAACGCGAGCTCAGCGCGACACTTCGGCGGCCGTCATCGACACCCCGACCTCGCCGGCGACGGGAACGAGATCGTCGCGGCGATTCTCCCTCCAGGCAGCCTCATCGTGCCCGCTCGCCCGCGGACGCTCCTTGCCGTTGCTGATTGTGGTGATGCGCCCCGGGTCCAGCCCGAGGTTCTCGAGATGCTTCCTGGCCGTATCGGCACGCCTCTGTCCGAGCGCCAGGTTGTACTCCCGCGAGCCGCGCTCGTCGCAGTTCCCTTCGATGCGGACGTCCTGGTCGGGCCGCTGCCGCGCCTGGTCGAAGAACGACTGCAGCACCGTCCGTGTTTCCGGACTGAGCTCGGAAGTGTCGTAGTCGAAGTATACGCTGACCGGCGCGACGTCCGCCGCAGGCTTCGCCGCAACGGGCGCTGGCGTCCGTGCCGGAGGCGGAGGCGCCTCGGCGATCACTGGTGCCGCGGCCCGAGCAGGGGCCGGCTGCGCGTGTGAACAAGCAACGAGCGCCAGAACGCCGACGGATAGAGAGCAGATGGATCTCATTGTTCGGATCTCCGGGTTGGTACGACCGCTCGCCACGCTCTGCAACTGGAAGGCCACCGCCGTTCTGTTCAAGCCGCGGCGCGATCGAGCTGGCCACTCGCATGGGTCCCACTGGCCCGATGGACAGGCGCCGCGCGCCGGAAGTAGCAGCGATGCTCCGCCAGGTCTTTCGTTCGCTCGGGCCGGTCCGCGCCGGTCCTCCGTTGACTACGCCGGATCGCCATACGGCTGAGAGCGGGAATCCGCCGATCCCTTCGAGCACGACGCGCGCAGCAAGGCCTTTCCTGCGCCGGCGCGATTGGCATGGAGCGTGCTGTAGCCAGCTCACGAAGGAGTTGGCGATGGTGCAAGGATTGATCACGAGCGCAGACGTGCTGTGGCACGCACCCACGATCATCCGGGGCTTCGGCTTGCGTCGTTATCTCCGATGCGTCGCCGCGCTCCTCTCGAGGCGTCGCACGACGTTCCTCGAGCTCGTCTGCTCGCCGTGAGCAGCCGCTGCGTCGAATCGCGAGAAACCCGTCAGCGGCGCGCGGCGAGGTGCCGGCTGCACGTCATGCTGCTCGTGCTGATCACCGTGATCCTTCTCGCGGCGTCAATCAACGATCACTTGCGAAGGCCCGGAGCTGCGTCGGCGGATCCCAGCGATGGAGCGGCGCGGCTTCCCTGAAGAGGTCCATGCGGCACTTCTCTCGCCAGGTTCCGCTGGTCGATCTCCTGTGCGATGCTTGAAATCCGCTCGGTGGCTTGCGCGATCTGATCCAGACAGCGAGCGATCACCGCAGGTATCCAGGGATCGATCGCGCCATCCGGAAGCGTGCCGGCGGGGTGGGAGGCATGGTCCCAACGGCCGGATGCGTCCGGCTTCCAGCGGACCGGTGGTTCGAGACGAGCTCCGCGGCCTGGAGACTGCTGGAGCTGGCGGGCAACCTGCTGCAAATTCCTCTGCGCCTGTCCGGCATAATCGCCGACCACCGGGAAAAAACGGTCACGCAGCGCGTGCTCGGCCTCGAGACCAACGAGGAAATGCACGTACTCGAGGCTGGCATCGATCTCCTGCAGGCTGCCAAGGATGCCACGGTAAGCAGGGTCTGCGTGATCGGAGCCGGGCAGGTAGAGGGCGTCGTCGAGCAGATCCTCTGCGCGAAGGATTGTTTCGCCCAGGCTCGGCGGCGCCCCTCCCCAGGTCGAGCGGGAGGCGCTGAACAACTGGCCCACACGCACCGCCGTATCCCGCAGGGCGCCGGCGATCGAGGCGCGCAGGCGGCGGATCGGCAACACGGGCCAGAGATAAGCGTGGACGGCGATCGCGGTGAAGCCGGCGACGATCAGGCCCCAGAAACGCGTCCGCACATCGGCAAGCGAACCCCACTCCGGCCCGCTGGTTGTGAGGTAAGCGAACGGCAGCGCCAGGCCGGCCTGCATACCGGCGGCGCCGAAGCGCGGCAGCATCTGGAAGGCCAGATTGGCCAGGAACTCGCCCAGGAACAGCAGCGCCAGCAGGAGCGGGAAGTGGGGCAAGCGGGTGGTGAGAAAGGCCGCCAGGGTCCCATAGGCAAAGCCACCCAGGAGTCCGGCCAGACCGAACAGGTCGGTCCTGTTCTGCCGGCCGAGGTTGCCGGTGCTCGCAAAGAACGCCGCAAAGAAGGCGACCTGTGACCCTCCAGGAAAGCGAAGCACTCCTTCTTCGATCACTAGCAACAAGATCATCAGCGCCAGCTTGGCCCCGGAGCGCACGGAGCCGACATCGGTGACACGTTGACCGGTCGCGGCGGGCCGAAGCGCGGCCAGATCCCCCGCCAGGCCACCCCGCATGCTGGTGAGGAGGGCATTGTACGCCGCGGTTACCGTCTGGACGTCTCGCGCCACCCGATGCAAGACGGTTCGGGCGAGACCCACGTCTGCAGGCAATTCGGGATTCTCCGGCGCCACCGGCTGCCGGCGCGACGCGCCTTCGAACAAGGCATGGAGTTGTTCGGCGCATTGGTCGAGGAGGCTGCCGAGCGGCTGGCGCTCTCTCGCCGGCAGGGCCGTGCTGGTGAGCGGGGCAATGGCCCGGTCGAAAAACCAAAGGCGCACATTCAAGGACCGGCAGGCGAGAATCATCCTTGCGAAAGGGCTGGTCGCGTCCAGGCGCCGTGCCTCGGAAGCGACGAGCTGGCGCAGTCGCCGGAACGGCGCCCAATCCTGGCCAGACGCGTCCATCGCGGGCGGCTCGCCCGAACGGATCCGGGCGGCTGCCTCTCGGCAGCGCGTTTCCAGACCTCCGTAGACCTCCGCCAACCGCTGGAAGAGACGCTGCCGGGTGTTCAAGGGCCAGAGCAGGGTATGGACCACGATCACCGAGAAGCTGGCGAGGAGCCAGTTCAGCAGGTAATGGACGTAGAAGGTTAGCGTGGTCCCCACCGTGCCCGGGAAAAGGACGAAGATGCCGATGGCGGACACCATGGCGCCCATGGTCGCCGGCAGAGAAAACCGATTGCTGAAGAGCACGCAGGTGAAGATCCACAGCAGCGTCGCGGCCAGATAGAGGGCAGGCGCCCCAGCGAACGCCACGAGGAGGAGGGCCGACACCGTGGCGCTGATCCCGATGGCCAGCAGCGTCAGGACCGCGTTGAGCCGCGGGCTCGGCATGCCCATCGTCATGAGCAAGTATGCAAAGACCACCGCCAGATGGCCGCTCTGGAGGTGGAAGAAGTAAGCCAGTGTGGTCGCCAGGCAACACGCCAGGGCGGTCTTGAGGGCATGCTTGACCTGTTCCTGGCGCAGACGCGCTTGGTGGAGCTGCTCGCCGGGCGGCGTGGAATCGAGGAGGGCCGCGTTCAATGGAGGTAATCGAATGCGGCCACCAGCTTGTGCCAGGCTTTGGTGACGCCGTTGAGCCAGTACTTCTCCCGGGTATAGACGGCGACGCTCGCCGTCACCCCGATCCGCAGGGGATACCCCTCCGGCAGCTCGGGAATCACCCACACCGGGAAACGCTGGGCAAGCTTGATCCAGTCTTGCGGCTCGGCGACTGCCGGCAGGTTGCCCGAAGGCGCTGCCTGTCCTTGATACACGCCGGGGCTGACCGTCTTGACCACGCCGGGGAAGATCCGCCCGGGATACGTGTTGAAGCTGAGGCCCACGCGTTGCCCCGGCCGGAGAAACTCCAGGCTGTTCTCCCGATAGTTCGCCACGACCCACCATTGCTCGTTCTCGATGCAGGTCAGGACCGGCGCGCCCGCACGCACGTAAGACCCCTCGCGGAGTTGGACGTTGGTGACGTACCCGTCGGCCGGGGCAAGGACGCGCGTCCAGCTCAGGTGGAGCCTGGCATCCGCGAGCTCCGCCTTGATCTCGGCGACCAGAGAATGGTCTCCGCCGACCCGTGCTGCCAGCCTCTGCTCGACCTTTTTCGTCAGGGCCAGGCTGCGTTCACGGTCGGCCCGGGCCATCCGATACTTCTGGACGGCGTCCAGATACTTTCGCTCCGTGGTGGCTTGCTGCTTGCGGATCTCCGTCTCCTGCTCTTGGACCGCGCGGGCGTAGGCTTCCCCAGCGACGATCCGCTCGTCGTCGGCCTTGGACGCCGCCAGCTCGCTTCGCATCTGCTCGACCTGGTGGCTGGCATCGACCACCTTGGCTTCCAGCACCGCCACTCGGTGCTCGAAGGGCCTCGGGTCGATCTCGAACAAGAGATCTCCCTTCTTGACGGGCTGGTTTTCCTGGACGTCGACCCGGACCACCTGGCCTTCGACCCGTGCGGTCACCTGGATGACGAACGCTTGAACGAAGGCGTCCGTGGTGAACGGCGTGTAGCGATCCGACAGCACGTAGTAGACCACCAGGGCCGCGATCACGAGCAGGGCGCAGAGCACCCAGCCCCGCGCTGACAGAAACAGCGCCCGCCCCGCGGCAGAAAGCCGCTTCAACATCGTCCCGATGACGAGCAAGCACGAACGGAACGCTCCCCGGACGTCCATCTGCAGCCGACGCTCCTCGCCTCTCAAGGGCTTCCTCGGGGGCGCTGCTCCCGGCCAATGGCGTAGTCGAGGCGTGCCAGGGCTACCAGATATGTGTAGACGGCCGAGTTCAGCCGCTGTCGTGACCGGGTCAGCGCGGTCTCCGCGTCCACGATGTCGGTCGGCGTCGCGTCGCCATTGCCGTACTTGACCCGCATCAGGCGCAGGTTTTCCAAGGCGTGGGCGACGGCTGGCCGGGAGAGATCGATGCGCTGGCCGGCGGCCACCACGCTCTGGAATGCACGGTTCACCTCGAGGCTGATCGCGTCGAGGATGGCTCGCTGGTCCGCGACCGCGGCGGCCACCTCCGCCTCGGCCGAGTGAAGATCGCCGCTGAGCCGGCCTCCGGTGTAGAGGGGAATTTCCAGGTGGAGCCCCGCTCCCGCCTGCCAACCTGTCAGTACATGCTCCCCGTCCACGCGTCCCGTGCTCGCCCTGACGAAGAAGCGCGGGAGGAACTCGGCCTTGGCCGTCGCAACCCCTTCCTGAGCGACCACCACCGCTTGCCTGGCGAACCCGCTCTCCGGACGGTGGGCCGCAGCGACCTGCAGGCTCTCCGCCAACGACGGAAGGCGCTCAGGCGGGGGCAGATCCAGATCGAGGACCCGGAGCGGCAGAGCGGAGTCGCGGCCCATCACGTTGTTCAACTGCGCAATGGCCACGAGCTCCGCTTCCCGGGCGGTGACGGCGGCATCCCGGCTCTCGGACAGTTGCACCTCGGCGCGGAGCACGTCGCTGGGGTCTGCCACCCCTCCCTTCAATTGAGCGCGCGCATCCTTCAGCGTCGCCTCGGCTTGACGGATCGCGTCCTCCTGCACCACGAGGGTAGCCCGGGCGAGGAGGATGTTCACGTACGCAGCGGTCACGTCGAATTCCACGGTCTGCTGGGCGCGCGCGAATTGAAGCTCGGCGATCCGCTCCCGGGCGGCCGCCTGGTTCTTGCGACCAGCCCTCCGGCCGAAATCGTAGAGAGTCCATTGCAGCTGCAGCTCGGTCTGGGTGTAGGCGTGGGTCCCTGGACTACCGGTCCGGATGAATCCAGTCGGACCGGTGGCCCCCGGCCCCTGATTGTCCGAGGTAACCCCTGATTGAGAGAGGAGATCGACTTCCGGCAAGAACGGGGCAAACGCCGCCTGCTCTTCACCGCGGGCTCGTTCGATGGCGGCGCGGGCTGCGCGCAGCCGAGGACTGCTCTGTCCGGCAAAGGCGATGGCGTCAGCCAACGAGAGCGCCTGTGCCTCGAGGTCGACGCTCTGATCGAGTGGTGGAGCGGCCTCGGCCATTGCCAAGGTGCTGAGGAGCAATGGCGCGAGGATCAGTCGCCGCATCGGCGATCGTCAACGGAAGAGGTTGATCTTGGCCAGATCGACGATCTCGTCGCCGCGCCCGCTCAGGACCGCCCGGAGCATGAACAGGCTGAAGCCCTTGGCCTGCTCGGCGGTGATGGTCGGCGGCATGGAGAGCTCCTGGCGGCTGACCATGGCCTCGACCAGCGCCGGCCCGTCGTAGGCGAACGCCTGCGCGATCATCGGCCGCACCTGGTCCGGGGTCTTCGCCGTCAGCCCGAGGAAGCCCACCGCCTCGGCGATCTTCGCGAAGCTCGGGTTGTCCAGGTTGGTCGCGAAATCGACGATGCCCGCGGATTTCATCTCCAGCTCGACGAAGGCCAGCGATTCGTTCCGGAAGACCACGATCTTGATGGGCAGCTTCATCTGCCGGATGGTGAGCAGATCGCCCAGCAGCATGGCGAGCCCGCCGTCGCCGGAGAGCGAGATCACCTGCCGGCCGGGGTAGCTCGCCTGTGCGCCGATGGCCTGTGGCATCGCGTTCGCCATCGATCCGTGGTTGAAGGAGCCCAGCAGCCGCCGCCGGCCATTCATCTTCAGATACCGCGCCGCCCAGACCGTCGGAGTCCCCACGTCGCAGGAGAAGACCGCGTCTTCGGCAGCGAGCTCGTCCACGACTCTCGCCACGTATTGGGGATGGATCGGCTTCTCGGGCTCGCCCTCCGTCGCCAGATCGTCCAGGTGCTCACGCGTCTTGCGATAGTGATCGATCGATTTCTGCAGATGCTCGTCGCTGCCGTTCTGCCTCAGCTTCGGCAGGAGCGCGCCGAGGGTCGTCTTCACGTCTCCGACGTATCCGTAGTCGAGCTTGGCGCGCCTGCCGAGCTGCTCGCCCCGCACGTCGATCTGGATGACCTTGGCGTGCGTGGGAAAAAACTGCTGGTAGGGAAAGTCGGTCCCGAGCATGAGCAGCACGTCGCAGTTCATCATCGCGTGGTAGCCGGAGGAGAAGCCGAGCAGGCCGGTCATGCCTACGTCGAACGGGTTGTCGTACTCGATGAACTCCTTCCCGCGCAGCGCGTGCACGATGGGGGCCTTCAGCTTGCCCGCGAGCGCCGTCAGCTCGCCATGGGCTCCGGCGCAACCCGCGCCGCCCAGGATGGTCGGCCTCTCCGCGGTGTTCAGGACCGCCGCCAGCTGGTTCAACTCATCCTCGGACGGGCACACCCTCGTCTCCGGCGTGGGGAAACTGGCGCGCGGGGCGCGTCCCTCCGCCGGCGCCAAAGCCACGTCGCCGGGAATCACCACCACCGAGACGCCGCGGCGCGAGATCGCGGTCTGGATGGCGATCTCCAGGACGCGCGGCATCTGGTCGGGATGGGAGACCAGCTCGCAGTAGTGGCTGCACCCGGCGAAGAGCTGCTCCGGACGGGTCTCCTGGAAATAGCCGCTCCCGATCTCCGCGCTGGGGATCTGCGCTGCGATCGCCAGCACCGGGACACGGCTGCGGTGGCACTCGTAGAGGCCGTTGATCAGATGCAGGTTGCCGGGACCGCAGCTGCCGGCGCACACCGCCAGCCTGCCCGTGAGGTGGGCCTCCGCTCCGGCGGCAAACGCTGCCACCTCCTCGTGCCGCATGTGGGCCCATTCGAGCTGCTTCGATTTCCGGATGGAATCCGTGATGCCGTTGAGCGAGTCGCCGGCCACGCCGTAGATCCGGCGCACGCCTGCTTCCGCGAGAACGTCGACCAACTGTGCAGCTACCGTCTTCTTTGCCATCGGGACCTGTCTCCTGCACGGGAGCCCGTGCACCGGCCATGCCAGATTTCTGAGTGCGGCGCGATCTCCATTAACTTGCAGTAGTCCATATCGTCGGCCGATTACCGCGCGAGGTCGTCGGGTGTGAACGATGGGTAGGCCGGAGCCCATTGCGCGGCTTCCACCTTGCTGCGCAGCTCGTCCTCGCTGGTCTTCGGAGCGACGCCGTCGGCTTGTGCCTGGAGTCCGACCGCCGTCGCGATGTGCGCGGCCACCTTCCGAAGACTCGTGAGCCCAGGAAGGAGGGGCGCGGAGGGATCCGCGAGGGCAGGTGAATTCTTCCCGAGCTCGCGAGCGGCCGCGAGCATCATTCCCTCGGTCACGCGCCTGGCGCCGGAGGCCACCACCGCGAGACCGATGGCGGGGAAGATATAGACGTTGTTGCACTGTGGGATGCGGATCGTGCGCCCGCCGTAGCTGACCGGGGCAAACGGCGATCCGGTCGCGACCAGCGCGCGCCCGTCCGTCCAAGTCATGAGATCTTCGGGCCTCGCCTCCGACTTGGAAGTGGGATTCGAGAGCGGAAAGATGATCGGGCGCGGCGACTTGCGGGCCATCTCTCGCACGACGGGCTCGGAGAATGCTCCCTGGACCGTGGAGAGACCGATGAGGGTCGACGCCTCGATCTTGCCGACCACGTCGGCCAGCCCGATGTTTCCGCCCGAGCTCCGCGGCCACCCCGCGAGGCGGCTCTCCGGCTGCGCATAGACGGCCTGTTCCGGCTGGAGGTCCTTGCGCCCCGAGTGCAAGAGACCATCCTTGTCGATCACCCAGAAGCGGCTGCGCGCCTCCTGCTCGGAGAGGCCGTCGAGCCGCATCGCCGCCCGCAACCCGTCGGCGACTCCGATACCCGCCGATCCGGCTCCGAGCATGACGATCTGCTGTTCTTTCAGGCTGCGCTTGGTCACCGCCACCGCGCCCAGCACCGCTCCCAGCGCCGTGGCCGCAGTGCCCTGGATGTCGTCGTTGAACGTCAAGAGCTCGTCCCGGTAGCGTTGGAGGATTGGCCTGGCGTGAGGCGTGCCGAAGTCCTCCCACTGCAGGCAGGTGCCCGGAAGCTCCTGCTTCACCGCCTGGACGAATCGGTCGACGAAATCGAAATAGGCGTCACCCTTGATCCGCTCGTGACGCCAGCCGAGATACTCGGGATCCGCGAGCCGTTCGGCGTTGTTCGTCCCCACGTCGAGCACGATGGGCAGCGTCCGATTCGGATGGATTCCGCCGATGAGCGAGTACAACGACAGCTTGCCGATCGGGATGCCGAGGCCGCCCGCGCCTTGATCGCCGATCCCGAGGATGCGTTCGCCGTC
>Ga0137418_10004215_pt1 | contig 13216 bp, 11 predicted proteins | sample CZODoug3_1_2_16f_FD_122242 | JGI IMG/M metagenome (GOLD analysis project Ga0137418, IMG submission 122242) | Vadose zone soil fungal communities from Angelo Coast Range Reserve, California, USA - CZODoug3_1_2_16fungal (Hybrid Assembly) | ecosystem: Environmental > Terrestrial > Soil > Vadose...
AACACGGAGGCTTCCTGGGGCAGGTACGACAGTCCCATGCGGGCGCGGCGATGCATCGCGAAGTGGCTGATCTCTCTGCCGTCGAGATGGATCACGCCGTCGTCCACCGCGATCAGCCCAACGATCATGTAAAAACAGGTCGTCTTCCCGGCGCCGTTCGGGCCCAGCAACCCCACGACCTCACCGCTCGTCACCTCGAGCGACACGTCCTTGACCACGACTCGCGAGCCGTAGTGCTTTTTGAGTCCGTGGACCCGCAGCTGGCTCATCGAGTTCGCCCCGTTCGGATGTACGGGGATCAGTCCTTCCGGCTCGTGCCGGAGTCTGGCGGGGTTTCGGGCTCCGCCGGCTTTTTCGGCATGATGGTTGCGCGCACGCGTCCTTCGCGTTCGGTCCCGGAGGCCTCGAGGGTCGATTTCACGGTAAAACGCTCGGTCCGGGCGTCGTAGGAAATGAAATCCCCTCGAATGTCGTCCCCGCTGTCGCGGCGCAGCCGGGCGGCGTTATAGAACTCGACGCGTTCGAGCTTGTTGTCGTATTCGATCCTGAACGCTTCTCCGTCGATGTATTCTCCGTAGCCCTCCCGCTTGTGCCGGAACGTCGCCGGCTTCCCGCTCGCGACGCCGTAGTAGAAGCCGTCGCCGTCCTGCCGCACGACGATCCGGTCCGCGCGGATGATGAGCGAGCCCTGGACCAGAACGACTTTTCCCTCGAAAGTGGAGACTTTCTTGGTTCCGTCGGAAATCATGCTGTCGGATTCGATGGTGATCGGTTTGTCGTGATCGGCTTTCTCGGCAAGCGCCGATTCTGATGTCAAGGCCGACATTGCCGCAAGACCCAGGGCCGCGGCTGCGCGCGCCCTATTTCCTGGACGGCACATCAAAGATGCCTTTCACTTGCGATTGCAGCATGAACTGTTGATTCTTTTCGTTCACGATCATCCCGACGCCGGTCAACATCGAGCTCCCCTCCGCAATCGCGACCGTGTGATCCGTACGCGCGATCCCCTGCTCGGCGAGTACGTGGAGGAATTCCGTTCGAGCGCGAAACTCGGGTCGCTCCCGCGTTGCTTCGCGCAAGAAAAGCACATTGCCGTACAGGAAAGCCTCCTCGCCTTGGCGATTGATGGTGCCGCGATTTGCGGTCGCGATGAAATTGCCGCCGTCAGCGGCAATTTCAACGAAGCGCGGATAAAGGGCTTCGCCCGAACCGTCGTCGGCAAAATGCATCATCTTCGGCGCGGAGAACGTGTACCGCAGCTTGCCCGTGGCGTCCAGCCTTTGAACGGTGAAGTTTTCGACGATGGAATCGGGATCGTGCCTGGCGGACTTTGGGTCGCCGCTGGAACCCTCCACCACGGCGTATTGCAGCCAAAGGGTCAGCAACCCGAGAAACGCCATCAGAACGAGCGGGAGCAGAGGCGTAACGCGTGTTTTCATGCGAGCTGGCGGGCGATGAGCCGCTCTAGCGTGTCTTGGGCCCGCATGATCAGCTCGCAGACCTCGCGGACGGCGCCTCTGCCGCCGGGAGCGCGCGTAACGTGGTGGACTCTCTCTCTCACGAGCTGCGGCGCTTCGGGCACGCTGGCGGCAAAACCGCAACGCGCGAGCACCGGCAGATCCGCCCAATCGTCGCCCATGTATCCGGCGGCGGCGGCCGAGGTGCGCAAGCGGCCGATCAGGTTCTCGAAAGCGGCGCCCTTGTTTCCGGCACCTTGTTCCACGAGCGTGATGCCAAGCTCGGCGGCGCGAACCTCGACGGCGCGCGAGCGACGCGCGGAAAGAATGGCGACCTCGACCCCGCTCTCCTTCAGCATCTTGAGGCCATGGCCGTCCTGAGCGTTGAACGCCTTCAACTCGGCACCGGTCTCGCTGAAGTACAGGGTCCCGTCGGTGAGCACGCCGTCGACATCGAAGATCATCAGGCGCAGCCGCCGCATTCGCTCCAGCACGTCGTCGCGCATCAAATGACCTTGGCGCGAAACAGGTCGTGCATGTTGAGAGCGCCAACGAGCTCTCCCGTTTCCGTCGCGACGAGCATCTGATTGATCTTGTGACGCTCCATCAGCTCGAGGGCTTCGGCGGCAAGCTTGTGCGGAGCGATCGTGCGCGGACTGCGTTTCATGACATCGGTGATCTTGAGCGCGCGCACGTCGGGTTTGCGCTCCAGCGTCCTGCGCAGGTCGCCGTCGGTGAATATTCCGACGACCTTTTTGCCGGGGCCGAGGATCGCGGCCATGCCCATGCCCTTCCTGGATATCTCGGCCAGCAAGTCGGAAAAGGAATCGGTGTCGGATACGACCGGAACGTCGTTGCCGGTGCGCATGACGTCGGAGACGTGGATGAGGAGCTTCCTGCCTAGCGCGCCGCCGGGGTGGGCGCGAGCGAAGTCCTGCTCGTCGAAACCGCGAGCGTCGAGCAAAGCGACCGCCAGAGCGTCGCCGAGCGCGAGCGCCGCGGTGGTGCTTGCCGTCGGCGCAAGATTGAGAGGGCAGGCCTCCTGCGCGACGCCCGCGTCGAGATGCACATCGGCTTCCCGGGCGAGCGCCGAGTCGGGATTGCCGGTCAGCGCGATCAGCTTCGCGCCCTGGCGTTTTATCCGGGGGATGATCGTGAGCAGCTCGTCCGACTGTCCGGAATTCGAGAGCGCCAGCACCACGTCATCGCGCGTGATCATGCCGAGATCGCCGTGTCCCGCTTCGGCTGCGTGAACGAAAAAAGCCGGTGTCCCCGTGCTAGCCAGCGTGGATGCGATCTTGCGAGCGATGTGCCCCGACTTGCCGACGCCGCTTACGACGACTCGCCCGCGGCACGCGAGGATCAGCCCGACCGCATCGACAAAACGCTCATCGAGTCGCGATATCAGGCCGCTCACCGCATCGGCCTCGATCGTGAGCACCTTGCGCGCGAGCTCGAGCGCGGAAGTCGAAATTGCTTTCTTCGAGCGATCGTTCATCGAGAGAAACCGTGCTGGCCTGCGCCGGGAGCAGCCTTTATCATTAGGCTGGAGAGTATACCAGACCGATTCCGCACGTTTTCCCACGTGAACCCAAAAAAACAAGGACTTCCGGATGGGCGACACGCTTGAACTGGTGCTGATCCTGCTGGCGAGCGCGGTGTTCGTCGTGGTGCTCTTTCGCCGGCTGCATTTGCCCCCGATGCTCGGATATCTCCTGGTGGGTGTCGCGGTGGGCCCCTTCGCGCTGGCGTGGATTCCCGATACCGCCGAGGGACGGCATCTTGCGGAATTCGGCGTCGTGTTCCTGATGTTCTCGATCGGGCTGGAGTTCAGTCTGCCCAAGCTGTTTCAGCTGCGCCGCGCCGTGTTCGGGCTCGGGCTTGCCCAGGTCCTGCTCACGCTCGGTGCCGTGCTCGCTGTCGCCTTGTTTGCGGGGGCCCCATGGCAAGCCGCGCTCGCGGTTGGGGGCGCGATCGCCATGTCCTCGACGGCGATGGTCCTGCGCATTCTCGCCGAACGCATACAGCTGGAAACCCCTCACGGACGCGACATCGTCGGCGTGCTGCTTTTCCAGGACCTCGCGGTCGTTCCGTTGCTGATCTTGATTCCTGCGATTGCGGAGGGGAGCGGCGAGCTTGCGCAGCGCCTGGGGTTCGCGCTCGTCAAAGCCGCGGTGGTGCTCGTCGTGCTGCTCTTTGTCGGGCAGAGACTCATGCGCGGCTGGTTTCACATCGTGGCGCGCCGCCATTCGCATGAGCTGTTCATTCTCAACGTCCTGCTCATTACGCTGGGGCTTGCTTGGCTCACGGACCGGGCGGGACTGTCTTTGGCCCTGGGCGCGTTTCTCGCCGGCATGCTCATAGCCGAAACCGAATACCGCCATCAGGTCGAGGAGGACATCAGGCCGTTTCGGGAGGTCCTGCTGGGTCTGTTCTTCGTGACCATGGGCATGAGACTCGACCCGGGGACGGTTGCGGCGAATTTTTCCCTGACGCTGGCGCTGACGGCTCTGCTGGTGGTGTTGAAGTTCATCCTGGTTGCCGGCCTCGCGCGCCTGTTCGGAGCTGGCCCCGGAGCGGCCGTGCGCACGGGGCTGGCGCTCGCCCAGGTGGGCGAGTTCGGTCTGGTCCTCATGGTCCTGGCGCAGTCGGTTGGATTGCTCGATCGCGACTTTTCCCAGGTGGTCGTTGCGGCGATGCTGCTCTCCATGCTCGCCGCTCCGTTCCTGATTCAGGCAAGCGACAAGCTCGCCCTGCGCTGGTCGAGCGCTGAATGGATGCTGCAATCGCTCGCGCTGCATCGCGTCGCCGCGCAGAGTCTCGCCACCGAGCGGCACGTCCTCGTGTGCGGCTACGGCCGCACGGGCCAGCGCCTGGCGCACATGCTGGAGCAGGAGCACATCGATGTCATCGCCCTCGACACCGATCCGGAGCGCGTGCGCGGAGCGGAAGCCGCGGGCGAGAAGGTCGTTTTCGGCGACGCGTCACGGTACGAAACGCTCGTGGCGGCAGGTGTGGCGCGAGCGAGCGCGCTCGTCATTACCTTCGCGGATACGCAGCTTGCGCTGCGTATCCTGCATCACGTGCGCGCGCTCAATCCTGCTTTGCCGGTGATCGTCCGCACTCTGGACGACGCCGACATGGACCGGCTTATCGCCGCGGGGGCGTCGGAAGTGGTCCCCGAAACGTTCGAGTCGAGCTTGATGCTCGCCTCGCACGCTTTGGTGCTGTTGGGAGTGCCGTTGAGGCGGGTGGTGCGCCGCATTCGCGAAGTGCGCGAGCATCGATACAGCCTGATGCGCGGCTTCTTTCATGGGGGCACCGACGAAGCCGAAGACCCCGACGAGGCGCGCGAACCGCGCCTGCATTCGGTGGCGCTCGCGACGGGCGCGAGCGCCTCGGGACGCAGCCTGGGAGAGCTCGCGCTGCACGAGCTCGGCGTGCGCGTGACGGCGCTGCGCCGGCGGGAGCTGCGGATGATTTCGCCGGGTCCGCAAACGGCATTGCAGGAGGGTGACGTAATCGTGCTGCTCGGCACGCCTGAGCAACTCGCTGCCGCTGAGATACGCCTGCTCCAAGGCTAGCGTTCGGCCTTGGCCATGGCGAGCAGAGGCTTGACTGCGCCAGGGTCTGCGGTGCGCGCTTGCTCGAGGATCAGGATCGTCGGGTTGACCTGGTGCGGAAACGTTTCCAAGGCTCGGGCGAGCAGACTGCGCGCTTTTTCCGCTTCCCCGTCGAGGGCGAGGAACACCGCGCGTCGCACCACCACGGTATTAGCGGGCCAGTAGCGGGCTACGCGCTCGCTCATCGCCAGCTTGTCGGCCAGCTCGCTCCGGTCCAACGGCGCGCCGAGCACTATCCATAGTTCCGCCAGAGGCGCCAAGGGACCGTGCGTCAGCTCGCGCATGGTCTCTGCGTCCTGACGCGCTTGGGCGGCGGGGGTCAGCGTGAGCGTCGTTCCGCTGATCCTTGTCGTGTCCAGGCGCACATAGTCCCTGAGAGTGGCGCCCAAAATGACCGAGAGCGCGGCACACGCCGCTGCCGGGACAATCCAGGCGGTGCGCGAGACCCTCGCGGAACGCGTCTCGAGTCTTGCGCCAGCACCCATCAAAAGGGCCGTCACGCCGAGGAAGTGCGCGTTCCACAACGGAAACTCGGTCAGGGAGTGAATCATTTCGATTCCGAACGCGGCAATGATCCACCACGACACGACCTGTCTGTCCGCCCAGTAACGCCGGCCAGCCTGCCATCCCCAGACGCCCAGCCCGCCGAGAACCAGCATCGTTCCCACCAGACCGGTTTCGGCAAGGAGGTGCAGGGGGAGATTGTGCGGTGAAGTCCAGACTTCGCCGAGCCGCGTGAGCGAGGGATCGAGGCCCGACTCGAACGCGGCCCCGGCGAACTCGCCCAAGCCGACTCCGGCCAGGGGAGCGCCGACAAACACGCGCAACGCAATGAGCCAGGCCTGCACGCGCGGTTCGGCATGTTCGCCGAGGGGAGCGAGTATGCGCTCGAGCGTGCCTTCTCCCGGGGGACCGAGACGCAGTGCGTCGTTGAGCCACGGCACGGCAAAGTACGCGGATAGCGACGCAGCCGCGACCGCGTACGCAGCGAATCTCAGGCGCCGTTCCTCGGCGCCATTCTGAATGCGTGCCGCCACTACCCCGAGCCCCGCATACCATAACGCGTAGAGCAGGGCGCCACGGGAGCCGGAGAGCGCGCTGCCGAGGAGGAGGATAGCCAGGGCGGGAAGCGCGTACGCCGTTCGCACGCGGGTGCGCGCCCACAGGAAAAGCAGCGCGCCTTCGCCCAGCGCCAAGTAGTTGGCGTAGAGGTTGGGTTGCGCGATATTCCCGTAGGCGCGGTTGCCGTGCAGCTCGGCGACGACATCCTCGAGCAGCTTGGGTCGCCCGTAGAACTGGATGACCCCCGCCAGGGAATTCGCGAGGGCGCCGGCGAGCAGAAACGCAGCCAGCACCGTTGCCACGCGCTCGATGCCGAGCGCAGCCGTGAGCCGTCCCCCGAGCCAAATTGCCAGCACGGCGTAGAGGACATACAGCGCGGCGACCAGGGGCAATTGGGAATAAGGACCCCCGCCGCCCACGGCCCGGACTGCGAGAAATACCGCAAAGGCGATCAGCCAGCCCGCTGGCACAGGCAAGGACACGGTCGTGACAGTTCGCCCGACGAGCAAGGTCAGCGCTGCGGCGATGCCCAGCGCTGCGGCCAGCCACTCGGGGAAAAAACTCGGGATGGGCTGCTGATGATATGGCAGCAAGAACGGCAGCAGACACAGGCAGCCCGCGAGCAACAGGCTCATCGACAGAGCCGAGGTCGTTTTCACTCGGAGCCGGCCGGAAACGAAAAAGCCCGCGCGAGCGGGCTTTCTGCGGTTGTGACGGAGGGCGCTAGTAGTTCTTGCAGATCAGGTACTGGCCCACCCCGGTTTCCACGTAGCCCGTTGCCGGAGTTGCCGCCGTGTTCGGATTCGCCGCGGCCTGCAGCTGCGCGCGGACCTGGCCGGTCGCCGAGTTGCTGTCGTCGATCTGCGTGTCCACCGCAATCGCCACCTTGTCCGTCACGTTCGAGCTGCATACGATCGTGCTGGTGAAGCCCAGACCGCTTGCGCCGACCACTCCAGACTCCACGCCTATAAGGCCTCCGGTCGCGTTCGGCGGCGGCGTCCCGCTTCCGGTTCCGACGGTCAGGCCCGGGACGAATCCGGCAATGCGCAGGTGCTGCCAGAACAGATTGGATTCGGCCGCAGCCGGTGGGGCTCCCGCCGTACCGCTGGTGTCGTTGGCGTTGTAATTACCCGCTATGATCCCGTTGCCGTTGCCGTTCGCCGGAGCTTGGATGGTCCAGCGCGCTGCGGCGTTCGGGTCATCGCCGGGAAGGGCGCGGTAGCGATCCTGATAAGAGGTTATGGCCACCGTGATCCCGTTGAAATCGTTGATCACGTTCTTGATCTTGGCCTGGGTAATCATTTCCTGGCCCTTCAGGATGCCGCCCAGGAGCAGCCCGATGATGACGAGCACGATCGCGATTTCGACCAAGGTGAAACCCGCATCGGTCGATTTCTTGCGGTTGAAGGCGGATTCACTCATAGACACCTCCTGATGGAACGGCTAGAAGTTCTTGCACAGCAGGTACTGATTCACTCCGGTTTCCACGTAAGCCGTAGCGTTTGAAGCAGCGAGTGTTGCAGGATTCGCGGTGCTCTGCAGCTGCGCGCGGACTTGGCCGCTCGCTGGTTTGCTGTCGTCCATCTGCCCGTCGACAGCGCTCGCGATTTTTTCGGGCAGGTTCGAGAAGCAAATGATCGTGCTCGTGAAGCCCAGGCCGCTTGTGCCGACCACTCCGGACTCTACACCAATCATGCCGCCAGCTGCGTTCGGCGGCGGGGTCCCGCTTCCAGTTCCGACGGTAAGACCGGGGACGAATCCGGCGATGCGCAGATGCTGCCAGAACAGGTTGGATTCCGCCGCGGCTGCCGGGGCGCCCCCGGTACCCGAGGTGTCGTTGGCATTGTAAACACCCGCGATGATCCCGTTGCCGTTACCGCTCGCCGGAGCCTGGGTGGTCCAGCGCGCGGCGGCGTTCTGGTCGTCTCCGGGAATGGCGCGGTAGCGGTCCTGATAGGAGGTCACGGCCACGGTGACGCCGTTGAAATCGTTAATGATGTTCTTGATCTTTGCTTGGGTGATCATTTCCTGGCCCTTGAGGACGCCGCCGAGGAGCAGGCCGATGATCACGAGCACGATTGCGATTTCGACCAAGGTGAAACCCGCCTCGGTCGAATTCTTGCTGAACTTGGACGACCTCATGCAACCCCCAAGACTAACTGCGGAGTAAAGTCTCAACGAAACCCGCAAGATACGTGCCCGAGAGTATACCCGGAGACGCCCCTTTAGACGTGGGCGAGCCAGCCCTTTTTGTTGGAAAATGGACACTTACGACGACTATCTGACACTTTGCCTTTAGTTCGCCCCCGGGATCTTGGCCGCAGTCAGCGCTTCCAATTGTTTCAGTCGTTCATCCAGGAATCTCAGCTCGGCAGGGTCCTTTACCCTACCGCTTTGAAGATACCCCCCGATGATGAGACGGGCGGTTTCCAGCTCGTTCATGTCTTCCAGGATGAAGATCTCCATCTGCCTTGCCCAGAGGGGAACGTTGTCGGCGACTGCGTAGCGCTGGATGGCCCGAGCGTAGCGGAGTGCGAGTGGGAGATCATGGAGCCTGTGCTTAGCGATGGCGGTGGCATGGGCAAGCCAGGGCCAGCGGCGATTGGGATCGAGCAGGTACTGCCGATAAACGAACTCGAGCATGCTGCGCTGCTTGGCCTCGACGGGCACTTCCGCATACAGCCTGCTCGCGGCGAGGAGGGGGTATTGGCCGCTCGGGTCCAGCTCCAGAATCCTCGCGAGCCAAGCCTCCAGCCGGTCATAGTCGAGGTCGCGATAAGGGACCTTGCTGCCCGACTGATAATCGAATGCCTGCAGGTAGAGCATTAGCGCCTTGCCGAGCGCTACCGGATCGCCGAAGCTCGCGAGCCTGAGCGCGGCGATGCTCGGTGCGGGCCCCAGGTCCTCTGCGGCCGCCCGGGGCGGCGGAGCGGAGGCCTTCAGCCCGATCTGCGCGGCGAGCCCCACGGCGAACAGCACGAGGACGCCACGCGGCACTACTGCAATCGATCGCTGTGACATCGCCTCAAAAGTTCTTGCGGTACAAGTCAAAAAGCGCCGCGGAACAGATCAGCACGAGGTAAAGCACGGTCTGGCCAAGAACGGAGCCGAGAGTGCTGACGCTCGGCCCCGACTCCAGCAGCCAAGTCGTCTGTGTCATCGAGTCGAGTGCCGGCAACAGGAGCGCGATCAGGTTCACAACCGCATTCACGACGCGATCGGTGAGGGTGGGGTCCTGCAGCGGTGCGCCGGCTATGATCTGCATCGCGGCCATTGAACGCGACAGCAGATAGAAGCCCGCAACGGCGGCAAACGCTGGGACCACTTGCGCGAAAGACACCACGCAAAACAGACTCATGGCAGTCACGATCAGCAGCTCGCAAATGAGGGAAAGGGTCCAGAGGACGAGTCCCTGGGAATTTGCGAACGGTACCAAAGGCAGCGCGCAGAGAAGCGCGAGGATCGAGGCGAGCATGGCGTAACCGGCAAACTTTCCGAAAAAATAGGCTGAGCGCGGGGCCGGCAGGGAGAGCAGCAGCTCGGTGACCTTGTCGCTCAGCTCCCGCACCATGCTCGTGATCACGAACACGGCAACGATGAAGACGGCGGCGACCCTGAGTGGAGCCGCGAGCAACGCGGTCTGGATCTCTCGAGACTCGGTGATCGCCACTTGATTCAGGAATTGCGCGAGGCCGAACGCGATTACCACGACCACCACCGCAAGCCACAGGAGCCGGTTCCGAACGGCCTCGAGCAGAGTAGCTCTGGCCAGCGAGGCGACGATGGGCATGGGAAATGTGGACTACGGCCTGAGTGCTGGTAAGTCAAAGCTGGCACAATACGTGCCTGTGGGAGCGTAAGTCCACGGGGAGGGTTTGCGCAAGTCCGCATGATGCCTCCACGGTTCGCCGACCACAAACACTCGGGAGAGGATACATGCATCGCGGACCTTTGAGCGCACTGCCTCTCGCGAATCCCGATCTCGGATGACCCACCGTATGGCGACGACTGCCGCGCTCCAGATTTCCCAGCTTTTCATCACGAGGTCGTGGCGAGGCCTGTTTCTCGTCATGCTGGTGTCCCTGCATCTTGCCGCGATGTGGGGTACGGAGGATTTCTGGGCGCGCGGCTTGATGCTCGCGCACTTCGGGCTTTTCATCCTCTGGCAGCCGTTCATGCGGGGCGAACATCGCCTGACCTCGGTGCAGGTTGCTGCGATAGCCACGATTGCGTTGGGGACCCTCTATTTCCTCAACTGGTGGCTGCTCGCCCTCTGGGTCAGCATCCTGGCGGGAATTGTGGGCGGCAAGGTGTTCCTTTTCCAGGCACGGTGGCTGCGGCGCTTCTATCTCGTGGTGCTCCTATACGTCGTGTCGCTGCTGCTCATTTGGATCGTACCAAACACCTTTATTCGCGTGCCTGTGCCCAACGAGGTCGAATTGCTGGCGCAATACGGCTTGCCCGTGCTGTTCCTAGTGATGATTGCGATCCCCGCCGAGACGGACTCAGCGGAGACTCCACAAGTCGTCGATTTTTTCTATGCCGCGATGATCGTGCTGCTGCTGATCGCGCTCGTGCTGGGCAGCTTTGCCTTCATGACGGTAGGCAAGATCGACTACATCGTGGCCCTTTCGTACAGCATGCTGATCATAGCGGGTGTGCTGCTGCTGCTTTCCTTTGCCTGGAACCCCCGCGCCGGATTTAGCGGGCTTTCCGTATATTTCTCGCGCTACCTCCTGTCGATAGGCCTGCCGTTCGAGCGCTGGCTGTATTTCCTGGCCGAGTTGTCGCAGCTCGAGACCAAGCCCGAGCGCTTCATGAAAGAAGCCTGCGTCGGCCTCGCGCGCCTGCCCTGGGTGTCCGGCGGCTTCTGGCATACGGCGGGCGAGTCGGGCGATTTCGGCAAGGTTTCCAAGAACTCCGTCGAGTTCACCAACCAGGAAATCCACTTGCGGGTTTTCACCAAGCTGCCCTTGAGCCCTTCGCTGGTTTGGCACTTTCAGCTGCTCGGACAGCTTCTCGGCGAGTTCTACGTCGCCAAGCAGCGCGAGCAGAAACTCCAGCAGCAGACCTACGTGCAAGCCGTCCACGAAACCGGGGCGCGCATGACGCACGACGTGAAGAACCTGCTGCAGTCCCTGAACGTTCTGTGCGCGGCAGCCGAGCGCGATACCGCGTCGGACGCGGACGGCGAACTGTCCTCGCTCATGCGCCGGCAGCTTCCCGCGATCACGCACCGTCTGCAGCAGACGCTCGACAAGCTGCAAAAACCCGACGCGAGCAACGGCCGCTTCATCAAGGCCGACACGTGGTGGGAGGGCCTGCAGCGCAGCTACGCCGGTCGTGGCGTCGAATTTTCCCGCGAAGGACAGGGGGACTCCGTGATGCTGCCGAAGGAGCTCTTCGATTCCGCGGGCGACAATCTGCTGCAGAACGCGCTGCGAAAGCGCAGGCTCGATGAATCCGTCGCCGTGCGCGCGATCTTCCGCTGCAACGACACCATCGAGTTTTCCGTGTGCGACAGCGGCGCTCCCGTCGCCGCGGAAGTGTTGCGTGGGCTGATGAGAGGGCCCGTGCCTTCCGAGACCGGATTCGGCATCGGCCTGTACCAGACCAGCCGGCTCGCCGAGATTTCGGGATTCTCGCTGCAGCTGAGCGACAACGAGAAAGGCAGAGTGTGCTTCAGCCTGCGAGGAGAAGTGCGCCGCGGCGCGCGCGGGTAGTAATCGTCACGCGGCGTTTCGCCGCGATCAGCGGATCAGGGCAACTTTCCGGCCGCGACCATGCGGGCGATGAGCGTGCTGGACGAAATCATGGCGACGATGTCGTCGAATTCACAGAACGGCGATCCCGACGTCGGGTCGCTGCAGCCCGAGGCGGAGGGCGTCGGAGTGCGGCTGAAAAAGGTGGTGCCCGCGTCGGTTGCGTTGGCTGCTTCATCCGTTCCCGCCGGAACGGCAAGTCTCGGACCGCCGCCGGGGGTATAGGCGCCGAACCCGTTCTTGCCGTGGGAGATGATCACTGCCGGCAACACCAAACCCACGGCAGTGGGCGTGTGATCGCTTTCTTTGCGGGTGTTCACGGTTAGCGTTCCGAGCGAGCAGAGAGCGAATGAGGACTGCGTCGGGTTCGACGTGGGAGCGCAGCCGAAAGTATTCAAGCTGATTGCGTCGGAAAAAACAGGGGACACCCAGTAGGAAAGACGCCTGCTCCAGCCGTCAATCTCGGGCACGCCGAGCGTAGCCCAGGGCACCGCCCCGAAAGCGGCGGTGCACACCGTGCCGCTGACCTTCTCGGTACCCGCCCCGGCCACCCCTGTGGCCACGGTGCCGTCTGCTGGGCAAGGAAGCCGCCCATTCGCCTGGGCGAATCCGATAATGGCATCCCTGATGGACTCCATGCTGCGCCGACTGTCGGCTACGTTGCGCACGTCCATCTGGGTGGAAAGCGGAATCAACGCTCCGGCGATCAGCAGAGCGATGATAGCCAATGCCACCGCAAGTTCGACGAGCGAGAACCCCTTGCTTCTGCTCATCGGGGCCGGGTTCAGGGCGGCGAAACGACCACGACCCGGTCGTTAATCGCGGTGGGGACTCCGGCCCGATGCTCGTAGACATTGTCGTTGGGCTTGAGCGAGTTCTTCCAAAAAGTACAAGTGGAAGGGCCGGGGTCGAGATCTTTCCCAGCCGTGAGATTGCAGTTCTCGCCCTCGAGGTAGTCCTTTGGATTTGCCGACGGACGAGCCGTTCCGTTCAGCGACCGGCCTGCGAGTATCAGAATGGCCTGTCCGTTGGTGAGAGGAGCGGAAAGATTCTTGACCGTGAGGCACGGCGGGTTCGAAACGCAGTTACTGCCGCCACCGGGCAGGAAGTCGGGCGAAACCGCAAAAAAGGTCTGGCTATACCACTGGTTCGAAAGGAACCAAGCGATATTCGGGTTCGTGTTAGCTGGACACGGGGGATTGGCCGGGGCTGGTAAGCGAGACAGATAACACGGAGGCGCAGGGAGGGGGACGGTGATCGTCGCCCGGTGATTCATATCGGCAGCATTTTGCAACCGTCCGGTATAGGTGAG
>Ga0137418_10004216_pt1 | contig 13216 bp, 13 predicted proteins | sample CZODoug3_1_2_16f_FD_122242 | JGI IMG/M metagenome (GOLD analysis project Ga0137418, IMG submission 122242) | Vadose zone soil fungal communities from Angelo Coast Range Reserve, California, USA - CZODoug3_1_2_16fungal (Hybrid Assembly) | ecosystem: Environmental > Terrestrial > Soil > Vadose...
CACAGGCCGCTCCCACCATTCTCATTCCGCCGGACGGGGCTCCGTGGAGCACTGTGGTTGCTTATTATCCGCACCTGCAACTACCGTTCACTCTGCAGTGGAACGCCAGCATTCAGCAGTCGCTGGGTCAATCGCAGGCGTTGACCGTCTCCTATGTGGGTTCGAACGCGAGAAGACTCTTGCAAATCAATGAGGTGTTCGCGGCGGCCTTCAATCCGAACTTTAGCGACTTTGTCCTTTTCGAGAGGAATGGGCAGACCGCGGACTACAACTCCTTGCAGGTGCAGTATCAGCGAAGGCTGAGCCGCGGACTACAGGCGCTGGCTTCGTACACTTGGGGACACTCGATTGACTACGGTTCACAGAATCTTGCCCTGCCTATTCAGCGGGGAAACTCGGATTCTGACGTTCGACACTCACTGTCGGGCGCATTGTCGTATGAGTTGCCTGAGGCCTATCACGGCGCTATTGCTCGTGCGCTTCTGCATCATTGGGGACTGGACAGCCGGTTCACTGCGCGCACAGGCTTTCCCATTCCGCTGAGCGGGGGCCAGACAATAGATCCGGCCACAGGCCAAGTGATGCAAACGGCGTTGGACGTTGTCGGGGGCCAGCCGCTCTATCTCCATGGGCCGCAATTTCCCGGCGGTAGATCCATCAATCCATGCGCCTTTGTGGTGCCACCGGATACGCCTGCTGCGCCCTGCAGCGGAACAGTTTTGGGGCCGGCTCCGCGAAATTTTGCGCGTGGGTTCGGAGCCTGGCAGGTGGACCTGGCAATTCGGCGGGAGTTCCCGATTTACGAAAACCTGAAGCTGCAATTCCGAGCCGAGGCATTTAACCTCTTCAACCACGCAAACTTCGGCCATATTGATCCGTTCCTTGGTTCAGCTGGATTCGGTCAAGCCGATAAGACCCTGGCCCAGAGCCTTGGCGTACTCAGTTCGCTGTACCAGGCCGGTGGTCCGCGGTCGATGCAGTTTGCGCTGAAGCTGGTTTTTTAGCCACACGATCGACCATATGAATGCTCGGCTCAGAATTTTCCGTCTAGCCCAGGCCTGTCTTGCGTGGACGCTGTGCGTTTACGGCGTCCTCGCAAACGACGTTCCCACGAAACGACCAATTACGGTGGAAGACTGCGTTCGGACGCGCCGCGTATTCAAGGGAGAGATCGCGCTATCCGCGGACGCCAGCAAGATTGCTTATCTGATAGAAGCCCCAAACGTTGGGACCAACAAGATTGACTATCTGCTCTACGTGCGTAATTTGAGTCAGCTCGAGAATAGGGAAAATGGAACTTTAGTTCTCAAATCGGATGTTCCCCTGCAAGGATTGAAGTGGGTGGACGAGGACCGCAAGGTCCTCTTCGCCAAGCAAGCGAGTGCCAAGAGTGTTGTTCTCACGGTTGACTTTCCGTCCGGTTATCAAGCTGAAGTGCTGGACTCAGAAACTCCAATCGATTCGCTTTCTCTGAACGCAATTGGGGACATGCTGGTGTACAGCACGCAACAGAAGCCGAACGCGAGCGGCCTTGGGCCCCAGAGCAAGAGCGAATACGTTGAACATGGTTATAGCATTACGTTTGGAAAGGGGAGCGCCGAGCCAAATTCAGGTTCAGGAGATTCCCCGGCGGAATCCGTGTTTTACGTGGGTCGAAGAGTCGCGGAAGATCAATGGAAATTTGAACGACTGAGAATGGACGCTCCGGAGCCTTTGACCGGTGTACGTGGCCTCAGCTTGTCGCCTGACGGAACGCATCTCACTTTCAGCTACGACTCCAGGCAAATCCCAAAGCAATGGAAGTCCAATCCGTACGTACGTTGGAAGGAATCGATGGGACCAAGCGTCGGAAAGCTCGTCTTGTACGATTTTCAAGCGAGAACTTTTCGCGTGGCACTCGAGGCTCCGGATGCGGGCTGGGGGCTTCCTGCAGCGTGGTCTCAGGACGGGCTGGCATTTTCCGTAAACTCTGTATCTCCCATTGGAAGCATGTGGGAGAAAAGGGATATAGCGGCGGGATTCTCTGATGGACTTCAGTACGAGAGCTACACCCACCTGTTTTCGATCAAGGCGGTTGACGATAGCGTATCGGAGGTTCTAAGGAACCCTTCTAACTACTATAGTAATACCGTTCTGTATTGGAAAATCGGCAGCGAAAAAATGCTGACGTGGAAAGATGGCCGCAGTTACTCGTGGCGGCGTCCAGGCAATCCAGAGTGGAATGAAATAAGTGAATCGCGCTTGTCGTGGGAAGACATGCAAGTCAGGACGCAAACCACCACATTCGCGCGAAACGCGCTCGGCGTGAGCGATGGAACCAGCGTTGTTGGTTTTTTCGAAAGGCCAATGACGCCGCCCGATCTCTACATTCACGATCTGAAACGCGGGACCACGAACATCCTCACGGACTTGAACCCCGAGTATCGAGGCATCAGCCTTGGGTCAGTGGAGCAGATATCCTGGCGTGACAGCTTTGGCTTTGAAGATCGAGGCCTTCTAATAAAGCCCGTCGGATACGATCCGCAAAAGCGATATCCACTGGTGATCATGGCGAAAGGATGGGAGAACGAATTTCTCAGCGACACCGGTTTTCATACTGCTTTCCCTCCGCAATCGCTGGCAAACGCGGGCTTCGTGGTATTGATGGCGAAGGTTCAGAACGTGGCGGAGGTATACCGCAACAAAAAGGTTCAGGAATATCCGGGCAAAATTGGCGAGGCGTTTCAGTTCATGGCGATGGTGGAGAGCGCCGCGGACAGGCTGGTGCAACTCGGCCTTGCCAATGCGAACAATGTCGGAGTAATGGGCTTCAGCCGCACCAGTTGGGCAACGGATTTCATGCTGACCCATTCCGAAAGGAAATTTACGGCAGCTTCCTCGGCGGACAGCGGGCTTTACAATTACGGAGGTTACTGGTTCTGGAACGATGATCCGGGAAGCCTGAAGGAAATGGAAGATCAGATGGGCGGGCCGCCGTATGGGAAAAGCTTCGACAATTGGCGTCAATATAGCCCGGCGTTTAATACGCAGCATCTCGCAACGCCACTTCTGATGGAGTACACGCTACATACGGAGTTCGGTCCGGTAGACGCCTACGAGCTTTTCGTCGCTCTGAAGCGCCAAGGCAAGCCGGTGGATTTGTTCTACTACCCCAGTGGGGACCACTTGTTACAGACTCCCTTTGAGCGCGTGGCTTCGTTGCAAAGGAATGTAGATTGGTTTCGCTTCTGGATGCAGGGCTACGAGAGTAAGAGTCCAAGCTACGACCCTGATCAATTTGCCCGGTGGCGCAAATTGCTCGAGCAATTCGAGAAAACAAATAAGCACACGTCCGCAAAGCAATAGGCTCTTCGCAGAAGCGAATTTGGAGCCCAGTCGGAGTCTCGGCTCCTACTCGTCGGCTTCGTAGGCACCAGGTGTGGCATTAAACCTTCGGGGGAGAGCAACTTCCAGGATCGTTCCCATGCCCTTGCCGGGCGCCGTTTGATTAATTGCTTTTATTGCCGGGAGAGCCAGAATCTCAGGCTTTTCGTAGATCATGCCGTTTCTCCTTTAACTCGAGTTCGCGCAAATCTGGTGGCCGTCCAACCAGCACTATCGGTTTGAAGCGCTCTGCAAAAAATAGGTCGGGGCACTCGCTTGAGTGCCCCGACTGGCCGAACTACTCGTCGGCTTCGTACGCCAGAGGCGTCGCGTTGAATTTGTGAGGTGCTTGCATGTCCTTGATGGTGTTGAGGCCCTTGCCTGCCGCAGTTTGGGTAATTGCACTGATAGCAGATTGGACCTTGACTTCTGGCTTGTTGTACGTCATTTTCGTATCCTCCTTTGAGTTACATACATTCAACCCTTGCGGGGGTTGAATCCCGATGCCCGATTTGGGCGAAATCCTAAGAGAAAAGCAAGGGCGCTCCTAAGGAGCGCCCTTGTTCGTTGTGCTATTCGTCGGCTTCGTACGCAAGGGGCGTCGCGTTGAATTTGTGAGGCGCCACCGCGTCCTTGATGGTGTTCAGACCCTTACCTGCCTGGGTCTGGGTGATTGCACTGATTGCCGACAGTGCATTTACTTCTGGCTTGTTGTACGTCATTGTAGTTTCCTCCTTTGACTTACATGCATTCAACCCTTGCGGGGGTTGAACTCCTCATGAATGGGCCGGTATTCAAACCCTGGTAGAGATGCGATCACGGTGCGGTCCGTATTTGGCTTGGTTCGCTCTCCGTTTTCTCTTTAGCAGCGATGTGCGCCGAAATACCAGTTAGCGCGTTGCCATGTTGGGTATCGGCAATAACGCGGACCCAATTCGGATGCGTTAATTGTTGAAGCCAGAATTCGATTCCCAGCGTTCGGAGCAGAGGTACCGTGGGAATTTCCTGGCCTTGTCGCGCCAATTGCAGCGTCTCGCGAAAGGCTTTGGCGTCCACGATTCCCAGCGAATCGCTGACCATGTGCTGCGTGACTTCAAACAAACTTGGCCAGTCCTCCGAAATAGCAGCCATCGACCCGCGAACGGCAAAGCCCTTTCTTTTTCTGTTCAGTACCTCGTCTGGAACGATTTCAGCAAGTGCCCGCCGCATCAGAGAGCGGCGCTGTTTGGGACGCACGAGCTGTTCTCTGGGTATGGCATACAGGAATTCAAGAAGGTCCCGGTCCAGGTATGGATAGCGTTTTTCGTAAAGCGGATCCGCCGAGACGGATGAGCATGCAAGTTGTCTTCGCAACGTGTCGAGCGTGCTCACGTTTTCCTGAAAGCTGGGCAAAGGGCCAAATAGACGCACTCTGCGCTCGTAGCCTCGCAGAGCGGCAAAATTCCTTTTCACAAAGTCAGCACGGAACCATGCAGGTAGCCGGTCGTATTTCGGCGTTCCGAGAAGCCCTGCCGGCACGAACGTCCTGAGGGCGTCGAAGAGCAGATGCAGGATCGGTTTCCTCTTGGCCAGGGCCCAAGCCACAATTTGCCGGCCGAGCGTCCGCAACCTGGCGCGAGCCAAAAGATTGGCAAGCTCGGGCGTCGGCGTTGGTACACCGCCCAGCGATTCGTCGCCGCCGGTACCAGAAAGCAGAACTCGGCTTCGGTTGGAAATCACGAAAGCGGTGAAGCGTCTTGCTGCTTCGGATTCTCCTCCGCCAGAGCCCGGAGCGACCGCAAAACGATCGAAGTCGAAATCAAACTTAAGGCTCTGCTGTCCACCGACATCGATGTGGCACCCGGTTCGGCCCCGTTTTTCCTCGACTTTCGTAAAATAAGGCCGTTCATTCCAATTAGGTTCGGAGTCGTCGTAGTAAGAGATGGTGTCCAGGCGGGGAGTTTCAGCACCACCTTGCACGAGCATGACATCCGCCATGCAAACTATCGAAGACGAGTCCAGTCCACCGCTGAGCTCGGCAACGATTGGGCTGTCCGAACGCAGCCTCCGACGGACGGCTTCGGCGAAGACGTTCCGGAAGTGCTCTTCGTATTCAGCGTCGGAGCGGCAACGGATTTTCTTGTTCGGATCAAAGTCCCAATAGGTTTTGACCGTTGCCTTTCCGTTTTCGACTACCACGTAAGAAGACGGCGGTACCGCGTGAATTCCGTGGTATGGCGTCAAATTGACGGCGGGGAAGGCGGTGAGCCAGCCGGCAATGTATTCTTCGTCTATCGGAAATGGCTTGCCCGCGAACAGCACCAATGGGTCAAGGACCGAACTCCAGGTAACTTGCTCTTTGCTCAAGGCATAGTAGAGATGACGAATTCCGGAAAAATCCTTGGCCAAAATCAGTCTGCGTTGTTGCGGATTGCAGATGCTTAACGTCCAATCCCCAATAAGCTTCGCAAGACAATTCGTTCCCCATTGTTCATACGCGGCGGCGACAATGTCCACGTCAGTGGAACCGATGGTCAGTACGTCGTGCAACTGTCGGATGAGTTCCGCACGATTGTCCAAGCGGCCGTCCCAGGTGATTACCGAGCCAGAAGGTGTGACGAGCGGCTGTGTCTCGCGACGAGACTCCTTTGTGGTGTGGAAGGCACGATAGAGGACAGTTATGCTACCCTTCGTGTAGCCATCGCCGCCATCCGGACCGTACGGTGTAATCGCAGAGGTTATCTTTTCGAGATATTCGCGATCCGCAGGTTTTCCATCGAAATTCCAAATTCCAAACTGTGCGCTCATCGAACGTCAGCTCCTCTCGATCTATCCTTCAGCACCTGTCCAGCACTGCATACATTTCAGGGATATACGGCTTGTCGTTGACCACCCGGCCGTCCACTTCCACCCAGGCATGAGCTTTGAACGGCATCTGTTGAGCTCCAATCACCATCTGTGCCGTCACACCATATTTTTTTAGCAGGCAAGCGGTGGCGGCGGACCGTTGGAGGCAGAGCGCTTCCTTGAAGTACAAAATGCACGCCATATCCACGGCTGAACAGATTCGTTCGACCGCGTCGTGGTTTAGCGCGCGTGTTTTGACGGGCGACTTGCGGACTTTGTCGTGCAGCGCGGCGAAATTACCTCGCAGCATGTAAACTTCGAAATAAAGCAACTCTAGAAAGGCTCTGACAACTAGAAATGTCATCTCAAAAGTCCTCCAGTTTCGACGGGCAGCTGCAGTTGGTCGCACAGAAATGCCATTCGATCGGTCAGTGCCTCGATCCGTTCGCTGAGCGGAAGCACCGGCGAGTGCCCGCGGAATTCGCTGTAGTCAAGAAGCATGGGGTACGGAGAGACGTTCGCCGCTTGAAGCCGCGCCGTCATCTTGCGTGCATGCAAGGGGTTGCACTTTCCGTCGGCGCTTCCTGAAACAATCATGGTGGCTGGATATGCCACGCCATCTCGTACATGGTGGTAGGGTGAATAATTCAGAAGGGTCGCAAAATCTTCAGCATCGTCAACGGTGCCAAATTCATCTCGTGAGACGTGCGTGTGATCGAACAGATGGTATCTCAGCATGTCAAGGACAGGCACCATACAAACAACAGCCCGGAACAAGTCGGGCCTTTGGGTCATGGCGGCGCCTACAAGCAGGCCCGAATTTGAACCGCCAAAGATGGCCAATTTATCTGGGATCGTTCGACCGGTGTTGACGAGCCATTGAGCGGCCGAGAGAAAATCGTCATAGGCCGTCTGACGGTTACGGCGCTTGGCGGCCTTGTACCATTCCGCGCCGAATTCGCACCCTCCGCGAATATTGGGCAGCGCAAACAAGCATCCACGCTCGACAAGGAAGGCAACAAAGACGCTAAATTGCGGCGTCATGGATACTCCGTATCCGCCGTAGGAAGTCATGATCGTCGGGTGAGCACCGCCTGCAAGAACGTTGTGGTGCCCCACAAGATACATGGGAATCTCTGTCCCATCTTTCGACCTGTATCGCACCTGAATATGACCGTATAGCGATGGATCGAAAGAACTTTTCCTTTTTGTCCAGGCCACGCGTTCTTGGGACTTTGTGGAGTAGCGGTAGATTCCGGTGGGCTCGGTGAACGACTCGGCCTCGACAATGACCTCATCGGATTTAGGAGTGTCAGCAATCAAACGGACGGTTTCGTCCTCCCGAACAGGCAACTCGCCAATCTTGTGGCCATCAAGATCAAAAATAAGGATTTCTGTTTTTGCCTGGCGGACGTAGCAGACGAGCATGCGATCTCCTGCCACGAGCCAATCTTTCATTCGGACGTCGCTTTCCGGGATGAGTTCCGTCCAGCGAAGATCTCGATTCTCTGCGCGCTGAATCTCAACGACGCGAAAGTTCGGCGATTCTTTATCAGTGGCGGCCAAGATTCGGCCGTTCAGCAATATCGGCCCAAAACTGTAGTCGGCATTGGTTAGAACAGGCTCTGGGGCGCAGCTACTCCCGAAAGAAAGCAAGTAAAAGTCGGTGTAGACCCTGTCCAGGCACCGATATACAAGCAAGCCGAGATTTTTGTCATCGGCACTGATGCCCAGGCGAATTGTCTTGTCTTCTCCAGCACGGAAGATTTCCTGGTCGTCCTGTAGCGCGCTCCCGATAACATGATGATGGATTGCCCGGAGAAGTGGTCGTTTCGTCTGGAGTGGTTCATGGGCGTAGTAAAAACTTTTGCCGTCTGGTGCGAAGGCGAATCCTCGCAGATGTCCCCGAGGTAGCCCATCGGGAAGTGTCTCGCTCCGCTCGACGTCAAAGAGTTCAAATGTCTCTGTCCGCTCTCCACCTTGTTTCACCTCGTACAGTAATAGGTTTCCATCTAGCGACACCTGCACCGGTTTGACGGCCGTGAATTTTCCGGTATTCCTGTTGGTGGGATCGATCAAGAGCCGATCCTCGCCGTCTACTCCTTCGCGCATATAAATGCCTGGCTGCTCTTGATTGGCGAAGCGCTTCCGAAAGAAATAACGATTTCCCATCCGTTGAAGAGAATCAAATGTGTCTACCGTAAGAAAGTCGCTAATACGCTGACGAATGCGTTCTCGTCCGGAGACGCTGTCAAGATACGCGCGTGCATAGCGGCTTTGCTCTTCTATCCAAGCACGGGTTCGGAATGAGTCCCCGTCCTCCAGCCAGCGGTAGCGGTCCGTGACGGGAATCCCGTGGAGCACATCCGTCACAGGCTGAACTTCGGAGTGCGGAGGCAGCGGCACCATTAATTGAGCCATGAGACTCTCCGTAGCCGAATGCTATCCGCTTCCTGCTTCATTCGTCTGGTGAGGCTGCGGAAATGCCCAGCCACGCCAGGAATTTTCACACCCACGGGATCGCGCCAAAGATTGCTTGTGACTGCATACGCAAAAACAGCGACCAGCGGCGAACACGCAAATGCTTCATCGACTTGTTCCGGTGACGTGGCGCAAGCCCATGGCTCGCGGTAGGTCGACCTCATTTCGTTTTCAAACTTAGGCCTCGTCGGATCGCTCTTATGTAGATGCGCGATGAGATATTCGAAAGTCAAGAAGGGATGACCGACGTGGGCTTCGGCCCAGTCCAGAAAGACGCAACCTTCTGGCCCCACAATAATGTTCGCAGGGTTGAAATCAGAGTGCCCGAGTGAATCGGGAATTTGCGTTGCTACCAAACAATGGAGGGCGTCTTTGAGAGTTGCGCGCAGATCTGCGAGTTCGTGGCAAGTAAGGATCGGTGGAGGAATCTTTGTTTGTTGCCGCATCAATTTGGCCACAGTGTCGAAGAATGGGTCGACTTGTTCGAGCAGTGCGGGTGCGCGCAAGTCCCTGCAATTCGCGTCGAGAAGGACGTTGGTCATGCCAAGAGATTCGAACTGGAGATCGGCAAGAGTCTTTGCAGCGGTCTGGCACGTCGTGGAGCTTTGCGCTTCCCATAGCGTGACTCCCTCAGCGTTGGACATGAGCCAAGCGTGCCATTCCGGCTTCGCCGCCAGAACGTTTGGCACATAGCGCGGCAGCAACTGCGCCAAGGCTTGCGCGATAACGTATTCATGCACATTCGGCTTGCCCACAGCCTTAAACCAGACAGGTTGCTTCGTCGTCTCGAACCGGATTAAGGAAAACGTCTCGCTTCCATTTAATTGTTGGAAATGCTTCAACTTCATTCCGAGCGGGTTAATTACATGACTCGCCCAATCGTGAAGATCCTGCAGCCAGCCAAGTTTACTGAAGGGACCGACAGTGCTGCCTGACTGCCGCCGTGCCGCCTTTCCGTAAGCTGACTTCAAGATCAGAGCGCCCTGAGTCTCGCCGAGAAACTGAAGGGCTTGTTGAACTGAAAGCCAGGCCGCCGATTTCATTGCTGGACACTTTCCGTCTTGCACTTCCAACACGGCGTAAAGATGCTCTTTCTGAGAATCGGTCGACACCCCCGCGAAGAGAAGCACTGTTTCGACGCTCCAGCGGGAGCGTAAGAGGGTGGTCAGCTCTTCTGCCAGGCGCGTGAACCTTGGTACTCCCATGATCGGCAGGGAATAGCCATTGTCATCCGAAGATCTCATGACAAGGACGCTGCCAGTCCGATTGAACAAAACCAGCTGATAGCGGTCCACGTCCGCCTTTTTGATAATTGCATTCTGTGTTGTGACCGAAAGTCCCATGCTCTGTTCCATCTCCCGGTTGCATCCAGCGTGAGGCGTCGAACTAGAACGCCCCAACTGAATTCACGAATCAATGGTCGTAAGACTACTTTCAGAGCTGGGCTTGCTGGCTGGAAGAAGGGCGGGAGCGATGCACTGCAACAACGCGCTCATGTTGTGCGATGTTCGTTCTTCAGTCAACACGAAACGAGAGGGATATCCGGCCAAAGAGTGGGTGATTCGGCCATTTTATTTGCCGGAAGAATTTACTCGCTGCATCATAACAATAACAATTCACGCCATATCTTGATCTTGCGAAAGGCAAGCCCGAGGACGAAACGAGGGCTACGACTTTCCGAATTCCTGCCGATCTCGAAAAAGACAAAGCAATTTGGGAAAACAAAACCTTCCCCCATATTTGTTTTTCCCATTGTTGCCGTTCAGGAAGTCAAATTTGCGGCTGCCGCGGGTTGCGCACTGTGCAAATGCGCATAAAGTCGGCCGCTGCCAAGTAACTGATCGTGTGTCCCCTGCTCTTCAATAGCGCCTCGGTTTAGCACTACAATGCGGTCCACCCACTTGAGCGAAGAGAGTCGGTGTGATACGAACACGATCGTCTGCCGAGAAAAGTATTCCGCCAGATTCCTCAATACACTTCCTTCGGAGGGCGCATCCAGCGCTGACGTCGACTCATCGAGCAAGAGAATGGATGGGTTTTGGAGCACTGCGCGCGCCAAGGCAAGTCGTTGACGCTCACCTCCCGACAGAGCATTGCCTCGGGGTCCTAGTTGCGCATCCCAGCCTCCGGGCAAGCGCCGGAGGACGCCGACTAGGTCAGCAATTTCGAGGGCGCGAGTAAGGTCTCTTATTGACGCGGAAGGATTTCCCAATAACAAATTCTCTTTCAATGTTCGATCGAAAAGAACAGCATCCTGTAGAACGTAACTCACTTTCGTCCGAAGGCTTTCCAGGCGCACGCTTCGAACGTCGATTCCGTCTATGCACACCGCTCCTTTGCTCACGTCATACAATCTCGCGATCAGTTTGGCGATTGTGCTCTTGCCGCTGCCACTGAAGCCTACCAGTGCGACCTTTTCCCCTGGTTCCAGTCTCAGATCGAGCCCATCCAGCACCAGTGGACCATTCCGATAAGAGAAACAAACCCCTTTTAGTTCCGCATACCCCGCTGATCTCGGCAGGAAATTCACAGCGTTGGCCAATTCTGGGACGCTCGGAGTCATTTCGGTAACTTCCATGATGCGGCGAATATTTGTGCTCAAGCGGTTCAGCTGTGAGTAGATGTCCACCGCGGCGCGGAGCGGATCGAAGAGCCTCCCCATGTAGCTGTAGAAGGCGACCATGCCGCCCACCGTTAGTGCTCCGACAAATACTTGATAGCCGCCGTAGCCAAGAATCGCGATGGTGCCCAACGCAACCACCGCCATGAAAGATGAGCTGAATAGCACTTGGACCCATTCCCGGCGGTTCAGCGCTTTGACGCGGGCCTTGGCATAGTCCACAAACGCGTCGGTTTGCCTGCCCTCCTGGTGCAAGAGTTGCACCTGAACAATGGACGTCAGATGTTCCTGGAGAAAGCTGCTTTCTTTGCTGGCTTTCTCCTGTGCTACATCGGACGCCTGACGTAACCGCGCTTCGAAATTCTTCCGGAAGATCAGGAAAACTGGCATGAGCGGAAAAACTACGCACATCAGCCGAAAATCAAGCGTAAACATCGTCGCCATGACAAATATGGAGTTGAACAGGGATTGGAGAATGTAGGGCACGAGGCTCGCACCAACTTCAGCCACTTGGTCGACATCCTGTTCTATCCGATAGAGCCGTTCTCCGGCCGGCGTTGTTTCATGATAGTCGGGGGAAAGGAGATTCATCTGCCGAAGGATGCCGAGACGAACATGGAAGACCAGATCCTGCACGGTTCGAAAACTCATGAGTTGGGCGAGCGCAAAGAATCCGAGTCGAAAGAGATACAGCGCAAAAAATCCCAGCGCCGCGACTAGCAGTAGCCGGTAATTCTTCGTGGGAAGAACTCGGTCGATCAGCCACTTAAGAAGCAAAGGATCGAGCAGAAACATCAAGCTGCTCAGGACGATCAGAAATACGCTTAGCAGATACACCGGCAGCAACGGCCGCAGTTGACGTGCAAACCATCGAAATTGCGATTTGAATGCTTGAGTCAACTCTTCACCCGGGCCCTCGAGGAGCAAGTCCTAAAACTCCCGCGAGGCGCAATCGATCGTTAGTGGCAGACTAATGCGCTCTGGGCGAAGGCATGTCCACAAAAAGGGCGATTGGCGGGGCTCGCCCTCGCTACACAGTCTCAACAAGATCTGTGTCGCGCTCGAAACTCAAACTCTTTGTTGATGCCTTGTCGGCATCTAATCCGCTCTCAAGCAGACCAACTCTCTGTGGCGCCAGACCCTTCTAAACTCCATTGGGCTCAAGCGAAACAGCTCCTTAAAGCTCCGCGCGAAATCACGGGTGCTTTGATAGCCTACGTCTGCAGCGATGGCTTTGACCGGAGCGTTGGTTACTTGAAGTCGTTCCGCGGCCACTGCCAATCGCCTATTCCTGATATATCTCCTTATACCGATCCCCAAACAGGCTTTGAACAAGCGGCGCGCTTGACGGCCTGACATCGGCAACTCAAGTTCCCTACACACGCTGTCAATATTCCATTTGACTACTCCGGGCGTGCTATCAACCATGTCCTTAATCTTTTCGACGCGCCAGTCGATCTTAGATCGTGAGTCGGGCGCTCTCTGAACAAACAGATTGAGAAATGCATCTACGGTTCCCGATCTTTGAACAATTGGCTGCTCATAACTCATTATTCCATTCCCCCTGATTGTGATGGTCCACTGGCTGGGCACAAAATCTGCGGCGCTGATTCATACGATTTGAGCATTCACCAGCGCATTTCGTTGCGTCCTCAAACGGAGTCCTGACAAGTAACTTTCTCCGGAACTTCGCGGATGGCAGCAGGCCGATGCTCTGACAGGTGGCTGGTGCGTGCGTCTTGCGCGAGCCGCGGTCGGACATTGCACTCTTAGCACCCAAAATGCGGTGAGCCGCCATACCGTCGACAGACTCTTCTGTTTCAATGACGCAGAAACGCAACATGCTGTCAGCCCCCTGAACGGGCACTCGCTGACAGTGTCGTATCATTCTGCGAAACGAGGCCCAATCGTCGAAGACTCTCTAAG
>Ga0137418_10004218_pt1 | contig 13214 bp, 6 predicted proteins | sample CZODoug3_1_2_16f_FD_122242 | JGI IMG/M metagenome (GOLD analysis project Ga0137418, IMG submission 122242) | Vadose zone soil fungal communities from Angelo Coast Range Reserve, California, USA - CZODoug3_1_2_16fungal (Hybrid Assembly) | ecosystem: Environmental > Terrestrial > Soil > Vadose...
GCCAGCCAAAGCATTGCGATCCCTAGAATCATGGCCGCTCCGGTTCCCGGACTTCAAGAAACTGGTCCACGGGTATGTCATTCAAAGTTTGGTGCCTTCCCGAAGGCCAGCACACCTCAATCTTAGCGGCCCTTGCGGTTGCCAGTCCAAAGTGCAAGCGCTTATCGTTCGCGGATTCGTAGCTGCCCGCGGTTGTGGCGAAGCGAGTTTGTCCGTTGACCTGCACCCGCGCGCCCAAGCCGTCGCGATTGCTGCGCGTGCCGCGAAGCGTGATAGTCAGCCAATGCGAGATACCGCCCCGGTTCATAAAAATCTGGGGTGGTCCACCGAGCACGGTGACCACCGCATCCATTGCCCCATCGTTATTCAGATCTCCAAACGCAGCGCCTCGTGCCGCCAACAGCTCGTCCGTTCCGGGGTTTGCAGGCTCAAAGCGTCCACTGTGATTGAGGGCCAGCAATGCGGGCTCCAGATAATGCAACGATGGGTCAATCTTCTCGACATTGTCCAGAACGTGGCCTTGAGCAACGAATAGATCCTTTTGGCCATCATTGTCGAAGTCTTCGAGTCCGACCCCCCAGCCGGACGTGACCCCGGAAAGCATAGTCAATCCAGTCTGCAAGCCGCGATCACTGAAGGAGCCTTTGCTATCATTGTGGAACACCGCATAAGTCTGGCGCGGGAGGGTTGTCACAATCACGTCGGGACGGCCGTCATTGTCGTAATCCTGGAATACCACTCCCATGCCCGAGAGTGGTCCTCCGTCCACATTAAGCGCGGCGCCGGCTTCCATCCCGGTTTCGGTGAACGTGCCATTTCCGTTGTTATGAAAAAGGTATTGCTGCATGCCGTCGTTTGCAACATAGATATCTGTCAACCCGTCGCCGTCGTAGTCCGCAAAAGCCACGCCCAAGCCGTGTCCTTTCTTGGCGGCAATTCCTGAACGAACGCTCACATCTTCGAATGTCCCGTCACCGCGATTGTGGTAAAGAATGTTCGTGGTACGCGGGAATTCCCCCGGCGGGCAGTAGGTATGGAAGTTGCCCCCACAGTCTTTGCTGTGTTGCGTATCCCATTCCATGTAACGGGTGACGAAGAGGTCGAGCTTCCCGTCATTATCGTAGTCGAAGAAACCCGCGGAGACAGACCAGCCATCCCCGGCTACCCCCGCTTTGGCGGTCACATCTGTAAACGTTCCGTTGCCATTGTTGTGGTACAGAACATTCTTTCCATAACTCGTCACATAAAGATCGGGGAATCCATCATTGTCGTAGTCCCCGACCGCCACTCCCATGCCGTAGTTTCCGTCGCCGGCGTCCGCCAGACCTGCTTGTTCGGTGACATCGGTAAAGCTGCCATCGCGGTTTTGGCGATAGAGGCGGTTCCAGTAGCGCGGATCGTGTCGACTGAAATTTTCAGGAGCCTTCATCGGAGACTCGATCTGGCCTCCGTTCACGACGAAAATGTCCAATAAGCCATCTCCGTTGTAATCGAGTAATGCAACCCCCCCGGGCATCGTTTCAATCAAGTATTTCTGTGGAGTGGGAGAATTGCGCAGGACGAAATCAATGCCCTGCGGCAGCTTCACTTCGAACAAGGACGTACTCGAGCTGGCAGCGGCGACCACCGCACTTGCACACGCAACGCCGAACAGTCGTTTTAACGCCCCCAGGACTCTTCGCAATCGAGACCACCGCTTCGGCATCTTCACTTTTGTCTTCCGGAGGCGTTTTACCCCGGTAACTCAGAACAACAGCTTCAAAGCGAACTGAATGAGCCGAGGATTCGTCCCCGGCGCGGTGCTGGTCACCACCCCGAAGTTCGCATTATTCGCAGAACAGCAGGTCGTGTTCGGGGGAGCAAACTGAGTGCGATTGAACAAGTTAAAGAACTCCATCCGAAACTCACCGCCCGCTCGCGCCTCTCTTCCGAGCATAACTTTCTTGAACACAGCGAAATCGAAATTGTCGACCCCGTCGGAGCGTAGCGTCGAATCTACTCGCGGTTCGCTGCCGAAAGTAAAGTCCGCCGGGGCAGCGAAACAGCCAGTATTAAACCACCGGTTCAGTCGAGCTATCGACACGCCGGAAGCGGATTTGCGGCATCCGGGCAACACATTCGGGCGCGAGCCCGCGCCGAATAGGGTTGCATCATTGGCTTGACCGTTGCGGAAGATTAGCGGAAAACCCCTTTGAAATGTGGTTACGCCGTCAATTCCCCAGCCTCCGATAACGGCGTTCACGCGGCTCCCCTGATTCGAAAGATACTTCCTGCCCTGTCCGAAAGGAAGATCCAGAACGTAGCTGACCACCAGCCGTTGCGGCACATCCTGAGAGGAAAGGGAGCGTTCACCCCGAAGGTTGTTGTTGTCCTGCAGCGGGCCCACGCCCGTCTCCAGCCAGGAGGTCAGCGTGTCGGTGTTGCTGATGAGTTTGGAATTGGTATACGCGACCAGCAGCGAGCCACCTCCCGCGAAGCGCCTGCGCGCGCTAACCTGCAAGGAGTGATACCCGCTCGCAAACGACCCCCGCCCCGCGAGTTCCACGCTCGTATATTGCGGAAAAGGGCGGAGAAGCTGCCCCGCCGTAGTGGTCGGCGCGGCCAAAGCCAGGGCTTTCCCGTTCACGAAGAACGGATTCGGAACAGACTGCAGCAGCGTAACTGCCGAGCGGCCACCGGACGCGAACTGGGCCGCCGCCTCTGCAAGTTTAGCGTCCGAGATCTGATTGACCTGCTGAGAGTATTGCTCCAAATGGTTCCCTCTGGTGCCTACATAAGCCGCCGAGAGAAAGAAACCGCCTGGAAGCAACCGCTCGACCGTCAAGTTCCATTGCTGGACGTAAGCGCCGTGATGGTGAGAATGGTCTGCCTCTGTGATGGACTGCACAACCTGCGTAAGAAACTGTTGAGTGCCGACCGTTCCAAGGCTACGGCCAGGCGGCGCGAAAATGCCATCCGGAAAAGGCAGCGTGATGGATCTAAAAGGATGAACCCCATCCACGGTCCCTGTGTACGTCGTGGTACCTGCATTGAGCATGTCATTCACGGGATTAAGTGCGAATGAAACATCGCTTGGTACCCAGAATATTCCGTAGCCGCTACGAACGACAGTCTTTGGGGTCAAGCTATAAGCCACTCCGATCCGGGGCGCGAGATTGTTTTTCCGCAGGGGAAGATTGCTCGTCGCTCCCGAGGGTACCAGGAAGACATCTCCCGCAACCTGCGGCGTGCCGTGTGCGACAAGCTGATTCAGATAGCTCTTTGCGCCCGGATCGAAATACGAGAGCCGATTGAAGCGCTCAGACCAAGGCCCCTGCAGCTCATAGCGCAGACCAAAACTGGCCGTCAGTTTGTCGTTAGCATGCCAGACGTCGTTGAAATAGAAGGCTCGATAGGTTTGCTTTCCCGCCGTGAACGCCGGGACAACGGCTTGAGCAAAAAAGTGATTTTCAAAATTGCTGAAGTTGTCGGCGTACCCTAACAGGAAATCGGCGAAAGGAAATCCCGAGAAACAGGGTTGGCCGGCGGCACAGAAGTCAAAAGCGCCACTGGCCACGTTCGTCTGCGCATAGTTGTCGTACCCAGTTTCCAGTTGGAGACCGGCATGATACCGGTGGCGGCCGCGCATTAACGTCAAGCTCGGCGATAGATCGTACTGAGTGTTCCGGTCCTGGATGAAACTTTGCCCCTGAGTGCACATGATGTTATCGCCAAAATTCGCCACGCACGGAGTCGGCGGAGTGCGCATGATCGCCGGCACGGCAGCGTTGTAGCTCGCCGGCCAGGCAATCGAAGTCAAATCGAACCCGGCGTTCGTGGGAGAGCGGTTGTATCGAAAGCGGCTAACACTGGCGTTCAGATCCACGATCGTGGTTGGGTTGATGGTGTAGTTGTAGGCCACCGCGGTCGCTTTCGTCGAATACTTTTCCGAGCACCGGTCCGAGCACAGTCCGTTCTGCAGGGGATCAATCGGTAAGTCCAGCACGTTCCAATAGCTGGTTCGAACGAAGATCCTTTGCCGTCCGGTCAGAGCCTGGTCAATTCGCGCCACCACTTGGTTCTGGTTGCCGCCAGTCCTCGCAACCGTACTGTAGTTGTTGATCGTACCTGACGCGGTTGCCAGCCCATGGACATTCGCTGTGGGCCACAGATTAAGAAGGGCCTTGGAGGTTGGGCTAATCCGGTTGCCTGGAATAGCGTTGCCCGAGAAGGGGGTAGGCGTCGCACTGCTTTCCGGGCAAGCCCCCTCACTGTTTACCGAACCAGCACAAGGATCCATAATCGGGGCATTGATACCGGTGAAGTCTCCGTTGCGCTCTGCTGTAGTGGGGACGGTTGTGGTAAACGGCTCTCCGGTACGCAACCGGAAACCCTCCCAATTGACGAACCAGAATGTGCGATTGCGTCCGTCGTAATGAGGCAGCCGCAAGGGGCCGCCGGCTTCGGCTCCAAACTGGTTTTGGATCCAAGGTGGTCGTGGTTGTCCGGCAGCCTTCAGGAAAAAGTTATTCGCGTTAAATACGCCGTTGCGGAGGTATTCGTATGCTTCTCCATGAAGGGAGTTTGTCCCTCCCTTTGTTCTTAATGTGGTCACGCCGCCGGCGAACCGTCCCCACTCCGCCCCCAAGTTGCTGGTTTGCACCTTGAACTCCTGAATCGAATCCTGGGTCGGAATCAGCACAGGCAGATTGATGTAACCGATGTTCAGCGGCTGTCCATCGAGATACTCCGCGCTCTGATTCCCAAACGAGCCACTGACCTGGTAGTTGCCCCACCCGAACGGATTGACCCCCACGGGCGTACCCGTAGAACTGCCTTGCGGAATCACCGATGGAGCGAGGACGATTAGGTTGAAAACATTGCGCCCGTTGAGCGGCAGTTCATTAGCAACCCGCTGTTCGACGACCGTACCCACGGTCGATGACTCGGTATCGAGCGGCGGCGGCTCTCCCTCCACGGTTACGCTCTCGGAGGCGGATCCCAGCGTCATCTCAAAATTCACTTCCAGAGCGTCCTGTACGTGCAAGACTAAGCCCGATTGAATCACGGCTTTGAAACCGAGCTTTTCTACCTCTATCCGGTATCGCCCTGGCGGCAGATTGGAAACGTAATATGTTCCCGCTTCATTAGTAAGGCCTGAATAGTGGACTCCGGTGCCGCTGTTGATGACGGTCACTTTGGCATCCGTAATCAGCGCCTTGTTCGGATCGGTAATGCGGCCAGTAAGCGAAGCGTCGGCGGACTGCGCCAGCAGCCGGGTTGAAAATACCAGCACGAATGCCAGAAGGAGCCAGGGTGTCCGGTACCCGTCGCAGTGCCCCATGCCGTCCGTCGTCCTACGGAGCCTTTTCATCTTGGATTTTTCAACATAGACAGGTTGAAAACTAGCACAAGCTACTCGGGCCGCGAAACCAAATCACGATGCGTCCTGCGATCGATTGTCATACGGTAAGTAATCGAGATGTGTACCAGTTTTTGTCCCAACATTTTTTCTCAGCAGCACGGCGAATTTGGCTAGATGCCCTTGGATGTTCTGATATATGCTGGCGCCAGACTCCCGGGAAGCTGTGGAAGCGCTAACGACTTGGACGCCGAAAGTCCCAGCGCCTCCTTAATAGGTTTGCCGGGGTTTCTGTGGGCACGACGGTTCTCCAAGTCTGAGAATGAGCTCTCCCCCGAATGGCCGCGCGCTGGCGTTTCCTGTCATCTTTGGCACGGGCCGGGAGAGTTCTACTTCTACGGCGCAACCGGTCGAGGTTCGGACCCCCACGGACGAAGATCTCATGGCAGGCATCCAGGCGAAGGATGCAAAAGCCCTGGACCTATTGTTTGGCCGGTACTCGAGGCTGGTTTTCGGAATTGCGCTACGCATTTTGGGCGACCACGGTGAAGCGGAGGAGGCGGTCCAGGAATCTTTTCTGTGCCTGTACCAAAAAGCCGCCCTGTACGATCCGGCAAAAGGAACCGCCAAGGGATGGGTTGTGCAGATCGCTTTCAGCCGTGCCCGGGACCGGAAGGCGCATTTAGTGCGCCGGGGATTCTATGCTGGTACAGATATCGAATCTTTGGACGATACTCTAGTGGGCCACGGCGATACGGAACACGAGGTCGGTGTGAGACTCGATTTCTCACACTTGCAGAGTGCTTTTGAAGAATTGACACCCGTGCAGCGGCAGACTTTGGAACTATTTTATTTCGAGGGGCTGGACTTGCGAGAGATCGGGGAGCGGCTGCAGGAGCCCTTCGGCAATGTGCGCCATCATTTCTACCGTGGCTTGGAGCGGTTGCGGAAAAGCCCAGCGGTAAAGAGGCTTCGGGATAATCACGATGCATAAGGATCAGCGACGGGACGAAAAACGACCGGACGATCAACGACGGGACGATCACCAGAAATTTAGAGAACTGGCGGCACTAGCCCAGGCGAGCGTTCTCACAAGTGGGGAACGACTCGAACTCGAGAATCATTTGCAGCACTGTGTCGCGTGCCACGAAGTTTACGGTGAGTATGCTCTGATTCACTCGGAGGGTATGGCGTATCTGGCGGTCGCTGGTGACCAAAGCCCAAAATTCGATGGCTGGGATCCTCGCTCAGTGCGGAACGAATTGCTCGAGAAAGTTCGAGAGGTGGACCGAAAAGGACTCAGGCTGGCCGAGGGTCTAGTCGAGATTGACCGCTCACGACGCGCCTCTAACTTTATCTTGAACAGGGGCGTAGTAGCGCAGTGGGCGACGGTAGCTATGGCGGCCTGTCTGGTCGTTGGAGTTGCTGTAGGCGCCTACCATCTCGGCGGACGGTCCCATCTAGCCGGGCAACTGAATCCGGCAGCTTCAGGATCCGAAGCCGAGCTTGCTTCGCAAAAGCGTGCTTCCGAAGGCTTCGCCGCTCAGGCCAAGAATGCGCAGGAGATACTCGCCTCGCAGACAACTGAAATCTCTCGGTTGCAGGCACGAATCTCAGCCGAACAACAAGACATTACCGGACTGCGCACGCTTTTGCGCGCGGCACAAGACCGTTCGGCTGGCCTGACCGCCGCTGATGGCAAGCGGCAGGAACTATTTCGGCAGGCTTCCGAAGAGCGCGACCAACTGGCCGGCCAGTTACGAGATGCGGAAAAATCCTACGAGCTCCTTCGCGCAGAGCTGACCAACCTTCGCGCCGACCATGATCGCACCTTGTTGCACACCGCATCCCTCGAATCGAAGGTCGAAGAATTGTCCGCAGCCACTCACGAGCAAGACCGCCGGCTTAAGGATGACGAGCAGTATCTCGCCTCCGACCGCGATATTCGCGAACTCATGGGCGCGCGCAAACTCTATATCGCCGACGTCTTCGATGTGGATAGCGCGAGTCGCACCCGCAGATCCTTCGGGCGCGTTTTTTACACGCAAAATAAGTCCCTGATTTTCTATGCCTTCGACCTCGACCACGAACCGGGAATCAAAAACGCCAGTGCCTTCCAGGTCTGGGGACAGCGAGACGCGGAGCTGGGCGAGAAGCCTCGCCCGACGAACCTGGGCATCTTGTACATGGACAGCGAATCGAATCGCCGCTGGGTGCTGCGTTTGGATGATCCAAAGCAACTGTCGGAGATCGATGCCGTCTTCGTTACGGTCGAGCCTCACGGTGGCAGTCAGAAGCCAAGCGGTAAACCTTTTCTCTATGCCCTGCTAAGAAAAGAAGCCAATCATCCCTAGGTTGGCGCGACGGGTATCGATCCTCGTCCCTCGTTTAATTGATTGCATCATTCCCAACTTGGTACAAGTGGTCGCTCCTTCCCGTACTTAGTTGATATGGATGACTCCGAAACCTTCTCGGGATCAGTGTAGACACCCGGCTAGTGTCTTCGAGTTTATCCAAAATCTAAGATAAACATTCCAATTTCTGAAAGTGGGGCAGGTATGACGTCTTCCGAGTTGCGGACGCTTCTGCTGTCTGTGCTTCTGGTCCTAACGACTTCTCTTTCCCTTCACAGCCAAAGCACCTACGGCACTGTCGATGGCTCAGTAGTGGATCCTTCCGGAGCGGCGGTCACCGATGCCAAGGTCACCCTTACGAACACCGGAACCCAGGAAAAGCACACCCTGACCACGGGTGGAGAGGGCTCATACCAGTTTGTGAACGTGATTCCCGGCGAATATCGCCTGGACATCGAGAAATCCGGCTTCAAGCATTTCGGCCGGACCAATGTCGTGGTCCAGGTGCAGCAAGATACTCACATTGACGCGGCGTTGACCGTCGGTGAGCTCAGCGAGACAGTTGAAGTTACAGCCGAGACCCCACTATTGCAGGCCGAGACTTCGTCACTCGGTCAAGTGGTAGATGCGCGCAAGGCCAATGAACTGCCTTTGAACGGACGAAATATCTTTAACCTGATTACGATCTCTCCGGCATCTGTTGCTCAGGGAGGATCCGGCGGCTCGCCGGTGGGCCAGAACCCATTCAGCTGGGGCAATTACCAGGTCGGAGGTTCGTTCGCCAACCAGGGTGCCGAGTACCTCGACGGTCAGCCCCTGAATATCGGCTACATCAATTTGCCGATCATCATTCCTACCCAGGACTCCATCAACGAATATAAAGTCCAAACGAACAATCAGGGTGCAGAATGGGGCAAGTTCTCGGGCGGCATCGTGAACTTGAGCACGAAATCTGGGACCAATAGCTGGCATGGTTCGGCCTATGAATATTTCCGCAACAAAGTGCTGAACACCAACGAATACTTCCACAAGCAGTTCCAGTTACAAAACGGCCAGAAGAACGAGCCGCCGCCGTGGTCGCAGAACCAGTACGGGCTCCAACTCGGTGGCCCTGTGATCAAGGACAAGACTTTCTTCTACGTCAGCTGGGAGCAGTACCGGCAGAGAACGGGCGCGCCTAACACCACCACCGTTCCCGGTGCCGGAATGCTGAACGGAGATTTCTCGGCGTTGTGCACTGCCGGCTTCACCAACGGCGTTTGTAATTCCGCGGCGGGCACCGTCTTCGACCCTTACACCGTGAATCAGGCTACCGGAGCTCGCCAGGCTTACGGACTGGATCCAGGCAATCCATCTTGCCTAGGAAATTGCATTCCTAGCGCGGAGTTCAGCCAAGCGTCAACCACGATATGGAACAAGGTCTTCCCGACGGCGAATGGTGCTGGCGTAGTGAACAACTATTCGAGCGCCGCCGCTTCCGGCGGAAACACGAACGAGTTCGTCGCGCGCGGAGATCAGAACTTTGGGAGCAATACTCGCCTCTTTGGCAGGTTCGCGTATTTCGGGCTGACGGATCTTCCCAGCAATCCGTTGGGAACCGGTCTCTGTCAGGATCGTTGCGCCGAACTCTACCACAGCAAGCTACTCGCGTTGGACTTGAACCACACGTTCTCGCCAACCACGATTCTCGACGTGAACTTGGCGGGTAGCCGCTTCGTCTATGCCCGGGCGCCTCTGCTTGCGGGTTATGATTTGACGCAACTGGGTTGGACTTCGGCCTACAACACGCCGCCGACCTCGATGCGTACTCCGCCTACTCCAGCGTTCCCGTTCCCCAACGACGTCGGAAAGTCGCAGGGCAACAGCGCCATCGGGAACCACAACACGCAGTACAACATCTCCCCCGCGCTTACGATGATTCGGGGCAAGCATACGTTACAGGCAGGCGCCCAGTTCGAGATTGGGCTCGACAACTACTTCCAAACCAACATCGCCAGCGGTGCTTTTGCTTTTGCCGGAAACTGGACATCGTCAAGCCCTTCGGCTGCCGATGGATCTGGCTTCGCGTTCGCCGATTTCTTGCTCGGTTTGTCACAGAACCAGGGGTCTTTCGTAAACCAGACGGAAGGTGTTGCGCAGGTTCCCGCTCAAACTGCTGGCAGGCAGGTCTACCGCGCCTTCTACCTTGATGACACTTTTCGCGTGACAAATAAACTCACCCTGAACCTGGGGCTTCGCTATGAGTTGCAAGGAACTTGGTCGGAGCGCTTCAACCGGCTTACCTTCTGGAATCCCTCGGCCACGAATGCCACCGTCACCGGTTGCGGCGGAACTGCGGGTTCTACGTGCCCCGGCGATGCGTCCTTAGTGTCCTCGGGAGGCACCAATATCCCTATGGATAAGAAGGCGTTCTCCCCACGTTTGGGATTCGCCTACGCGCTCGATCAGAAAACAGTGATTCGCGGTGGCTTCGGCACTTTCTATATTCCAAACTACGTATCGTTTGGACTGAACCCCGACAACGACGTTGTGAATCTGGCCACCACGGGATTCAACGCTACGACAAACTCTTATTTGACTCCGTTCAGTACTCTGAACGGAACCAATTGTTCGTTGGCAAATGTACCGAACAGCACCTTTGCCAATTTCTCTTGTACCGATACAAGTGGCCCGTTCGGTGCAGGGGGGATTCTTTTGCCGCCCGGACGCAATCCGCAGCCCAACCTTTCGGCCTTCGTCGCAGCGAACGGTTCGCCTACGCTGGCACCCCATGCCGACCCCAAGTATGGATATGTCGAGCAGTATAACTTCGACGTCCAACGCCAGTTGCCCGCTGGTTTCTTCGCTGATGTCGCCTTTGCCGGTTCGCACGGCGTACATCTGCAGCAGTACTCAACCCACATCAACCAAATACCTGACTCCTTTCTCTCGCAGCAAGCGGGCCTGATAGCTCAGGTGCCGAACCCCCTGGTTGGAAGTCCCAAGCCCAACCTCAACGGAGCCACCATTGCGGCGGGTCAACTGGATCGGCGCTACCCGCAATATAACGACGTGAATCTGGCGGGATTCGGTTGCTGTAGCAGCAGCTACAACTCCTTGCAGGCTACGGTGACGAGGCGATTCAACGGCGGCGGTACCATGTTGGTGGCCTACACCAATTCGAAACTCCTGACCAACACCGATACTTTGACCAGTTGGTTAGAAGGTCCGACCGGCGGTGTCGGGCAGGTTCAGGACTGGAACAATCTAAAAGGAGAAAGGTCTCTGTCCTCGCAGGATGTTTCGCAGCGGCTGGTGATTAGTTATGTCCTGGATCTTCCTTTCGGTCACGGCAAGAGATTCGCCTCTGGCCTGAATGGAGTGGCGAACAAAGCCGTTTCCGGCTGGGGAATCGACGGCGAAACGTCCTTCCAGCGAGGCTTCCCCTTGAAGGTTACCTGGGCTGGCACTGCGACCCCCTTGGAAGCCGCTAACCTCGGTGTCTCCAACGTACGTCCCAACGTCGTCTCTGGCTGTAGCAAATCTTCGGGCGGAGGTCACGTATCGCAATGGTTCAACACCGCTTGTTTTGCAGCCCCACCGGATTGGGGTTTCGGTACCGAGGCACGGGCGGATTCCACCCTGCGTGCGCCTGGAACGAACAACTGGGATTTCGCAGTGTTCAAGCGCACGACAATTACCGAGAGAGTCGGCTTTGAGTTCCGGACGGAGTTCTTCAATCTGTTCAACCATCCGCCTTTCTCGCCGCCGGCAACCGGCTTCGATGGCACTCCAACGGGTAACGGATTCGGGCAAATCACCTCAACTGTTTTCGGTGGGGGCGCAGCCCAGAGCCGTTTGATCCAGTTTGCGGGAAAGGTAGTTTTCTAAGTTGTTCCACCCTTGCTGTCAGTCTGGAACAAGGCCGAGTTCTCCAGCGTGGTGGTGTTCGTCCACCATCTGATTCAATTCAGTCTGAGATGAACTTCTAATAGTCCTACGCGTGAATCTCCGAGCCGGAAAGCGACCCTTTCCGGCTCGGGCCCTGCCCCAGATCCTCGCTCGATGCCGCAAATCCTGTATCCTTCCCCTCTATGAAAACGCTTCCCGCCATCGACCTCGCCGAAGCCAAACAAGCGGTCGATCTTATCGTTGAAAAAGCCTTGCAGCTGCAAAAAGCCGCCGTGGTTGCTGTCGCCGATTCGCACGGCGAACTCATCTACTTCGCCCGCATGGACGGCGCTCCGATCTCCTCGATTCGAATTGCCATGAACAAGGCGTGGACGGCCGCAAGAGCGCGCAAGCCGACGCAGCAGATTGGAGAAAAAGTCAGACATCCAGAGCAGGGCTGCGACATTGCTTATTATGGTGATCCAAGATTTGTCGGCTGGGGTGGCGGAATCCCGGTTTGGAGGGACGGCGAGGTTGCCGGAGCCGTCGCGGTCAGCGGCCTTTCGTCGGAGGAAGACGTCGCCTTGGCTTCCCTCGGTGTCGAGCTCATCACCGGTTCGTGGGTCGTTCGCTGAAGAAAAAGAGCGCACTGAGCCAGGTTTCGTTCTTCCTCCCCAGCACGCCGAGGGAGTTCGCCGTTTAGACCCTCGTAAGTACGTCCCATAGTTGCCCCGTCGCAAGAAAGCAATTTCGCCAATTGCGCCAGCGCAATTTTCGCTTTACTATCGCCCTAGCGTGCCCGTCTCATCAAAAAGCCAAGACCAGAAGGAGCGGCTAGTCTCCGCCGTGCCGGTGGATGACGATTCCTCCTTCGAGCTGAAGCTACGCCCGCAGCGGCTCGCCGAGTTCATCGGGCAGAATAAGGTCAAAGAGAATTTGGCGATTGCGATCGAGGCGGCGCGCTCACGCGGCGAGGCGCTCGATCACGTTCTGCTGTACGGGCCGCCGGGCCTGGGCAAGACGACCCTGGCGAACATCATCGCCAACGAGATGGGGGCGGCGTTTCAGTCGACCGCCGCTCCGGCATTGCAGATCAAAGGTGACTTGACGGCGGTTCTGACCAATCTCCAAAACAAGCAAGTGCTGTTCATCGATGAGATTCACCGCATGCAGCCCGTACTGGAGGAGATTCTCTACTCGGCGCTGGAGGATTTCCGGCTGGACATCATCATCGGGCAGGGACCCTCGGCGCGGACGCACACGCTGGAGGTGCAGCCGTTTACATTTGTGGGCGCAACTACGCGGGCGGGATTGCTCTCGGCGCCCTTGCGGTCGCGGTTTGGGATCGTTCTTCGGTTGGAATTCTACACTCCTGAAGATTTGCGTGTGATCGTGGAGCGCTCCGCTGAGATTCTCGGCGTCGAAGTCGATACAGCGGGGGCGGTAGAAATTGCGGGCCGCTCGCGAGGTACGCCGCGCATCGCGAATCGCCTGCTGCGCCGGGTGCGCGACTACGCGCAGGTTCGAGGGTCGGGCAAGGTCGACAAGCCCACGGCGCAGGCCGCGCTGGAGATGTTGGAAGTCGACCAGTATGGCCTCGACGAAATGGACCGCAAGCTATTGCTATCCATCATCGAAAGGCACCAGGG
>Ga0137418_10004220_pt1 | contig 13208 bp, 13 predicted proteins | sample CZODoug3_1_2_16f_FD_122242 | JGI IMG/M metagenome (GOLD analysis project Ga0137418, IMG submission 122242) | Vadose zone soil fungal communities from Angelo Coast Range Reserve, California, USA - CZODoug3_1_2_16fungal (Hybrid Assembly) | ecosystem: Environmental > Terrestrial > Soil > Vadose...
GCCCGGAAGGCCCGGACCGAGCATGTTTCGCACCGCCGCGTTTATCGGCCCTGGGGCTATTACGAGAGCATCGATGCGGGGGAGCGCTTCCAGGTGAAGCGCATCATGGTCAAACCGGGTGAAGCGCTCTCGCTGCAGATGCACCACCATCGGGCGGAGCACTGGGTGGTGGTATCGGGCACCGCGAGAGTGACACGAGGCGACGAGGTAAAGCTCGTGTCGGAAAACGAATCAACCTATATCCCGATCGGGACCAAGCATCGGCTCGAAAACGTGGGAAAGATGCCGCTTTTCCTCATAGAAGTCCAGTCGGGGAGCTACCTCGGCGAGGACGACATCGTGCGTTTCGAGGACCGCTACAAGCGCGGCTAGTTTGCGCCGACGGCCCTCAGGGCTTGCACGCCGGTCATGGAGAGGCCGGCGCACGCGTTTCGTCCGGCATCGCGCCGTCGTAGAACCTCAATAATTCCCCGATCACCCGCTCGCTCCGGAATTCCCGGTGCACACGGGCATGTGCAGCTTCGCCGAGCGCACGCCGCAATTCCGGATTCTCCGCGAGCTTCTTCATCTGGGAAGCCAGATCCAGCGGGTTCGACGCTTCGTGCAGCAAGCCGGTTTCGCCTTCGACGAGCGCGTCGGTAATGCCATAGATTCTGGATGCAACGGCTGGAATCCCCATCGCAGCTGCTTCGAGGATGACCATTCCAAAGGCCTCCCGGTAGCTCGGGAGGCAAATCACGTCCGCGGCCGCAAGGACCTGTTCGGGCGCTTCGGTGATACCGCTGAATCGAAGCTTCGCCAGGGCGGCACCCGCGCGCGCGCGGATCTGCTGCTGGATGCCGTCCTCGTCCGGTCCCACTATGAGAAGGCGCACGTGCGGGAGCTCTGTGGCGACCCTGGCAAAAGCGCTCGCGAGATCGAGGACTCCCTTGTCCCGCGCGATCCTGCCGAGGAACAGGAACAGGACATCGGTGTCGTTCACGTCGAGATCCCGGCGAATCCTGCCGCGGGCCTCGGGGTCGGCCCGGAACCGGGCGACATCCACTCCGGAAATCGATCCGCTCGCCAGGACGCGCGACTGCCCGGGCGCGAGGATACCCTGCTCGATCAGGAACTCCTGCTCCGATCTGCTGACCACCAGCAAATGCGTCGCAAGGCGCATCACGATCCGATCTGCACTCTTCAGCAACAAGCGCATGAAACCATCCCGCGCGGCCCAAATTTCGCCTTGGCACGTGTGAATCCTGGTGGGGACTCGCGCAATCCACGCCGCGATCATCGCGAGCAGGCCCGCTTTGGGCGCGACCGAGTGAACAACGCGGAAATCGCGGCTCATGAATATTCCAACGAGGCGCGCGAGCGCCGCGAGATCCCGGAACAGCGAGATCTTCCGTTCAATCCGCACCGGGATCACACGCAGATCGATGCCCCGGAGATTCGGTTTATACGACTCGTCCAGATTGAGAATCAACGTAACGTCGTATCTCGATGCGAGCGCGGCGAGGATGCCGCGCAGGAAAAAATTGACGATAAGCGGGGTGGTCGTGACGACGCAGATCTTTCCGCGCTTGCCGGCACCGCAGACTTGTTTGTCGGGGGGCGTCACTGACAGAACCTGGCGGACCCGGACTATCGGTGCCAGGTATAGCGATTCACGTAGTCGACGTAGCTGAGAATGATGCGCACGACTTTCTTCGACACGTTGTCCGGATCATAGTCGGGCACCGTTCTGAATGCTCTCGCGCCCTCTCCGTGCTGGGCCAGCACCACTTCGATCGACTTCAGGACATGCTCTGATCGAAGCCCGGACATGACCAGGGTTCCCTCATCCATCCCTTCCGGCCGCTCATGCGTGTTTCTGATGGTGATGGCCGGGAATCCGGCAATCGAGGATTCCTCCGTGATCGTGCCGCTGTCGGATACTACGCATCGCGCTTGCATCTGCAGTTTCACATAGTCCAGGAAACCGAGAGGTTTCAGGAACCGGACGTAAGGACCTGCATCGACCTGTCCGAGCTCTTCGAGGCGCTTTCTCGTCCGGGGATGAGTCGATACGATGACCGGGAGACGGTGAGTCTTTCCGATCGCCTTGATCGAATCGAGCAGGGCGAGGAGATTTTCCTTCATGTCGACGTTCTCCTCGCGATGCGCGCTCACCAGAAAGTAGCCGTCCGGCGTCACCGCGAGCTCTTTCAGGACGCCCGAGCGCTCGATTTTCGGCATGTAGTGCTGCAGCACCTCTCGCATCGGCGACCCGGTCTTGATTACGGTTTCGGGTTTCAGGCCTTCCGCGAGAAGATAACGGCGCGCGTGCTCGCTGTAGGGAAGATTGATGTCGCTCACGTGGTCGACGATTTTTCGGTTGATCTCCTCCGGAGTGCGCTCGTCGAAACAGCGGTTGCCCGCCTCCATGTGGAAGATGGGAATCTTGCGCCTCTTTGCGGCAATGGCCGAAAGGCAGCTGTTCGTGTCCCCGAGCAACAGGAGCGCATCGGGGTTCTCCTTTTCGAGGACCTCGTCGGACCCCGCAATTACGTTGGCGATCGCCTGCGCCGGCGTCCCCGCGGCGACCTCCAGGAAATGATCCGGCTTGCGGATCTCCAGCTGCTCGAAGAAGATCTTGTTCAGCTCGTAGTCGAAGTTCTGTCCCGTGTGCACCAGCACGTGCGGCAGGCGGGCGTCGAGCTCGGCGATCACCCTCGACAGCTTGATCAGCTCCGGGCGCGTGCCGACGATCGTCATGACTTTCAGTGCCATACTGAATGCCTTCCGCTAGCGCAGCATTTCCTCGACGCTCTCGAAGTCTTTCGGCACGTCGAGCAATCCGTGCCGCTTCAGCAACTCCATCGTGCCCTGATGGTCGAGGACCGCATCCGCCGAGCTGTATTCGCCGCTCAGTGCGTTGGGTTCTCCGGGGGAATCGTCCGCGAGCTCCGGCAGCATCGGGCGGATCGCGTAGTACTTGCCGCGCGCGACGCAATGATGGGCCTCTTCTTCCGACACCAGGATCTCGTGCATCTTTTCCCCCGGGCGGATTCCCACCACATCGATTTTGACCGGTCTGCCGGCGATGAGGGCCCGAGCTATGTCCATGACGGTGGCAGAGGGAGCGCGCGGTATGTAGGTTTCGCCTCTCTTCGCATTTTCGATCGCGGCGAACACGGTATCGACCGCTTCGTTGAGGGTCAGCAAAAACCGGGTCATTTCCGGCACGGTTACGGTGACCGGGCCCCCATGGCGGATCTGGTCGTGAAACAGCGGTATCACCGAACCGCGTGATGCCAGCACGTTTCCATATCGGACGCAGACGAAACGCGTGACCGGGTTCAGTATATTGGCCGCCATGAATATCCGTTCCTGAACCGCCTTGGTCATCCCCATCACGTTCACCGGCTTGCACGCCTTGTCGGTGCTTACTGCGACCACGGTCTGGACCGGGTAACCGTTCTCCTCGATCGCGCGGACGATGTTGTAAGCGCCGATGCAGTTCGTCATCACCGCCTGCGTCGGAAAATACTCGCACACTGGAACTTGCTTGAGGGCCGCGGCATTGACGACGATGTCGGCATCCTTTACCGCCGAGCAGACATCGGCGAAATCCCGAACGTCCCCGATCCTGAACTCGAGGACGTTCATGAAATTCCGGTAGATCACCTCGTCAGTGGTCGCGTGCCTGTGCAAATACGACATCCGCATCGAGTGCTGCTTCGCTTCGTCGCGAGAGAACACGATCACTTTCCTCGGAGTGCCTCGCTCTCCGGTCAGAACTCTGCGGACGAAGGTCCTCCCCATGGATCCGGTCCCGCCGGTGACCACGATACGTTTGCCTTCGAAAATCATCGCCCCGCTCCTCGAATATCCTGCGCAAGCTCTTCGACCATCGCCTTCCATCCGGGCGGCCGGTAAGCCAAGGCCTCGCGGAACCGGGACGAATCCAGGCTTCTGTCGCACTGGAACTCGTCATACGGCTCGATTTCCGTGGTGAGGCCCAGAGCATCGCGGATCATGACGAGCAGGTCGAACTTGCTGATTGGCTCACTTGAAACATGATAGACCCCCGAGAGCGCCGGGGCCGCAAGCACTTTCTCGATGATCCGAGTCATCTCCAGCGTCGTAAACCCCGAAAAAATGGCCTTCGTGTACCCCCTGATTTTGCCGCGCTGCGCGAGGAACCATTCGAGCAATCCGGTTTTCCGCGTCAGCTCGCGACCGATGAACGATGTGCGCAGCGTCACGCAGTGCTTGTCGCCGGGCTCGCCCAGATACTTCGTGCGCCCGTAGAGGTCTTCGGCGTCCGAAACGTCCGTCTCGCGATATTTCCCGCGGCGCCCGGAAAAGACGCAATCGGTGCTGAAGTGGATGAGCCTTGCCCCGGCGGCCTCGCACAGCACGGCCAGCCGGTGCGGCAGCAGGGCATTGATCTCCAGGCTTTGAATCGCGTCATTCGCCTCGCCGCGCTGCTTGACGACTCCGATCGCATTGATCACGGCCCCAGGTCGACAGGCCGCCATGATCTCCGGCAGTCTCTCCGGCGAGCACGCATCCACTCCGAAGTACGTCCGCTTTCCGTCGAACAAGCCGAAGGAATCATATGCCTTGGACTCTCGCCTGAGTGTGACATGAACCTCATGACGGGTGCCCAACTGCCGCAACAACTGGTGCCCGAGCATCCCGTCGCCGCCGAGAACCAGGATTCTCATCGGAACGCTTCGGGTCGAGCAGCCGCAGCGACCGGCGCGTTTCTGGATGTCAGGCGCATGCTGATGGAATTTCTCCCGTAAGGTCGATCAGCCCCGCCGCAATTGTAGACTGTCGCAATCTCGCTGAGAATCAGCAAGGTTCTTCGGGATGGCCAGTCCGACCAGATGTGTCTCAGCGGGTCAGCTTCCAGCTTCTGGCGAGCTCGCGCAAGCCCGCTTCGAGGCTCACCACAGGATTATGAGCAAGTTCCCGCGTGATCCGTTCCGAAGCGAAATGGGCGTGCAGCGTGACTGCATCGAGACGTCGATGCGTCAGCGGAACACCCGGCAGCCTTCCGAATACACTGGCGAGAACACGGAAAAGCTGCTCGGGCAGGCGTGTGGTCGGCCGCCGGACCCCGATTTCGTCCGCTACGATTGCGACGAGCTCCTCGATCGATATCTGCTCGGAGAGGTTGTATGTGCGACCGGCGGCGCTGCGGTGAGTGCCGCACAGGACCAATGCGGTTGCGACTGTATCCACGTGGATGAGGTTCATCACGGCGTGCGGCTGTCCGATGAAGCAAAACCAACCGCGCTCCATCATCGCGAACAGCCTGAAGAGCGAATCGTTAGGCATTCCTGGTCCCAGAATCTTCGACGGACGCACGATGGTTACTTCGTATCCTCCCGCGGCACCTTCGGCCAGCACAGCAGCCTCCGATTCAGTTTTGGTCCTTCCGTAGAGGCTATCCGGGTTGATCGGGCTGTCTTCGGTGATCGTACCTGCCCGGACTGCCCCATATACCGAAACGCTGCTGACCTGCACCCAGCGGCCGATCTTGCCGGCGGCGAGACGCGCGAGCGCCCGGGTGCCCCCGATGTTGGTCGCTTCCATTCTGGCCTCGTCCTGACCCTCCGCGGCGCAGTGGTAGAGCACGTCCGCGTCAGCGACAAAGCCTTCGGGGATCGTTTCCGCAGACGTCAGGTCCCCTCGAAAAACGCGCACCGACGGAAATCGGCGGGCCGTCGCGTGCGGGTCCCTGGCCAGAACGCGAATCGAATCGCCGCGTTGGAGATGTTGTTGGACCAGGGCGCTTCCAACAAACCCCGTGGCCCCGGTCACGGCTATATCCACTTGAACCTTCCGCAAGAAGACTTTTCGCGGCCGCTCAACACGCCGCAGTTCATTCTCTGGAGAAAATCCGGTTGAATTGCCACAAGAGCTTGTAACCGATCCTGTTTAACAGCCCATTTGCGAGCGTTCGCCAGCTCCGGAGGCGAAGGTAGCTTTGTGGATGGAGCACGAACGCCTGTTGCATGTGCTTCAGTGCCGCGAGAAAACGGCCTGAACGCAGGTGCTGGCGAGCCGTAATGATATGCGCGTTACTTCTCGCCTCCGGTTCCGCCCGAGCAATCTCCGGCGGAAGGCGGGGATTGCGAAAGTGCGCGGAGATGATGTTCACCATCTCGTCCGCCCGGCTGGGATTGATCGGAGCGAGCGACTGTGAGCGGTCGTGCATGCGGTATGCTGCTAGGACTTCCGGGATTCTTGCAAACGCGCCTTCCAATCCGAGTCGCAGCCAATACTCGTAATCAGGAGCGTGCTTCAGCAGTTCATTCCAGAATCCGGCACGCTCGAATGCGTCCCGCCGAAAGAAGGGTCCGGGCCCAGGCTGGCAGACTATCCCTACGGCAAGATCCCGATACCGGAATTCGGGAGTGCGAACCCGCCATAGAACGCGTGATTCCGGGTCGACGCGGTCGAAGTCGCAATAGGTCAAAACGATCTCGGGGGTCGCGATGAGTTTGCCGACCGATTTCGTGACGGCTCCCGGCAGGAGGAAGTCGTCGGCCGCAAGATACGAAAGCATCTCGCCCTTGGACATCCGCCATCCCTTGTTCAAGGTCCCCGCCTGCCCCCTGTTCGCATGAGATTCGTAGTGGAACCTTCCCGCGTAGGTCGCCAGCACCGCTTGCGTGTCATCCGTCGAGCCGTCGTCCAGCACGATCAACTCGATGGGTGAATAGTCCTGCGACAGCACGCTTTCGATGGCCTGTCGCAGGTAGTTGCCCTGGTTAAAGCAGGGGATGACGATCGACACAAGAGGATTCGGACTATCCATTCTTGTCGCCGGTTAATGACGCTAAGGTGCGAAAGCTAGGCCGGAATGGATCCGGGACTATCGCCGGGCTTCGGGATTTGGATGGTCTTCCACATCCGTTCGAATTCCCTGGCAATGAGATCGGGGTTTTCCCGTCCAAACAGAAAACTCTGGTTCGAATTGCCAAAGAACAAAGTGGCTCGATCTCCTTCGCGGGTGCTGCCCCTGTACAGATCCACCTGAAGATCGGTATTGAACAGGCAGTATGGCTTGCCGCTGAATATCGCGATTGCACCGGGCCCGGAAGATGCTCCCATGTGGATTGCCGCAGTTTCGATGAGCGCGAGGTCCTGCTCCACGCTCGTGCAGTGATCTTTCGCAACGACGACGTTGGAAATCTGTCGCAAGCCTGGATCGACCTCGTTTAGGGCGCAAATAATAATGAATTTGACCGGATATCGCCTTTGGCAGAATTCGAAGAAACGCATCCAACTGCCGTAATCAGTGTCTCTCGCTGAATTCTCCGGATTTCTTCTGAGCTGAACGGTCACGGCGACATCGGAACCGACTTGTTGCTTTAGGAAGGCTTTCGCCCAGCTCTTTGCAGGCGCCCGCGACTCCAGACAGGGCAGAGTCTTCTTCTCCTGGAAGTAATGGAACAGTATTTCGTTGAAGATACGGTAGTAAAGGTATTCGCGACTTGCATACTGCGGAAGGGGCGGCCAGATCTCGTACATATGAAGACTTCCGGATGCAAACTCCTCGAGCCGGCGATGAGAATCAAAAAGAAACAACGAACCAAGGTGAGGATTGACCTGTGCAGCCTGCAAGACGGTCGAAAGATGCCAGAGGAAATTTTCCGAGCCGATCTGAGAAAACGCGGGATCGGGGACAACGGGCGAGGCGGGGTGGTACACCAATGCCAGATCGACTTTGTCCAGGCCCCTAATTTTTCGTAAAACCAAAGACGCCTCCTGAATTACCAGGATATCTCCAATGCTAAAGGGCTGACTGGAGAAGTCGTAGATCATCAGCAGCCGCCGTGCGCCCGCCGTGAACAGACCTGAAAAGGCCTGGAGATGCCAGCGCAGGAAAGACGCCGCCATCTTGACTCGTCTCCCGAGCACGCGTACGAAGTGATTGCGTTTCAAGGCCACTTCCACCCGCATCATGCGCTATGCCATTTGGCCCGGCACCTGGACCAGATTAGAAACACGAATGGCACCGCAATTACATGAACCAGGAAGTAACCGACCGATACGCCCGTCGCCGAGTAGTATTTGCCCAGAATCAAGGTCGCCAAGGCTATGAGTATCGCAGCCGTTACGGATACAACCATTACTGGTTCCTCTTTATGGGCACGCAAGTATATTGAAAAAGGTGCGGACACAACCATGAGAAGCTGGCCAAGCAGGAAAAAGCCTGTAGGTATTGGTGGAAGAAGTCGTGAAGCGAAGCGTATCGCCAACGGATGATCAAGGGCGTTCAAAAGGCAAACGCCTCCCCAAATGGAGGCAGCGACAAGAAATGTCACGGAAGTCACGATGCGGGTAATCCCCCAGAACAATTGATCTAGATCGCCGTATCTCTTTTGAGCGATCAGCATTCCGAATTGAGGCACCCGGGGCGAAAGCCAGGAAATGGAAATGCTCCCCACCAACCCAACGATAGCCCAAGTCATTCCCATTTGGCCGGCAACGACGGGGCCGTGATATTTGAACAATACAGGCGTAAAAAGTGAAAAGTATAAATAACTGCTCATCCACGTTAAGGCAATTCTCCACTGCATCGGAAACATATCGGCACGCCAGCTTATCCACGGGCCATCGGGTTTGGAGAGCAGCAAGGTTTTGAGGAAAATCCAATAGCGACGTTTCAGAAAAAACATCGAGCAGAATAGGGTTGTGATGCCCGAGATCGACGCCGTCCAGAGCTCGGCGCCGCCGAGTATCGCCATCCAGACGGCTGCGCTTACCAGAAGGCCTTGGAAAAAGCGGAAGGAATAAAGGCTTGCAACCTGGTTGCAACCCTCGAGCAACGACCATATTGGTACCAGCCATATGGTCAGTCCCGTGACGGCACATAGTAAGAACCAGGGCGAAACCCAGTTGATGTCGTGGGCAGGAGAGCTTGAAAAGAAAAGGTATCCCGCTGCGCCGAGGCCTGCTGCAACGAGAATGCCACCAAAAAAAAACCAAGGAGTGATAACTCTTGCTACGCTGATAAGTCGAGAGAGGGCATCTCCATCGCCCACAATATGTCCTGATTCATCCAAATTCAATTTCGACCACTCGTGGCTGGCGAACTGGACTGCAACAGTACCAAGCCCTAATTCCACAAAAACCTGAAGTGCCAGAATGGTTGTAAATGTATAGTAGTAGCCTTGAATTTCTGGGGAGAAATAAGCTGCTATGAGAATGGCGGTTACCCCACCGGCGGTAAGCCCCCAAATTCTCGACAGCAATCCAAAGAAAACGGCGCGATCAATTTGAAACCGCTTCAAATTGTTTTTGATCTTGAGGCTGACTGTACGATTGAAGCTCATCTCAAAAAAAGATGCCGTATGAGAACCGCGAGGCAGTCGTGCCGCAACAAAGCCCGACAAGTCGGCCGCATGATAGGCGTCACGCGACAGGACGCGACGGCGATGCTGCGATCGCGAACAGCTGTATCGTCGGGAAACAAGATCGCAAGGAACGTGTTCGCCGCCTATGCCCCTACCGCCCTCCGCCGGTATTTGGCCACTTCATCGGCAGTTTGCGGTGCCCAAGGGGCCGTTATCGAGGCGTCGGGACCGAATGGACCAGCAGTAACCTCGTGAACCACCACCAATTCGCTGAGGGCAAAAACACCGTGCCAGACCCCGGGACCGATTCGGTAGAAAGCAGGCGTTTGCAAGCTCGCCGCCGAGAGGATCAATCGCTTCGTGACTGCGCCGTCATCCTCGAAGGTGACGAGGCCAAGGCGGCCGGAAACAACGTGAAGGGACTCCGATTTTCGAGGGTGGCAGTGAGGTGGAAAGTGGCTGTCTCTGACAATCGCAATTATCATCTCCTGGACTGGGTCCTCGACGCTCGAGTGTAGGCAGAAGCGGGCACGTCCGAGCTTCGACCGCATCGCCAACGCCCCGATCTCCTCGATACGCTCTTGAGTCAGCACGAAAAGCGGACTATCGGAGAGGGAAACCGCAGTCATGCTCCCCGCCTGTAGTAAGCGCGGATCGCTTCGGCGACCCGCGACGTTTGTTCGTCGGACATTTTCTCATGGGCCGGAATGCAAAGGATCCGATCCCGCAGGCGTCGCGCATTTCCACACTCGACCCGGGTCTTTTCCCTGTAGGCCGGTTGATCAGGCATCAGAATAGGATGTTGAATCTTGCATTCGATTCCATGGTGATCCTCAAGATGGCGCCTTAGTCCGTCGCGGTCATCGGCCTGGATGGTAAACGTATAGTAAACACTGAAATCACCGGGCCTCTCATCGGGCGTATCGACAACGCCCTGGAGGGCCTGCCGATAGAATGCGGCTATTTCCCTCCGGCGGTTCACGACGGCTTCGAAGCGTTTCATACGCACGAGCAGAAACGCGGCCTGTAGGGTGTCGAGCCGACCGTTGATGCTCGGCTGAACGCACTCTTCCCGATTGATGGTGCCGTTATAACGGAGTGACCGAACCTTGTCGGCCACGTCGTCCCCATCAGTCGCGACGATACCCGCTTCGCCCAGAGACGCGAGAACCTTCATTGGATTCATGCTGAAACAAGCGGCATCTCCGAAACTCCCCACTGGCCGGCCCTGGTACCGGGCTCCGAATGCCTGCGCAGCGTCCTCGACGAGGAGAAGTCTGTGCTGCCTGCAAATTTTCATCAGCTCAACCATCTCGCAGGGCCGGCCGGTGTAGTGAACCGCGAGGACCGCTCGGGTGTCGGAGGAAATCAGCCGCCGAACGCTCGCGGGATCGACATTTAGATCGTCCCCGATATCTGCAAAAACGGGCGTGGCGCCGGTCAAGGCAATCCCGTTGGCGGTGGCGACCCAAGAAAGGCTGCCCGTGATGACCTCATCGCCGGGCCCGATGCCAAGCGCACGCAGCCCGAGATAAACCGCATCGGATCCAGACCCGACTCCGATCGCGTGTCGCTTCCCGATCCGCTTCGCAACCGCCCGCTCGAACTCCTCCACTTCCGGACCGAGAACAATGCGGCCATGATCCAAGACATTCTCACAGGCGGCCAGGAGTTCGGCTTTTTCCGCTGCGTCGGTGACCCTGAGGTCGAGAAAACGAATCGCTCCCTTCATATCAGCGTCGAGATTTTGGAACAAGCCCGATCATGATGTAGTACCAAGCCATTTTATGGTGGCCAGTGTGAACCATCTCGTCGTTCATGCTGAAGGGTAGAACCCGGTGGAAATGGCGTTCCATCAATTCACGGAGCTCCGGACCCTCGTAGCACTTGACGTGCGAAGCTTGGCTCAGGGCACTCTGGTAGGGAAATGAGTGCAGGCTCGGAGACCCGATGATCACCATTCCTTCTGATTTGATCTGGCCAGACATCGCCGCAAGCAGTTCACTACCTTGCTCGACTACCATGTGTTCGATTACATCAAGGGCAACCACTACGTCGAACTCACGGGTCGCTTTTGTGGAAAAAAGGTCCCCGCATATGAACGATACGTTTTCACGGGGGTTGAGTCTTTTCGCTTCCTCTACCTCGGTTGTCTTGACGTCGAGCCCAACAACCTCCCGGCAATGCTGGCCAAGGAAGATGCAACCAAGCCCCGAACCCGACCCGACTTCAAGAACGCGGTCTTCCTTCCCGAGCATTCGGGCGACGAACTTGTATCGAGCCAGTCTTATCAGGAGGCGCAAGAGGTCGTTGTCGACGAAGTAGGCATATTCGGGAGGAAGGGTTATCCCTCCGGAATACTTGCGGTAGATCTCGTCGACTAGGGCAGCGTACCGCTCTGTGTCGGCATTGTAGATTCCGGGATCAGCCATGTTAATGCGTTTTCAGCTTGAGAGACAAAGAGTTTGCGCCGACGCAGGTTCGGGCGAGTCGCAAAAAGTGAGGCCGTGCAATGGATGAATGTTCATCCCGAGGACAAGTCCTTGACTTGACGCGCCAGAGACAAGAGTTCCCGCTTTCTCGCCTTGATCCGTCGGACGGGAATTCCCGCATAAACTCCCCAAGGCTCCAAGCTCGTCTTGACGATGGACAGCGCTCCGATGGAGCAGCCTTCACCGATCACGCAACCGGGCAAGACGATACTATTTGCGCCAATGATTACGTGTTTCTTCAGGATTACCTTGCCCTTTTCACCGCCAGTCAGCTCGATCGGGACGGTCGGGTTGGTCAGTTTTTCGCCACTGTAGTCGTCACTCGCTGAGAAAAGTTTCACTCCCGGAGCCAGCGTTGAAAAATCTTCCATCTCAATTCCGTGACGGCCGCCAAGGTAGCACAGATTAGCAATCTGAACGTATGAGCCGATGGTAACGAGCCCCGTGGCGACAATGATCGCAAAATCATCTATTCGAACGTTGTCCCCCAAGGAAATGTTCGCGACGCCATAAAGACTGGCGCGACTGTGCACTTTCACATTCTTGCCAAGGTGTTTGAAGCCTGCGTTTCTCAATTCCTGCTCGTCAAAGTACGTGCCGCCAAGATTCATCAACGTTCTCCTCTTACCTTTGCCGTCGATTGCTTCGAGGTCCGATCTTTGCGCGACCAGTTGCCGGGTGTCCCGGCGACACTTCCGCCGGGATGATGGATTTCATTCGTTGCCCATCAGCGAACGACGCAACACCGCTATCGCCAAATCCCATACCCGTGGGACATACGACGGCATCGGATAAAGCGACGCATGCGCTCGTAGGATAAACGCCACTTCCTGTCCCTCATAGCAGCGCACCGGTTGGACTCCATCGTAACTCCCCACGTAAATCTGCAGATCGTATACAACCTGGCGATCGTCGCTGAGGGAGGGAAATGAACCCACCCACCAGATTTTCCTGCAGGTATACCCGGTTTCTTCGAGGAACTCCCGCCGGGCGGCCGATTCATCTGACTCCCCTGGCTCGCAATGGCCCCCGGGGAATACCCAAAGACCCGCGGCGTTCAAGCCTGGCTTGTTATCGCGCAACTGCATCAAAGCCGAATTGTCGTCGCGCAGGAGCACGACGCCGGCGATTCTTCGCACCGGCGGAGGGTTCGATTCCGCCGGGCGCTCGAGCGGCGAAGCAGGCCTCAAAGCCATTGCGCGAGAAAGGGAATCAATATGGCTTCACCCTAGGCCACGCCGAGCGCCCGCACGATGGCGCCCACGTCAAGTCCGTGCGCAGCCAGCAAGTCTCCATGGCTCCCGTAGCAGTGTATGAACTCATGCTTTAGCGACAGACACCGGATGCTGCACGGCGAACCGCTATC
>Ga0137418_10004221_pt1 | contig 13208 bp, 11 predicted proteins | sample CZODoug3_1_2_16f_FD_122242 | JGI IMG/M metagenome (GOLD analysis project Ga0137418, IMG submission 122242) | Vadose zone soil fungal communities from Angelo Coast Range Reserve, California, USA - CZODoug3_1_2_16fungal (Hybrid Assembly) | ecosystem: Environmental > Terrestrial > Soil > Vadose...
GATGGCCGAGGGTGGGTGGAGTCACTGTGCTTCTCTCCCAGTCGTGGCAGGGGTGGGCACTTTCCATTAGAACACGCTGCCGGACCGGTGCCAATGGCGTTTCCCAGCAATGAGGAACCGCTGCGACCGCGCTCGGGAGGCGCAGCTGGGCATGTCGCGCTGTCGGCGGCGGCGCGCACCCCGGGCGGCCCCTGCCGCGCAGGAATTTTTTCGGAACGTACTGGAAGCTGTCACGGGACCCGGAGAACACCGACCGAGGGGCGCTTTAGGTACTATCCAGCGCGATGCGCAATTGCCCCGCCACGTCCGCGTCGAACCACGCCTCCGCCCAGTTCACGAACCGCACACTTTCCAGCAGCCGCCGGGCCACGTTTTTCAAGCTGCCGAACAGCTTCCACACCGGGCGACCGCACTCCTCCGCCAGCCGCCGCAGCAGGCTGCCCCGTTCCACCAACTGCACCAAGATGAAGGCGATTTGCAACAGCAGGTAATACGCCTTCGCTTTCTCCGGGTCGATGCTGTAGACATGTTCCAGGTTCAAGCCGCTGTTCTTCTGGCGGTTGAACCCCTCATTCTCCACCTTCCAGCGATAACGCCCTCCTTTCTGGGCAATCTCCTCGACCGTCTTCACACCCACCGGCAGCCCGGTCAGCCAGGCGAAGTACTGCCGCTCCCCGGTCGCTGTCGTCGTCTCCGTGCATTCCAGGGCGTTGAGCTTCCAGGGGCGGCCGGCGCTGTCCTCGTAGTCCAGTTGCCGGACCCAGCGGAACTCCTGCACGCGGCCGTCGTCCCATTCCTGCTTCAGGAAGTTCTCCGGACACTCCGCCAGCAGCGCGCGGAATTCCCGCCACAAGGCGGGCGTGCGGCCTTCCTTGAAGGTCACCACAAAAGACCAGCGGAACTTCTGGGCCAGGGCGAACACCGGCCCGCAGCCGTACAGGCTGTCCAGGGCCAGCACAAAACGCAAGGGGGAAGGAGCAGGTTGCGGACGCATCGCCCTCTGCGGGAGCAGCGCCCAGTGTTATTGCCCCTACGCTTGGCAGGAGAGCTGCCAGGCACTCGCATCAATACGCCGGCGTACTCGCCGTGCAGTCCATGGCGATGTCCCCCCTGTCATGCCCGAAAACCTAAACCTGCTAAGTACCTGTGCATAAGTTTTCTGATATCCAGTCCCAGTATTTTCAAGGGATTCATGGGTTTTTATACCAGAAAATTTATGGTCGAGTACTTACCCTCCTTGACTTTTCCCTCGTATGACTGCACGCTGGACCCGCCTATGCGTGCTCCTGCCGACGCCCTCTGGGAGGTCTCGCTCTGCATCGGTGCCTTTGTTTGTTCAAACTACCCTCAGGCCTCCACGTAGGCCTCCATGTGGTCACTTGGAATCGCGATCTTGCCCCGAAAGACGCGCGCCATTTTCACTTTCCTCTGCGTACCTCCATGGCGCTGGAGGGGTCAACACGCATGCTCTTTTCTTCTAGAGTGCTCTTGTGCGCTGGAAAGCAGGACAAAATCACGCAGAAGCCGTGCGATAGCATATGCGGGAACGACACGTTTCCCCTTGCCGTAGCGTGCGCTTCCCGTTCCCATCACCCTGGGAGAGGACGGTTTTCTCCTTCCCTCATCCCGTGAATCGCAGTAGCATACGTCGTCTGATCACGTGTGGTGCAACCATACCTCTGCGTGATGCGATGCCAAGCACCACGGCACCACTGTGGTCGTGTGTGTGACGTCGCGACACGGTCGGGAGGACGACCATGGCCATGACCAAAATGCATTTGCTGTGGTTCTGCGCGTTCAGCCCCCACGCGGGGTTCGGCTTGGATGGCTGGGCGGGCCCGCACACCGGGACAGGGTACGACTGGACGCAGCCAGAGCTGTGGCAGGACATGGCCGTGGCCCTCGAACGCGCCAAGTTCGACCTGATCCTGCTGGGGGATAGTCTCGCGGTGCCGGGGACGTACCAGGGGCGCATGGATGCCTATCTGCGCTACGCGGAGCACGCTCCCTTTCACGACCCGAGTCCCCTGATCGCCATGCTGGCCACGGCAACGCGCCGCATCGGCCTGGCCCTCACGCTGTCGACAACCTTTTATCCGCCCTTCCTGCTGGCGCGTCTGCTCACCACCCTGGATCACCTTAGTCGCGGCCGTATTGCCTGGAATGTCGTGACCTCCTACAAGCAGGAGGAGGCGCTGAACTTCGGCTACCAGGAACTGCTGGACCACGACCAGCGCTACGACCGGGCTGATGAGTACCTGGAGCTGTGTGCCCAGCTCTGGGCGAGCTGGGCGCCCGACGCGGTCGTGCTGATGAACAGGGCAAACCCGATAATGATGCTTAGGCCCAGGGAAGTCAGCCACAGCCGAAGGTTCGCATCAAAGTATCTAACCAGCACCACGCAATACCAGATGAAGTAGCACCAAAGGATCAACCGGCCTTTGGAAAGGTTTGACAGGTAATGGATCAATCTCACGTCAGTGCCACCATAGGAAAGAAGTTCGCACGCCTTGGAACAGGCTTGATCAGCACCACGATGACAACGATGATCGCGCGCCCATGAGCAAAGCGTCCTCCGCGCTGCTGGCCGGCGCGGTGCCCCGTTCCAGAACCACGGTGCTCGTGGTCAGCGGCGGCAATGTGGATCGCTCGCTTCTCGAGGCAATGGACTAGATGCCGGGTCCCGCAACGCGCGTTCTGGTGGCCGATGACGACGCTTCGCTGGTCCAGACCCTGACCTGGATCCTCAAGGAAAACGGGTACGAGGTGGCGGTCTGCCCGGGAGGCGACGGGCTGTTCGCCAAGCTCGAAGAGATCAAGCCCGCGATCCTGTTGCTCGACATCATGATGCCCAAGGTGGACGGGCTGCAGCTGCTCGAGCGGCTCAAGCAGGACGAGCGCTACAAGGACCTGCCGGTCCTCATGGTCTCATCCATGCCGCCCGAAGAGGCAACGGTGCGCGCCCTGGGTCTCGGTGCCGCCGACTTCATCTCGAAGCCGTTCCGGGTGCGGGAGCTGCTGGCGCGCGTCGAAGCGCATATCCGCGTGGGCCGCGCGCTCGCCCAGGCGCGCGAGGAAGCGCGCAGCCGGGCCGCCATGGTGGACATCCTCCACGAGGTGACGGACTCCCTCAAGCCGGACGAGATGTATCACATCCTCGCCCGCCGAGTCGCACGCGCGCTCAACATTTCCAAGTGCTCGATGGTGCTCGCGAAGCCCGGGGATCATCAAGGCGTGGTCGTGGCGGCGTACGAGAACCCGATGCTGCGTAACCTGCAGATCGAGCTGAGCAAGTATCCCGAGATCCGCAAAGCCGTTTCGACGGGCCGCCTCGTGCTGGTGGAGGACGTCGCAACGGACCCGCTCTATGAAGAAGAGCGGCGGCGCTGGGAGCGGGAGGATATCAAGGTCCCCACGCGCTCGGCTGTGGCGCTGCCGTTCTGGATGAAGGATCAACAGATCGGGGTCTTCTTCCTGCGGACCACGGGCGACGACCCGCCGCTGACCAGGGCGGACGCGCAGTTTGCGGAAACCGTCATCAAGACCGCCGTCTCGGCGATCGAAAAAGCCTACGACTTCGAGAGCGCCGTCTCCGACAAGCAGCGGCTCGAAAAGCTGGCGTCGACGGACGCGCTCACCGGTCTCACCAACCGGCGGTTCCTGGCGGAGGCGCTGACCCAGGAGCTCGATCGCGCGCGGCGCTACAGTCTGGCCCTGACGATTCTGCTCGCGGACATCGACCGTTTCAAATCGATCAACGACACGCGCGGCCACATCGCCGGCGACTCGGTGCTGCGGCAGGTCGGCGAGCTGCTGCGGCGCGAGGCGCGGTCGGTGGACATCGTGGCGCGGTATGGCGGCGAGGAGTTCGTCGTCGTGATGCCGGAGACGGCGCCGCACGGCGCCACGATCTTTGCCGAGCGCGTGCGCATGCGCGTCGCGAACCGCGACTTTGCCGATCCGGGCGACGACCCGATCCATCTGACGGTCAGCATCGGACTCGCATCGTTCCCCGACGATCGCGTGCACAGCGCGGACAGTTTCGTGTCGCTCGCCGATCAGGCCCTCTATCGCGCCAAGAACGAAGGGCGCAACTTGGTCCGGCAATGAGCGAGCGCCGCTGCCCCAAGTGCGGGTCGGTGTACACCGACACAGGGGCCCGCTTCTGTCCGAAGGACGGCAGCATGCTCGTGGAAATCCAGGCCAGGAAGCCGGCGGCTCCCGCTCCGTCGTCAGCCAGCGGCACCGGCGTCCGCACGCCGCTCCCACCCCGGAAGGCCGGCCTGGACCGCGCCTCCAGTCTCTCCAATCAGATCCTGGATGCCCGCTATCAGGTCATGAAAAAGCTGGGCGAAGGCGGGATGTCGTACGTCTATCTCGCCAAGGAAGTCTCGTCCGACGAGACCGTCGCCATCAAAGTCCTGTCGCCGCGCCTCGCATCGGATAAGAGCTCCGTCGAGCGCCTGCGGCGCGAAGCAGGGCTCGCGATGCGCCTCGATCATCCGAACGTCTGCCGCATCCTGCGGCTCGGCGAATCGGAAGACGGGCTGATCTATCTGGTGATGCCGTTCCTGAAGGGCGAGCTGCTGTCGGATAGGGAAGTGCGCGGCGGCCCGATGGACATGACGCTCGGCGTGACGCTGCTGAAGCAGATGTGCGCCGGCCTCCATCATGCCCACGAGCTGCAGATCATTCACCGCGATCTGAAGCCCGAGAACGTCATGCTCGTGCCGGACGACGCGGGCGGCGTCGAGCGCGCCGTCGTGATGGATTTCGGTCTGGCCAAGGAGCGGCGTGCCGACCCGGCGATCGCCAAGCTCACGGCGACCGGAATCATTCTGGGCACGCCCGAGTTCATGAGTCCCGAGCAGATCCGCGGCAAACCGCTCGACGGGCGCAGCGACATCTACGCCCTCGGCATCGTGGCGTTCGAGATGTTCACCGGCAAGCTTCCCTTCCAGGGCCGCAACGCGCAGGAAATGATGATCGCGCGGCTGCGCAGCCAGCCCATCGCGACCCGGACGCTGCGCCCCGACGTCCCGGATGCGGTCGAAAAGGCGCTCACCAAGGCGCTGCAGACGAATCCGGACGACCGTTTCGCGACCGCGATCGAGTTCGCCGAGGCGCTCACGGGCTCCGCCCCCTCGTCGGGCAGCGGCTTCCTCGGCAAGCTCAAGGAGAAGCTCTCTTGATCACGCTCGCCTTTCTCTCCCTCCTCGCGCTGCAACAACCCACGCAACCGATAACCGCGATTCGCGCGGGCACCCTCATCGACGGCACCGGCGCGGCCCCGGTGAAAAACGCGGTGATTCTGGTGCAGGGCGATCGGATCACGGCGGCCGGCGCGAACGTCCAGGTGCCGGCCGGCGCGACCGTCATCGATCTGTCGGGCGAGACGGTGCTCCCCGGGTTCATCGATGCGCACGTGCATCTCGCCTCCCACACGATCGGCGATGGCGACTGGCAGCACGCCGGGCTTACGGACCTGCCGAGCCAGATCGCGCTGCTGGGCGCGGCTCACGCGCAGCAGACGCTGGAGGCGGGATTCACGACCGTGCGCGTGGTCGGCAGCGCCAACTTCGGCGACGTCGCGCTGCGCAACGCGATCAATGCAGGTTGGATTCAGGGGCCGCGCATCGTCGCCGCCGGCATTTCCTTCGGAATCCGCGGCGGCCACTGCGACGGCACGAACGGGCTGCAGCCATTTGCGCTCGGCCGTGAAGGCGGCGTCGAGGTCGGCGTGGCGGACGGCGTCGAGGAAGTCCGCAACGCAGTGCGATACGCGGTCAAGTACGGTGCCGACGTCATCAAGATCTGCGCGACCGGCGGCGTGCTGTCGCTGACCGATTCGGCCGGCGTCCAGCAATACACTGAGGAAGAGATGCGGGCGATTGTTGAGACCGCGACGCAGCTCGACCGCCGGGTCGCGGCACACGCGCACGGCACCGCCGGGATCAAGGCGGCGGTACGGGCGGGAGTGACGTCGATAGAGCACGGCTCGATTCTGGACGCCGAAGCGGTTGCACTGATGAAACAGCATGGCACGTGGCTGGTCCCGACGCTGCTGGCGGGGTTCACCGTCGAGTCGCTCGCGACCGCCGGCCGCCTCCCGCCCCCCATCGCCGCCAAGGCGCTCGCCATCGCGCCGCGGATGCACAACTCGTTCAAGCTGGCGCTCGATGGCGGCGTGAAGATCGCGCTCGGCACCGACGCCGGGGTCATGCACCACGGCACCAACGCGCGCGAATTCGGCCTGATGGTTCGCTACGGCATGACGCCGATGCAGGCGATCGTGGCGGGAACGTCGAGCGGCGCGACCCTGCTCGGCCTGGAGCGCGACATCGGCACCGTCGTGGTCGGGAAGCGCGCCGACATCGTAGCGGTGCACGGCAACCCGCTCGACAACATCCAGGCTCTCGAGAGCGTCTCGTTCGTGATGAAAGACGGCCGCGTGTTCAAGCGCGACGGACAAGTCCTCGGCCGGAGCGTCGCCGGAGTGCCGTGAAGCGGTTCCCCGCGTTCGACCCACCGGAGTACGTCGATTGGAAACCGGATCCCGCGCTGGTGCGCGCATTCCGTTCCACCATCGAAACAAATCCCGAACGTGCCGCGATCGTCAGCGGGCTGTCGCGCGACGCCAAGCTCGAGCTGTACCGCGGCCTGCTGCGGGCGCGGCTGCATGACATCGAGCTGAAGCGTTGGGTGCGCACCGGCGTCATCTCGAAGGCATGGCTGGGGACCGGCGAGGAAGCGACAACGGTCGGGCCCGTGCACGCGCTCGAGCGCGGCAGCGGGGGGGAGGGGGGGGACATCGTGGCGCCGATGATCCGCAACGCCGCCGCCTGCTGTGAGATGGGGATGTCGATCGCCGACATGCTGCGCGCCTATCTCGCCACCGCAGACTCGCCGAGCGCCGGGCGCGACCTCCACGTCGGCTCCTTCCCGCACGGCGTGTTGCAGCCGATCTCGCATGTCGGCGACATGGTGCCGGTGATCACGGGAATCGCGCTGACCTTCAAGATCAAGCGTGAGCCGCGCGTGGCGCTCACCTGGGTCGGCGACGGATCGACCAAGACCGCGGCGGCGCACGAAGGCACGAACTTCGCGGCCGTACAGCGCGTCCCCGCCATCTTCATTATCGAGAACAATCAGGTCGCCCTGGGCACGCGTCTCGAGCAACACCATCTGCCCGCCGACTTCAAGGATTGGCCCGCCAGCTACGGAGTTTGGGGTGCGTCCTTCGACGGCAACAACGTGCTCGACGCGTACGCTGTCACACGGATCGCCGCCGAGCGGTGTCGTAGCGGTAATGGGCCCGCGCTGCTGATTGCGGAAACGTTCCGGATGGGCGGCCACGCCACCCACGACGAGCGCGAGGCCCGCGAGACGTTTCCGGCCGAGCTGTTTAAGGCGTGGGGCAAGCGCGATCCCGTAGGCCTGTATGAGGAGTACTTGAAGGAAGACGGCTTCAAAGCGAAGCAGCTCAGTGACGTCGAGGCTGACGTGACGGCGCAGGTAGCGAAGGCCGCCGAGGAGGCGATCGCGAGTCGGGAGAAGATGCCGAAGGGGGAGACGGCGTTGCATGGGGTGTATGCGAACGGCCGGTAGTCTGCTCATTGCATTGCTGCTCGCGGGGCTGGCTGCCGCGCAGCAGGGCGGAATCGATGTGAAGATCTACCGCCTGTTCATCACGATCCCTGATTCGGGGCAGGCGATCCGCGGTCAGACGTGGGTGAGTTTCGAGCGGCGCGTCCCCGGCGACAGTGTGCTCACCCTCGACCTTGTGGGAATGACCGTTGACTCAGTGGCAGTCTTGCACATCGATCAGGGTCGAACGTCGTATAGGCAATTCACGTACGACAACCGCGTGCTGCGCATTCCTCTGCCCGCTGGGTCTCCCGCGCTCAGCGTGCTAATCTGGTACCACGGCACCCCGCAGGACGGGTTGATCATCGGACCGAACGCGCACGGGCACCGAGTCGCTTTCGCCGATAACTGGCCGGAGCGGGCACGCTTCTGGGTCCCCACCGTCGATCAGCCGCGCGATAAGGCGAAAGTGTGGATCCGGGTCGAGACGCCAGCGGGGTGGCGGGTGGTTGCGAACGGAGCGCCGAACCGAATATCGGGGGATGGTCGTGAGTGGGAGGAGTTGCACTCGATCCCCGTGTACACCATGGTCATCGGCGCCGGCGAGTTCACCGTGGCGAAGCACCGGCCGGTAATAAACGGCCGCGACACGATCCCCATCGAAGTCTGGACCTACCCCGAGGACTCGGCGTTCGCCGACTCCGTCCCGTTCCGTCGCGCCACCGAAATCGTCGAGGTGATGCAGCGTCTGATCGGCCCGTTCCCGTACGAGAATCTCAAGCACGTGGAATCGTCCACGAAATTCGGCGGGATGGAGAACTCGAGCGCGATCTTCTACGCAGAGAAGCCCTACGTTGAGCGCAAGATGGGCGAGGGCGTCGTGCGACACGAGACGGCGCACCAATGGTTCGGCGACGCGGTCACGCCGCGCGACTGGCCGCATCTCTGGCTCTCGGAAGGATTCGCGACCTACTTCGATGGCGTGATCGGCGCCGCGTTGGATGGAGACACGGTATTGGCGAACGCGATGCGTGCAAACGCTGACGCTTACTTCAGATCCGACGTGACCGACCGGCCGATCGTGGATTCGGGATATGCCGCCGATCCGATCAAGCTGCTGAATGCGAACAGCTATCCGAAAGGCGCGTGGGTGCTGCACATGCTCCGCGGCGCGATCGGCGATTCGGCGTTCTTTCGCGGCCTGCGCACTTACTACCGGACTTACCGTGACTCGACCGCAACGAGTGAAGACTTCCAACGCGTAATCGAGAAGGAAGCCCGAGCGAATCTCGGTTGGTTCTTCCGCCAATGGCTGCATCAGCCGGGATATCCGCAGCTCGACGTTACGTGGCGGTACGACGCCGGAGTACGACGTGTCCAGGTAGGTATTACACAGCGCCAGAAACCGGAGTGGGGATTGTTCCGACTCCCCGTGCTGACGCTCGAGTTCCGGGGAGCGAACGGCGCGACTCTGCGCCGCGACGTCGCCGTCACGGGTCCCGGGCGGGAGACGTCCGCCCGATTCGATGTGCCATTTGCGCCTACCGAGGTCCGAGTGGACCCGGACGGCAAGTTGCTGCTGCGAGTCACCGCCATCGTTCGGAGGTAGCCAATGCGCCACAGTGCTTTGTTGGTTGCTGTTATCGCCGTCGCCTGCAAGGGAACTCCCGCGGCGGGCCAGGGACAGCCACGGAGCGACGACGTGCTCCGCGTCCCGCCCGGGTTCAAGATCGCCGTGTTCGCGGAGAATCTCCAAGGCGTCCGCTATCTGACGCTTGGCCCCGGCAACGCGGTGTACGCCTCACAGCCGGGCTCAGGACGGATCGTCAAGCTGACTGACGCGAATCACGACGGCGTCGTCGACAGCGTGGTGACGATCGCGAGCGGGTTGAAGGGACCATTCGGCATCGCCTTTGGCGGCGACACGATGTACGTGGCCGAAGAGCAGGATGTGAAGCGGTTCGATCCGAACGGCGCCGCGCCGGTCACATTGGCACAGCTTCCGGGCGGCGGCCATTCGACGCGCACGATCATCTTCGGACCCGACGGCAAGATGTACGTGGCCGTGGGTTCGTCCTGCAACCTCTGCGACGAGCGCGACTCGCTGCGCGCCGCCGTGACGCAGTTCAATCGGGATGGTTCGGGCGGCCGCATATTCGCCAAGGGGCTGCGCAACACGGTCGGTATCGCGTTCAATCCCACCACCGGTGAGCTGTGGGGCGGCAACAACGACCGCGACAACCTGGGCGATGACCTTCCCCCGGAGCACATCAACATCATCAAAGACGGCCGCAACTACGGCTGGCCCCAATGCTATTTCCCCGGCAAGCCCAATCCCGAGTACGGATCGGCTGACTGCTCGAACGTCGAGCCCCCGGCGATCACGGTGCAAGCGCATTCGGCGCCGCTCGGACTCGCGTTCTACACGGGTACGCAGTTCCCCCGCGAGTATCGGGGTGACGCATTCGTCACGCTGCACGGCTCGTGGAATCGCTCTGTGCCGACCGGAGCCAAGGTCGTGCGTGTCGAGGTGGACAGCGGCGGGCGCCGCGCGGTGGGCGTAGATGATTTCATCGTCGGTTGGCAGCGTCCCGACGGCTCCCGCTGGGGGCGGCCTGTCGGTCTCTTGGTGCTTCCAGACGGATCGCTTCTCGTGAGTGACGACTACGGCGGCAAAATCTGGAGGGTGAGCTATGGACGGTAATACGGTGGCGAAGGGCGGCGAGAGGCGGCGAATGGCGGCAAAGGCTGTGCTCGTGGCAGGCGTGGGGATTCTAGCGACCGGGGCGATGAATTTGCCGCCCTCCGCCGCCTTCCGCCGCCTTCCGCCGCCCGATATCCACGCAGAGTACGTCAAGTATCTCAGCGGCAAAGACACAGTCACCGCCTACATCGCTTACCCGGAGCGGCCGCAGCCCGCACCGGCGGTGATCGTGATCCATGAGATCTTCGGCATGTCGGACTTCATCCGGCAGACGACCGAGCAACTCGCGAAGGACGGCTTCGTCGCCATCGCGCCCGACCTGTTGTCGCGCCCGGGCGGCACGCCCGCTACGCCGGATTCCGCCCGCAAGCTGATCGCGACGTTGAACGCCGACACCGTGACCGCAGATCTCGACGCGACGCGCGCCTACCTCAAGACCCTGAAGCCGGTGCGCGCGAGTGAGATCGGTATCATCGGCTTCTGTTGGGGCGGCGGCCAGAGCTTCCGCTACGCGACCAATTCGCCGGAGCTCAAGGCCTTCGTGGTGTGCTACGGCCCGAGCCCCAACCCCGCCGACATGGGGAAGATCCGCGCGAAGGGGCTCGGGGTGTACGCGGAGAACGACGCCCGCATCAACGCTGGCTTGCCCGACGCCGCGGCAGCGATGCGGACGGCCGGCAAGGAGTATCCGTACACCGTGTATCCGGGCGTTGGGCATGGATTTCTGCGGACGCGGGAAAAACCGGAAGTGGCCGACAGCGCCTGGAGCGCGGTGATCCGATTCTTCCGCGCGCAGCTGAAGAGCTAACGGCGCGCGGCGTCGGTGAGATAGGCGCGCGCCCGATCGAGCACCGCGTCGCGTCCTGCCAGAATGTCCTCGACCCGCACCTCCACGGGGAACTGAGGAGCGATCCCCGTCGGCACGAACTCCTTGCCGTCGGGAAACGCATCGCGGGACACCGTCACGCGGAGCTTCCACCCGCTCGAGAGCGTCAGCGTTGCCGTCTTCCCCGTGCTCCCGGCGGACGACTCGCCGATGCTGGCACCGCGCCCGCCGGCCTGGAATGCCGCGACAAAATCTTCGGCGGCACCGCGCGTGCGCGGTGAGATGAGCACGACCACCGGGCCGGTGTACGCGATGCGTTCGCGTCGGACCGGCGGCCAGATCGTATCGGACGGGACGCTGAGCCAGCCGCCGAGGGAGTCAGGCCGATACTCGGGGATACTTCTGCGCGATCCGAGGAACGGCCGCTCGATGAGACGCGAGAGGAACGCGTACGCTTGCTCGCGACCACTCACGGTCCCTCCCCCGACGGTCTCCCGGAGATCGAGAATCAGACCGCGATGGCGTACTCCCTCGCGCGGGGCATCTCCGAGGGCGCGATCGAACTGCCCGAGCGCCTCGGGATCGGTATCGATTTTGAGACCCGCCAATGTCTCCGAATCATCAACCAAAGCTGTCAAAATGACGGGATGACCAGCGACCGACGTGCCGTCGCGGCTGGTAGCCGGATCGAACTCGAACCGAACAGCACGCAATTGATCCATACCTAAAGGGCATTCACTTGACTCTGACCACGACCGCAGCTTTCGGCTTGCATCGTCGACACAGGATAGATCGATGTAGCCGGCATTCGGAATCGCGCGGATCGGCATCCCAATGAAGAGATCGCCCACATCGGAACTACGGTCGACCTGTGCGCAGGCGAATTGCACCGTAAAGACAAGTAGCGGCAGCGCCATGACTGCTCGGCATAGCAGCTTCATTTGGAGGGCTCGGCGCTTTGAGATGCCCCAGTCGGCGGAGCCGTCTTGTAGGCATCGCAGACGCGAGACACTGTGCCGAAAAAGTTTGTACACTCCTCATAGGTTGGATCGCCTCTTCCTTTGACATTGTCCATGACATAGTTGGCCACTGCCTCAATCTCGGGACCCCGAAGCAAAACTCCGCCTTCGGGAGGGATCTGGTCGCCCACATCCTGCCTGCTCATTTCATGGCATTTGGTTGAGTCATACGCGCCGCGCGCGAAGTAAGGCATCGCCGTGCCCGGTCTGCCACAAGCGACGGTCTCTATTATCTGATCGCGCGTCAGTTCGGTGGCCCGCAAGGAGAGTGCCGCGCCGCCGTATCCGCCGCCTCCGTCGCCGTGCCATTTATGACAACCGAAGCAGTTGGCACGCTTGTATATGGCTTTTCCAGCCTCGGTCGGCTCTGGCGATGACGACGATTGGCTCATGGCAAGCTGAGCCGACATCGCGGTCATCGCCAGGGCCGCATACATGATGACCTTCAAGCTTCTCATGGAATCCTGCGAACTTTGAGAAAAGCCGGCCGATCTGCTTCAGAGCGCGAAGACGTACAGCATCGATCCGGGTTGGATTTTCTTCAGTTCAGGGGTCGATTCGATAAACCACTTGTCCCATGCGCCTCCAAGGCCGACGAGAATGGCCACAAACTGCTTGCCATCAACTGTGAAAGTCACGGGCGGAGCGTTGACGCCGCCACCGGTGTTGAACTCCCAAAGCTTCTTGAGCGATTTTGCGTCGAGCGCTGTGACCTCGCCCGACGGTTGTCCGGTGAAAACCAAATCGGGAGTTGCCAGCATGCCTGCGAGGCTCGGAAAGGGCAGGTCTAACTTTCCCGTGAGTTTGCCGGTTGTCACGTCGATGGCGGCTATGCTGCCAGTGATCCTGAACGGGTTGTTGGGCCCACCTCCGGTCCAGAATTCGCGGGGCTTGAGCTTTTCAGGAACCGCATCTCGAACCGTTACGCGATTGCAGCTTTCGATAACCGGAATGTACCACAGTTTCAGATTAGGATTGTATGCGGTCGGCGGCCAGTTCTTTCCGCCCATGTTTCCCGGGCAAATGTCCGTGACCCTGTTGTCCCGATGCGGCGTCACAGCGGCGTCATAGC
>Ga0137418_10004223_pt1 | contig 13204 bp, 15 predicted proteins | sample CZODoug3_1_2_16f_FD_122242 | JGI IMG/M metagenome (GOLD analysis project Ga0137418, IMG submission 122242) | Vadose zone soil fungal communities from Angelo Coast Range Reserve, California, USA - CZODoug3_1_2_16fungal (Hybrid Assembly) | ecosystem: Environmental > Terrestrial > Soil > Vadose...
CTGGGCGCCGCTTTCTTGTATGGGACCGCCACCGAGTGGCACAGGTTGATTTACAAAGAGGGATTGACGATCAGCACGAACCTGTTCGGAACAACCTATTACTCATTGGTCGGGCTGCACGGATTTCACGTCGTGGCCGGTCTTGTGAGTCTCTCGATAGTGATGGCATCGACGCTTCTCGGAAGCGTCGGATCAGAGCACGCTGAACGTGTTGACGTCTTATCGCTCTACTGGCACTTCGTGGACGCGGTATGGATTGTGGTTTTCACGGTCGTGTACGTGATTGGACGATGAGGCAGGTACCGGAACATGGCATCAGAGACACTTGAACTGTCCCCGAGGACAGAAAGGGCGCTGAGCACGATCGAACTGCCCGCTCCGACGGCATGGCCGATCATCCTGGCCTTCGGTCTTACATTGGTCTCTGCGGGATTGGTCACCAGTGTGTCAGTCAGCACTCTGGGCGCAATCTTGACGATTGCTGGTTGTGTCGGGTGGTTTCGCGACGTGCTGCCGCACGAAAAGCACGAATCCATGCCAATAGCGGAGACGGTGCCAACTCCAGAAACCCGCCGCCCGCGAGTCGCTCGGGTTGAATGGATGACCCAGGAACTGCAGCGGGCGCGACTGCCGCTCGAAGTCTATCCGATCTCGTCAGGTGTCAAAGGTGGCTTGGCAGGAAGCATAGCCATGGCGGTTCTGGCAGTGCTTTATGGAATTGTCAGCGGCCACGGTATCTGGTATCCGATCAACCTTTTGTCTGCTGGATTCTTTCCGGCAAGAACGACCATCGCGCAAATCACCGCCTTTCATTGGGACGCGTTGATCATTGCTACCATCCTCCACCTGATCTGTTCTTCACTCGTAGGGCTTCTCTACGGGGCCGCGCTTCCGATGTTTCCCCGTCGCCCGATTCTCTTTGGAGGTGTGATTGCCCCCGTCCTGTGGTCTGGTCTGATCCACAGCATACTTGACGCGCTGGATCCCGTGCTCAATCAGCGGATCGACTGGCTCTGGTTTGTTATTTCTCAGATCGGATTCGGCATCGTCGCCGGGTTCGTGGTTTCCAGACAACAGCGCATACGTACCTGGCAATACCTGCCCTTAGCCGTCCGTGCTGGGATTGAAGCGCCGGGAGCATTATACGAAAAGAGCGGAGACAGGTGATCGCCAGTGAAGGAGCGAGTCATCCTCGTTACGCTCGCGATCGTTGCGCTCCTGGCTTGTGCCGCCTGCAACAGGCTCCCCGGCGTCCATCGAGCCGACTCGGAGGTGGTGCCGCCGAGCGAAGTTGTCGACTTCAACCAGCTCTATGAACAGAACTGTGCAGGATGCCACGGCGCGGATGGCAAGGGCGGAGCAGCCATCGCACTGGCCAACCCCGTCTTTCTAGCAATCGCTGACGACACCGCGATTCGCCGCACCGCCGCCCACGGAGTACCCGGCACTCCCATGCCCGCCTTTGCACAGAGCGCAGGTGGAATGCTTACTGACAAGCAGATCGATGCCCTGGTGCGAGGGATGCGGTCATGGGCGAAACCCAACGTTCTCGGCGATCAAATGCCGCCGCCTTATAAAGCGACTGCTCCTGGAGATCCGCAACGTGGCGCCGATGCATATCGCACATACTGTTCCTCCTGTCATGGAGCAAACGGTCGCGGGGGAAGCAAGGCCAGCTCGATCATCGATGGTTCCTACCTCGCACTGGTAAGCGACCAACAACTTCGCACAATCGTGATTGTGGGCCGGCCCGAATTGGGTGCGCCGGACTGGCGCCGTGACGTCGAGGGCCGACCCATGTCGGCCCAAGAGATTTCCGATGTCGTGGCCTGGCTTTCCAGCCAGCGGTCAGAGTTCCCGGGCCAACCGTACCCGATTTCTTCGATGAACCCGGCCCAAGGAGGACCTCGATGAGCGTAGAAAACGGGATGTCAAGACGCGCAGCTCTTGTGAAACTGGGAATGTTTCTTAACAGCGTTGTCGCTGTTGTCTTGGCCGTGCCGATCGTGCGCTACCTCCTCTCGCCCGTGACACGCGGCCGAAAGATCGGTTACGAGTCATGGCTTTCACTGGGCGGGCTGGAACAGTTTCCCGCTGGGCAGACTCGACTCGCCACCTATCGAAATTCGCTGGTCAATATCTGGGACGGAGAAACCGGCAACATAGCGTGCTGGGTTCGTAGGGTTGATGATCAAACTTTCCAGGTCTTTGCCATCAACTGCGCGCACCTCGGATGTCCGGTTCGCTGGTTTCCACAATCAAGTCTCTTCATGTGTCCCTGTCACGGCGGCGCTTATTACCAGGACGGTTCGCGCGCCTCCGGACCTCCCGAGCGCGGCTTGTTCCAGTACCGCTACAAAATTGAGGATGGAAAACTTCTCATCAAAGCTGGTGAGATGCCAACCCCTGGTCAGCCCGTAGCGAATAACTCGGGAGGGAAGACGACATGCGCCTGATCCAAAAACTCGGTGACTGGTTCGACCTGCGGTTGCAGCTTGGAGCGCCAATTCGCGAAACGGCCAGGCACCCAGTTCCGCGCGAGACCGCCAGCTGGTTTTATGTTTTCGGAAGCGCAGCGCTCACGTGTTTCATGCTCCAGATTGTCACCGGCATTCTGCTTGCTCTGATTTACGTGCCTTCCGCGGGAGAGGCGTGGAACAGCCTCCAAACGCTCAATCATGGCATTTCTTTGGGTTGGTTCATGCGAGCCATGCACGGATGGGGCTCGAATTTCATGGTTGCGATTGTGCTGATCCACATGGTGCAGGTCTTCCTCTTCGGGGCATACAAGTTTCCGAGAGAGCTTACCTGGATCGTGGGCGTCCTTCTTTTACTGATAACTCTGGGAATGGCTTTTACTGGTCAAATCATGCGATTCGATCAGGACGCCTACTGGGGACTGGGGATCGGTGCCTCGATCGCAAGTCGGGTTCCCGTGATCGGACCTTGGGCTGTGAACCTGATGCTCGGCGGCCCCATCATCGCCGGTGCGACCCTATCACGATTCTTCGCGCTGCACGTTTTTGTCGTCCCAGGACTACTGATTGCCTTCGTCGGCTTACACCTGCTGATGGTGCTGAAATTAGGCATCAATGAATGGCCCATGCCAGGTCGCATCGTTCGGCGCGCCACGTATATGCAGGAATATCACGAACTCACTCACAGGCAGGGTGTGCCCTTCGTGCCGAACGCGGTGTGGAAGGACATTTTCTTCTCGGGCTTCATTCTTGTTGCGATTGCTGTTTGCGCGGTTCATTTTGGCCCCTTTGGTCCAAGCGGCCAGCCGGATCCGACGATCATTCAGACCGCCCCACGTCCCGACTTCTTCTTCTTGTGGCTGTATGCGCTGCTCTCATTCCTGCCCCCATCCGCGGAGACGCCGATCCTCCTGATTGGCCCTGCCATCGGAATCATTGTCCTTCTAGCACTTCCGTTTGTAGCAGGCGAAGGTGAGAAAAGCTGGAAGCGCAGGCCGATCGCCCTGCTCACAATTCTTCTGGTCGCAGTAGCCCTCGGCACTTTAACTCATTTAGCTGAGCATGCACCTTGGAGCCCTGTGATGGATGCTTGGAGCAGCCAGCCGATTCCGGCTGAATTCCTGCAGGGTCGGACGGCATTGGAACGCCATGGTGCTCTCGTGTTTCAAGCCAAGCAATGTCACAACTGTCACTCACTGAATGACAAAGGAGGTCAGCGCGGGCCCGCGCTGGACACTGTTGCTCTCCGCCTTACCGAAGACCAACTCATTCGCCAAGTAATCCAGGGCGGGGGAAACATGCCGGCGTATGGGAAAAATATTAGTCCGGCGGAAACGACTGCGCTGGTGACATTCCTGAAGACTCTGCATCCGGCAAATCAAAAGCCAGCACGCAATGCTTCTCAAGCAATGGCGCTCGGCGCAAGCGAGGTCTCACCACGGTAGGCCGAGCCATGTTCGAGCCCCATGCACACATGCAATCGTGGTCGCTCCCGCTCGCCATCACGGTCACGCTGATGGTAGCGGCATTGGTTTACCTGCGCGGCTGGCTTTCTCTTCGAAATGCTTTCCCAAACCTAATTCCCGGCTGGCGGCTTGCCGCATTTATGACTGGACTTTTTTCAGTGTGGGCTGCCGTCGCGTCTCCTCTTGCCACACTTGATCATCAATCACTCACGATTCACATGATGAAGCACCTTCTGTTGATGACGGTTGCTGCTCCGCTAATTCTAGCGGGGACACCCGCGTTTCCGCTGGTGTGCGGGTTACCGAAGCTCTTCATTAAGAGCCATCCTCCCCTCGCCAGTCTGCCGGCACGATGGCTGGAACGCTGTCTTATGCATCCTGTGTTGTATTGGCTGGCGGGCACGGCTGCCGTAATCGGATGGCATCTTCCCGTTGCGTTTCAGTTGGGCATGCGTTCCCACTGGGTACATAACTTGGAGGACATGTGTTTTCTGTTGGCCGGCCTCTTGTTCTGGTGGCCCATCGTGCAGTCTTCGCCGAGTGCGCCGAGGTCGCCTCGGTGGTCCATGGCTTTGTACCTCTTCCTCGCCACGCTGCCTTGTGACATTCTTTCCGCGTTCCTTGTGTTTTGTAACCGACTTGTCTACCCCTTCTACCTGTCCACACCTCAGCTGTTCAGTCTGGCCCCACTTGAGGACCAGGAATGTGCAGGCGCCCTAATGTGGGTCTGGGTAACGTTCGCATACCTGATTCCAGCCGTCGCTATCACTCTGCAGATGCTCTCGCCCTCGTACACGCAATCGCAAAGGCCAATCCAAGCTGCGCTGCACGGAATGGCAGGCCGGTCGCCGAACGGTGCCGAGGCGGAGGTGCTCTAAACATGGCGACCAAACCTATCCTTGTTATTCGCACTCTGCCCACAGCCCCAGGCAACCCCCAGCGAGCTTCCGCCCTTAGCAGGCTCGCTGAAATATCCGATTATTGGGCGCTCACCAAGCCGGAAGTTAACTTCTTGATTGCCATTGCGACTCTCACCGGCTTCTATCTGGCCTTTCCAGCGAAACTTGTTCACTTTCCGTGGCTGCTTCTCGTTCACACTCTTCTGGGTACGCTGCTGGTCGCCGGAGGCACCGGTACGTTAAATCAGTACATCGAACGCCGTTTCGATGCGCAGATGCACAGGACTTCCCGGCGCCCGCTCGCGGCCGGCCGGCTGAAACCTTCCGTGGTTCTTTGGTTCGGTGTGGCGCTATCGGCAGTGGGCAGCATTTATCTCGCGATCGTCGTCAATCCACTCGCGTCTATACTCTCGATTCTCACGCTATTGTCTTACCTGTTTCTCTACACTCCGCTTAAGCGAAAAACACCGCTATGTACTCTGGTTGGGGCCTTTCCTGGGGCTATGCCGCCCCTGATCGGATGGGCTGCAGCATCGGGCAAGTTGGGCCTACAGGCATGGATCCTCTACGCCATGCTCTTCCTGTGGCAGTTTCCTCATTTCATGGCTATCGTATGGATGTACCGCGAGGACTACGATCGTGCGGGTTACTTCGTGCTGCCTCAAGGCGAGGCGAGAGATCGTGTTGTGAGTCTGCAGACCATATTGCCGCTCCTGGCTTTGTTCCCTATTGGTCTCCTGCCAGCCTCTCGAGGCCAGCCAAGCACTCTCTACTCCATGGGAGTGTTGCTCCTGAATTTAGGGTTTTTCTATTACGGGGCACGATTCGTGCTTCACAGATCGAGCGCAGCTGCGCGTCGACTCCTTGTCGCATCCATCATCTATCTTCCATCAATATTCGTTCTGATGAGCCTTCTTAACGGTGGGTCCCCAGGCCACAGTGGTTGACACTCGACGGCTATAAAGCCTTCTGGCTCCATTCATGATCCTCCCTGCTAATGTCCCTCCAAGTCTCCAATCAGAACCTTGGCCCAAGCCAAGTTCCTTATCGCGAGATCTGCGCCTGCGCCCGTGAATAAACCGTCGTGGACGCGTGCAACTAATAAATCCGCGTGCCACGCGTACAGAAGGCTTGACATACGCACATCGAGACTGACGCCGATCGGTGCTACTGCAATTTCGACAGCGAGTCCGGCTTTTGCGTGCCTGGCCTCATCGTGCCTCGGGAGCGTTGGTGAGAGGATCGGGAAATCCCCAGCTTCTGCATCTTATGAATCAGTGTAGGGCGCTTCAAACCAAGTTTCGCTGCCGCTCCTTTCGGGCCGCCGATCACCCAACCGACCGATTCAAGCGTGCGCAGAATCAGAATGCGTTCGGAATCCTTTAGAGTAGTTGCGGCCGGAGAAGTGGTGATAGCCGAGGTTCCTGCCGCCGGCAAAGGATTGGGAAGCACGCCATCGTTGGAAAGGATCACGGCGCGTTCGATCAGGTTCTGCAGTTCGCGGATGTTGCCTGGCCACTGATACGACGTGAGCGCAGACATCGTTGTCGGAGGAATGTGCTCGATCTGGCGACTCATTCGGTGGCAATAAATCTCGACAAAATGGGTCACGAGGGCCGGAATGTCTTCGCGACGTTCCCGCAAAGGCGGCAACAGGACCGGAAATACGTTCAGACGGTAGTAGAGATCGCTGCGAAACTCGCCCCGGTTCGCCATCTCCATCAGATTACGATTTGTGGCAGCCACCAGACGAACGTCTACATGATGAGTGCGATTGCTGCCCAAGCGCTCGAACTCCTGTTCCTGCAGAACGCGCAGCAACTTCGGCTGTAACGCCGGCGGAATATCCCCTACTTCATCCAGGAAAAGCGTGCCTTTATCGGCCAGTTCGAAACGGCCAGTCTTTTGCGCGATGGCTCCAGTGAAGGCACCCTTCTCGTGGCCAAAGAGTTCACTCTCTAGCAGATCCAGCGGAATGGCAGCGCAATTCAGCCTTACGAAGGGTCGTCCGCACCGCGAGCTGAGGTTGTGAATTGCTTTCGCGATCAGCTCCTTGCCGGTGCCGGTTTCTCCCTGGATAAGAACGGTGGAATCCGTAGGCGCAACCCGTTCGACTTGTTCGAGCACCGATTCCAGAGCAGGACTATTGCCTATGACCTGCTCAAATCTACGCTCAGAGGACGCTTGATCACCACTCCCGAATCTTTCGAAAGCCCCCACAGAGAACCTCCTGGCGCGCACGCACTGCTTATTGGGCCCAATTCTCCAGAGCCGCTCGAACGCTCTCGAGCAAGACCTCATCATCAAACGGTTTGGCCAGGAACTCCACTGCGCCCGCTCTTAGCGCCTGCATACGCATTTTTGTGTCGCCGTGTGCCGTGATGAAGATGGTCGGAATTCTGCAGTGTTCAGCGTTCAGTTTCGCCTGCAGTTCCAGACCGGACATTCCCGGCATGCGAATATCCGCGATCAGGCATGCAGTCTGCTGCTGCTGGCCGGACTTCAGGAATTCTTCCGCTGACTCAAACGCTTGTGACGGCAATCCGACGGATTTCAGCATGCCCTGCAATGCACTGCGCATCAACTCATCGTCATCGACAATCGCGACCAGTTTTTCCTTCGTCTGAATAGCCATAGTTGCAACGTATCTTTCCGTCAGCGACGGCGCAATCATGCTTTGGTATGAGGTCGATAATACCGGCCTGTACCAATGGAGGCGGCAGTGAATGTCATTCATGGACCTCGAGTTTGGTGGGAAGGGTGAACTGAAAGCTTGCACCGCGCGAGGAGTTATCGGCAGCCCACAGGCGACCGCCGTGCGACTCCACAATAGATCGGCTGATGCGAAGCCCCATGCCAGTGCCATGAGGTTTGGTGGTAAAGAAGGCATTGAAGATTTTGTCTGCCTGCTGCGCAGGTAACCCCACGCCCGTATCGCTGACCGACACCACAAGTTGCTCGTTCTCACCTAGCTGTGAGTTGATGGTGAGCTCACGCGTCCCATTCACGTCCGTCATCGCGTCAATGCTGTTCATCATGAGATTCATCAGCACCTGCTGCAATTGCACTCGATCCCCCATGACGTGGGGAAGATCTGCCGCCAGCTCCGTCCGGACCGATATGAAGTACGGCGCTGCTTCACTGCGTAGGAGGACGACCATCTCCTGAATGACTTCGTTTACATCAACCCACTCTCGTTGCGGCGCGCCCTTCTTGAAGAGCTCGCGGATCCGCTTGATGATTTCCGCCGCACGCGTTTGGTCCTCAACGATTCTCCGCGCAGCCGCTCGCGCCTCTTCCAGATTTGGCTTGTCTGCAGCGAGCCAGCGCAGGCAGGTCTTAGCATTGGTGATGGAGGCGGCAATCGGTTGCTTCACTTCATGCGCCACGGAGGCAGTCAACTCTCCCATGGTGGTCACTCGGCTGACGCGTGCGAGATCCGAGCTCGCCTGACGCAAAGCCTCTTCGGCGCGATTGCGGGACTCCTCAACCCGGCGCTTAAGCTCCATCAACCCTGTAATCAGCAACGCAGCAGCCAGGAAGACTGCAAATCGCAAGTAGGTAGCCGGCTCGGTAGCTAGGGGGAAGGTCCTGCGCAGAAAAAAGTAGTTGAAGGCTAGGGAGGAGAGAGCAATAGAGAACAGACCTGGCCCCAGCCCTCCGAAGAGGCTGCTCACCGTGACGGCGAGAAGGAAACAAGACGAAGGGGCGTCTATAGGCCAAGCCACCGCCAGCGCGACACCGCAGCAAATCGTCGCCACACTATAACGTCCGAGCTTGGAGCGGCCCTTCATTCGCGACTGCCGGGCGGAAGCTCAAGCTTCGCCGCCATTCTCACCAATTCCGCCAGTGATTCAGCCTGCATCTTCCGCATCACTTGCCCGCGTTGGATCTTCACGGTAACTTCACTGGTTCCAAGCTCAAAAGCTACTTGCTTATTGAGCATGCCTGAAACCACCAGGCTCATGACCTCGCGCTCGCGCGTGGTAAGCAACTCGTACCGCTGTTTCAATTCGGCAAGCTCATTCTGCTGTTGGCGCGTTACCCGGTCGCGGTCCAAAGCCTGGTGGATCGCATCCAGCAGGTCTTGGTCGCGGAAGGGCTTCGTCAGGAACTCGACCGCCCCGGATTTCATGGCCTTCACCGACATCGGAATGTCTCCATGACCGGTAATGAAGATGATGGGAATTCGGATGCCTGCATCCGTCAACTCGCGTTGAAAGTCCAGACCGCTGACTCCAGGAAGTCTCACGTCCAGAATAAGGCAACTCGGCCCGTCCGGCCGCTTGCTGCGCAAGAACTCTTGCGGCGTTCCAAAGGTCTCGGAACGCAAGCCAACCGACTTCAGCATGCCTTGGATGGCCGCACGCACCAAGGGATCGTCGTCAATGACGAATACCGTGGAAACGGCTGCAGGCGTCATTCATGCACCTCTACTTTTGTGGGAAGGGTGAGGTGAAAGCTTGCGCCGCGCGGCGGGTTGTCGACAGACCACAGGCGGCCGCCATGCGATTCAACGATGGAACGGCTGATCCGAAATCCCACGCCGGTCCCTTGAGGCTTGGTGGTAAAGAACGCATTAAAGATCTGATCCGCCTGTTGCGGCGGGAACGCCACGCCGGTATCGCTGACCGAGAACATGAATTGGCCGTCCTCGGCTTGCAGCGAGCAGATGATCGGCTCGCAAGCGAATTCGACGAGATCGCCGGATGGACGAAAAACGGGATGTCCCACTACGTGGATGTCTCTGATCTCGCTGCCGGGATGAACGATTCGATAGTCCAGCTCGAATTTCGCTTCTTCACGCCCTGCTGTCTCGGCCGTTTTCCTAACTCTGAGGTGATCATCCGGGTGGATCCGTTGAAAGGACGTTTCGAATTGCGGCTGCCCACCGTGCAGATCAAAACCCAGCAGGCGGTGGCATTCCTCAGACCAGTACCTGATCTCGCCCGTGGCGGGCGTCCATGCCCAGTTGCCCGTGTGGCTAAGTCTCTGCCCTTCCGCTAAGTATGCCTGGCTCTGCCGTGGTTCTGCCTTTGCCCGCTTCCGCTCGACAATCTCAAGTTTCAGGTCCTCACTAGCGTGAGGCCGAATCAGTTCCTCAGTTCGCTCCGCAACTCTCACCTCAAGCTCATTTCGCGCTTGCGCAACCCCGGTCATTAGCAGCGCAAGAATCAAAAACAAAAGATCATAAAGAACGCGAGACACGGTATTGATGTCAGGTTCAAGCAAATGGCTGCAGACAAGCAATGAGAGCACAGCTGCGAGAATGCCGGGCTTGGTGCCACCGTACCACAACGTGATCGCGATTGCAGAGAGGGCAAAGGCGGTAAACGGATGAGGCAAATGGAAATACAGAAACGTATGCGCCCGGCCGAGAGCTGCTGCGACCGAGACCAAAGCTAATCCATAGCCAACAGTGCTAGAGGCTGCTGGTCGTGCAATCCATTTCCTCTTGCCCGGATAGCCCATCGTCAAGAGTCTCTCTTGCGTTCCGGATAAAAGTCTGTTGGGGCGGCAGGGAGTGAGCCCCTCGTAACTCTAGCTCGGTTTCAAGGCCATGACAATCAAGCGCAGCGCGATCAGAACCGTGATCCGGCGAGGTTGTCTGACACAGTTAAAACTTTTGAACTGTTCACTCCGAGATTCGTCGCTATCAGACAACAGGCTTTGCGGTCAGCAAATACTGTAACGCGGAGGTGAGTTTATCTGCGCTCACGCACCTGTCTGTCCCTGAGGGTGAGCAGTCAATCGGGTCACCGCACAGCAGCACCGGAACATTCGGGCGAATTTCCCTTAGGCTCTGCGCCACGTCAAAACTGGCCAGTTCTCTCGCCCGGTTCTCGAGCACGACGGCAGCGACTGCTGGCATTACGTGGAGCAGGGCGACTCCTTCTGTTGGACTGTTTGTGCTCACGACCTCACAGCCTGTTTCCTTGAGTGCTGCCAGTACCGAATTTCTACTCTTCGCTGCGGACACGTACAGAATTGTGTTGTGTTCCATTATTTTTCGGCTTCCTCTGTCGACATATAGTGACCGACGGTGCGTCCTCTACTGTGGCTTTTTTGCTGCGCCTCTGTCTCAAGATCTTTAACCAAGTGCTTCATCCGAATGCCACTGGCTAAGAACCGCGCTCCTTCAGTCCTCATCAATGCGAGCTCGCCTTCGCCCGCACTATCGATTCGCACCACTCCCCGGAAATCAACTACAAATTTGCGCTCCGGGTGAGCGTGGCGGGATTCCTCCCAGTGCGATCTAAGGTCCGCGAGCCAAGGCTTAGTGAGCCGTCCCTCGAGAATGAGCCTTTGCTCGGTCTTAGTGTCGATTCTCGTGATCTTCAACATCGTTCTCCTCTTTCCGTGACTCCCCGAGTCTCATAGCCACCCCAATGACCTGCCCAACGACCCCCGCCTCTTCCGCAGGAAGAACCCTTGGCGGCGCAGGGGACAGCGGGTGCGGCGGAAGGATGAGTTCCTCACGCGACTGTGTACACCAGCTGCAGGGATGGCCCTCCCGGGTCTTGATGAAGTAGATGGACCGCTCGCACTCCGACCGCCAGCCTCCTTTGAGCACGTTGTTCCGAGACTCGTCCACCTGGATGAAGCTGTCCGGCGGCAGAATGGGGTGCATCGTCAGATCTTCGCTGCCATGCCAATGTACCCGTAGCTGTAATCCTTCTTTGATAACTGCTGCAGATATGCCACTGGAACCGTGCCCCACTGCTCTATCATGGGAGCGAAATTCGATGTTGTGCGCAGATCGAAACTGGCATCGATCCGCACCGGCATCTTTATCTCCGTGGTGCTTGGAAGCGCATGAGAAAAATGGGTTCGCGGTGGCGCACTGGTTTCGAGGTCGGAAAGCTGTCTGATTTAGATCGACTCCATACCAGCTCAGCATTTCGCCAAATTCTCGACGGTCGATGATTGCCAGCGAGTAGAGGCGGTGAATGCCGGGGATGACTACTTTGGTTTCGAAGTCTGAGAGTCGACTAGTGGTGATCAGGTACTCTTCATTGTTGTGTTTACGAGCAAGCTGTTCGCTTGCGGTTTCAACGTTGCCCATGGTTAAGCCCAGTGTCTCGCGTAAAGTGTGCAGATTCGGCCGCGGCGAAATCATAAGATCTCCTTCTCAATTGGCTTGGCAATTTGCCTGACATTCCCTCGCATTCACGTCATATTCGAATCGCGCTGAACGAGCGAATGCCAGGCCATATGCTCAGTTGCCAGCTCCGCCAATATTAGAGCTCGATACCGTCGGGTGATTGGCCACGATGGTCTGTTGCTTGTCTTGAGCTAGTTCCTTCTCCTTCTGCTTGGGATAAAGGAGCTCATTCCCGGTTTCGCGGCCCGGATAAAACCACTTCAGGAGGGCATCCGGTTGTCCGGCTCCTTGTTCGGCCAACGCGACCACGGTTTGTCCGGTTGGCTCCTGGCGCTCCGTTGGAATCGTCTGAACGGTTGCATACAGGACAGTCCTGTCCGCGTTGAAGATCTGCACAATATTTCGGTCAGAATCACTGTTGGCCAACTTGAATAAGTAACTCCCTGCAGGTAAAACCTGCCCCGGGATCTGGATCGGCTCGCTGAAAGTGATTGTGGTGGATTGGTCAAACTCGTCCGCATGAGCAGCGAGCTCGAAGAAGAGGGAAAAAGCAATGATCAAACCGGCGATGATATAGCCTTTGTTGATGTTCATTTTGTTCATCTCCTTGAAACAATGTTGGTATTTCGACTTCACGTTAAAGGTTAGAAAAGAAACTTCACGACCGCTTTTCCTGGCTTGCCAGTTTCTTTCGCTGAGGCCTTCGCGGCGTTGTAAGAGTCCTTGCCTGCGACCTTAGCGGAATGGCCGACAACATCGGCTCCGAATGACGGGGCCGACATGCAGAGAGCAAGAGCAAACAGAGCAAGAAGCTTTTTTGATATTTCCTCCTTTCGTTTTCGTGTCGTGCGTGGCCTGCTTCTTCCCGGCCGAGAGTGAGAGCTCGAGGACCAAGATTCAGGACGCCACACATCAGCATCGCACCTTTCTTTTCACGCTTTGGCTAAGGCACGGCAGATGCCAAAACAAGACGGGATACAGGTTTGCCTAGAAGGGATTTATTCCGATGGAGTTACACCGATCCGTGAGTCCTGGACAGTTGAGCTGTCGGAACTGTCGGAAGCGTCGGTGCCCGCTCCGTCGCGTTCCGACCCGCGGTTCGGCTCGATTTCGAGCTTCTTCATTCGCGTGATGAATGTAGTCCGCTTGAGTCCAAGGCGGGCGGCAACGCCGCCGGATCCACCCACCCGGCCGTCGACTTCTTTGAGCGCGCGGATGATTTGATTGCGATCAACTTCGGCGCGAATACTCCGCACA
>Ga0137418_10004225_pt1 | contig 13200 bp, 7 predicted proteins | sample CZODoug3_1_2_16f_FD_122242 | JGI IMG/M metagenome (GOLD analysis project Ga0137418, IMG submission 122242) | Vadose zone soil fungal communities from Angelo Coast Range Reserve, California, USA - CZODoug3_1_2_16fungal (Hybrid Assembly) | ecosystem: Environmental > Terrestrial > Soil > Vadose...
GCTGGACCCGTAAAGAAGCCTACATCAAGGCGAAGGGCGAAGGCCTATCCATCCCACTGCACGCTTTCGACGTGTCGCTCGAGGAGGATCAACCGGCAGCGTTGGTCGGGACCAGACCAGACCCCACCGAAGCCGGACGATGGACCTTGTACGACCTTTCTGTTGGGCAGGGATACGCCGCCGCGCTAACCGTAGCCAATGTTCCAACCACGCAACCCCGTGCCTGACGGCCCAGTGCTGCTCCTTGCAAACAGTCGGTTATGAATGGTTTCGAAGCACCCCGAACTATCCATCCTGGGCAGATAGACATTCCTGGTAACTAGCCCCAAGGACACTGCTTTAGATGTACTACTGTGTCTTTTCATTTCCTTTCACATCTGTAAAATCGGACCATCGGTTAAGGCGCCCCACTTCGTCGGGATCGGAATTTCACCAAAATTTTGCAGATGGCTTTGCAGCCCAAGGCTGGAACTACGCCCTGCCCCAGGAGGATGTCAATGCGCTTTTTCCCCGCTTCCGCCAAAAACGTGTTGCGTCGGATCGTTGTCACGACCTCGCTTCTTGTTGCGCCAACCATTTTCACCGCATGCGGTTCTCCGGGTTCGCCGATGGGGAACCCCAACAAGCAGGTAGCACCCACAGTGGATCAGGTTTCAGCGCCGTCGAGTTCAGGTTCTGAGTCAACGAATACACTCACTACACCGCCTGTACTTCTTTTTAACGGTACCGGAACCGACGACGATGTTGTCGCCGTCGAATCTATCCTCAGTACGCTCAAGCTCAGCTATGCTACGGCGAACTCGAGCCAACTCAATGCCATGAGCCAGACCAGGCTTAGGGCTTACAAGCTGCTCATCGTGCCTGGGGGAAACTCGATCACGATCGGGAACAATCTTTCGAGAACGGCGACAGCCATGGTTCGGGCCACGGTGCAAAACTACGGGCTGCATTACTTGGGAATCTGTGCTGGAGGGTTCTTTGGCAGCTACCAAAATGCCAATGGACTCAACCTTACCTCGGGCGTGTGGTTTACCGTTTGGCCGAATTTCGGCAAGGGAACGGGCAAGGAAGCGGTTAACATTTCTTTTCCCAATGGCAGTAAGCTTAACGTGTACTGGCATGATGGCCCAGAGACTTCCGGTTGGGGCCATATCGTTGCCAAGTACCCCGACGGAACCGCAGCCATCACGGAGGGAGCTTACGGAAAAGGATTCGCCATCATGACAGGCGTACATCCGGAGGCGCCTGCAGGCTGGAGAACCTGCTGCACCTTTACGACACCACTTGCGACCGACCTCGCCTATGCCCGTACATTGGTGACGGCGGCCCTCAATGGGACGTTGTTGCCTCACTACTAAAGTCGCTGTAACAATTGGGTGGCGAAGCGCCCGATGGTAAATTGGCCCGGGACCGGAAACCCTCCGGTCCCGTAAATATTGGCGGCTCGCCCAGCCATCAATTCTTCAACGTTTCAACGGCCGGCCGAGACGGATCGGTCACGACCTTCCAGGTGTTTTCTATGTAGAAGTCCCCGGAAACGAGTTTGCCGGGACCCACGTGGAGTGTTGCACAACGCTGCTGGGCGCTAACCGGTTGCCCCTCCGCTTCAATGGCAGCGTCAACGCGGTAAAGGCCGGGCACGACGGGGAGCACGGGGCAGTCGAACTCGATGACGCCTGCCCCCGGTTCGAGGCAGAAGCCTGCCGCCTGCGTATCGGTTGTGAGCTCAGCGCACAAATACCCACTGGGCCAATAGATAGAGATCTTAAACACAACACTGGCAAGGGTTTTCGACGCTCTGTACCCGAGGCGCGCCCGCATAGGGTGTCCGGTTCGGACACCATCGGGCGAGTGGGGAGAGGAGAAGGAAATACTGGTGCAGCGAGCCGGAGCTTCGATGTCGGATTCATCCGCGACCAGCGTACTGTCTATCGCCAAGGTCATGCGTTGATACTCGTCAACAACCGATCTCGCCGATCCGTCCATGAGGACTTGGCCGTGACTGAGCAGCAGCGCTCGATCACACAGACGGTAAACAGCCGCCAGATCATGCGAGATGAAGACGACCGTGCGGCCATCCTTCCGGAATTGGGCAATACGCTCCAGGCATTTGGCTTGAAATGCGGCATCCCCCACCGCCAGGACTTCATCCAGCAGGAGGATGTCGGGATCCAGGTGGGCTGCGATTGCAAAACCCAGGCGCACATACATACCGGACGAATACCGCTTCACGGGAACGTCGGTGTATTGGCCGACCCCCGAGAACTCGATGATGCTATCTAGCTTTCGACGAATTTCTGACCGCCGCATGCCCAGCATCGCACCATGGAGATAAATATTTTCGCGGCCGGTCAATTCGGGATGAAACCCGGAGCTCACTTCGACCAACGCGGCGAGTCTCCCTCGAACGGTAATCTCGCCTTGGGTCGGCGTGGTAATACTGGAAAGGATTTTCAGAATCGTCGTCTTACCGGCGCCATTATGCCCGACGATGCCCAGAGCCTCGCCTTCTTTGACCTCAAAACTTACGTCCCGGAGAGCCCACATTTGCATAGATCGGTTTGCAAAAGTGCCCTTATACCACCGCCTCGGTGAGTTGCTTGGAGTGCGGATCTCATATTTCTTCGATACTCGGTCGAACTTCAGGTCAATCATCGCGCTTCATATCACGTCAGCCATCGTCGCTTCCGCCGATTTGAAATAGGCGTAGGCGAGCCCAAAACACAGAATCGTGATGGCGGCCGATGCCATAAGGGTGGCCGCACTGGGCGCGGTTCCGTGGAGCACGACCATGCGGAAGTTTTCGATCAGGCCTGCGACCGGGTCGAGCAGATACAGCTTGCGGAACCTCAGAGGAACTGACTGCAACGAGTAAACCACGGGAACCGTGAACATCCACACCTGCAAGACAAATGGCATGGCGAGCCCGACATCCCGGAAGCGAACTTGGACGGCCGAAAAGAACAAGGCGATCGCTGCCGCGAAGCCACCGAGGAGAATCACTATGGGTACCGCGTAAAGCACATTCCAGGTCAGTGCGACGTGGTAGTGAACGATCAGGCCACTGAGAATCATCGACGCGATACAAAAATCCGCCAGACCAGCCGCCAGGTACGATAATGGAATAATCTCGCGCGGAAAATACATTTTCGTCAGCAAGTTAGGGTGCACCACCAGTCCTTGCACCGCGCTCGCGATCGACGTGGAGAAGAAAATCCAAGGCAAGAGCCCCGAGAATACAAACACCGGATAGGGCGTCCCGCCGGTCGTAACCGTGGTAACCCGCGTAAAAATGATCGTGTAGATGCCCATCAGGGCCAAGGGCTGCAGAAGCGCCCATGCCCAGCCGAGAACCGACTGTTTGTACCTAACGTTGAGACGAAATAAACTCAAGGTATACAAGAGATCGGAATATTGAGCCAGAGTCCGCACGCCATCGAAGATCGTACTGATCGAGAATGCAGGTGGACGAATGACTTTAATCCGCCGAGCGTGAATTCGCGCTGATTCTGTGGTTGGTACCGGAAGACCGAAATTAATGGATGCTTCTCCTGAGCCGGCATCGGATTGGGAAGCTTGCTCTTTTTCTGGTAGCGAGCCCATTCCTGATTCCTCATTCACAATGGCTGCCATGCCAAAAAAAGCAGACCTCAAATTTTATTTTATCAGTGAATGACTCTGTGCCAAGGTAAGATCTGATCGCAATCGACTTTCACTCTCTCTTACCCGTTGCAATCGACTGGCGAGTCTTTCGCCGATGATTCGGACGTGAGGCTGTCGTAGAACTTCAGCGTGCTTGAAATTGATTTCACAAATTTCGACCCCGCCCTGGGAGCGGGCGCCCCAACCCATTTTTCGATCGCGAATGTAGTAATAAGGTTGGCGCGGCCGCTTGAACAAAAGCACAGGAGCCCGGAACCGAGGTGCCTGGAAGTCATCCGCCGGCCAATACACTTGTTTCCACCCGCTTCCGCCGTTTGCCCGATTTGGCCGCAGGAACCGTCTCAAGGAGCTATGCACCGTAGCGAGTTGTTCCTGGCGAGACTGGCGCCGGAACACTCGAAATCGATCCCAGTAGTAGTCGATTGCCCAAAGTAACCTGATCTGTGAATTCTCGAGGACCCAGGTATCGAAAACTGCGAATAGACCTACTGACTCACCTTGCGATTCGAGTTCTAAAATGATCTGCTGTGCTATCAGAACGCCCTCGCACATGCCTCCCAGACAATACGGACCACGGGGCTGTACCGATCGCATAGCCTCCACATACTCCAGCGCTATTGCCCGCAACTCCTGCTTGCTGAAGGGGCGGCCCCAAACTCCGGGGCCGTGCGACTGAAGCCGGTACACAGTCTGCTGCTCTCCCATCTGGCGCGCCAGCAGAGCGAATCCAAATGCGTCTACTCCTGGCGCAGCGATGGCGAAGAACGGAATGACGCCGTCCCCCTCCTTGAGTTGCATGAGAACGGGGTCGGGGTTCACAGCGGACTCGTCGGCCAGTACCCTGGCAAAAGCTTCGATCGTGGGCGCGCGAAATATTGCTGAGAGCGGGATCGATTTACCTGTAGCCTTGTGCACTTCCGCGATGAGACGTGCTGCCATCAGAGAATGGCCACCGAGGTCAAAGAAGTTGTTCCTCACTCCACTGGGACGCACGCCGAGTACTCTTTCCCACATATCCATCAACATTTTTTCCCGTTCATTGCGCGGCGCTGCGACCGTGGTCGGGGGCGGATCATCGGCTGCGGGCAAAGCACCTCGGTCCACTTTCCCGTTCGCTGTCTTAGGAAATTCCTTCACTATCACAAACACGTCCGGGACCATGTACAGAGGCAGGCTATGCTCCATGTGCTGGCGTAGTTCTGCAACCAACGGCACCCTTTCCCCCTGCGGCAACACATAGCTCACGAGCCGTTTCGTTCCTCTAATTTCGCGCACCGAGGCAATCGCCTGCCCGACGTCGGGATGGCGCTCGAGTATGGCCTCAATTTCGCCGAGTTCGATGCGGAACCCGCGCAGCTTTACCTGGTGATCCAAACGGCCCAGAAATTCGATGTTTCCATCCGGCCGGTGTCGGCACAGGTCACCGGTGCGGTACAGTCGTGACTTGGCTTCCGCGCTAAAGGGATTGCGGACGAAGCGTTCTGCAGTGAGATCGGGACGACCGAAATATCCGCGAGCCAGGTTCTCTCCTCCCAAATACAGCTCACCCGGCGCACCTTGCGGCACCACCTTACCGTAGGAATCCAGCACGTACGCCTGCGTGTTGGCAATCGGTCTGCCGATCACAACATCCGCATTACGGCCTATGTGCGCATACGTGGCATAGGTAGTCGCTTCGGTGGGGCCATACAGGTTGTAAAGATTCCGAATTTGCGTGCCCTGATAGAGATCGCGGACCAGCGAATCCGGCAGAGCTTCTCCGGCCAGATTGACCGTCAATACCGAAGCCGGCACGACACCGGCGCGCAACAGTTCTGCCATGGACGATGGCACAGTGTTGATGAGAGTTACTTCCTGAGCGGCCGGCAGCTCGGTCAGAGAAACTGCATTCTGTGCCAGAATTACCGCCCCGCCTGCACTCCAAGGCACAAACATTTCAAAAATTGATAGGTCAAAGCACACTGATGTGGCAAACAGAGTGCCGGACAGCTCCTCAGCTGTAAACACGGTTCGCGCCCATTGCACTAAGTTTGCTGCGTTCCTATGCTCTATGGCAACGCCCTTGGCTCGCCCCGTCGAACCAGAGGTGAACAGAACGTAAGCAAGATTCTGCGGCGTCACATCCGAATCACTTGACTTCCCGTGCTCGACTTCAATGGTGGACCAATCGCGATCGAGGTATATGAGATTAAGGTTATGTCCGGAGAATTTCTCGCCGAGATTTTGTTGGGTGAGCAAGATGTTCGCACCCGCATCTTCAAGGATGCAACTCATACGCTCCTCCGGGTATGCCGGGTCCAGTGGGACGTACGCCCCCCCCGCCTTCAAGATTCCTAAAATCCCTACCAGGAGATTCGCGGAACGTTCCGCGTAGAGGCCCACTCGAACCTCAGGGCCCACTCCCTGGCGGCGCAGGTAGGCGGCCAGACCGTCTGCGCGCCGGTTCAATTGATCGTACGAAACTCGTTGATGGCCACAGATCAGTGCAACCGCGTCTGGTGTGCGTGCGGCTTGTTTCTCAAACAAGTGATGCAGGCAAAGGTCATGGCGAAACTCCGCACGGCTGTTGTTGAGATCAACGACTAGCTGTCGTTCTTCGGCGGCGCTCAGCATAGGCAGGTCCACAATCCGCTGGCCTGGATCCGAAGCAATTCCTGCCAACAGATTGCGGAAGTGTTGTTGCATTCGTAGGATTGTGCCGGAATCGAAGAGGTGCGTACTGTAGTCGACCTGCGTCCACCATTGCCCGTCGATGCCCTCGATTAGGGTCACGCCCAAATCGAAGATTGAACTACTGGGACTTACGATGTAGGGGAAAACCGTGAGATTGCCGAAATCGTGGGACTGCACTGCTCCCTTGATGGTGGAGAACATAACCTGGAAAATAGGGTTGTAGCTCAAACTACGTTCCGGCTGAACTTCTTCCACTACCTTTTCAAAGGGCACATCGGCGTGGGCGAATGCACCTAGAGTAGTTTCGCGTACTTGCGCCAGCAGATCAACGAATCTGGGATTACCGGAAAGATCGTCGCGCAAGGGAAGCATGTTCACAAAAAATCCAATCAGCCCTTCGGTTTCCACTCGGTTGCGACCGGCAATGGGAACCCCGACGAGCACGTCATGCTGACCGCTATAACGGTAAAGCAGAATCTTGAATGCAGCCAGCAGGACCATGAATGTAGTAGCGTGGAAGCGTGCCGCCAAAGCGTGAATGGAAGCGACGACATCTCCCGCGAGCGGCATAACGTTGCAGGTTCCTTCAAATCTTTGTTCGGCAGGACGTGGCCGATCGTTCGGCAGTTGCAAAACTGGTGGAGCATTTCTCAGTTGGTTCTTCCAATAGGCCAGCTGTTGCTTAACCGTCTCCGTGCCGAACCATTCCCGCTGCCACTCCGAATAATCACCGTATCGAATCGGAAGAGCGGTGAGCGGTGAGGGCTTGCCCTGCGCCAGCGCTTCATAAATAATCGGGAGCTCTTTCGCAAAGATCTGCATGGACCACGCATCACTAATGATGTGGTGCATGGTGCAGAGAAGAACATGGTCGTTGCCGGTCACCCGGAAAAGTCGCGCGCGCAACAGGGGGGCACGCCTGAGATCAAAAGGCCTCTCACTCTCTTCCCGTGCCAGTCTGTAAGTTTCCCGGTAAGGCTCTGGCGACTTCGTGAGATCACTCACTTGTAGACTTACGGTGTAATCGCTAACCACAACCTGCAGCAGATCGCCTCCTTCAAATTTAAATTTCGTCCGCAAGCTGTCGTGGCGATGCACGATTTCTTGAATGCTCGATTGCAGGGAACTCACGTCTAGCGAGCCCCTGAGCCACAGTCCCAGATACACGTTGTAAGCCGAGTTTCTGCCCTGCAGCTGGTCAAGAAGCCATAACCGCTGCTGGGCCAGCGATGCAGGATACACATCGACCAGCCTCTCTTTGAGCAGCAGGTCAGCCAGTAACTTCTTCTGATGTGCGGTCTCGACCGCGGAATTTCCACTCTCGTACAACATGTTCTTACATTCTCCTCCTACCCTGCCACTTCACTAAACGGTTTCGGCCTCTGCTAAACTCACCAATGGCTGCCCTGGGCCGGATTGTTCCATAAAGGCTTGGCCAAGGTATGTTCCACAGTGTACGAACCGTCCCGTACCCCGCACGGGAACCAATCCTCGCGAGTACTGTGGAGCTCCGCTCATCCCAAGGCACGGTCTGGATGCGCAGAATTGTCGCGCCCTTTGTAGTCGAGCACAACTGCTGTGGGCACTAGCGCAATTTCACTCCACCCTTGTTTCGATGCCAGACCCGAGCGAAGCAGACCGGCGGCGACTGCACAGCCGGCCTCCAACCCATACGCAGGACCACCGCACAACGTGATTCCACTTTTTCCACAGGCGGCACTCAGCCCTTCTGTGAATGTCGTCCCCGGTGAGCCACCCCGGACATCGACAGCGGCGCAGCCACACTCCGGGAAGTGAAGAAGAGTAATTCCGGTAGCTGGAGCGGAGTGTTCGGCATTACCGACGCGCACGCCCGGGAAGGCTAAACTAAGTGCGGGCACCATGGACGGCCCTAGTGGCGACAACGACATCTGCACTCCCAACGACTTGGACATGAAATGGAAGGGGAGTAAGGATGCACTTCTCCAACCCCGACGTGGGGAAAAAAGCCCGGATTTAAGATGCTTTATAACTCGATTTCGTCGCCGCCGTCCAGATATTTCTTCGCAGAGCCATCGTTCAGTGTTGCACTTGCTCTGTCGAGGTTCGTGGCCGGCTGTGAGAGCGCCTAAGCTGACTGTCACCTTGATCATCGCTCCCCATTCACTGCTGCCTGCGTTGCTCGGATTGCCGGCACTTCATTCGCGCCAGAGGGTGCTGTGCTGTGGAAAAGCCCATCGCATCATTCACGGCGGTGCGGTTCCGATTGGCCAAGAGACGCAAAAGCTTGCACTTTTTCGGTCTTTTCAGGTTCCAATGCCCAATCGATGATTAGCGAACATAAGGCGAAAAAAACGGGGGGAGTTGCTAAGCTTCAGCGGGTTTGGTGGCGCTGGGCTGGCTTATTTGCTGCCGCGGACTGCCGTCTGAGACAGAGTTTGCATCCAATTGGCCCGTAAGGTGCTTAAAATGGAAGGAATGCAAGTGAGCCAAACAGCCTATCCGGCGTCCTTCGGACAGCAAAGACTCTGGTTTCTCGATCAGCTCGAGCCCGGGACAGCCGCCTACAACGTGGCTCGGGCGTTTCGGATCACGGGCCCTTTGGATATCCGTGTCCTGACTCGTGCTTTCGAGACGATCGTGCGACGCCACGAATCGCTGCGCACGGTTTTTGATTCCGTAGACGGCGAGGCCAGACAGATTGTGTTATCGGATATGGATGTACAGATCCCGGTTGTGGATCTGAGCGATATTCCCCAGCATGACCGTGAGAAGCAAGCGCTGCGCATTGCAAGCGAAGAAGGCAAAAAAAACTTTGATTTGACGCAGGGACCTTTGCTGCGAGCGGTTCTGGTGCGGCTGGGTCCCAAACAACACCTGCTTATTCTGGTGATGCATCACATCGTCACCGACGGCTGGTCGATCGCTGTGCTTTTCCGCGAAGTGACGCGCTGTTACGAGGCTTTCAGCCGGGGTGAGGATGTGAATCTTCCGCAACTCCCCCTGCAGTATGCCGAATACGCGCAATTGCAGCGCGAATATATGAGCGGGGAGGTTCTGGGAAAGCAAATTGATTACTGGAAAGGTAAATTAGCCGGTGCGCAAACCATTCTTGATTTACCCACGGATCGCCCACGTCCCACGGGTCACAGTTGGCACGGGGCCAACGAAGAACTGAGATTTGACAGCAGCGTTTTAGCGGAACTGAAAGCCTTCGCGAAGAACGAAGGGGGGACGCTGTTCATGGTTGCCCTGGCCGCATTTCAGGCGCTGCTGCGGCGCTACACCATGCAAGACAGTATTCTCGTAGGCACGCCGGTTGCCGCCCGCAACGAATTGGAAATTGAAAATGTGATTGGGTTATTCGTGAATACCCTGGTGTTCCGGGCTGACTTTACGGAGGACCTCAGCTTCCGCGATTTGGTTCGTCAAGTGCGCGCCTTTGCTCTCGAAGCCTACGTGCATCAGGACCTTCCCTTTGAGAAGCTGGTTGAAGAGCTGGTTCCGCAGCGTCTGGTAGATACCAGTCCACTGTTCCAGGTGCTGTTTACATTCCAGAACATGCCCAAGCAAGTGTTTGAGATTCCCGGGCTGGCCATGGAGGAACTGGGATTCGAAACCGGAATCGCGAAGCTCGATCTGGCGATCGAAGTATTCGAGACCGAGGAGTTTATCTGGCAGTTCGAATACAACACCGACCTCTTTGACCAGCAGACGATCCGCAGGATGCTGGGTCACTTCCGGAATCTGGTGAGTGGCATGATAAAGAATCCGGACCTGCCACTGGCGCGAATACCGCTGATGAGCGCCCAGGAACGGCACCAAATCGTAAGGGAGTGGAACCAGACCGATTGTTCCTATCCGCAGGCGTGCATTCATGAACTGTTTGAGTTGCAGGCCGATCGATCGCCGGACGCCATCGCGGTGGTATGCGAAGATTCTCAACTCTCCTATCGGGAATTGAACCAGCGGGCAAACCAGTTAGCGTGGTATTTGCGTCAGCAGGGAGTGGGTCCGGATGTGCCCGTCGGCATATGTATGGACCGGGGATGGGAAATGGTGGTCGGTCTGCTCGGTATTTTGAAAGCAGGCGGAGCCTACGTCCCACTGGATTCGAGACTTCCGGAAGGGCGCCTGACCTTCATGCTGTCTGACGTTAATCCGCCCGTGGTACTCACCCAACAACGATGGCAGAATAAGTTTCCCCGCGCACGAAAGGTTTTATTCGACGGTGATCGGGAGTGGATTGCGAGGGAGAGTAAAGCCAATCCGGGCAAAGGCGCCGATGCTCACAATCTGGCGTATGTGATGTATACATCCGGGTCGACGGGAAGACCGAAAGGTGTACCGGTCGAGCACCGGAGTGTAGTGAACTTTCTCTGCTCTATGCAACGGGAGCCGGGTCTGAGTCGGCCAGACGTGCTCTTGGCGGTGACCACATTATCCTTCGATATCGCCGGCCTTGAGATCTACCTGCCGCTGATCTCGGGCGCGCGTTTGGTGGTAGCGAGTCTAGAAACAGCGGTGGACGGAACCAGGCTGCTTGATTTGTTGCTCGAGAGCAAAGCGACCATCATGCAAGCGACGCCGGTGACGTGGCGGCTGCTTATGGAAGCGGGTTGGCAAGGGTCGGGGGATCTTAAAATTCTGTGCGGGGGCGAAGCACTGCCGCCAGAGCTGGCTGTGGAGCTGGTGAAACGGAGTTGCTCGGTCTGGAACATGTATGGCCCGACGGAAACCACAATCTGGTCCTCGTTGCGCCGCGTTACTGGCCAGGAAGAGAACGGCATACCTATCGGTCGGCCGATTGCGAACACGCAAATTTACATCCTGGATTCTCATTTGAATCCTGTGCCCGCCAATATTGTAGGAGAGATCTATATTGGCGGCGACGGGGTTGCACGCGGGTACCTGAACCGAGCGGAGTTGACCGCGGAGCGATTCGTGGCCAATCCGCTGGCACCGAGCCAATCGGCGCGGCTGTACAAGACTGGCGATCTCGGTCGCTGCCGGGCCAATGGCGACATCGAGTGCCTGGGCCGAGTAGATGCTCAGGTCAAATTGCGTGGAATGCGCATCGAACTGGGCGAAATCGAGGCAGTCCTAGCCTCGCATCCCGGCATCCGTGGAGCCGTGGTGACCTTGCACGGCGAAAACGAACAGCGCAAATTGAGCGCCTATGTCGTAGCGGCAAAGGAGGCTGCTCCAACTGCCGATGAGGTGCGTAGATTTCTCCGGTCCAAGCTTCCCGAGCACATGGTTCCTGCCAGTTACTGGCGGCTCGATAAGTTACCTCTGCTCCCCAGTGGCAAGATCGATCGCAAAGCACTCTCGCCAGGTGTGGGAGTGCCACTCGAGGACGGGCAGGAACTGGTACCGCCGCGCAATGAGGCAGAGAGCAAGTTAGCCGACATCTGGCGGGAACTGCTGGCAGTGGATCAGGTAGGAATCGGTCAGAATTTTTTTGAATTGGGAGGTCACTCTCTGCTGGTGTTGCAGATGATTGACAGGATCCGGCGTATTTTCGAACTCGAACTTCCAGTGCGGAGTGTGTTTGACGAACCCACAATCGAAGGTTTAGCTGGCGAACTGCAAAAGGCGCAAGGGTTAGGACTGAAGGCTCGCGTTCCGATTGTGCAACGGCGTGCCGGTTCTGCGGTCGGCGGTGCCAGCCGAGAGGCTCTTTTGTCTCAGCTCAACACGTTATCGGCGGATGACGCGCAGAATCTGATAAGACGCGCTCTGAATTCAAAGCACTCGGCTTAGGACTCCCCCCTCCCCCCACGGATTGAACCGCGCTCGGGCGATGCGCTTTCGATTACCCAAGAGACGCAAAAGCTTGCACTTTTCGGTCTTTCCGGTTCTGATACGCAGTCGACGGTAAGCGAACAATAGGCGAATACAATGGTGGAAGTTGCTCAAGTTGCTAAGGTTCGCCGGAGTCTGGTGACGCCAGGGCTTTGTTTCCTGCCGCGGACTGCCATCTGGGCCAGACTTGGCATCCAATTGGCCCGTAAGGTGCTTAAAATGGAAGGAATGCCAGTGCGCCAAACAGCCTATCCGGCGTCGTTCGGACAGCGAAGACTCTGGTTTCTCGATCAGCTCGAGCCTGGGACAGCCGCCTACAACATGGCGCGCGCCTTTCGGATCACAGGCCCTTTGGAGATCCCTGTCCTGACGCGTGCCTTCGAGGCGATGGTCGAACGCCACGAATCGCTGCGTACGGTTTTTGATTCCGTAGACGGCGAAGCCAGACAGATTGTGTTATCGGATATGGAGGTACAGATCCCGGTTGTGGATCTGACCGATATTCCCCAGCATGACCGGGAGAAGCAAGCGCTGCGCATTGCCAGCGAAGAAGGCAAAAAGACCTTTGATTTGACGCAGGGACCTTTGCTGCGAGCAGTTCTGGTGCGACTGGGTCCGAAGCAACACCTGCTGATTCTGGTGATGCATCACATCATCACCGACGGCTGGTCGATCGCTGTGCTTTTCCGCGAACTGACGCGCTGCTACGAGGCTTTCAGCCGGGGTGAGGAAGTGAATCTTCCGTCCCTTCCCTTGCAGTATGCCGAATACGCGCAAGTGCAGCGCGAATACATGAGCGGGGAGATGCTGGAGAAGCAAATTGATTACTGGAAGGGCAAATTAGCGGGTGCGCAAACCGTACTTGATTTACCCACGGATCGCCCGCGTCCAACGGGCCACAGTTGGCACGGGGCCAACGAAGAGCTGAGATTTGACAGCAGCGTTTTAGCAGAACTGAAGGCCTTGGCGAAGAACGAAGGCGGGACGCTGTTCATGGTTGCCCTGGCCGCATTTCAGGCGCTGCTGCGGCGCTACACCATGCAAGAGAGTATTCTCGTGGGCACGCCGGTTGCGGCC
>Ga0137418_10004227_pt1 | contig 13196 bp, 12 predicted proteins | sample CZODoug3_1_2_16f_FD_122242 | JGI IMG/M metagenome (GOLD analysis project Ga0137418, IMG submission 122242) | Vadose zone soil fungal communities from Angelo Coast Range Reserve, California, USA - CZODoug3_1_2_16fungal (Hybrid Assembly) | ecosystem: Environmental > Terrestrial > Soil > Vadose...
GGATGCCTGTCCCGTAGTAGCAGACCGTTGCGCGAACGTCGGGCTGGAATGCAGCACGGAAGGCGAGGTGGCCGCCGATGCAGAAACCCACCGCTCCGATTTTCCCTGACGCGACCTTGGGATGTTTGGAGAGCCAGTCCAAACCAGAGCGGCAATCGGCATCGAAATGCGCGACCGGAGTCTGCGCTGCGTCTTGCTGGCCGCGCGTGCGTCCGGCGTCGTCAAATGGGATCACTGTTCCGGGTGGCTCGATGCGCCAATAAATTTCAGAGGCAGCCGCAACAAATCCATACCCGGCCAGCCGTACACAAGTGCGAAGCATTGGCGGAGTGAGCTGAAAAATGTCGGAAAAACACCAGATGCCGGGATATCGGCCTTCGGCTTTAGGGCTTGCAACGAAGGTTCGCATCGGGGAACCCGGCATAGAAATGTCCGCGTATTCCGTGGTGACGATCATTTTTTTGTTGGAGGAAAGTCTGGCGAAGATGCATGCGCCAGTCAACTCCTGATTGACCGGGTGATTCGGTAGACATCAGAAATAAGTTCTGATCCCCGATAGTCAGAGTTTTGAAGATATTGAAGCTCCGTCTCAGATTCAGTAGGCTCGTTTTCGCCTGGCCAACTACATTCCCTCGCCCGCTTTGCCTGCGCTTAGTGGCGTGACGCGCAGAAAGGTATAAATCAGTCCTGGCTCTGCACCAGCGGTAGCTGCGAGGTAATCTGGACGTCAATCATCATGCTGATACGGCGGTCTAGCTGAAAGAAGGTCGCCGCTTTCTTCCCGGACAGCACCCTACGCATGATGGGCACGTACTTCTGGCGAAGCTGGGCTGCGGAGATGTCGGTGTCCAACCACCGGCGAATAAGACTGTCCGCTTGATCATCGGTCAGCGTCCCATATCCGTCGGAATATTCCTTGATGATGGCTGCCCTGGTTTGATTGACCTTTCCGTAGTCCGCTGAGTATTGCTCGTACAACGGCCAGAATTTAGTAGCTTCACTATCCGTTAGGGTCAAATTCGTAGCGATGAGTTGCTTCTTGATCGAGCGAATGTCTTTGCGCAGTAGGGCCAACTGTTGATCCGTAAGCGCGTTTGCTGTGTCGGCGGCGGCTGGTTCCGAGCCTGCGGTCTGAGCGACCGCTCTCGGGCCCCCGAAAGCGCAAACGGCGATCCATGCGAGCACGGCAAATGTGATTTTCTTCACGCGTATTTCCTCTCTTTAGGTGTCGACGGCGAGCCCCATCGCGCAGCTTGGGGCAAACTTCCCGCGGCAGCGGGCGATAGTGGTGCAACTGGCATACCAATCGAACTGCTGCGACATGACTGGAAGGCGCTGAGCGGACAGGCGCATGCGGGAGGAGCGTTCCGTGAGTTGACGGGCACAAACGGTCACGTCAAGTGCTTAGCGTTTTCGCCAGACGGTTGACACGCATTTCTGCGGGATAGCCGCTCCCCGGGGCTGGTATTGGAGATTCTGTGCGTCGCGGCTGGGAATACCGTTTCGGCGAACCTTACAGTGGAACTGTCCGTCGGTTTCACACGTCGATGTGATTCGCGATCCGGTGATGTCTAGAAGTTAGCGAACCACGGGCGCAGGGAGGCCCGTTGCTTTGGCATATTCCGAAGCGAATAGCGCATTGTCCGGATACTGCTCGCTCAATTCCCGCAACAGTTTTTCCGCCAATGCATCTTGTTTCTCCCGGCGCGCAGCCAGAGCAAGGATAATTTTGGCGAACGGCCGGAGGTAGCGGCCGTTTTCTGCGGTCCTGGCGACTTGCCCCATGCCGACCTTTTTGTCGCCGTGAATTCCACCAAACCGGAGCGCGAAGCGCGAGGCAGCACCCTGTGAGCCGATAATGTAGTTTGCAATACCTGGTGCAATGTACGCGTCCGCCGCGTCCGGATACTGGGACAATAATCGCTTGGCATATCCGTTGGCTTCTTTCATACGCTTCAAACCCGCAAGGTGCTTCTTCTCCAGAATCGATTCTGCGTCCGATTCCATACCGGCGGCCAGCGTCAGCGCAAAGAGAGCTTCGCCATCGTTCGGGTTGGTTTTCTCGCGTTCTTGGGCCAGTTCCCGGCCTCGCGTTAGCGCTTCGTGAAAATGGATCATGCGCTCCGGGTCCGGACTGCCGTCAATCCCGTGCAGGAACTTCTTTTCGTTCAGGAAAAAATCGCTGGTTAATACGCCTTGGAGGTAGAGCTCCTCGAAGAGATAGCTGGCGGCGACCGCCACCGCGCCAAAGGGATCTTCAGGATTGCGGGATTCCCAGTTCGCAAATGCTTCGCGTGCTTCGGCGAACTTCTGCTCGTAGAGTAAATCGAATCCAGCGCTGAGTTCCGGTACGGTTGTAAAGGCCGGGGCACCGGCGTCTGGCGTTTCGCGCCCAAAACCGATGACTGGGCTCAACAGGAGTAACAGCGCGAGAAAACGAGAGCGACGGAGCATTTGTGTGTACATGGAGTTGGATGCGCCCTGTCGCGGAGCGTGTTGTAAACAGTTTGTCTTAGTGGGTCCCCGTCAAAGCGACAGCAGCAGTTTGTGTCGAAAAGTACTGGTCCAATCCTTCTCTTAGGTCGCTCAAACCGCTCACGACATTTCGATTCAACGCAGCAACCACCGCCGGCACGTCTTTTCCGTCCACGGGTTCATCGTGCGAGTAGTAGCGCCTCCAAACCGTAGTGCCAGTCCTGGAGTCGTGCAGCTCGAACTCAAAGGTCACGCGGGCCGCCAAGGCTTTTCCGTCAACCTCCCGGAGGTCAAACAGGTGCCCACGGAGCACATAGTCCCCGTGAACATCGCTGCGCAGAGAATAGATTTCTCGATAGCGACCCGACGCTCGAAGCTCGCGGAACAGGACCTCGCGAATCATCTCGGACGGCGGCTCGGCCCATCTTTCGTACTCGTATGTGCCCATCGCTTCTTCATTGGACGTGTAGACGATGCGGTCGTCACGATACAAGCTCGAGGTACCTATGGGGCCGAGCAGCAGAGTAACGGGATAGGCAGCCGGCTCCGCTCCGGGTGCGGTATCACCCGGAACGGCTAGTTGATAGAACTTGCTTGGTCGGGCGGCGCCACAGCCGTCCAGTGTTCCGAGACATAGCATCAGCGCGGAAAAAATAATCTTGCATCTCATTGTTGTTCTCCGGGTTTGTGTTGTCGAGGGTTGGTTGCGCGAATGAGTGTGTAGGGACGCGTCTTGATGGTTGCCGTGAATTCCTTGAGGTTCTCGGTAACGTGTCGCATGTTGTCGAGCACCTCGTCGATATTTGCCGAATTGGCGTCGAGCGTTTGATCGAGGCGCGCGCTGGCGTCGGTCATATTGGTGAGAGTGCGGCGAAGCTCGACGACCGCCTGGCGAACGTCCGCACGGTTCTCGCCCACCAGCGCGTCGATGTGCGTCAGAGCCTGGTTCGCTTCATCGGAGGTCTTGCGGAAATCTTCCAGGAGCGGTAGCATTTTCTCGGTAAGGGCATTCACGTTTTGGATCGTTGTTTTTACCTGCGGACGGTTTTCTTCGAGCATTCCACGCGCATTGGCGATCGTTGCGGCAAGATTCGCGCGGTTCTGCGGACCGAGCAAATCATTCACGCGCGCGATGGTCTCTTTCACTTCCGAGGCCCGATCGTTCAAGTTGCGAAGCAGTGCCTGAGCCTGGGGATTCAAGTCATTGAGCTGTGCGGTCAGAGCGTTGAAGTCGACATACTTTTGTGACGCAAGGAGGGCACCGCTTACCGCCCTCGGTGCTTGCGGGCTGCCGGGAAGAATCTCGAGGTGGTTGTCTCCCAAGGGGCTCATGCTCATGATCCTTACGCTGCTGTCGCTTTTGACGGGAAGGTCGGACTGCACGCTGAAGATGACGTCCAGTCGTTCGGGGTTCTGCGGGTCGAGTTGCACGCTATCGACGCGGCCTATCTTGGGTCCTCCTGCGTAGCGCACGGCCGCTCCGGGCTCAAGTCCGCCCGCGAAGGGAAAGTACGCGTGAAACTTTGTTGTGGCGCGACCAAAGGCGCCGCTCATGGTAAACACGGTGGCAAACAGCACGGCCGCGGCGATGAGCACGAACATACCGACGAGCGCCTGCTCACGTTTAGGTTGCATCACTGTCCTCTCTTTCCTGCGGTACTCTGCGGACGGGGACGCTCCGCCGTGAGCATCTGCAAGTAATCCAATTCGCCGGAAACTTCTGGTTCGGCGACGCGATCAAGAAACTGGCGAACCCTTGGTTGAGTGCTGGAGCGCATCTCTTCAGTGGTGCCGAAAGCCACGACGTTACCCTTGTCAATCAAGAGCATGCGGTCGGCAATTAAGAATGCGCTGGCAAGCTCGTGCGTAACGACAATGATGGTCATGCGGAAGGCGCGCTTGAGTTCCAGAATCAACTGATCGATACCTGCCGCGATGATAGGGTCCAGGCCTGCCGACGGCTCGTCAAAAAACAGGATCTCCGGGTCCATCGCCAAGGCGCGAGCCACCGCGGCGCGCTTCTTCATGCCGCCGCTGAGCTGTGAAGGTGTGTAGTATTCGAATCCCTCAAGGCCCACCTGCTCGAGCTTGAGGCGAAGGATGACTTCAATCGTGGAGTCAGCCAGGTGCGTGTGTTCTCGAAGTGGAAGGGCCACATTTTCGCCCACGGTCATCGAGCCGAACAGCGCGCCTCCCTGAAAGGACATGCCGATCTTCTTGCGGATTTCGTCCATCTCGGCGGCAGAGGTTGTCGCGATGTTACGGCCTTTAATCCAAATGTCTCCCGCGCTCGGCTGCTCCAGACCTACGAGAGTGCGAAGAAGAGTGCTTTTTCCGGACCCAGAACCACCCAGGATGACCAGTGTTTCGCCTTGCAGGACGTCGAAGCTGATGCCGTGGAGAATCTCTCGATCTCCATAGCTGACACGGAGATTGCGCAGGGAAATTACGGGTTCCCGTTGACCGCCCGGAAGTAGTTGGTCTGTGGTCATCGATTGCCTGCGAAAAAGAACAGAGCCGTAAAGAGCAAGTCCACTACGACAACCAAAAAGATGGACATGACCACGGCCCGGGTGGTGGATCGGCCAACCTGCTCCGCCCCTCCACCGGTCGACAACCCTTCCAGGCAGCCCACGGCGGTGATGGTGATGCCGAACATGACGCTCTTCACCAGGCCGGTTGTGATATCCCGTAGAAACAGCGAGTCGACCGAAGCCCGGACGTAGGCCACAAACGTAAAATCGGCTTGAGCAACGCCGAAGAGTGATCCCCCAAGGATGCCCATCACGTTGGCCCAGATAGTGAGGCAGGGCAACATGATCATCATGGCCAGGAACTTTGGCGCGACCAGAAAACGGATGGGGCTGATCGCCATAGTTTCCAGGGCGTCAATCTCTTCACTCACCTTCATGGTTCCAAGTTCGGCGGCGAATGCGGAACCGGAACGCCCGATGACAACGATAGCGGTGATCAAGGGACCGAGTTCCCGGGACATGGTGACGGCGACCGCGGTGGCCACAGCGCTTATCGCGCCGAATTTGCGAAGCTCGTAGGCCGCTTGTAGCGCCAGGATCAGGCCGATGAAGAACGTAATCAAAGAAAGGATCGGCAACGCGCGGACGCCGGTCTCCATGGCCTGGGATATTGCGCGCTGCAGGCGCAGCGGCTTTCCTTGAAACGGGGCGACCAACGTGTAATAGGCAGCGCGCGCTCCCAGTGACGCCAGCGAGCCGATATAGCTGAGGCCGTTTAGCGTGCTATCGCCGATTGCGGATACGAATTCCATATTAGGTCGCCAATGCCTGTTCTTCGTTGTCGTAGATTTCAAAGACCTTGATTAACCGCGAGAGTTGCAGAACTTCTCTCGCGGATGTGCTCAGCCCGATCAAAATGAAACGCGAACCGAGGTCGCGAGACGCTTTCAACCCTTCGATCAAGGAAGCGACACCGGAGCTATCGATGTAACGCACCTGGCGAAGATTCACGATCACGCGTGCCGTGTGCCTTTCGCGTATCTCACTCAACACCGACTGGCGCACTTCTGGAGAGTTGGCGAAATCGATGTCTCCGGAGACGTCGAAGATCGTGGTTGTGTCGCGGCGCCTGGCTGAGATCTGCACAGTGTCTTTCTCCCTCACGGGGCAGTGCTGGTCTGCGCGAAATATTTCACGAGACGCAGCCGGTTTGTTGCCATCTGGGGTTGCTGTAAACGGCTAACACCAGCAAGAGACCGCCTCGGTGCCCGGACTTGTTTTCCTGGTCATTACTTTCTGTCTGGCGAGGAAAAGTTTTCATTTGCGGCATGAGCGGCCTTTTTGGCGAAGTCGTAGGTGGCTTTGAGATTCCCGCCAAAGAACCGGACCTTGCCCTTTACATCCCGCGCGAGGAGAGGCTTTGCATCCGGGCTGGTGAACTGGCAATGGACCGTGATGGACGTGGCCCCGGCAACGGTTGTCACCTGGCGGGCCCTCTCGCTGCCGGCTTTAAAGCCCCGGACCGTGCTATGGAGAACAACCAGGTCGGGGGCACTTGCGGCGGTGCGGTCGCCGTCGCGATAGACATGCTGAAATGTTCGTTGTTTCTCGATTTGATGAACGAGATTTTCATAGAGGGCAATCTGAAATTCGGCAGGGAGTTTGATTTCGTCCGACTGGATCATCTCGACTTGGATTGCCGACGCGTTAATCTTGGCGGACACGTGTTCCGGGGACTGCGGGACGTTTTGCTCTTTACTGAAGGGGGTGGCTGTGGTCCGTTCTCCCGTAGGTATAGCATGGGCGCCTTCGGACACAAGCTCTGTCTTGATTGCATTAGCGGCGCCCACTGGCATCGTGAAAATTGCTCCGTGTAAACCCCCGTTCACATCGCGATACTGAACGGTGAGCGTATCGATTTTCTTGCGGAATAGACTCAGGAAGCGTCCACCGCCGTAAGGCGCAGCCATGCTTATGACCCCGACCGTCCCGCCGACCGATCTTTGTGTGTCATCGCCGGTGACCACGTCTTGAATGGAAGTAGCGTTTACGTCGGACTTTGCTTTGCCGTGGACAAACTGCAGATTTCCGTTCTCAACCTTCAATGTGCCTTTTGCATTCTGTTTGATGCCCGTGAGACCGATCAGCTGGACTGCTTTCACAGGCGCTGGGGTCTCTTGCGCGTTTCCAGTGGAAATCACAATCCCGGCAAAGAGTAAAGCGACAGAAACAAGAACCGCGGTGTGTCTGGGTGCCATACATTCTCCTTGTGTCGAATTCATCTGTTTCAACGAACGTGCACCAACATGAGAGAAACGTCGTCGGTCGGCGGCCCCTCGCGCCACGCAGCCACCCCGTCGAGAATGCCCTGTTTCATATGGTCGGGAGGCAGAGACGAGGTACGGCGGACGATTTCCTGGACACCTTCGATGCCTAGCATCTCTCCCCGGGAATTGAACACTTCGGTAATCCCATCGGTATATAAGATGATGCGGTCGTCCGGCTGGAGTTGCACCTCCACGCTGGTTGTGACATCCACGGCGTCAGGCAGCGCGCCAAGAACCATGCTGCGCGACTCGAGCAGAATCGGACTCTCGCCACGACGCGCGATCATCGCCGGTGGATGGCCAGCGCCGGCAAAGAGCATTCGGCGTCGATGCGCATCGATCCGGGCGGCGGCCACGGTGACAAACATTCCCGAACCGTCGATTTCTTCGATCAGGAACCGGTTCAACTCCTCGAACATGTCGACGAATGACATTCCGCTCTGCAGGTGGGCCGTCGTCTCGGAATAGATTCGGTTCGCGACCAGGGCCGAACCGATGCCGTGACCGGAAACATCGCAGACCAGCAGACCGAGTTGCTCGTGGTCCACCGAGTTTACTAGCGCGAAATCGCCCCCGATCGAATGTACAGGATGAAAAAAAGAATCGATGCTCACTCTGTCCCAGGTAATAGACTTCGGAGCAAGGCTGCGCTGGACGCGCGCAGCGAGCCGCAGATCCTCCTCAATCTCCATCTGGCGTTTCCTAAGCGCAAGGTTGGCCGAGCGAAGTTCCTGTTCGGCCCGCACCTGCTCTGAAATATCGGTGAAAGTCACAACGTCAAACTGTTCACTGGAATTGCGAATCATCCGCGAACTAATAATGACGGGCAAACGGCCGCCGCCCTTTTGAGGAAGAACGAACGAATATCGGTTGTGGCCGGACCGGAACACGATATCAATCTGTGGCGTGAGGGCAGCCCATTCCTGCGAGGAATAGAAAGAAGAAGCGTCATTGCCGATCAAATCATGCCGGGAAAAGCCAGTCATTTCTAAAAAGCGCGAGTTGGCAAACAGAATCCGATTGCGGTCGTCAGCTATGACGACGCCCTCGTTCAGCACTTCCAGCACCGCCTCAATCTGCGTGAGCCAATCAGGTTTTTCCATCTCGATCGAATCCCTCCTACTCACTGGCATTTAGTGGCCCTGAAATAGGAGAGTGATAGATACGGCTCTCTCATCAGAACGCGATTTCTGAAAACGAGATCTCAGCGGGGCCCGTGATAGGCGGCCGAGAGTTGCGTTTCCCGGAAGAAAATGGGCTATGCGTCGCCCGGCGTACAGGGGCCACGAGAGAGCGCCGCGCCTGCTTCATAAGGTGTCGCCTGGCCCGCAAGAGCCGCGACTTGAAAGTCCCCGCCGTAACGCCCAGTAGGGCGCCTGCCTCTTCATTAGACATTTCGTCGTAGTAAGTCATCGTAAATGCCTGACGAAGTATGGGGCTCATGTTCCCGAGCAGAGCATCCATAAACTGGAAAGTCTCTCGCTCCGCGTAAGCCATTTCCGGATCAGGTTGCGAGGCCGGAATTCTTTCTGTCCAAGGAGTGTCGTCCATGGTACGGGATTCTGGATAAGGCTCTGTCCACGGTTTTCGTTTTCGTCGCATCATCAAAGCGGCGTTCACCACGATGCGCGTGAACCAGGTCGTAAAAGCAGACCGACCTTCAAAAGTGCGCAAGTGGCGACATGCCAACAGAAACGCATCTTGAACCGCGTCTTCGGCATCTTCCTTATTTCGCAAGATGGAGTATGCCAGTCCGATGAATCTCGAGCGTAAGGCAAGAAACATCTCTTGGACCGCTTCCCACTCCCGGCCTTCCGGTTGAGCCGGGACGAATCTATGGGGTCGCTGGCCTGTCCCGCGTGGCCGCAAGTTCTTGCTCAGTCCTGAGGATGTGTGTAGGCGACCCTCGGCTGCTCCTGTGCAGGCGCGTCCATCGCGGTGCATAAATGCAGATGAATAGTTCACTGACAATCTCCGTTTCCTTCTTTGTCCGATGAAGCATCTGCATGTCCATCCGGACGTTTTTGCTGAAAAATCTGCCATCCATCCTGTTTTCAGTAGATAGAAGACGTTCTGGCGGCGGATCCAAGAGGTCGCGTTGTCCGGGGCTCGTGGCGAGGATTTGACGGAAACGTCGAGGTCGTCACGCGCGATCGGGCGCTGGAACACCGTGTCTCCTGCTTTTCATTCATCCTCCTTCACTTTCAATGACTTGCCGTTACCGTGAGCGTTTGCCAATTGGCAGACGCGTTGCACTACAGGCTGGCGAATTTGCCTTGAGGAGTGATCGTGCGGATAGGGCTTAGTTCGGACCGGATCGGACTTGAATGTAAGGAACGTTTGAAAGCCAGATTTGCCGGACAAGGACACTCTGCAGAAGATGTTTGTCCGGCGAATGTTCGCGGAGGCGAGGACTACGAGAGCATAACCGATGAACTCTCATCAGCCGTCTACACAGGCCGCGTCGAACGCGGTGTGCTGATCTGCTCCAGGGCGATCGGAGCGTCCGTGTTGGCCAACAAGCACCCTGGCGTGCGCGCGGCGTTGTGCCATGACTTGCACTCGGCGCGCCAAGGAGTTCAGGACGATGGCGTAAATCTTCTCGTGATGCGAGCAGGGGGCATCACGCTCGATTTTGCATGCGAACTGGGCGATGCCTTTGTCCAAACGTCATACATTCCTTGCGAGCGGGAATTCGGCATGCCCCCGCGACGCCTGGCACGCGTTGTCGAGTACATCCGAAACCATTTAGACCAGCCCCTGGCGGTAAGCGCGCTGTGCAGGTTGGCGGAGATGAGCCAATCGCATTTTTCCAAGTTGTTTAAGCGCAGCACCGGCTTGGCGCCACATCAGTTCGTCTTGCAGGAGCGAATTAATCGTTCGAAGGAGCTTCTGCGTCAAGGCAAGAGGAAGATTGTCGAGATCGCGCTTGGAGTGGGCTTCGAGAATCAGGCGCACTTTACAACGGTGTTTGGGAACTTTGTGGGCATGACACCCCGTCAATTTCAGCTTTCCTCGGACCCCGAAGCCCGTGCGATGTTCAGTCCGCCGCCAGCCGCTGCGGTATTGGTAGCAGCGCATCCGGGTGGAGGGTAACAGACTGCAGTTTCAAGCGAGCGGTTACGAAATCGTTTGACTGGATCGATGAAGCGCGGACGAAAGTTGTCGCAGGAGTTGAAAACGGCAAAGAAGAACTCGAAAGAACGCGTGACCGGAGTCAGAGTAAATTGAGCGCGTGACGGAAATGCGAAGCACGGTTGCGAAGATGCGACGCAAGAAATTCGGTGGTTGCTTTAGAAAGCGGGCAGCGTGATGTCAACAACTCAGATGGTATGGGATCTCGACCAGGTCTGCGTAAACACGATGAGGACGCTCGCCATCGATGCGATCCAACAAGCAAATTCCGGTCACCCGGGAACACCCATGGGCATGGCTCCGGTCATGTACTGTCTGTGGCAGGAGTTTCTGCGCTTCGACCCCGAAGATCCAATTTGGCCGAATCGCGACCGCTTCGTTCTCTCCTTCGGCCACGCTTCCATGCTCCTCTATGCCATGCTCCACCTGTGCGGCGTCAAGGCGGTGGATTCCGACTACGAACGGCTGGGAGAGCCGTGTGTCACGCTGGAGGACATCAAGAAATTTCGTCAGTTAGACAGCAAGTGTCCGGGACATCCCGAGTATCGCTGGACTTCCGGCATCGAGACCACCACTGGACCGCTGGGGCAAGGAGTGGCGACCAGTGTCGGCATGGCGCTCGCGGAGCGCTGGATGGGGGAGCACTTCAACCGCCCGGGCTTTGAAATCTTCGATTACAACGTGTATGCCATGTGCGGCGACGGGTGCATGATGGAGGGGGTCAGCGGCGAGGCCGCCTCGCTGGCGGGTCACCTCCAGCTTTCGAATCTGTGCTGGATCTATGACAACAACAAGATCACGATCGAAGGCCATACAGAATGGGCGTTCAGCGAGGACGTAGCCACCCGTTTTCTCGCCTACGGTTGGAACGTCATCCGGGTGGGCGACGCGAACGACCAGGAGATGCTGGCCCGCGCTTTCCGAACGTTCCTGCGCACCGAAGACCGGCCGACGCTGATCATTGTGGACAGTCACATCGCCTACGGCGCTCCCAACAAGCAGGACACCAGCGCTGCCCACGGCGAACCGCTCGGAGAGGAAGAAATCCGTTTGACCAAGCGCAATTATGGATGGCCGGAAGATGCCCAGTTTTTTGTTCCCGAAGGGGTGAGAGAGCATTTCCGGGAGGGAATCGGGAAGCGCGGAAAACAGCTGCGCGAGCACTGGCAGCAAACTTTTCATGCGTACGCGGATCAAAACCCGGAACTGGCAGCACAGGTTGTGCAGATGACGAGGCGGGAACTGCCCCAGGGTTGGGACCGGGATCTGCACGAATTTCCGGCGGATGCAAAAGGCGTTGCCGGGCGAGACGCCTCCGCCAAGGTTTTGAATGCAATCGCTCGCAACTTGCCTTGGCTGGTGGGCGGATCGGCCGATCTGGCGCCCTCCACCAAGACCCGCCTGACATTCGACGGTGCCGGTGACTTCAGCGCGAGGAACTACCAGGGCCGCAACCTGCACTTTGGCATCCGGGAGCATGCGATGGGGGCGATCCTCAACGGCATGGCGCTCTCCAAAATGCGACCGTTTGGATCTGGCTTCCTGATATTCAGCGACTACCTGCGTCCGGCCATCCGACTGGCGGCGCTCATGGAGATCCCGGTCGTCTACATCTTCACGCATGATTCGATTGGAGTCGGCGAGGACGGACCCACCCACCAGCCCATCGAACAACTGATCTCCCTGCGCTCCATACCCAACCTGATTACGCTACGGCCGGGCGATGCGAACGAAGTGATCGAGGCGTGGCGGGTCGTCATGCAATTGCGCCACAACCCGGCGGTTCTGGTTCTTTCGCGTCAGGCCCTGCCGACGCTCGATCGCAACCGCTATGCTCCCGCTTCCGGCCTTGCCCAGGGCGGCTACATACTGGCTGACGCGGTTGGCGGAAAGCCGGACATCGTGTTTCTCGCTACCGGCAGCGAGGTTGGGCTGGCGATCGAAGTGTACGAGAAATTAACGGCGGAAGGCGTGCGGGTCCGGGTTGTCAGCATGCCGTCATGGGAACTTTTCGAAGCGCAACCGCGCCAATATCGAGATGCGGTTGTTCCGCCGGAGGTGACGGCTCGCATTTCGATTGAGCAGGGTTCTACCATGGGATGGGCGCTCTACCACGGCTCGGGTGGCCGTGCCATCGGAATGAAAACATTCGGGGCCTCCGCCCCGCTCAAGGAATTGCAGAAGAAGTTCGGCTTTACGCCCGACAGCCTGTTCGGGGCCGCGCGAGAACTCCTGTCCGCCAAGCACTGAGATATTCCCCGTTTTGGTGTTCGGTGCGCCCGTGGTCTGAGCAGCAGAAATCTGAACGAGCAGGGATTCGTGACGCCCATCGATCGCGACGAGCGGCGCGAGCGGAAATTGGAAACCGTCCAGATTGGAGCTACGCATGCAGCCCGCAATCGTTGTTGAACCGGGAAAGCCTACGCGTCATTCGAATCCACTGCGCGAACTGCAAAACTATGGCCAGTCGGTGTGGTTGGACTACATCCGGCGAAGTTTGCTGACCAGCGGGGAATTGCAGCACTTGCTCGCGGATGACGGGCTCCGCGGAGTTACCTCCAATCCCGCCATTTTCGAGAAGGCGATCGCCGGCAGCTCAGATTACACCGAATGGCTGCAGTCCCTGGCTGGCCAGACCGAACTCGATGCGAAAGCCCGCTATGAGCTGCTGGCGATCCGCGACATACAGGATACCGCTGATTTGTTGCGTCCTGTCTATCAAGCGACCAAGCGTCGCGATGGTTACGTGAGCCTGGAGGTTTCTCCCTATCTGGCGCGCGACACC
>Ga0137418_10004230_pt1 | contig 13187 bp, 14 predicted proteins | sample CZODoug3_1_2_16f_FD_122242 | JGI IMG/M metagenome (GOLD analysis project Ga0137418, IMG submission 122242) | Vadose zone soil fungal communities from Angelo Coast Range Reserve, California, USA - CZODoug3_1_2_16fungal (Hybrid Assembly) | ecosystem: Environmental > Terrestrial > Soil > Vadose...
GACGTCATCGTCCCCAATGCCAGCCTCGTGGCCGAGAAAGTGACCAACTGGACGCTCTCGCGCCACGTGCGACGCGTGGACGTGCCGGTCGGCGTGGCCTACGGCACCCCGCCCGAAAAGGTGCTGGAGCTGTTGCGCGGCGTGGCCGCGGCACACCCACACGTGCTCGTCCAGCCAGCGCCCGAGGCGCTCTTCCTGGAATTCGCTGACAGCGCGCTGAAGTTCGAGCTCCGGGCGTGGACGGATCGCTTCGACCGGTGGCTCGCGATCAAGAGCGACCTGAACGTTGCCGTATATGGCGCGCTGCAGGCCGCGGACATGGAGATTGCCATCCCTCAGCGCGAGGTGCGTCTGCGACCGACATGACGCGGGCGTTGGTCACTATCCGACCAAAGTCCGATACCCGGCCCGCGATGCAGAAGGTCTAGTACGTATCGGGCACCAGGAAAGGAAACGCGCCATCAAGATCCGGTTCGCAGTGAGCATTGCGTGCGCCTTGCTGCTGGCTGCGTCCTTCGTGAGCATGGCCGAGCCGGCGGACCATGGCCTGCCTCAAAAGGCGGTCGAGATCGCTCGGCCCTTCGGCTTCCCGATCACCAATTCGATGGTCGTCAGCTGGATCGTGGCCGCTGGCTTGATCGTGTTTGCCCGGGTCGCGACACGGAACATGAAGCGTGTTCCCGGCGGTGCGCAGAATCTCCTGGAATGGCTCGTCGAGGGTCTCTACGCGTTTCTGCAGAACATCATCGGCCGCCATCTGGTCAAGCGGACGTTCTGGTTTTTTGCCACGGTGTTCATCTTCATTCTTGCCGCCAACTGGGTGGGCCTCATTCCGGGCGTCAGCACGATCGGATGGGGACATCCGACCGCCGATGGTTTCGTGGTCGATCAGCCGCTCTTCCGCGGGGCGAATGCTGACCTCAACCTGACGCTCGCCATGGCCCTGGTGTTCTTCGCGTGCTGGATCGTTTGGGCGCTCCAGGAAGTCGGTCCGGGCGGAGTGCTGAAGGAGTTGTTTGCACCCAAGGGCGAGAGCACCGGGTTCTTGAAGGTGCTGATGATCGTCGTGTTCTTCGCCGCCGGCTGTCTGGAGATCGTCTCCATTCTCTTTCGGCCGGTTTCACTGAGTTTTCGGCTCTACGGCAACATCTTTGCCGGGGAAAACATGCTGGAGACCATGTCCAGGGTCGTTCCCGCTCTCGGGTGGCTGCTGCCGATACCGTTTTATTTCATGGAACTGCTCGTGGGCTTGGTGCAGGCGCTGGTGTTCATGCTGTTGTGCGCTGTCTTTACTCTCCTCGTTTGTCAGCATGAGGAAAAAGGGAAAGAGGGGGTTCCATGACTGGCAGCCTACACGTTGGTCTGGCGGCGCTCGGCGCTGCCCTCGGTGTTGGTCTGATCGGGATGAAAGCGTCGGACGCAGTGGGACGTAATCCGGGCGCGGCGACGCAGATCCTGGTCCAGTCGATCCTGTCCATTGCCTTCGCCGAAGCGATCGTGTTCTACGCCCTGTTCCTGGTGAGATAGGCAGAATGCGTCCCGAAGGGATTCTCGCGACCTTCGGCGTGGACTGGTCTCATCTGCTCGCCCAGGTCATCAGCTTCGGCATCGTCTGCGTGATCCTCTACCGGTTCGCCTATCGACCTGTCCTGGTGATGCTGGAAGCTCGGCGTCAACAAATCGCCCTGGGTCTGGCCAATGCCGAGCAGATCACGGCCGAGCTGGCGAGGACCGAGGCCCAGCGGCAGGAAGTGATGGTGCAGGCGAATGCGCAGGCGAACACCTTGATCGATCAGGCCCGGGCCGCCGCCGCCCGGGTGCGGGAGCAGCAAACCCAGAAGGCCATCGCGGCCGCGGAACAGATCACGATCAGTGCACGCGAAGCCGCCGCCCGAGACCATGACCGCATGCTCGCCGAGCTCAAGCGCGAGGTCGGTCGGTTGGTGGTGGAGGCGACCGCCGCGGTGACCGGCAAGATTCTGACGTCGGAAGATCAGCGCAGACTCGCCGAGGAGACCGCGAGGCGAGTTGCGGCGTAGTCCCATGAAGATCAACAAACGGGCGAAGCGCGAAGCCGAGCAACTGTTCCGCCTTTGCCTGGTGAACCGCGGGCTCGACGAGAACCGCGTCCGGCACGTGGTGCAACGCGTTGTCGCCGCTGATCGCCGTGATAGCCCCGCCATCCTTTCACACTTTTGGCGGCTCGTGAAACTCGACGTGGCCCGACATACGGCCACCATCGAGAGCGTCACGGTCGTGCCAGCGGACGTGCAGGCGGCCATCGAGGCGGGTCTCATGCGTCGCTACGGCCCACGCGTCACCACGATCTTCGCCTACCGCCCGGCGTTGATCGCCGGGGTGCGCATCCAGGTGGGCAGCGACGTGTATGACGGCAGCGTGCAGGCCCGGCTGACGGCGCTGCAGAAGAGTTTCTAAAGCGAGGGGGCCATGGGCAACCTGTTGATGGAGATCGAAGCGCAAATCGCCGGCGCGAGAACGGCCGCCGCCAGGCAGAACGTTGGCAGCATCCGTGAGCTCGGCGACGGCGTCGCCAAGATCGAAGGGCTGACCGACGCCATGCTCAACGAGATGATCGACATGGGCGACGGCGTGACCGGCCTGGTCTTGAACCTCGAGGAGACCGAGGTCGGCGTGATCATCCTCGGCGATTACACCCAGCTCAAGGAAGGCGACGAAGCCCGCACCACCGGCAAGCTTCTGCAAGTGCCCGTGGGCAAGAGCCTGCTGGGGCGCGTCGTGAACGTGCTGGGCCAGCCGCTCGATGGCAAAGGGCCGATCAAGAGCGACATCACATATCCGGTCGAGAAGATCGCGCCCGGCATCATGCGCCGCCGGTCGGTCGACCAACCGGTGCAGACGGGCATCATGGCGATCGACGCGATGATCCCGATTGGGCGCGGCCAGCGCGAACTGATCATCGGCGACCGCGCGACCGGCAAGACGGCCATCTGCATCGATACGATCATCAGCCAGGCCGAGCTCAACAAGGCCGCTGAGGTGGCCGGCGACTCATCGTACCGGCCCCTCTACTGTATCTACGTCGCGATCGGTCAGAAGCAGTCCAGCGTGGCCCGGGTGATTGCCGTTCTCGAAGAAGCCGGCGCGATGCCCTACACGATCATCGTGTCGTCCGCCGCCTCGGATTCGGCCGCCAACCAGTATCTCGTGCCGTTTGCCGGTGCGGCGATGGGCGAGTGGTTCATGGACAACGGCATGGACGCGCTGATCGTCTATGACGACCTCTCCAAGCACGCCGTGGCCTACCGGCAGGTGTCGCTCGTGTTGAAGCGGCCTTCGGGTCGCGAAGCCTATCCCGGTGACGTGTTTTACCTGCACAGCCGGTTGCTCGAGCGCGCGGCGCGGGTCGGCGAGAAGTATGGCAACGGCTCGCTGACGGCCCTGCCCATCATCGAGACCCAAGCGGGCGACGTGTCGGCGTACGTACCGACCAACGTCATCTCGATCACCGACGGGCAGATTTATCTGGAGACCGACCTGTTTTACCAGGGCGTGCGTCCGGCGATTTCGGTCGGCCTGTCGGTCTCACGCGTCGGCTCCGCGGCCCAGCTCAAGGCCATGAAGCAGGTCGCCGGCCAGCTCAAGGGCGAGCTCGCGCAGTTCCGGGAGCTGGCGGCATTCGCGCAATTCGGCTCCGACCTCGACGCCAAGACGCAGGCGCAGATCGACCGTGGCAAGCGCATCATGGAGATTTTCAAACAGACGCAGTACCACCCCATTCCCGTCGAGGTCCAGGTGGCCGTCATCTGGGCGGTGCAAAACGGATACGTGGACCGAGTGCCGGTGCCGAGGGTCAGGGCCTTCCAATCCACATTCATGGATTTTCTGGCCACGCGGCACGTCGAGCTGCTCGCCACGATCAAACGGGAACACACGCTCAGCGACGCACTGAAGGCCGAGCTGAAGACCGTCGCCGACGCCTTCACACAGACGTGGACATGAACAGCCGGCACGGTGCGTGATGCCCAGCCCTCGTGACATTCGTCGGCGCATCAAGTCCGTCAGGAGCACCGCCCAGATCACCAGAGCGATGCAGATGGTGGCGGCCTCGAAGATGCGCACCGCCCAAGACGCCGCGCTGAGCACCCGCCCGTTCGGACACTTGCTGTATCGCATGCAACGTGCCGCGACGACTCACGCCTCTGACTTCACCCATCCGCTGCTGGAGACGCGCGAAGTCTGTAAACGCGCCGTGATCCTGTTCGGCACGGATAAAGGTCTGTGCGGGGCGCTCAACAGCAACCTGTTTCGCGCCGTCATGCAATTCGATCCCGCGACGACCGTGTTCATTGCCGCCGGGAAGCGGGCGGCCCAGTTCATCGCGCGCACCGACCGTCAATTGGCCGCGGAGTTCACGTTTGCGGACTCGCCGCGGTTCGCCGAGGCCCGTCCGATTGTCGGTTTTGCCCGCGACCTCTTCTTGAAAGGCGACGTCGACCAGGTCCTGATCGTCGCGACGCGGTTCATCAACACGCTGGTCCAGGAACCCGCCGTGGTGGAGTTTCTGCCGATCGGCGAGATCAGAGGGCTGACGATCCCCGACACGGAATCCGACCGAGATCTCGCCGTCGCGACCGGCGAGGTTCTCTTCGAGTTCAGCGCAGAGACAGTGCTCGGGTATCTGCTCGGACATTACCTGAACATTTACGTGTACCGCGTCATGCTGGAGGCCAAGGCCAGCGAGCAAAGCGCCCGCATGGTGGCGATGCAGAACGCCACGGACAGCGCGGCCAGCCTCATCAAGGACCTGACGCTCGCATACAACAATTTGCGTCAGGGCAATATCACCAAGGAGCTTCTGGAAATCGCCGGCGGCCAACTGGGCAACACCTAACGGACATGAACACAGGTGAACGATGAATAGAGGCACGATTGTTCAGGTCGTCGGTCCGGTGGTCGACGTCGAATTCCCGGGCACACTGCCGGGGATTTACCAGGCGCTGAAGGTCGAGTACAGAGTTCAGGACCAGCCCATCCAGCTGACGCTCGAAGTGCAGCAACATCTCGGCGACAAGTGCGTCCGGACCGTCTCCATGTCCGGCACCGAAGGTCTGAAGCGCGGCTACGATGTCATCGATACCGGCGCGCCGATTTCGGTGCCCGTCGGCGAAGGCGTGATGGGACGAGTCTTCGATGTGTGCGGCAACCCGGTGGACGAGCGCGGGCCGGTCACCGCGGAGAAATACTATCGCATCCACCGCCCGCCACCCTCACTCGTGGACCAATCGACGTCTCCACAGGTGCTCGCCACCGGCATCAAGGTCATTGATTTGATCTGCCCCTTCCTGAAAGGCGGCAAGGTCGGCGCGTTTGGCGGGGCCGGTGTGGGCAAGACCGTCGTCATCATGGAGCTGATCAACAACATCGCGAAGCTCCACGGCGGCGTGTCGGTGTTCGCCGGCGTCGGCGAGCGCACCCGGGAAGGCAGCGATCTCTACAAGGAAATGTCCGAGGCGGGCGTGATCAGACAGGACAACCTCGGCGCCTCGAAGATTGCCCTTGTCTACGGTCAGATGAATGAGCCCCCCGGCGCTCGCCTGCGCGTCGCCCTGTCCGGCCTCGCCATCACCGAATACTTCCGCGACGAAAAGAATCAGGATGTGCTGTTGTTCATCGACAACATCTTCCGGTTCTCTCAGGCCGGCTCCGAAGTGTCCGCGCTGCTCGGCCGCACCGCCAGCGCCGTCGGATACCAACCGACCCTTGCCGCGGAGATGGGTGCGCTCCAGGAGCGCATCACCTCGACCAAGAAGGGCTCCATCACGTCGTTTCAGGCGGTGTACGTGCCAGCCGACGATCTGACCGACCCCGCACCCGCCACCACCTTCGCGCACCTGGACGCGACCATCGTCTTGGAACGCGCGATTGCCGAGCTGGGGATCTACCCGGCCGTGGATCCGCTCGCTTCGACCTCTCGTGCCCTCGCGCCCGAAATCGTCGGTCAAGAGCATTACGACGTCGCGCGGGGAGTACAGAAGGTGCTGCAGCGCTACAAGGATCTCCAAGACATCATCGCGATTCTCGGAATGGACGAGCTTTCGCCGGAGGACAAGCTCACGGTGCTGCGTGCCCGCAAGGTCCAACGCTTCCTGAGCCAGCCATTCAGCGTGGCGCAAGTGTTCACCGGGCGCGAGGGCAAGCAAGTCCCGGTGGCCGATACGGTGCGCGGCTTCCAGGAAATCCTGGAGGGTAAGCACGACGCGCTGGCGGAAGGGGACTTCTACATGAAGGGCGGGATCGATGAAATCAAACCCAGTTGAGGGATCGGACGCGATATGGCCACCACCACGCTGAAGCTGGAGATCGTCACGCCGGCCGGCACGGTGTACTCCGAGGACGTGGAGATGGTCACCCTGCCCGGCGTGGCCGGCCAGATGGGGATCTATCCACGACACGTCCCGCTGATGACGCAACTGGTGCCGGGCGAAATGATCGTGCGCAAGGAGGGCCGTGATGTGTTCATCGCCACGGGCGAGGGACTCATCGAAGTCACCGGCCGACGCGTGGCCATCCTGACGGACCTCGCCATTCCGGCCGACCGCATCGACGAAATGAAGGCAGAGGAAGCGCGGCAGCGCGCCGAAGCCCGTCTGCGGGAAAAGCTCTCGGACGAAGAAATCGCATCGGTCAACGGTTCGCTCGCTCGCTCCCTGGCGCAATTGCGCGTCAAACGACGCCGCCAGATCTGATCCCGGGTCGCCGCGAGCGGGATCCCGCGAGCCGGGTCTGGGCCGAGCCTCGCCCAACGATCGTGTCCGCGCCGGCTTCCACGACGTCGAGGATCAGCGTCCCTCCCTATAGTGGCGGGTGACCTCACCGCCACGCTGTTTCCATGGTCGTCGGCTGAGGCTGCTGCCGGCGGCCACTGACGAGAAGTCTGGGCAGCTCGCCTCCAGCCGGATTGCTCTTGCCACCAAGCCCATGCCATCGGCGTGACTGCAGTCAACGGCCACCATCGTGATAACGGTCGCGAGCCCCCGCTTCATGAGGAATTCTTACACCAATCTCGGGGGCTGGATCGCGCGAATGAACACGAACAACGCGTCGTCTCACAAAGGTGACGCACAGCACTGAGCGTGCAACCGGCGATTCCCCGATAATTTGTATCGTCGAGAATGACCCGTCGATGCGTCGAGCCTTGGTGCGGCTCGTTCGGGCCCATCGCTTCAAAGTCGAGGTGTTTGCCTCGCCCGGGCAGGTCCTTCGTAAGCGACAAGTGGGACAGCTTCAATGCGCAGTCCTTGTGCTCGACATACATCTCGGTAAGTTGAGCGGCTTCGATCTCCACGACCGGTTGACCCTGATGGGATTGTCCATTCCAACGATCTTCATGACCGGGCGCGACGATTCGAAGAGTCGCGAACGTGCCCGTCGCGTTGGCGCGAAGGCGTATCTCATCAAGCCGTTCGAGGATGACGCCTTGATTGCCGCGATTGTGGGGGCGTTGACGGGGACCAGACGATGATGGAGCCCCCGACTGGATTCGAGTGTCGTAAGTCACAAGCCTTTCTGGTCGACTCAGGAATTCCGTGAGGGCGGTGCTGTGGCCCGGCTCTATGCGCCGAGTCCAGCGGAAGCGCGCTGCCCCAGCCGTCAGGCACGTGTGCATTGCGCGCGTCGAAAATGGACGACCACCGAGCGGGGTCGATCGCCGCGTCATTGAGTAACCGCAGCGCGACAGTGAAGTCAGGAGAAGTCGTTTATGCGTGTCTTCGTCAACCAGTGCTAGGCGCTACAGGATTTATCGGTTCTGCCATTGTGCAGGAGCTCAGTCACGCTGGAATGACGCGCTCAGATGCGGGCGCCAAGTCTCTCATCGACGCTTGCGCAGATGCATCGAGTGATCTTGAAGCGACGCCCAGCTGGCGCGGAAAGGCTGGCCGCGCTCAGCTTGAGAAAATCTCGCGGCCATGGCCGCCGCGCGGCCGCGCTCAGCGCTGGAACGAGTCCAGCGCTGAGTCTTTTAATCCATCTAGAGGCGCGAGGCCGGCGTTCTCAGGACCCCGGTGGCGGGGCCGACTGCACGTAGACCAGACCGTTCGCCCCATAGGCTTGCGTGTACCAGGTCGATCCGCATTTGGAATACGTGACCTCTCCAACGGGCACCGACGTCGGACTGGCGCACGGCGCAGCGGCGGGCGGCGGCGGTGTCGCCGCGGGGGTCGCGAACTGCGACGATGGCACGGCAGCTGCCGGCGGTGGGGCCGCGACCGCCGACGCCGCAGCAGCAGCGGTTCCGGCAACGAGCGCGCCGGTTGCCGCGACAGCGAGTCCTTTGCCCTCGTCCCAGTGCTCGTCCTCGTAAACCTCCTGGCGGCTGGACTGCGCGCTCGAACGGGACTGCTGCCGACTCGCCTGCGCGCCGGCGCGCGAGTCCTGACGGGCCGCCTGGTTCTCGCCCGTGTCCCGAGCGCGGGTCTGCTGCGCTGGGGCGCCCGACGAGCGCGATGACAAGCCGCCGCTGGCGGCCGGGCCTTCGCGTGAGAACCCTCCGCCGGCGCTGCCGGCTGCGCCTCCGGCCGCGCGGCCGCCGCGCGCGGCTCCACGCTGAGCGTGGCCGTCGTTCGCGATCGTTCCGATGAGGCTCACAGTGAGCCCGGTGGCACAGACAATCGGCCAGAATCGACGTGTCATCACTTCACTCCCTTCTTTGCCGAAGCGCCGCCGGGGCGAGGCGCCGCCTGCGCCAGCGCGGTCGCAAAGGGAATCTTGCTCGTATTCGCCGGAGGCGTGAACGTGAACAGAGAGTCCGCAGGCCTTGCAGTCAGGTTCCAGGCGGAGAACTGAGCTCGAAACTCGGGCTGGCCCCGCGCGGCAGGATAGGTCAGCACGATGCGCTGGGGCAGCGGCTGCTCGCCGTCGCTGATCCATACCTGGAAGTTCACGCTGTCCGTCCGCCCGATGAGGTGGTGGGCGGGGCTTCCCAGGATCCCGGTCTTCTCCACGTATTCCACTGATCGAACCCTGCCATCGAGCTCAATTGCCGCGCGGCTCAAGAAGAGCGCGGCCAGCGGCAGGCGCATGCCGAGATCGCGGACGAAGTACACGAGGGTGTCGTCGACTCCGCCGGGCTGAGCGGCCCGGGCATATGCCCGACTCGACTCGTCGAAGGCGCTGATCTCCTTGCCGTCGAAGACGACCAGGGTGCGCGCCCCGCTGCTCTTTTCCGCCTCCATACGCAGGCGGTCCGGGCGACTGAGGGTGAGCGTGCGTATCTCGTTCCACTCGACCTTCTGCCCGGACGCCTGGACCGTGTCGTAGGCGCTATGCACGGTCACGCTCAATCGCGGTGTCTTGCCAATGAGGTCCGCCATCCTGAGGAGCAGCGCCCGCGCATCGGACGGCGACTGGCCGGGCGTCTGGGCGTCGGAGGGACCGACGGTCAACACGAACGCCGCGCACAGGAACGCCGCCACCCATACTTTCCAGCTCGTTTGCCTGCGCATCGTTCGAACTCCTTTCCAGAGAGGTCTCGATCTCCGTGGTCGCTGTCCGAGCGGACTCGCCCAGCGCACGCCTACAGCTATGTCATGGCCGCGCGCCGCAATCGATTGGACGTTCGTCGTATATCCGCGGACGTGCTCGCCTTGCAGTGATGGGCGAATCGCGTTGTTACTTGCTCAGGCCCGAACTTCAGCGATATCCGCGCGATCAGCGCCTGTCCTTCGCCAAAACCCCATCCAGCAGACGAGCCGTTGATCCTTCGGCTCTGATCCGGTGACAATCGCCGTCCAATGATCGGCCTACTGCTCCACCTCGTTCGACTCTGCCCGTTCCTCTTCGGTGGCCACCGCCAACTCGCCCTCGAGAGCCTCGCCCTGCGCCAGCAACTGGCCGTCTATAAAAGAACGGCGACCCGGCCGAAGCTCCGCAACGGCGTTCGGCTCTTCTGGGCCTGGCTTTCCAGGGTGTGGACGAGCTGGAGGACGGCTCTCGTGATCGTGACTCCCGACACGGTACTTCGCTGGCAGCGGCGCCGCTTCCGCGACTACTGGACCACGCTCTCAGGCCGGCCCACGGTGGGGCGGCCGCCCGTCCACGCGGAGATCAAAGCCCTGGTCGCCCAAATGGCCGCCGCGAACCCCTTGTGGGGCGCTCCTAGAATCCACGGCGAGCTCCTAAAGCTGGGAATTGCGGTGTGCGAGCGCACAGTCTCCCGCCTGATGCCCAAGCGGTCTGGACCACCGTCCCAAACGTGGCGAGCGTTCCTGACCAACCACGTCCAGGACCTCGTCTCGATCGATTTCTTCGCCGTTCCCACCGTTCGCCTCCGCGTGCTCTTCGTCCTCGTGGTGCTCGCCCACCATCGGCGGCGAATTCTCCACTTCAACGTGACCGAACACCCCACGGCCGAATGGTCGGCGCAGCAAATCGTGGACGCCTTCCCGGACGACACGACACCGGCTTATCTCCTCCGCGATCGGGACTCGGTCTACGGCGGTTCATTTCGGCAACGAGTGAAAAGCCTGCGGATCTGTGAGGTCCTGACGGCTGTCCGCAGTCCTTGGCAGAATCCGTTCGTGGAACGCCTCATCGGTTCAATACGACGCGAGTGTTTGGACCATGTCATCGTCCTCAGCGAGAGCCACCTGCGCAGGATCCTGGTCCGCTACCTCGCCTACTATCACCGCGCCCGAACGCACCTGTCGCTGGACAAGGACGCTCCTGACCCGAGGCCGATTGCCTCCCCCGTGTTCGGTCGGATCGTCGAGATCCCTGAGGTCGGCGGGCTTCACCATCGATACGAACGGCGGGCGGCTTAGTAGTTTAGCTTCACGCACCGACTCCTCTCGCCGCCAACGCTCTACCCAAAGAGCCATCCTCCCCTCTCGGGCCGCCATGAGTCCCACCGGGCGAACACACTTTTCCGAGGCCGGACCAATACTCGAACCACGCGCCCTCTACCGGAACAGCGAAACAACTGCTCGCCATCCCCCGATCTGCGCGGATGGCGGCCGACCGGAGTTGGACGCAACTTTTGGCGAAGGACAGGGAGCGCTCGAGGACGCCCGAGAGGATCACGTGCCCGAGCGACATCCGCACCCAGTATCGGCATTCGCCAGCGATGACGGGCGGCGGTTTCGCCCGCCACCACCGCCCGACGCTCTCTTTTCGTCAGCTCGCTCTCGTCCCATCTCCAGGCTCCGTCTCCTTCAGTAGCGCGCTCGAGGATGCCGACTGCCCCGCCTGGGACCCCTGCCCGACCAGTCTCGTCGCCTGCGGGCCCTGTCACTAACATCACGGGGCGGCCGTCAACCGAGTCGGACGCGGTTTTGGCGAAGGACAGCGACTCGGAAATCGATGCACCCGTAAACCGGGCACGTTGCCCGGGCTTCGGGCGCGACGCCATTCGGCAGCACGCGGCGCCTGAGCTAAATCCCTGACTTTTCGGCCCTCCAGCTACGGCACGGCGGCTGCTCTATCGGTTGGCCCAAGTAAAGCTCCTGCTCGGGGAGGACGAAGGACGAAACGACTGGCAGGGTGCAGTAGACCCGTGAAGGTGCAGTAATGAACATGGCCTTCTGGTACGACCTCCGGCTGCTGCTCGAACTCTCTGACGTGAAACGGGACGACCAACGAACTCTTGCCCCCCGCCAGCGCTTCAATCCGATCTGCGGCGCCAGCGACCTCCACGACGACGATCTACAGGGGATCCGGCGCCTGCTTCGGAAGTTCGCCGCTCGCAACGACTGCAAGACCGAGATTGGCCCCAGTCGGGGCTCGAACTGCATGGCGTGCGGCGACAAGATCAACGTGGGCGACAGGGAGTTCAAGATCAGTGCCGGTGTCTTCGAGCTGCGGCTTGACAGGACCTGCTACCGGCTGTTCATGGAGGAGGCAGCGCAGGGCCGAAGCGAACCGGGCGATGAACAGCATCTCCACGAACTCGTAGTACGGATGTTCGCCGCTCGCGGTGATGTGAAGACGGTCAGCAGTGCTGGCAAGGGCGATGAGCGTTGCACCCTGTGCGGTAAGGCGATCAAGGCGGGGCAGGCCGAATACGAGATTCAGTCGTCTGGCACGAAGATCAGGTTGGACATCGCGTGCTACCGCATCTTTCTACAGCACTCCCGACGCGTCCGGCCCGATGACCGCACGCTCGGTGAGTCCTGACCGACGACGCTCGCGACGTCTCGCGTGGCAGGAGCGACGGCCAGCTTGACGACGCGGCCACCGCCACGCTGCGCCACCTCCTGCAGTTCACGCCAGGTGATGCGCTCTGCGACGCCTGTCTCGCGTTCGCCCTCGGCATCAGCATGCTGCAGGCGCAGGGCTGACCGACGCCCTCTCGACGCGGTCGCTGGCCTTCCCGCGCGCCGCGCAAGCGTGCGCGAGTTGCGGCCGTCAGACGTTTACGATCAGCGACGACCCGAGGAGCGCCGCGAAGTCCTCGTGACGCTGCGGCTGCTGTTCACTCTGCTTCGACGGTGTCCCGGTCAAGAACTCCATTCGGCCTACGGTGACTGCGTTTGGACTACGCGACATGCTTGCAGCTAGAGTTGGGCCGGAGCCCTCATCCCTCACGACCGGGAGCTGTGATGATCCTCGTCCTCAGTGTCTGGGCCTTCGTCGGCGCCCTCCTCGGCAACTCAGCCGCCGTCTCGCTTGAGAATGTCGTCCTCCGTCATCAACTGGCGGTGCTGCAGCGATCAGTCGGTCGACCCCGGCTCCGCCGGCGGGACCCAACACCACTTAGTCAGGAAGTTGTAGGCGACGTGATTATGCGCGCCGATGAACCCTGGGAAGATAAACGCGTCCGTGACGGTCATACGCGTGGCGCCGGCGGGCGCGACACCCATCACGGCCACGCAGGTAATCATGTCGCCCTCAGACACCGGTTCGCCGTCAATGACCTGATTCGCCGTTACGAGGATTCCCTTGATAACAACCTTAGTGGGATCGCTGCCTACGACCACAGTCGTCGCGGCAAATATGGGCGTAGCGAACAGGACCAGGATAACGACTGTGACGGTGACGTAAGCGCGCCGGCCCACACTACAAGACAGGAGGGCGGAGTAGCGATGAGCCGTCATACGGGCGGCCCCCCTATCGAAGTGGGTCAAGCCACCGGCGGAACGTAAGGTCAGCGCATCTCCCCGGCACGCAGACCCGGACATTCGTCCATGTGCAGGATGTGGTGCGAGCGC
>Ga0137418_10004232_pt1 | contig 13186 bp, 10 predicted proteins | sample CZODoug3_1_2_16f_FD_122242 | JGI IMG/M metagenome (GOLD analysis project Ga0137418, IMG submission 122242) | Vadose zone soil fungal communities from Angelo Coast Range Reserve, California, USA - CZODoug3_1_2_16fungal (Hybrid Assembly) | ecosystem: Environmental > Terrestrial > Soil > Vadose...
AAGCCTGGCCGTCGGGGTAGAACGGCGTGGTGACGGGGGAGAGGATTCCGTGTAGGAGCATGGTGTTTTCTATGATAGAGCAGGGGCGGATTCGGCGGAGCGTGGATTGAGCCACGCTCGGGCGAGCGACATCTCCGCAACCGCCTTCGACGGTAGCATCTTCGACGGTAGCATCTTCGACCGTACCATGTTCGACCGTACCATGTTCGACCGTACGATGAGACGGGGCGCGGGCCATTTCCAACATCACATCCACGCTTCTCTCGAACTGCAGAAGTAGGGCGGGGTGCTCGCCAGTTTTGCCGGCGGGTAGGGAAATACGACAGGGGGTATGGGTTTCTAACTGTATGGACGCCTGTGGTCGTGGTGGAGCAGATTGGAAGCGTATCAGCACTTCCCCCGAGGACTGCCTCTTATGCTGAAGTCGCCCCAAGAGAGCTATGAGGAGTTTTGCGCGCTGCGGATGCGTGGCTGATGCTTGCGGGCCTCAACGATTTGGATCCATTGGTGGGGCAGCCGCCCTGCTACGCTCACGATCCGATAGGTGGGCCGCGAGAGGGAGAGGCTGGAAGTACTCACTAGTTGTCCGCTCAGTCAGTTCCCCAAATTTCGGTGCGTCGCTAGGCTGGCAAATACGTCGTCCAGCCGCGCATTCCATTGGTTCCAGTCGTGTCCTCCTGGACCACCGTGGAATTCGCCCGCGATGCGGCGCGCCTTTAAGAGCGATGCGAACTGGTGGTTCGCGGGGAGCAGGCCTTCCTGATCGCCGCAGGTGAGATAGAAGTACGGAGTTCGGGCTGGATCGACCGAGCGCGCGAGGATGAAGGGATCATTGGCGCCGCGATGTTAGCTTTTCCAGCGGCCGAAGATTGCGGCGTGTTGGCGATATTGCTGGATTCGCTTGATCGAGAACGGGCGGCTGGGGACATCGAGGGCGGAACTGATTCCGGCGGCGAAGCTGAACAGGTCGGGATGTTTGAGGGCCAGGTTGACCGCGCCGAAGCCTCCCATGGACACGCCCATGATGGCTCGGTTGGCGCGGCCTGAGGCGGCGGGGAATTGCTTTTCGACATCGGCGATCAGGTCCGTGGCGATGTAGTCTTCGTAGCGGTCTTGCGGGCGGTCGGCTGCATTGGTGTAGTAGGAGGATTCGCCTTCCGGCATGACCAGGATGAAGCCGCGCTCGGCAAAGCGGGCGACGTCGGAATAGTTGGACCAGTCGTGGAAGTTACCGCCTCCGCCGTGGAGGAGATAGAGCACGGGAAGCTTCTTGCCTGCCGGGATCGCGGCGGGGAGGATTACGCGGTAGGGCCTGTCGCGATCGAGGGCGGTGCTGTGGAAAGTGATGTCGCGCAGAGTGACGTTGGGAGTGAGTCGGGGGTGGTCGGGTGGGGGTGGAGTGGTTTTCTTTTCGCACGCGCCCAGAGCTAAGGCCAAGCCTAGGAACAAGGCCATGCCCGGCAAGACATTTTCATTCTTCATGGACAAGTGCAGGCGCCGTCAGTTCCAGCGCCTGAAGCCGATCATGATGCTGCTCTTGGCCCCACGTCGGAAGACGTGCCCCGATACGAATCCTTCTTGTAACTGCACGGCCTTGTAACTGCACGGCCTTGTTACTGCACGGCGCGCGGGAGGCGGTCGGCGTGCAGTTGTTGCAACGCGTGGACGGAGACGTGGCGGCGTTGCAGGGCGGCGATGCCTTCGGCGGCGGCGCGGGCAGCGGCGATGGTGGTGATGGCTGGGATGCGGTGGAGGATGCTGGCGCGGCGGATGGCTTTTTCGTCGAACCAGGGGTCAGCGCCCTGGGGCGTATTGATGATGAGCTGAATCCTTTCGCCCTTGATGAGGTCAACGATGTTGGGCCGGCCTTCTTTGACTTTGAAGACGCGGTCTACCGCAAGGCCGGAATGCTCGAGGGTGTCGGCGGTGCCGTGGGTGGCGACCAGGGTGAAGCCCAGGTCGACGAAGCGGCGGGCCACTTCGGCGATATGCGGTTTATCGTGTTCGGCTACGCTGACGAAGACCATGCCTTTGGTGGGGAGGGTTTGGCCTGCGGCCAGTTGGGCTTTGGCGAAAGCCTCTCCGAAGTTGTCGGCCACGCCCATGACTTCGCCGGTGGATTTCATTTCCGGACCAAGGACAGTATCGACTCCCGGGAATTTGTTCCAGGGGAAGACCGGGGACTTGACGTAGTAGTGGCTGCCGGTGTCGAGGTCGGTGCGGTGGGCCACGTTTTCCGGGAGGAACTCGCGGAGCTTGCGGCCGACCATGAGGCGCGAGGCGATTTTCGCCATGGGGATGCCGGTAGCTTTGGAGACGAAGGGAACCGTGCGAGAGGCGCGCGGGTTGACCTCGATCACGTAGACCTTGGGCATGCCGTTACTACCCTGGGTTCCGTTGCGGGGGATGGCGAATTGGATATTCATCAGGCCCACGACCTTGAGGGCGCGGGCTAGTTTGAAGGTGTAGTCGCGGATGGTCGCGAGAACCGGCTGCGGGATATCGACTGCGGGGAGCACGCAGGAGGAATCGCCGGAGTGAATGCCGGCTTCCTCGATGTGCTGCATGATGCCGCCGATGACGGTGTCTTCTCCGTCGGAGAGGGCGTCGACGTCGACTTCCAGGGCGTCTTCCAGGAATTTATCGACGAGGATGGGCCGGTCGTGCGAATATTCGACGGCTTCCTTCATGTAGCGGGTGATGGTCTCGTCGTCGTAGGCGATGACCATGGCGCGGCCGCCCAGGACGTAGCTGGGACGGACGAGGACGGGGTAGCCGATTTGCGCGGCCGCGGCCACGGCTTCTTCGGGAGAAGTGGCCATGGCTCCGGCGGCTTGCGGGATCTCGAGGTCCTCGAGCAGCTTGCCGAAACGTTTGCGGTCTTCCGCGAGGTCGATGGATTCGGGCGTTGTTCCAATGATGTGAGCACCGGCGGCTTTGAGCGGAAGCGCCAGGTTGAGCGGAGTTTGGCCGCCGAATTGCACGATTACGCCGACTTCCGCGCCTTTGGAGGTTTCGTGCTCGTAGATGGCGAAGACGTCTTCAAAGGTCAGGGGCTCGAAGTAGAGGCGGTCGCTGGTGTCGTAATCGGTGGAAACGGTTTCCGGATTGCAGTTCACCATGATGGTTTCGTAGCCGTCGTCGCGCAGCGCGAAGGAGGCGTGGCAGCAGCAGTAATCGAACTCGATGCCTTGACCGATGCGGTTCGGGCCCGCGCCCAGGATCATGACTTTCTTCTTCGGCGTGGGTGCGGCTTCGTCTTCCTCTTCGTAGGTCGAATAGAGGTACGGCGTGAAGCTTTCGAATTCGGCGGCGCAGGTATCGACGCGCTTATAAACTGGGGTGATGCCATGCTTCTTGCGGAGGTGGCGGACCTTTTCGCTGGCGCCTTTGTTGGCGTCGAGACGCCAGACCCCGGCCAGGCGGCCGTCGGAAATGCCCATGCGCTTGGCGTCGCGGAGAACTTCCGCCGGGATGGATTCCATCGGATGCTTCTCGAGCTCGAGCTGCATGTCGTTAATTTCTTTCATCTGCTGCAGGAACCAGGGATCGATGCCGGTCATGCGCGCGATTTGCTTGACGGTGTAGCCCTGTCGGATGGCGTAGCGCAGGTAGCTCAGGCGCTCGGGATGCGGCGTGACCAGACGCTGGGTGAGGATTTTGGGCTCGATTTTTTCGGAACCGGTTTTCTTGCCGGTGTCGAGGGCGCGGACGGCTTTCAGCAGCGATTCCTTGAAGGTGCGGCCAATGGCCATGACTTCGCCGACGGACTTCATTTGCGGGCCGAGGGTCTCGTCGGCGCCGGGGAATTTTTCGAACTGCCACTTGGGGATCTTGACGACTACGTAGTCGAGCGTGGGCTCGAAGCAGGCTGGCGTTTTGCGGGTGATGTCGTTGGGGATTTCGTCGAGCGTGTAGCCGACGGCGAGCTTGGCGGCAATTTTTGCAATGGGAAACCCGGTGGCCTTGGAGGCCAGGGCCGAGGAACGCGAGACGCGCGGGTTCATTTCGATGACGACCATGCGGCCGTTGTCGGGGTTGACGCCGAACTGGACGTTGGAGCCGCCGGTTTCGACGCCGATTTCGCGGATAACGGCGAGGGCGGCGTCGCGCATGATCTGGTATTCGCGGTCGGTGAGGGTTTGCGCCGGGGCGACCGTAATGGAATCGCCGGTGTGGACGCCCATGGGGTCGAAGTTTTCGATGGAGCAGATGACGATGACGTTGTCGGCCAGGTCGCGCATGACCTCGAGTTCAAATTCCTTCCAGCCGAGGACGGATTCCTCGATGAGACACTCGTGGACAGGCGACAGATCGAGGCCGCGGGAGAGGACGTCGGTGAGTTCCTCGCGGTTGTAGGCGATGCCTCCGCCGCTGCCCCCGAGAGTGAAGGAGGGGCGAATGATGACGGGAAAGCCGATTTTTCCGGCGAACTCGCTGCCGTCCTTGACGTTGGCCACAAGTGCCGATTTCGGAACGTCGAGGCCGATCTTTTGCATTGCATCTTTGAAGAAGAGGCGGTCTTCCGCTTTTTTGATGGCGTCAACTTTCGCGCCGATGAGTTCGACGTTGTATTTTTCAAGAATGCCGCTGTCGGCCAGGTCGACGGCCAGGTTGAGCGCGGTTTGGCCGCCTACGGTGGGGAGGAGTGCGAAGCCTTTGCCGCCGCACATTTCGGATTCGAGGCGGATAATTTCTTCGAGGTACTCGCGGGTCAGGGGCTCGATGTAGGTGCGATCCGCGGACTCGGGGTCGGTCATGATGGTGGCCGGGTTGGAGTTGGCGAGGACGACCTCGTAGCCTTCGGCCTTGAGGACCTTGCAGGCCTGGGTGCCGGAGTAGTCGAACTCCGCGGACTGGCCAATGACGATAGGGCCGGAGCCGATAATTAGGACTTTCGAGATGTCAGTGCGTTTGGGCATTTAACTCTTCGCCAACCAGGAGTAGCCGACCTTTCGGTTTAGGGCATGGGACTGCCGAGAATCACGGCCATCAATCCGAGTGACGCGGAGACAAAGCCTGCTTCGTGTCCTCACGGGCGCTCCTTTCTCAGCGCTTGCTCTCCTCCATCATCCCCACAAACTCTTTGAACAGATAGTGCGAATCATGCGGGCCGGGCGCAGCTTCCGGGTGGTATTGGACGCTGAAGAGCGGGAAGTTGCGGTGGCGCAGGCCCTCGAGCGTGTTGTCGTTCAGATCGACGTGAGTGAGTTCGACTTCGCCTTGCGGGAGCGAATCCGGGTCGACGGCGAAGTTGTGGTTGTGGGCCGTAATTTCTATTTTGCCGGTTCTCAGTTGCTTGACTGGGTGATTGCCGCCGTGGTGGCCGAATTTCAGTTTGAAGGTCTTGCCGCCCAGAGCGATGCCGATGATTTGGTGGCCCAGACAGATTCCGAAGATGGGTTGGCGTCCCATTAAGCGGCGGACGTTGTCGACTGCATAGGTGCAGGGCTCGGGGTCGCCGGGGCCGTTGCTCAGGAAGACGCCGTCGGGCTTGAGGGAGAGCACGTCCTCGGCGGGAGTCTCGGCGGGGACGACTGTAATTTTGCAGCCTTCGCTGCGCAGCTTGCGCAGGATGTTGGTCTTGATGCCGAAGTCGTAGGCGACGACGTGGAAGCGCTCGGGAGCATCTTTTACGCCGACTACTTCTGTGGGTTCGATGGAGCGCTCGCCGCGGTCCCAGACGTAGGGGTGCTGGGTGGTGACGACCTTGGCTAGATCAGTGCCATCCATCTTGCGGATGGCTCGGGCTTTGGCGACTAGCTTTTCGGGATCGCGCTCGAGCGTGGAAACTACACCGCGCATGGCGCCGTTATCGCGAAGATGGCGAACCAGGGCGCGGGTGTCGATTTCGCCTAGCACGGGGACTTTGTGGTGTTCGAGATACTCTTCCGCTACTTGCTCGGAGCGCCAGTTGGAGCTGACTCTGGAGAACTCACGGACGATGAGGCCTTCGATGTACGGGCGCGTGGATTCGCCATCGTCTGCGTTGGTGCCGTAATTTCCGATTTGCGGGTTGGTTAAAACTACAAGCTGGCCGGTATAGGAAGGGTCGGTGAAAATTTCCTGGTAGCCGGTAATGGAAGTATTAAAAACGACTTCGCCGTAACTTTCGCCCCTAGCGCCGTAGCCTTTGCCTCGGAAGATGCGGCCATCTTCGAGGGCAAGGATTGCTTGCATTCCCGCTCCCGCGTTTGGATTTTACAGATTTTACCAGTTCGCGGGAGCCAGCGCCACGGTAGTTAGGGACGGAATTTTCGATGATCCACAGCGATTCGAGCGAGCAGTTCTAGCGCGGTTTGCGCGCAGGTGCGGTGCTCACGCCGAGTTGCTGCAGCTTTTCTTTCGCTTGTGCGGCCTCTGGGGCGCGCGGGAAGCGCTGGATCAGGGTTTGCAGTTCGGCGATGGCCGCGTCTTTCTGACCCAGTTCGGCGAAGCTGTAGCCCTTCTTCAGATGGGCGGCGGCGACTTTGTTGCCGCTGGGAAAGTTTTCGAGGACCTTGTCGTAGTCCTTCGCCGCTTGCGCGTAGCTGCCGGCTTTGAACTCGATTTCGGCCAAATAGAAGCTGGCGTTCCCGGCCAGATCCGTGTTGGGATAGAACTTGAGGTAGTCGCTGAATTCCTGCGTGGCCAGGTCGGTTTTTCCGGAGGTGTAGTCGCGGAGGCCGTTGTTGTAGAGGACGTCGGGCGGAGGGGCTTGCTGTTGCTGCTGCGCAGCCACCGCCACTTGGGCGGCCGTCGCGGTTTGGGCGGCTACAGTTTGCTGGGAGGCTTGCAGGTCGTCGAGCTGCTTGGAGACTTTGCCGAGGCGGGCTTTGAGTTCGTCAATGCTGTCGTTCAGCGACTGAATTTGCCCGGAGAACTGGTCGACACGGGAGGCGCCGTCTGTATTTTGCTTCTGAATCGAGGTCTGGAGTTTATCGATCGAGCCGGCGATCTTGTTCATGGTATCGGTGCTTTGCTCGACCAGGTTGCGCATCACGCCCATGCGCTCGTCGAAGGAGCGCTGCATGGAGGTCATCTGGTCCTGCATGAGCTGCATTTGTGTTTGGAGCTGGAGGATTTCCTTACTCACGCCCCAGGCGGGCGTGGTGGCCAGCAGGCCCGCTCCCCAAAATAAAATGGCAATCCGTAGCTTCTTCATCGCGTACACCCCTTGAATATGGTCATCCTTCGCGCAGCCGAGGCTCCGCGAACAGCTTCCCTCGCAAGCTTCCTCATCGGGAAACGTCCCGGTGAGAAAGCTCGCGAGAGTTATTTTGATGCCAGCACCCCGGGGATCCGTCGCTCCGCTCAGGATGACAGCCGCAAAAAAGCGCAAGCATTACTTCTGCTGCCAAAATTACTTCTGATACACAAAGTGGCCGCGGCGGTTCTGCTGCCAGCAGTCTTCGGTGCTTGCCATGCAGAAGGGCTTTTCTTTGCCGTAGCTGATGGTGCGCACGCGATCACCGGAAATGCCCGCCCGCACGAGTGCACCCTTCACGGCATTGGCGCGATTGTCACCGAGCGCCAGGTTGTATTCGGTGGAACCACGCTCATCGCAGTGGCCTTCCACGGAAAAGCGAATTCCGGGATGGGCCGCTAGATACTGCGCAGTGGTAGTGATGCTGCTCTGCTGGGCGGCACTGACGTCGTACTTGTCGTAATCGAAGTAGATGTCTTTGACGCTCTGGTTGAACTGCTGTTCCTCGGTGAGCGAGCCAGTCGTCTCGGTCGTGGCCGCCGGCGGTGGAGCCTCGACGGTGACACGCGCTGTGGCTTCCTGCGAACCTCCGGAACCCTTGGCCACCAGGCGGTAGGTCGTCGAGTCGGCCGGTGTGACTTGTCGCGAGCCCGTGGGATTGACAGGGCCTACGCCGTCAATCTGGACGTCGGTGGCATTGGTCGTCTCCCAGGTGAGCGTGGTGGATTCGCCTCTCGGTACTGAATTTGGATTTGCCGTTAGGGAAGCGGTGGGCGCGGGCGGCGGCGGGGTGGGCGGTGGCGGAACCGGCAGCGGTTTGTGGTGGCAGGCGCCCAGTAGCAACGCACTGCCCACAGCCAGGACCGAGATGAAGCGGCTAACATGTTTCACGGCATCCTCCGATTTAGATCTATAAAGTTTGTGGACTTCGAGAGTAGTGCACTTCAGCTCACTTCTAAAGTAGCGAACGAGGTCACTTCCAGCTCCAATTGGGCTGCGTGTTGCGGCCGCTGGTGGTGAGCTGGCGCGCGTTGCTGCCGTCGGCCAGCATGGTCCACAGTTGCTCGGCGCCGGAGCGCGTGGACTGGAACACAATGTGGCGGCCATCGGGCGACCAGGCCGGGAAGTCGTTGCGGCCGCCATCGTGTGTGAGCTGCACCCATTGCTTGCTGACGATGTCCATGATGTAGAGATCCTGCGCTCCGGGAGCGCCGGGACCGTATTTGCGCATCCAGGAAAATACCAGAAACTGCCCATTGGGTGACCACGCGGGAGAAACGGCGTAACCCTGGTCGGTCATACGCTGCGGGTTGGTGCCGTCGGCTTCCATGGTGAAGACCTGGGGCAGGCCGCTGCGTCCGCTGACGAAGGCGATTTGCGAGCCGGTCTTAGGGTTCCAGGAAGGCGAGACGTCGGGGCCCGGAGAGGTGGTGACGCGTTTCGAGCTGCGGCCGCCATTGTCGGCGACGTAGATTTCCGGGTCGCCGCTCTGAGAAGAGGAGAAGGCAATGCGGCTGCCATCCGGCGACCAAGAGGGCGAGACATTGGTGCCGCCGAAGCGCGGGAAGCTGACGGTGCGGGCCAGTTCAAGCGAGAACATTTGCAGCTGCCATCCGCCGGCCGCGGTGACCGAAGTGAAGGCGATGCGGCTGTTGTCGGGAGAAATTCGGGGCGAGAGCGAGATCGAGCCCATCTTCGATATCTGGCGCTGGTTGGCGCCGTCGTAGTCCATCATCCAAACTTCTTTGTGGCCGCTGCGCGAACTGATGAAAACGATCTGGGTTTCGGCGATGCCGGGAATGCCGCCGCCAAGACGGAAGATGATTTCGTCGGCGAATTTGTGGGCGGTCATGCGGGCTGCGTCGGTCGTGGCCTTGTCCTGATACTGCTTGGCGAGCACCTGGGCTGAGAGGGGATTCTTGACATCGTCCAGCCAACCCTGCACGGTCATGGTCTCGGCTGTGACACCCAGAGTGCCGAAGGCTAGCATGGAGGCATTCGGTGGAGGCCCGCTCCATTCAAGGAACTTCACTTCGGGCGGCGACGCGGGGATGCTGGTCGGATGAAAGCTCTTCGAGACCATGTCGAAGATGCCGGCGTTTTCAAGGTCGGTTTCCAGCGTGTCGTTGAAGGAGGTGAGGAGAGCGGCATTGCGAGGGTCGGCGGTCGAGGACTTAAAGTTCGCCGCCGCCAGCCGCACCTTTTCGACACCCAGGCCTGTGCCCGTGCGAATCCAGTCCGTCTGGGCAGGTGAGGCCGAGTTCAGTAGGAGAATGGCGGTCATAACCGCCAATGCGGATTTAGAAAAGTTCTTCATTTACTTTTTCCAATCAAAATAAAACTCCACAGAAACTTTGTTGCCCGCATAGTCCGCGGGTAGCGGGCCAAATGTATCGATCCGCTTCAATGCGCGCACCGCAGAAATGTCCAGCGACGGCACGCCGCTGGACTGCTCTACTTGTATATTCGAGGGATCGCCGCCGCGCGAGATGTCAAACGACACATACACCCTGCGCCCCTCGCTGACCTTCGGGTCCACCTCGTACTTGAGCCAATTCTCCGAAACTTTTTGCTGCACAACGCGCACGTAGTAGCCAAAGCGGCTGCCAAAATCGCCTGAGCCGCCGCTAAATGACATGGCGCCTTGGCCGCCCGAAGCGCTAAACGTTGCCGCCGGACCGCCTTCGCCGAACGGAACCTGGTTGCTTGGTTGCGGTTCCGGTTCGCGAGGTTTCACGGTTGAGTTCACCGATTTGATTACCTTTTTCTTAATGTTTCTGTCGGGAATCGGAATGGCGTCCGGTTCCTGGGTTTGCGCGACCGGTTGCGACTGCGTGAGTCCCTTGGACTCGGTGACGAGCACGCTTTGCGATTGCGTCTCGACGCTGGGCAGCGGCAAAGAGCTGACGAGAGTTGCGCTCATCGCATCGCCGCCTCCGCCGGTGCCCCACATGGGGCCGCGTGCGCCCTGGAAGAATAGGGCATAAACCACGAGCACTCCCGCCAGGCCCGCGTGCAAGACCACCGACGCGACGATCGGCCTACCCCACGGCGCGTGCTCGAAATAGATTTCAGGGCTTGCCGCCATGCGACTCCACGGGTTGCGTCACGATGCTTACACTGCCAATGCCCGATTGCTTGACCGCATCCATCACGGTGGCGAAGGCGCCGAAGGGGACGTTTTCATCGGCGCGCACGAAGACTGAGTAATTGCGGGGATCACGCACCTTCTGGCGCAGCTTCGCGCCGATTTCGTTGATGTTGATGGCGTCGTTGCCGAGGAAGACGCGCTGTTGCTTGTCGATGGAGATGACCAGGCGTTCTTCGCTGATTTCTTTCACGGTGCGGGTCTTGGGCACGCTGACATCGATGCCGGACTGTAAAACCGGCGCCGTCACCATGAAGATCACGAGCAGCACCAGCACCACGTCCACCAGCGGAGTGATGTTGATATCCGCCAGGGAACTCATGGTCCGGCCGTTAGCACTGGTGAAGGCCACTAATCGTGCGCTCCTACGCGTTGCGCGGGTTGCGCGCTTTCGACGGTATTGAGGAATTCCATGGCGAAGTCATCGCTGCGGGCGGCGAATTCGCGGATGCTGTGGGAGAGCAGGTTGTAGGCCACTACGGCTGGAATGGCCGTGGCCAGACCGGCAGCCGTCGTGACCAGCGCTTCTGAAATGCCCGGCGCTACGGCGCGCAGCGTTGCTGCACCTGCGGTGCCGAGGCCGTGGAAGGCATCGATGATGCCCCAAACCGTGCCAAACAGGCCGATGAACGGCGTTACCGCCGCGGTGATGGCTAGCCAGGGGAGGCTGCGCTCGAAGCGGGTTACTTCTTCTGAGGCGGCAATCTGCATGGCACGTTGCAGGGCAGGGATGTTCGGCGGGCTGCCTGCCGCCGCTTGCCGGCGGGCCTCTTCGTAGCCGTTGTGGAAGACGCCGACGAGAGGACTGGGACGGAACTGTTCCTCGACGGCCTGCATATCGCCAAGGCGCTGTGCTTTGCGGAAGGCGCGCACGAACCGTCCGCTTTGCTTGCGGGCTCTGCGCATCAGGTTCCACTTGGAAACAATGATGGCCCAGGAAAGGATGCTGAAGGCGAGGAGTACGAAGAGAACGAATTTGGCGACGGGGCCGCTCTGCGAAATCATGTCCAAGACTTCGCCGCCAACGTAGAGAGCTGGGGAGTGGGTGAAAGGCATCGTGTATAGAGAAAGCTGATCTGATTATAGGGCAACGCGATGGCCAAAATCGCTCACTAGGGCTGCAGGAACCAGTATATAAACCCTGGGCCCGTGTGGCGCGGGCGGTTCAGCCCGCGGGGGTCATCCAAGAAAGTGTCCCCGCGGAAGGCGATTGCTGGAAGGTTGGGTTGGTGGCAGACTGTTTCGAGACGAGAAGGGTGAACGAATCGATGGCGCCCCGAAGCGCGGTGTTCCTTCTTGCTGGTTGCCTCGCGAGTGCATGTCTTCTGGCGCAGGATGTGCCGCGTGTGGTCCATGTGTTCGTGGCCCTGGCCGACAATCAGAATCAGGGCATCGTGCCCGTTCCGGCGGCATTGGGCAACGGACTGGATGCTGACCGCAACCTCTATTGGGGATCTGCTTACGGTGTGAAGACATTTTTCCGGCGCGCCCTCGAATGGAAGTTGCTGAGTTCGGGGCAGCGGCCCAAGCCTGCGATTCTGGAGCGCTGCGTTTTCAAGCATCGCACTGAAAATGTCTATCTGGTGGCCGATGCCTATCGCGGCACCGAGATCCGGCAGGCAATCCTCGATTTTCTGGACGCGGCGGCGGGGGCGAGCTTGGAGCCGTTGCCTGTGGGGGAGAACGCCGGAACCGTCAGCCTGCTTGCAGGAGGCGCTGCGAATCTTGTCGCCTACGTCGGGCATGAGGGCTTAATGGACTTTCAACTGCCGCGTCTCGCGCGGCAGAAGAATGATCAACATCGGGACTCGATCATTCTGGCTTGTATCAGCAAATCGTATTTCCGAAATCCACTGCGGAGCTCCGGCGCCTATCCGCTGCTGTGGACGACCGGCTTGATGGCCCCCGAAGCCTACACGCTGAAGAGCGCGCTCGATGGCTGGATTGCTGGGGAACAGAACGAGAAGATCCGCAATCGCGCTGCCGCGGCCTATGCCAAATACCAGAAGTGCAGCTTTCAGGCGGCGCATCGACTGCTCACCACTGGTTGGTGAGGGGGTTGTGGTAAAGAGCCATTGACCTGCCGTGAGGTTGCAATTCTCGCGCCCGCCCGCCGCCTGCGGATCCCATTGATATTGGGAAATGGGGATACCGCGGCCTCTGGGGAAGTAACCCAAACCTTTCTCTCCTGTGTTGTCGCGGACGGTGAGGGAAATGCGTTGATCGGGGACGCCAGCTCGAATCTCGCTGCGCTCGATGACGATCTGTCCGTTGCGTACTCACAGCGAGATCGGCTTCACCCGTGAGTTGAAAGAATGAGTGTTGCAAAATCGCTCGGAAGTAAGTGTCAGCCGAGATCGCTCCCTCCCAATCCTGGGCCACGCGATATCGAATGGGAACGATCTGGCCTAAGGCGAATGTGAGTTGCCGACGGGAGGGATCTGCTGTTGGCTTGAGAACGGTTTGGTCGGAGACTGCTTCGACCGCGCGAATTGCTTTGTAGAGCTCCCGTTGACCTTGCCATTCTGCGGGTACCTGCAAACTGAGGTTACGAACACCTGGCAGACGGAAGTAAAGATCGACGCGCATTTTCGCCACTTTTCCCGATAGGTCAGGTTCGATTGCGTATGCCAGGAATGCCCCGGAACGAGGCGCGGGAGGGCAGTCTTGGGCGACCGATGGAATCGAACAGAGAAGCGCCAGCGCCAGTTGCAAAAGGGGGCTTGTTCATCACGGCTCAAATAGCTCATACCGCAACATGAATTCGGGCCGGTTCGACCGTGCTATGCTTCGGCCAGAACGCTGACGGATGGGTGCTCGGTGCTGGTTGAGTTGCGTCTCGAAAATTACGC
>Ga0137418_10004234_pt1 | contig 13183 bp, 16 predicted proteins | sample CZODoug3_1_2_16f_FD_122242 | JGI IMG/M metagenome (GOLD analysis project Ga0137418, IMG submission 122242) | Vadose zone soil fungal communities from Angelo Coast Range Reserve, California, USA - CZODoug3_1_2_16fungal (Hybrid Assembly) | ecosystem: Environmental > Terrestrial > Soil > Vadose...
ATGCGGGGTGGAGCAGTCTGGTAGCTCGTTGGGCTCATAACCCAAAGGTCGGTGGTTCAAATCCACCCCCCGCAACCAACCTAATTCATTGAATCATATCGGTCAGCGGAGGTTCCGCTGGCCGTTCGTTTTGTTCATTTCGTGCAGTAGCGTGCAGAATTTTCCCAAGTTCATTTGCAATTCTGCGTTCGTCTGCCGTGACCGCGTTCGTGTATCCCATCGTGGTCTGCGCTTCGGCATGTCCTAGCCGATTGAGCCGAACTGCCATCGGTGCACCCATCTGATCGAGAAGCGTCGCGTTGCCGTGCCGAAAGGCATGGAACCCACACTGCGGAATTCCAAGTTTCTTCAGCAAGGGATGCAATTTACGTTTCCGGACCAGACTGTGATCCCATGGCGTGCCGCTCCTGGTAGCGAACAACACCCCTTGTACGTTCGGCCTCCAGGCCACCAAGAACGCACGCAAGCGTTCTACCAACTCCGCGGAGATCGGGAAGCGGCGATTGCCCTTGGGGGACTTCACTGTCTGAATCTGGCCCCGCCATACGCTCTGACGAACGTGGATAACGGCGCTCTCCAAATCCAGGTCGGCAACCCGTAGGGCGCAAATCTCACCCCCTCGGATTCCGGTCTCGGCCAAAATCGAATAGAACGTCTTGTACGGTTCGCTGGCTGAGGCAATGATGCGTTGCGTATCTTCCAGCGAAAAGGTGAAGGTTCGGACCAACCCCCGTTTCGGCAAAACCAACCCATTGAATGGGTCGTGGGCGACATAACCCCACGCCCGTGCGCTATTCCACATCATGCGAAGGGTTGCCACGAGGTTTCTGGTCGTCTTCGAGTTGCAGCGACATTTAGAAACAAACGCCTGCAACCGTTGCGCGTCCAGGTCCTTAAGCGCGCAGCTGCCCAGTTCAGGCAACAGCCACCGCCGCAATTGGCTCTTAATAGCGCTTTGTGTGCTTGGTTTGTGCTGGGAAAGGACCGTAGCGTCCCAACGGTTTGCAAATTCCGCAAACGTGGCCGTCGGCCTCGCCCTGTAGGTTGGACTGTTGATGGTCGACAAACGGGCTTCGAGAGCACGTAGGGCGAGCTTCCGTGTCGGATAATCTTGGATCGTCCCCAAGGTTTCCCACTTGTACGGCCGCGTGATGGTTCCATTCGGCTGAATCACGTCTTCTCGCCACCTACCAACCCAGAGCCCATTTTGGGGAAGCCCTTTCTTGGGAAGCAGGCTCCCCTTCTGGTAGCGTCTTCGGGCCATTGATACCTCTTTCGGCCCGTTGACCCGTTGCCCTTGGCCCCGGATTGTAGCAGCAAGATCCATTGAAGCCTTGGCTCACTCACTTAGTGGTATTACTTGCTCGCCGTCGGGACCTGTTGCGCACCCGCGAATAGCGATTTGCGGAACCACATCGGCAATACCCTCCGCAAACCAAGACGCGCACCCCAAAGTCTCGCTCCCGAAGGAGTAGAAGCCTCCCAACGGCGTAACCTTGGCGGCTTCCAGGCAAACCTCGGCCTCCCCGGTTGAGAACAGAACAACCGGGCTACCGACCATTTCGTTAGGAAGTGTTTAGGCATCCGGCTCCCTCGGTCCATGAAAAACACGATCGCGCGCGGCTTGCCGACGAGCCTCCGCCAGTTCGCGGCGGCCCTCTTTCTTGAGATCGGAAACTCGGGCATACCCGGACTCACGGGGAAACATCAGGTGGCCATCACACAACGGGCAACGGTTGCCACTCCCGTGGTATTTACAGTGGTGATCGCCCTGGTGCCCGCAGACCAGCTCGCAGCGGCCATCGCAGTTGCCGCACTTTTCCTGGCACCGCAAATCCGCGTGATAGAACAAGCCCATCGTATGCACACGGCGCACCCCCTGAAAGGCCACTTCCAGTTGGGCCAGGCGTTCGCCATCAGAACGGGACACGTGCTTTCCGGTGTACTTGAGCGCGTGCCCGAGGGCACGAATGAAGCGGAGGCGCTCTCCTTCGTAAAAGTCGCCAGGCGGATGATCGATCTTCTGCTTGGAAATCCACACCACCTTTGCGCCGTCTCTTCCGGCGCGGATTTCCGTCCAGTGCCTTGAAACTATTTCCTGAGGCATGTACGGGCCGACGTAAACACCGTGCGCGTGAAGGTTGGTGTTGTAGGAGTTTTTCTTCGGGTTCCACCCGCCGAATTCATCGCACCACAGGAGTCCGTAGTCGGCTGCCTCGATGCCCATTTCGCGGCAGACCCTCTTCACGCATTCACGGATATCCTGATTGAACTCGCGAATCTCCGCGGGCAGCGGCATCCTTTCAAGATTGACCGCAGTAAAATCCAACTTTGCGATGGTGATGCCGGACCGAAAGCCATTCGGCGGCAGCAACGTTTTCACTGTGGACCACAAACCCACGTACTTGCCAAACAGCTTCGAGAACACGTCCGCGCCACAGCAACGGCAGTATCGGTTTTGACATTTGAACTCAACAAAGAACTGGTGCCCGGCATGGTTGCTGCAATCCAAACGCCGCCCCGAGGCCCCACAGTTTGCAAGACGGTTCGCCTTTCGCAGGAGTGCCGATTGTTTACGCTGTTGCTTGCGCCCCCACCAGGCGAGAAAATTCGATTCCGCCTTGGTCCCACCGCGCCGCCAGGTCTCCAATTCTTCCCGCCGAAGGTTGCGTGTCGCCTCTTTCTTGGGCACCCGCTTTAGATAATCGAAATAGCGGCGCCTCTCTAACTGCTGTTCAGCGTAGGGAAGGTCGCCAAAACTAGGAAATGTGTCTTCGCCGCACTCGGCAAGTCGCAAAATCTGCGCAGTCTGCACAGCGTCAGTCGACGCCGCAACGACAATACCCAAATCGCCGTTATCGGCGTGTCCAACCAAATCTGGCAAAACGAAATCTTTGGCCTCAAGAAATGCCTTTTGACCGGCCCGTCGTGGCGCGGACTTGGGTTTCTTGTCCGGGAGTTTTCGGACGGTTTCCAGGGGTCGCGGATCAATACCGAAAAGCGGCGACGACAAAAGCTCATCTGCCATCGCATTCGATACGGGTTGTAGTTCGACACTTCCCATGAGTCACTTATTCGCGTCTCTACAAGTAAAGGGCCTGCGTCGCTTCGCTCCGCAGGGCAGGGGGTTTCACCCCCTGCACCCCCAGACAGACTCTTTGAATCCTTACCCGGCAGTCTTCCAGCCACTTACCTTGGCCGCCGCCTGTCGGCGGCGGGAGGGCGGGCTTCGCGTGCCGGTTTAAGTCGCGGGATGTATGGTCTGTCAGTCCTACAGCGCCCGCTCATATGTGGCCGCGCGAAGCCCTACCCGTGTTGTAGACAGCCTTTAGAAACTTCAAACGCTCGATACCACGCTCGGAAATCTTGTAAGCGACCCGACCCCCTACCCCGCCGCGCAAAAGCAACCCCTGTTTATGCAAGCGAAACAGGTAACTGTAGACAGAGCTGCGATGATGGAATTCGCCTAGTGTTTTACAAATCGCATCGGGCGATAAAAAACGCGCTTCGCGAAAAAAGATTTCCAGTACCTCTCGTTTAGTCATGGTGATATGCAAGTGTGTAACGTCCCTCCGATTGGAGATACCGGAGTCGTTTGGTGACAAAAGAGTGATACAAGAGCTTGCGAATGTAGACCGTAATTGATATTCCCAAGTCCTTCGTTGCCGCTCTCAATGGCTCTAAAGTCGTAATCGGGATGCGTGCGTCCAGCTTCCTGTCGCAGTGTTCCTGACAATCCTGAAGCCCCCGCAATACCTCGGAATGTGAAAGCGAGGTGCACAGAAACCAGTCCAGAACCGCCGCACCGGATACCCGGTTGTAGTTGGCTATCGCCTCCAGGTCGGCCACCACTGCCGATGGAAGTCGCAAGGAGACCACACAAGTCTTCATTGATTTGTCCTCACCCGTCGTTTCGAGAATGACTTCTTGCTCCTCTTTCGGGGGCGCGTCAACCGGATCTGCTCTATAAGCCACTTGGCCCGTTTACGCAGGCCCTCGCGGAGCTGGGGCGGGGTGCGCTTACTGCGGACTGCCGCGCGGATTCCGTTTAGTTGTTCTTCTAAAGTCAGCTTGCGACGCGCCATAGCTTCCTTTTCCTCCTCTTCTCACGCGGCCTAGGCCGGAATTCTCTGGGTGGCGTCACCGCCTGCCCAAACAGTGCACAGGGTTCGCAACGAAAAATGCGAATCCCAGAATCGGAGACACTCAAGGCCAGGGGCTGCCCGCAGAAGGTGCATTGGCCCGTTGTGATTGGCTTCTTCAAACGTTTGTGCTTACTATTCACAAAGACCCCCTCGGGTACCCATGAGCGTACCGCCGCGCGATTTGAAAAACCCGACAAGTTATGGGGCACAAAATGTCGCCTCCAGGTGCGAGCAGAGCCGCTTTATTCGGAACAGTCTCGCAGTAGTGCTGCGCTCGATTAGAAAGAAGAGATCTGTGGCGGACGGGAACGGAGGTTTGTCAGCATGGATTCTGACTCTGCATGGTCTTAAGGCGCAGGAAAATACTGCAGGGGATGCAAAGCCGAGAGTTGACGAAGGCGTGGTTCGCGCATCTACCGAATTCGTGACCCGACGACTTGGCCCCGAAATTGATGTCCGCCAAGCGCAGAGGTCGATAGCTCAAACGAAAAAGATAACGGATGCGCAAGTTCCCAAGATCGTGGAAGCACATCGAAATGGAAATCTAGAAAGGTTCGGGACACTGACTTCCCACACAACGGCCGAGATTATGGGCGCGGCGGGAATCCCAGCCAATCTTTTTCCAGGTGGGCTCTCCTCGGAGCAATTCTCCCAGCTGTGGCGCGCTATGCGCGCCAGTTTGTTTTGCTTGGCACTCCACAACCAACATCCCTTGGTCTTGATCAAGCGGGCAGTGAAAGGGGATCGTGAGGCAGTATTAAAGTTAGTCAAAGCCGACAAGCTATTTCTGCAAGACAGCTGCTGTGCGGCGACAATCAGAAAGGCTGAGCTTCAAGGCGATCGCGGTTTTGAGAAGCAACTTGCCAAGGCACTCGAATGCCAACCTACAGTACGTCGCAGAGAAATCCTCCAGTTCTATTTCCAGATCCTGTTTCTTCTCGAAGGCCGGGCGGTCCAGCTGCCCACGCTAAACGAGCTGTGGATCACCCTCGATCCTTTCGGGAGGGAATATGAATCACTTTCTGCTTTCGAAAGAGATTTTCAGAGACGACGTCAGGATTTCGCCAGAATGTTCAGAGAGGCTGATGAAGAGGTCCTCGTACGGTCGGGGTCTTCCGTCTCCAAGTGAGAGAGCCAATGGACTTGCTTTCAATTGCGCCCGCCCCTTACCGCCGCCTTTGACCGGTAGTCGGTGTAGTACGATTTTTCGCCAGTTAACGCCGACCATGAGGCACCCGAGGCTGTGGTGGAAGTGGCTGTCGGGCGGAGATTTGAACGACATACGTTTTCCAGCCTTTAGGTAAAGGTGCACGTTTCCGCCGCCCTTACCGAAGGATTCACAGTGGAGATGATTGATATCAAGGCTCGAATAGACGACGCTGTGGTTCACTCCAATGAACTGGAGCAGCTTGTCGCGAAGCGCCAGCCGTTCCCACTGCAGGGCGATCGCCAAATGCTGATCGCAGGGTATTGGGCGCTGATGGTCGACTACCACAGGTCGATCCTACACCTGTTGAAGCCCGAACACGACCTGTGCGGAGGCGGGTTTGCTCTGGCTAGGCCGATGGTCGAGGCGCTGCTCCGCATCCACATGGTGGCGGAAGGTAGCGAGTGCGACGTGAAGTGCATCAAGGCAGACAGGTACCGCACAGACTTCGAGGACGTGGCCGAGGAACTGGACGAACTCTTCAAACTGGGATTCTTCGCCAAGACCTTCAACAGCGAGGTGCGGAGGGCCCTGAACAGCTACACTCACTCGGGGGCGATGCAGATCGCGAGGCGATTCGACGGGAACACTATCACGCCGTCCTACACCGCCGCCGAGAAGTGGGACGTTGTGAGGATGTGCACGCTAGCGTTCGCGATGGGCACTGTGATCATGACCGGCAGCCTGGGCTTCGACGCGGAGCGTGTGAGAGCCAATGAAGTCTGCGCCGAGTACACGAAAAACCCGGCCTAGTCCGTCTTTCTAGGTTGCCTGGGAATGGGTTTTTGGTGTAATGGCGATTTTGCAATAGTTGCGGAACCGCAGCGTTGCTGACGCTAGGTTCGTCCTTGCGCCCGTTGTTCTACCTCGGTCAGGATGGCCAAGGGCACGCCTTTACGGGTCCTGAGTCCGAATTCTACTTCGCGAAATAGATCGTCGTTTGCTATCACAAAATTGTCGAACAGCTCTGCGGCACGCGAGACTGTCCATTTGTCACGCAGGGGCATCAGGTCACCCAAGTCGGCGAACCTGCTCCAAATTTGCCACAGCAACTCCCGGGCTTGGTACTTCGCTTCGCGTTCGTGGTCCTGGGTCCTTTGGCCCTCGAAAGTCGCTGACACTGTCGTGTAACCTCGCCCGCCCTCGGGGACCTTGGTTGCGACCGGTTCCCAGACATGCGAGACTCCGGTTTCCTCGACGAGCCGTTGCACAAACGCGTTCGGATCAAATCCGAAATAATCGTCTCCCGGGATCATGTAGATCTTGTGTCTCAGTTCCCGCAGAGGGAACATCGCCGCGATCCGGAACACAGCATCGTCCAGGTCCTCGCCGTGTTGCCATGGGGTAAGGAGGTTATAGGTCGTCAATGTATCTATCATTGCCCAACGTCTAAACACGGCTGCGACATCTGCTCCGGGGCTACACGCTGATTGCTGATCATTTCCTGGGCCCCACGGTGGTTTCAGATGCCAGCATCGCCTGATGTCCTCGGGATCGACCCGATGAATCGGCTCACCTCCTGTGTATGTTTTGAAATTGGGGATGTCTGCGTTTGCCATGGCGGGAGACATTAGCACAGGATGCGGTGGATCGGCTACCTGATGCTACCAAGCGTCAATTACACTCAAAACCCGGTCATGAGGGGTTTTGAGTGTAATGGGGATGTTACAACAACTGACGCTTGGAAACTCAGCCAACTTCCTCACCTTCATTGACTTGCGCTACCTCCGAGCCTAAGATCTTAGCTCAATGATCGGCGAAACCATCGCGCATTACGGCATCGTCGAGAAATTGGGCGTGGGCGGGATGGGCGTGGTTTATAAGGCCGAGGATCTAAAACTCGGTCGTTTCGTGTCCCTTAAGTTTCTTCCAGAGGAATTGGCGAGGGATAACCAATGAAAATAAAAGTACTGTTGTCTGTTTTCCTGTTGGCTGGGATCGCCCTGGCCGCCAACACACAAGATGAGGCGCTTGTTCGTAATGCCTACGCCAAGCTCGCCTATGCCGCACAAACGAGAACCGTCGCTATTGAGGGTCAAAGGAATTCGGACCTCACCATAGCAGAACTTTCGAAGAAGCTCCAAGACAACGAACTACGCTTTGTGATCACCGCGATGTCGAGCGGGAGTATTTCAGAAATCGAGTCCAGAACGTATTCGGAGTTTGCCACCAGACCGGACCAGGAAAAGGTTTTGTCAATACCGCACGAGACCCACTCCGTTACAGAGTTCGGGAAGTTGCTTGCGGTTAGTCGATTTGCGACTCCTTTCTGGACGACGATGGATGGCGAATCGAGCGAAGATTGGGATATGCCCGTCAAGGAAGCTCTTGTCTACTCAGGTAACGCAGGGAAATATTCTCGTTACGTCACCGCGACGATCACCGTTAGCTTTCAAGGCAGATCACGAACGTACCACACACTTTGGTTGTTTTCCGACTCTGACGTGATGTGCCTCGATCTCGTGACCGGGAATGGCGTGAGAGATTTCGTGAAGGAGAGTGTGTTCCCTTCCGTGCTCACGGATACGCACTTGCGATACCACCCTGCTGTGGAGCAATGGCTCACCTCAACACAACGGTTTGACACATCCTGTAAAGCAGGGAAGCTGGATGTTTGCTGCGATTCAGCGATGCACTGCGGAGTGCTTGAAGAGGATTTACGAACCAAACCTGTGCCGAATGCGCTGACACCGAAGGAGAGACAATGAAATCGTTAGGCGTTGTGGTTGTGCTGTTGTTGCTCACTGCGACTAGTTGTTCTGGCCGTGCCGGCCATTTCACGTAGAACACCTGCTTGGGCCGTACTTCGTGCAATTTTGCAACAGTTAACGGGGGCAGACTAGATAGACCTCTGGTCTGCGCTCGACGGCGAACGTCGCTGAATTCCTAACAATTGGTTTCGTCAAGCAACTTTCATCAAAATTGCTGATTTTCCGAGGGAAACTCTCAGTCTTAGAGACCGCACCACGTTCCAAGAACACTATAAGAAATTCCCCTTCATCAACGTCTTTGATTCCCGCTGAGGAGCATTGCGAATCAGTGAGCCTCAACGTCTTGCAAATCTCTGCCTTCGGATAGTAGGGACCAAAGACAAACATGCTGTCCCACGCGAAATCGGCAGCGCGTCCGATGTCAACCTGAGTTGCACCAGACTGAAGTTCCTTCGTTACGTTGTCAGCGGTGCTGCGGTGCGTTCGACAGGCCACCAGAGCGAGGCCGAGAATAACCAGTGCCGCGTAGCGGCCAACGGGAACACTCATAGCGGCAGTTTCGCCAAAAGATCGCCTCACCGCAAGATAACTGTTGAAACCAGGCGTCTCTTACAATGTCGGCGTTGTCAAGCCTCTTTTGAGCGTACTGCCTCTTTTGAGCGTACCAATCCGTGCAGTCCGAAGAGCGCCGCCATTTCGCTCTCCGAGTAGAGGAGATCCGGTACTGTGACGCACCGGAGTCTCCCCCCTCACAGACCTCGCCGTGCAGGTTTCCCGCAGCGAGTTCCTCAAGTTGACTCACCGGTTTACCCAGGCGTGCATAATCCGGGGCGACAACAGCGGGTGCCGTCGTAGGATCGCATTGTACTTCTCCCACGATATCGGCCCCCCGCGAGTTCGGCGACTGAGCCACCGACGCCAGATATGTTGGACGCCCCGATAGAACTTCAGGATACCCCGATAGTTCGTAGGTCGTCCGTAATACTGGTTGTGGCCGCGGAGCTTGGCGTTTAGGGTTTTCTGCTGCTGGTCCACAGGTTCATGACGGTGCGCTTGGCACCATTGGGCGATTTCGTTCAGGCCCCTGCGGAGCCTTTTACTCATCGTCCTCACATGTATGGTGAACGTACCCTTCCGGCTCTGGGCGCAGATATGTGTAAGGCCGAGGAAAGCAAATGTGTCAGGTTTTCGACCCTGCCGTTTTGCCTTCCCCATTGCACATCGTCCGAACTCCAGCAGCCGCGTCTTCTCCGGGTGGAGCGTCAACCCATATTTTGCAAACCGTTTGGGTAAGACGTCCATGACCTTCTCAGCATCCTCTCGATATTGAAAGCAGATGACGGCATCATCGGCAAACCGGATCTCGTGGGCTTCACCCCGAAGCCGGGGCTTCACCACCTGCTCGAACCATTCATCGAGCACGTGATGTAGGTAGACGTTGGCCAAGAGCGGGCTAATCGTCTGCCCTTGTCCCGTCCCCGTTTCACTCACGAGAAACTTACCGTCGTCGATGAATCCGACCTGTATCCACTTCCGTATCAGCCGGAGGATGCTTCCGTCGCTGATGCGCTTCCCGACCATCTCCATGAGTTGCTCTCTCACAATCGAGTCAAAGTAGGCTTTGATGTCTATCTCCAGGATCCACTCCGTGGGACGCGTACAGATGTCGGCTCGGAGTTCGTCCAGTGCCTGGTGAGGGCTTCGCCCGGGCCGAAACCCGTACGAGCAGTCGAGAAAGTCCTGCTCATAGATGGCGTTGAGTATTTCGACTGCCGCCTTCTGCACGATCTTGTCTTCCAGGGCGGGAATCGAGATCGGCCTCTGCTTCCCGTCCTCTTTCGGAATATAGATCCTGCGTAGTGGCTGAGCCTGATACGTTCCATCCGTGAGCCGCTGATGAAGCTGGCGGATGTTTCTCCCAGCGTTCGCCTCATACTCTTCGTAGGTAACGCCGTCCACTCCTGCACTGGCCGCCTTTCGTAGACTTCGAAACGCTGCCTCCAACGCCTCGGGTGTGATCAAGTGAGCGATCGAGAAGAACTGTCGCTTCGGATCTTCCCTGGCTAGTTCAGCTATTCTGTCGAGTTTCGTGGACATAAAGTATCGGGTTCTGTGTCCCGTCTATGTTTCCTTCGGCAGATACGTCCGCTTGTTTCCCCCTTCCCTCCAGTGGGTACCGTGGCCGCTCCTTGCGGAAGCCCTGCGGTTCCCCGCTCTCGTCGGTACTATGGGTTCGTAAGACTGCTCAGCATCCCTCCGTGTCCCTCCGGTCTCCCTTGGGGTCACGTACCTCCCGATGTGAGAGGCGTTCCTCTCGGTGTGGGAGGAGATGAGGAGCTCTCTTGGGTTCCTGGGGAATCCCCTTGGAAGCATGCCCCGGGCTAGGGACTCCGGCGACCCCGGACCGCCCTTGCCATACACGGGCGCCCGAGTGCTGCCTTCCGCTCTCCTAACGGCGTCGGCATCGCGATCAGGACTGTTTTCGGAGCTGGATCCTCACGGCCTGCTTCCTTGCTGTGTACGCTTCGTCACCCACCAGTCGCCCGGTGAATGGCAACACTCGCTACCGACGTGCCGGCTACGCATTCGTCGGGCGGGACTTTCGCCCGCTGGATTCCTTTAAGAGGTTTCACTATCTCATCGCAGATCCTCCTCTTCCAAGCTTTTCCCAACGCGATAGGAGCCCGTCCGAGAATTGAAGTTTAAAGAGCACTGCAGCGGTCCAAGGCTGAGCTGTGAAAACAGCAAAGCACCGTTTTCATTTCTCGTATGCTCGGAGCGCAGGCCATGGAAAAGCGTTCCGCGAATATCCACAACATCTATGGGTAGAATTTTCGGGCTTGCTGGTCCTCTTCTTCTATCCATAGCAGAGCCGATGTAACTTCAGAATGTTGTGCGTGAGACAGACGATCGCCCACTCCCCTTGTACCTTCTTCAGTCCACGCAAGAGAAAGTGTCGGAAGCCGCGCGCCTCTTTGATTTGTCCAAACACCGGTTCGACCACGGTCTTGCGTGTCGAGTAAATGGCCGCGCCCTTTTTGGTCTGCAGTTTTCGCCGCATGCGGTCCACACGCGTAGCTCCCTTCGGCAGCGGCCCGCGCGGGCAAGGCTTCTCGCGATCCCGATACGATTCTCGATCTACGGCCACGAACCCTGCCATCTTTTTCTTCTCCAGATAACCCAGATTCGCGTCCGAACAATAGCCACTGTCACTGACCACTTCCGCAGGTTTCTGCCCGGATTGCTCTTGGATCACCTCGACCAGGGGCTGCATCTGTCGTTTGTCATTGGCCTCTTGGGTCACCAGCTGGCCCACGATCAACTGGAAGTCGGGTTCCACCGCGACCTGCGCGTTGTAGGCCTGGACAAAGCCGTCTGCCCCTTTCAGGATGCGCGATTCCGGATCGGTAAAGTTGTATTGCATCTTCGCCTCGGGCTTCGCCTTCGCCTCCGGCTCGCCCTTGCTCTTGGCCTGCTCGCGTGCCCGCTCTTCCAGCGCGCGCTTGGCTTCGCGAATCTTCGCCAAACGTGTCTCCCGCCGCGCCAGTTCCGTCGGCAGTTCATCCCCGCTCTGGTCCCGCCCATAACGGGCATCTTCTTCGACGTCTACTTTCTCCGCCTGCTCCAACAGCCTTTTTACCTCCGCCTGCAACCGCTTCTCGTCCGCCTGCATCCGCCCGTAACTCATCGCCTTGTGCTTGCTCGCATTGGCCTTCACCTTGCTGCCATCCAACACCACTCGCCCCAGCTTCATCGTCCCCGCCTGCAACGCGATCTGCAGCATTTGATCAAACAGCCCTTGCAGCCCTGACAGATGTAGCTTCCGAAAATCCGAGATCGTTCGGAAATCGGGTTCATTCCCCGCCGCCAGCATCCGGAAGCCGACATCTTCCACCAACTTCTTCTGCATCCGGCGCGAGGAAAAGACCCCTACGCAGTAGCCGTAGAGCAGAATCTTGGTCATCATCCGCGGATGGTACGGAGGCTGTCCTCGCTCTTCTTTCTCATAGACCGATTCGATCGCCCTCAAATCCAGCTGATCGACCACGTCCGAGACAAAATGCGCCAAGTGATTTTCCGGCAACCAATCGCGCAGGTTCGGCGGTAATAGCAGATCTTGCTCAGGCAGATACGCCCGGTAAGCTTTGGCCATGCCGCCAAACTGGCATATCCTTCCTGTGAGTTTCAATACAAATCAGCAGTTCACTGTTGAATACTCGGACACGCTCCTAGGTAACTTTTCGTCAGCTTTGCCCGCACGCGCTCGCTGCGGTTTGCCGTTGCGTAAGGGTTTGGTGTTAGTCCGGTGACGGCCTTGAACACACCGTGCTTCAAAACTTCATGGGACTGTTCAAGAAGGCGGCAGACGCGGGTAATCCTTGATGCATGCTGTTCCACTCGAGAAGGTTGGTCCGGTTTGCGCCGCTTGCACGGACGGAATCCGACCTTTTCGGCCTCTTGGGGCATCGCATGAGACTGAACGTTTTCTGGTTTTGCCAATCGTGCCGCACATGATGGACGGCAATACTCACCGGTTGTCTTCACGGAGTAATAGAATTTCCCGTCTGCTGCTTTTTCCCGAGTTACAACGGACGCCCAACGCGGGTCGTTTGTTGTGGCGCTGGCGAGCCCTGCATTTCTTGCCGCGGCATTCATAAATGCTCCTCTTCAATCCTGACTCACACATTCTAGCAACCCGGCTCTCGCCGTTTCTATCCGGTCCTTGCCCTCAAATTCAGATTCTTGAACGACAGGGACGATTGCTCAAGCGGCGGTCCCGGTTGCGAGCCAGTGCGGGAGCAGAGTGCCAGTTCGGTTTGGAATGGGGCGATGTTGATTTTGGCAGGGACCATGAGCGCGAGTCGCTCGAGGTGCTTTTCTAGGTCGTCGCCCTCCATATTCATTGCCTCGGCAATCTTCTCCTTCTCGAGGCGAAGTTCCTGCAGGCCGCGTCGGATCTCGCGCAGGATTTCGCTTTCGGTAATCACGCTATTGCCCACCACGACCGCAACCCGGTCGATGATCTCGGCGCGGCCGGCGACCGAAACCAGCAAAAGAAGCAGGAGCACCTTCATCAAAACGCCTGCCCGATCGAGAAGTGAAACTGGAATGGATTGATG
>Ga0137418_10004238_pt1 | contig 13177 bp, 5 predicted proteins | sample CZODoug3_1_2_16f_FD_122242 | JGI IMG/M metagenome (GOLD analysis project Ga0137418, IMG submission 122242) | Vadose zone soil fungal communities from Angelo Coast Range Reserve, California, USA - CZODoug3_1_2_16fungal (Hybrid Assembly) | ecosystem: Environmental > Terrestrial > Soil > Vadose...
GCTTAGACGGTGTCGGAGCGGCTTGAGAACGGCGAGGATCGAGTCGCGGCGCCCTGCCTCATCCCACCACGACTGCGCCGCCCACACGCGGGCCGTAAGGAATGTAGAATCCAGCTCCGACGCCCGCTCGAAATGCCGTGCCGCTTCGGGGTAATCGAGCCGCATGTAATGTTCGAGCCCCTCCGTGTACTCGCGGTACGCGGCGTAGGTAGGGGGCTGCGCCAGGCTGGTCTGAAAGGTGGCGACGTCTCTATCGTGGAGCGAAGCGAGGGCGGCAAGCACGCGCTGGCGCAGCTGCTCGATCCCGTCCAGGGGACGTCCCCGCGGCACCGTGATCCCCCCAATGCCGAACAGAATGCTGCCGTCGGCGGTGGACGCGATCTGCGCCTGGAACTGCAGGGAGTCGCTCTGGAGAAAGTACGATCCCGCCACCACGACACCGGCGCCGGTTTCGCGTCCCACGGCCACCGGTGACGCCGCGGCGCCGAGCGTGTGCGCGGCGGCCAGCGCGCTGCGCGTATCGAGCACCACCAGGAACGCTGCTTCGGTCAGGCCCTGCGCCACCCAGTCGGCTGCCATGGTTCCCAGCGCATCGAGATCGCGGTCTGCTGAGCGGTTCTCGAACGGCATTATCACCACACGCGAGGCCGCCCCGGTATCCCGAGCACCATTCCGCGTCGCCAGTAGCGCCGCCCCCACTACCACGCCGACGATGCCTACGGCTGCGGTGGCGCCGACGGCGAGACGTCGCGCCGGCCAGGCATGACCGGCCCTGGCGACACCGGTCACTCCCCGTGCCCCGGACGTGAGTGCGTCGGCGAGTTGACTCGCCGTCGCGAACCGGTCGGCGGGTATCTTGGCGAGCGCGGTGAGGATGGCCTCTTCGACAGCGACGGGCACCTGCGGCCGCGCCGCCGCAAGGCGCGGCACGGCATCCAGGGACTGGCGGGCTAGGATCTCCTGCGCCGTCATCCCGGTGAACGGGGGATGCCCCGCCAGCATCTCGTACAGCACACAACCGAGCGAGTAGAGATCGCTTCGGCCGTCGAGCTCCTGGCTCCCTACCGCCTGCTCGGGACTCATATAGGCCGGCGTCCCCACGGCGATCCCCGTCTCGGTGAGGCGCCCGCCCCCCGCCTCCGTGATCGCCCGCGCGATCCCGAAATCCGCCACCACTGCGTGCCCGCTCTCCACGAGAATGTTCTCGGGCTTCACGTCCCGGTGCACCACGTCGTGGCTGTGGGCGTAGCTCAACGCATCCGCCACCTCCAGCGCGATCCGGAGCGCGTCGGCGAGGGGCAGCTGTCTCTCCCGGGCCAGGCGCTCACGCAGCGACTCGCCTTCCACATAGGGCATCGCGTAGTACACGAAGCCACCTGCTTCCCCGGAGTCGAGCAGCGGCAGGATGTGGGGATGGTTGAGTCGGGCGGTGATCCGGACTTCGCGTAGGAAGCGCTCGGGGCCCAGGACGGCAGCGAGCTCAGGACGGAGGACCTTGAGGGCGACGGGGCGATCGTGTTTCAGGTCGTGGGCGAGCCAGACCGTGGCCATCCCTCCATGCCCAAGCTCGCGCTCGACACGGTAACGCTCTGCGAGCGCTGCTTTCAGACGGGCGCGTTGGTCGGTGGCTTCGGGCACGGGGTTCCTGCTCCGGGCTGCCGCCCTCCTAACATGGGGCGTTTTCAGAGCGCCGGCCAGCGGCAGCTCCCTCCCGCCCCTACGGCTCCAGATGCGGTCCTGTGAAGTCCGAACACCAGGGTTTCTGCGAGGGGGTGAAAGGTCATGAACCCGACGCGCACCTGAGATCCCTAGCGCGCGTTGCACGGGCACGTACCTTTGGCGCGCTTCGTGCGCCAGCGCGGCTATCTCGTGTGACGCTCGGGGCCCGGACGGTGCGGGAGGAGTATTTCCAGCTTGTCGTTGTTGCGCGCGACCACGATCAGGCGTTTGCCGTCCGCCTGCCGCACCCAGCCCATGTGGCGCACCTGCCCATCGATCACGAGACCGCTCCGCTCCATATCGACGCTTGAGAAGCGGCCGTCCCCCATACCGGAGAGCAGCAGACCGTAACTGGCGTCGTAGCGCCCGAGGACCGGCGGTACGCCGTAGAGGTTCCCGCCAACCAGGAGATCCGGCCGCCCGTCGCCATCGAAGTCCCCTACCAGCGCCGCGCGGATCGGCGCGAACTGAGCCTCGGCGGGGAGGGGCCGCAGCGTGAAGGTGCCGTCCCCGTTGTTCAGGGCCACGGAGCTCGCGAACACGCGGGCTGCTCGAGCCGTAGCCTGGGCCAGCTCCGCTGCTGGGAAGATGTCCTCGACGCGGGCGGCGCCGAAGTCCGCATACGTAGCGTATCGCTTTGCTAACCGGGGGATCAGACCGATCAGCTCGTCGCGACCGGCGAGCGGGTAGCTCACGCCGTGCTTGTAGAACGTGACGATCTGCTCGAGTGTGCCGTTATGGCCCAAGTCGCCCACGTACATGCGTGCGGGCTCGCTGGGCGACGCCTGGAGGTAGGAGTTGAGCCCGAGGTTGCCGAGCACCAGGTCGGGACGCCCATCACCGTTGAGGTCGGCAACCGTGACGCTGTTCCACCAGCCTTCCGTTCCGGCAAGCCCGGCTTCGGCCGTCCGGTCCACCAGGCGACCGTTTTCCTGGTGGAAGACGCGGATCGGCATCCATTCCCCGACGACGATCAAATCGAGCTTCCCGTCGTGGTCGTAATCGACCCACGCGGCGGACGTCACCATCCCGGCCTCGGCGAGCGCCGGGGCTTTCTCGAGCGTGACGTCGCGAAAGTGCCCTGTGCCATCGTTCTCCAGCAGATAGCTTCGCGGCGTGACACCATAGTGTCGGGCGACGACGCGCCGCCCGACGAACAGATCGAGATGCCCGTCGCCGTTGAAATCACCCGGCACCACGCAGGACCCGCTCTCAGACAGACGCGGGAGCGCCAGGGAGTCGCGCCGGAACTGCCCGTGGCCGTCGTTCACATAGAGGCGGTCCTGGAGCGCCGCGGCGTCCCCCTCGAACTCGTTGCCGCCGCTCACCACGTAGAGATCCGGACGCCCGTCGCCGTTGGCGTCGAAGAACACCGCATCGACGTCCTCGCTCAGACTGTCCACCTGGAACGCGGGCTGCGCGCTGGCGCGGAACGTGCCGTCGGGCCGCTGCGTGAAGAGCCGGCCGGCCTGCCACTTGGCGCCCCCGACATAGATGTCGTCGCGGCCATTGCCGTCGACGTCGCCGATAGCCAGGGCGGGCCCTTCGGTCGATAAGAGATGCGGGATCAACGGCTCGCGGTGGAAATCGTAGAACCGGTTCTCCCGGTGCGCGAAGTCGATGGCGAGCCGATCGGTCACGTCGGAGAACAGCGGGGCGGGGACCGGGGCCGCCGCTCCGGCAGCCCAGCGGGCACCCGCCGTCGCGGCGGCCCCGACCCTCGCCCCGGTAGCGTCCTGCTGCGACAGTGTGAGCGTGCGGTCGACCGCGACGTGGGTCAACACCTGTTGGCGCCGATCGGGCCAAATCACCGTCAGTGAGTCGATCTGTTCCGTGGACCCCAATCCAAAATGCAAGCGCGGATCGACAGAGGACTGGAACCCGCGTGTCGGCATCTGTTCCAGCAGCTGCATCATGCCGCCCTGCTTGACGATGACCTTCGCGCCGATCCCCGCCGTGTTGGCGCCCGAGCCTCGCAGCACCACCTGGAGGTAGTGGTTCTTGGTAAGCTCGCGGGCGCGGTTTCTATAGATCGCGACGGGGGCGTCGATCCGGTTCACGACCAGATCGAGTGCCCCGCTGTTGTTCAAGTCCACGTAGGCCGCGCCGTTCGAGAACCCCGGCTGCTCGAGCCCCCAGGCGCTCGCCTGATTGGTGAAGGTGAGATCTCGGTTGTTGCGATAGGCGTAGTTGGCGATCGGGATCTGGGGCATCTTCCCGACCAGCGTCCGGGCGAGCCCCGCCATCCCGTCGCGCAGCGACGTCTGGACGACCGGCATGCCCACATACGCGAGGTAGTCGAGGTCGTTCGGCCGGTGATAGATGCCGTTGGTGATGAACAGGTCCTTGTAGCCGTCGTTGTCGAGGTCGGCGAACAAGGGGGCCCAGCTCCAATCGGTGGCGTACACGCCGGCCTGATACCCGATCTCACTGAAACGCCGGTGGCCGCGGTTGAGCTGGAGCGTGTTGCGGGCGTATTGCGGGTGATAGCCTGCCTCGAGCTTCAGATTGTACACGTCGAAGCTCTCGGCATTGGCGGATGTTTTCAGGGTCTGCTCGTGCTCGGGCAGCATGTCGAGGACCATCAGGTCCGGTCGGCCGTCGTTGTTGAAGTCGGCCGCGTCCACGCCCATGGACGCATGGCTCGTGTGTCCCACGGATGTGGCGATCGACTCGGTGAACGTGCCGTCGCAGTTGTTGTAGTAGAGAAAGTCGTCTTCCTGGAAATCGTTGGCGATGTACAGGTCGGGGCAACCGTCCCCGTTCAGGTCGCTCGCCACGACGCCGAGGCCGTAACGCGCCGCGCCGCGGCGGAGGCCAGCGTGGTCGCTCACGTCGACAAAATGGCCTCCGTCGTTCCGGTAGAGGCGGTCACTCACCCCCGCGCGGCTGGTCGCGGCCCGCGCGAGCGGGCCGGGCGTGCGCTCGGGGTGGGGCGAATGGGTCAGCAGGTACATATCGAGGTCGCCGTCGCCGTCATAATCGAAGAACACCGCCTGGGTAGACAAGCCGGCGTAGTCGAGGCCGTACTCCTTCGTTCGGTCGGTGAAGGTGCCGTCGCCGTTGTTGATGTAGAGCACGTTGTGCCCGTGCATCGTGAGAAAGTCGACGGCGGAGACGAAGATATCGACGAATCCGTCTCCATTGACGTCGGCCATCGTGACACCGGTCTTCCAGCCGTCGGGGTCGGCCACACCCGCTCGCTCGGTGACGTCCTCGAACCGATAATCCCCCTTGTTCAGGTACAGCCGGTTGGATCCGACGTTCGACGTGAAGTAGAGGTCCGGCAGGCCGTCGTTGTTGACGTCGCCCACCGCCACGCCACCACCGTCGTAGTAGTACATGTAGTTGAGAATGTTGAACGCGGTGTCGTCGGGCAGCCGGTTAGCGAACGTGACGCCGGTCCGTTGCGGGGGCAGCAGCTCGAACAGCCGCGGCTCGCGGGCGCGGCCGCAGCCCGCGAGCGCTAACGCTGCGGCGAGCACGAGCAGCATGGACGCGGCGCGTATCGGCTCCGGCTCCGGCGACGCCGAGGGGCGCTCCCTCCGGCTCGGGACGCCTGACACCCGCCCCACCCTACCCATTGCGTCTTCGCCTCCGGGACCGCCCCTCGGCGCCGCCCGGATGCCGTTGGGCATCACTATCCCCACTATCGCGCCGGCCGGATCCTGATCGCTTGCCCGCCCCCGGGAGCGAGCACGATGTGCAGCCGGGACGTGGCGTCCACCGTACGCTTGGAGATGGTGACCGGCAACGGGTTCGTGAGCCAATTCGCGCCGGGCCCGTCCGCGTAGATCTCGGCGACGTACTTGCTCCCCGGGGTGAGGAAGGAAAGGGGGACGTCGAACGTCCGCGCTTCCTCATCGGTAATGGCGCCCAGGTACCAGCTCGGACCGTTCCGTTCCCGCCGCGCCACGACGACGTAATCGCCGATCTTCCCCGCGATCACGCGCGTCGTGTCCCAGTCGACCGCGACGTCCCGGATGAACTGGAACGCCGGCTGGTGCTCGTAATTCTCGGGCAGGTCCGCCGCCATCTGGAGCGGCGAGTAGAGCACGACGTACAGCGCCAGCTGCTTCGCGAGCGTCGTCCGGACGCGGGGCTCGTCCGGGCGCCGCGGCCGCCCCGTCCCGCGCTCGATCAGGATGTCGAAGATGCCCGGCGTAAAGTCCATGGGGCCGTCGAGCAGCCGGGTGAAGAACAGGATCGTCTCATGCTCGGGCGGATTGCCCCCTTCGGCGCTCCACGCGTTGTATTCCTGGCCGCGCGCGCCCTCGCGGCTCATCATGTTCGGGTAGGTGCGACGTTCCCCCGTATCGTGGATCGGCTCGTGCACGTCGAGCATGATGCCGTACTGGGCGGCCTTCTCGATCACGCGGCGGTGGTGCCGCACCATGTATTGGCCGTAGTGCGAGTGCCCCTCGCCAACGAAGTCCGTCACGTACCCCGATTTGATGGCGTCCAGCCCGAGCGAATGGTACAGCGCGAAGGCGCTGTCCATCTGCCGCTCGTAGTTCTCGATGCCCCCCGACGTCTCGTTGTGGACGATCAGCTTGACGCCCTTCGCGTGGGCGTAGCGGGCCAGCTCCGGGAGGTCGTAGTCGGGATACGGCTTCGTGAACGAGAACGCGTTCCGGTTCTGGATCCAGTCGCCGTCCCAGCCGACGTTCCAGCCTTCAACCAGGACCCCACCCAACCCGTTGGCGGCGGCGAAGTCGATGTAGCGTTTCGTGTTCGCCGTGGTAGCGCCATGCTTGGCCCCGGAGCTCCACGTCATCGTGCCGATGTGCATGCCCCACCAGATGCCCACGTATTTCATCGGCTTGATCCAGCTCGTGTTCTGGATGACGCTCGGCGGATTGAGGTTCAAGCCGAGCACGGACGGCGCCAGATCGGTCGCGCGGTCGGCTAGCTGGATGGTGCGCCACGGCGTCACGAACGGCGTGTGCCCGCGGACCTTGATCCCGTCGGCATAGGGCGCCAGGGCCGCGCGCAGCGTGCGCGACTGCATGCGCGGCCCGGTCAGGAACATCCGCGCGTAATCGACAAGGTTCGCCTCGTGAATCACGATGAACGTACGGCCGTCCCGCGTCTCCATCGTGAGCGGTGTCTGCACGCTGTCGAGCACGCTCACCGGGGAGGACGAGAACAGCATCTCCGAGCGGTCGAGGCGCGGACGGTTCGACGGAATCCACCAGGCACGGGCGTCGTCGGCGAGCGCGAACTCCGTGAGCTCGTCGGTGATGGCGAACTCGCCGAGCCCGGCCTGCGCCGGAAGCTCGTAGCGGAAGCCGATCCCGTCGTTAAAGACCCGGAACACCACCACGAGCCGTCTGCCCGGCGCCGCGACTTCCGCGACTGAGACCCGCAGCTCGTTATGATGATCGCGCACCCGGGCCACTTCGCCCCAGGGTTGCGTCCACGTCTCGTCCGCCGTGCTGCGGCTGGTATCGACCATCCGCAGACTGTCGCGCAGCGGCGGGGCCCCCTGGAACGCGAAGCCGAGTCGCGAGGGCAGGAGCACCGAGCGACCATCCCGGTCGACGGTGTACGTGAGGGCGCCGTCGCGAACCTCGACGGTGACCGCGTTCCGGCCGTCCGGGGATGTCACGCGGGCCCGGTCTTGGGCCGCTCCCAGCCTGGTAATGGCGGCCAGCGCGAGCAGGAGAGTCGGATACCGCATCCACTTGGACATGTCGAGTTCACCCATCAAGAGTTAGCTGTGCGCCACGCCACGACGTATATTGGAACGTAGCGTGCCCTGGGAGGACACCAATGACCTCGTTCTCGCTGCGCGCCCTGCTGCCAGTCCTCGTCGGCGTGAGCTCCGCCTGCCACCATCGGAGCGCATCCACCACTGGTGCGCCCCCACCGAGCCAGCCGACCGCGTCTCCCAACGCGGTGGTAACGTCGGAGGACCTCGCTAAGGCGCCCGGGCAGTCGGTCGAGCAGGTGCTGATGGGCCGCTTCCCCGGCGTGGACGTGACGCGGACGTCCGACGGCGGGTTCGCGGTGCGCATCCGTGGCGGCTCGTCCATCCATGGCGGCAACACGCCATTGTACGTGCTCGACGGGGTGGTGATCGATCCGGGCCCCAACGGATACCTTACCGGGGTCAATCTCAACGATATCGAATCGATCGAGGTGCTCAAGGAGCCGGCCGAGACGGCGCTCTACGGCATGCGCGGCTCCAACGGCGTCATCGTCATCAAGACCAAGCGGCCGGATCATCCATGACTCACAGGAGGTCCCCCATGTGCGCAACCCACGCCCGCCGACTCCTCGGCTTGCTCCTCTGCGGCGTCGCCGCCTGCTCCCACCGCGGAGGCAGAGCCGAAGACGTCGCCCCGGCGAGCGCGGTTCCCCACTCAGTAATGACCTCGGAAGAGATCGACCGGGCGCCCGGCCGGTCGATCGGGCAGTTGATCATGGACCGGTTTCCGAGCGTCACGGTGACGGAGACGGCCGACGGCGGCCTGAGCTTCCGCATCCGCGGGGTCAGCTCCTTCATGGGGCGCAACCAGCCTCTCTGCCTGGTCGACGACGTGCCAGTCGACCTGTCACGCGGCTCCAATGTCAGGGCCATCAATCCGTACGACATCGCATCGATAGAGGTGGTGCAGGACCCCGCCGGTACAGCGATGTACGGCGTGCGCGGCGCCAATGGCGTGATCGTCATCAGGACCAAGCGACCCGGTCAGTGAGTCGCAACGGTCCTTGACGTTCGCGCCGGGTGTGTGGCGCGGAACACCAACGCCCGGTCATTGTTCCGTGTCACGACGTAGAAGTCGCCGCGACGGGTCCGGACCCGCTGGATATCGCGCGCCTGCCCGGGGACGGCAAACCCGCTCAGCGTCGTCCCGAGTGGCGTGAATCTGCCCGTTCCCTCGCCGCGCAGCAACAGGCCGTAGCTCGCGCTCATCCGCCCGATCTCGGGCTGCACGCCATCGAAGTTTCCGGCCAGCAGCAGATCGGTCTTCCCGTCGCCGTCGACGTCGCTCGCCAGGATCCCGTACACCGGGGCAATCTGCGCCTCGCGCGGGAGCGGCACGAGCGTGAACGACCCGTCGCCGTTGTTCCGCGCCAGCGCCGTGGCGAGCGTATGCACCTGCTTGAAGGTCGCACCGGCCAGCTCGGCGGGCGTAAAGATGTCGGTGACGGTCTTGCCCGCGTAGTCGGCGTAGCGGGGGAAGCGTGGCTTCAAGAAGGGCAGCGCTGCGAGCAGCCCGTCGCGCATCGCGATCGGATAGCTTGTCCCGTGATTGTAAACCGACAGGATCTGCTTAGACACGCCGCTCCCGTCGAAGTCCTTCACGTACATCGTCATCGGCTCGGCCTCTGAGGCCTGGAATCGGGTGTTCAGGCCGAGGTTGCCGACGATGAAGTCGACGCGCCCGTGACCGGTGAAATCACCCGCCACGATCCGATTCCACCACCCCTCGCTGTGCTCCAGCCCCGGCGTCTTCACGCGGACGAGCTTCCCACCGCCCGCGTTGTGAAACACGGTGATCGGCATCCACTCGCCCACCACGACCAGATCCAGCTGGCCGTCGCCGTCCACGTCGCGCCACACGGCATCGGTCACCATGCCGACCCGCTCGAGCTCTGGTGCGAGCTGCCTGGTCACGTCGGTGAAGTGGCCGTGGCCGTCGTTCTGCAACAGCATGCTCCGCGGATCCGCGCCGTAGTGCCACGGCACGACCCGCCCGCCCACGAAGAGATCGATGTCGCCGTCGCCGTCGTAATCGGCCGCCACGACACGCGAGCCGCTCACGTCTTCGTCCGGCAGGCTCCCGACCGCCTTGCGGAAGTTGCCCCGCCCGTCGTTCAGGTACAGCCGGTCCTGGAGCGCGGGCGCCATCTCCGAGAACTCGCTGCCGCCGCTCACGACGTACAGGTCGGGGTGCCCATCGCCGTCCGCGTCGAAGAACACGGCGCCAATGTCTTCCGATCCCGCGTCGGCGTCGAATAGCCGCTCGTTGGTGCTCACGAACCGGCCGTCGGGCTGCTGGATCAGCAGCTTCCCGGCCTGACCCTTGGCGCCCCCGATGAACATGTCGTCCAATCCGTCGCCGTTCACATCGGCCACCGCCATCATCGGTCCTTCGGTCGAGAGCAGTTTCGGGATCAGCGGCTCGCGGTCGAAGTCCACGAACTCGTTCTCGCGGTGCACATACGGGAGTGCGACCTGCTCCGTGACGTCGGCGAGGAGTGGGGTTGGGGGGGGATGGGGGCTGGGGGCTCGGGGCGCCACAGCGTCCGACTCCCGGATGGCGACCCGCTGATTGGTCGCGACCCTCGTGAGCAGGCTCACCCGGCCCTCGCGACCCGGCCACTCCACTTTCACGGAGTCGAGCGTGTCGCGCTGTCCGACCCCGAACGTCAGGACGTAGTCGACGCTCGACTGAAAGCCACGCGTCGGCTCCTCCTCCTGATAGAACTCGCGCCCACCGCTCCAGAGCGTGACTTTCGCCCCGATGGCGAACCGATTCTTCCCCTCCCCCTCGAGCCGCACCCCCAAGAAGCGGTTCTGCGTGAGCGTCCGGGCATTGTTGCGGTAGATGAACGCTTCCTGGTTCACGTTGTTGACGACCAGGTCGAGCGCGCCGTCACCGTCCAGGTCGCCGTAGGCCGCGCCGCTCGAGAAGGTCACCGTGTCCAGACCCCAGGCCGCGCTCTCGTTCACGAAGGTCAGGTCGCCGCGGTTATGGAAGGCGTAGTTCGGCAGCTTGGTGGAGCTCATCGCATCGACCAGCCGCCGGAAGTCCACGCGGCCACCGCTCGTGGCCTGAACCATGGTCTCCCGGTTCGCGAGAAACGCGATGTAGTCCTGGGAGGTGACGTCCTTGGCGAGGCCGTTGGTGACGTAGATGTCCTTGTAGCCGTCCAGATCGAGATCGGCCAGCAGCACGCTCCAGCTCCAGTCCGTCCGGGCCACGCCGGCCATCTGGCCGATGTCCGAGAACGTGCCGTTGCCGTTGTTGAGGTGGAGCATGTTGCGGGTAAACTGGTAATAAAAGCCGTTCCGCACGTCGGCCTGGAGGCGGTTCCAGGTCTCGAACGAGGAGGTGGTCTTGAGGCGATGCTCGTCGTCCGGCAGCATGTCCGCCACGTAGATATCGGGCCAGCCGTCGTTGTTCACGTCCGCGATATCGAGGCCCATGGACGACAGACTGATATACGGCATCTGCTGCTCGAGCCGCTCGGCGAAGGTCCCGTCACCCCTGTTGATGTACAGATAGTCGCGCTCGAAGAAGTCGTTGGCCACGTAGATATCGGGCCAGCCGTCACGATTGACGTCGCTCACGACCACGCCCAAACCCAGGCCGATCTCGCTTCCGAAGATGCCTGCCGCCGCGCTCACATCGGTGAAGTGGCCGCCGTCGTTGCGATACAGCTTCGCGCCGCCGAGCGGGTCCCGCACGTCCCGCGTGTTCTTGAGCGGAAAGCTCGCGACCGGGCGCGGCGAATTATTGATCACGAACAGATCCAAGTCGCCGTCGCGATCGTAATCGAAGAACACCGCCTGGGTCGAGTAGCCCGAGTCCGCGACGCCGTAGGCGGCGGCCTGCTCGACGAAGGTCGGGACACCGTCCGCGTTCAGCCCCTGGTTGATGTACAGCTCGTTGGCCCGCAGCCTGCCATCGCCCAGCCCCGCGTGGCACACGTAGATGTCGAGCCGGCCGTCCCCGTTCACGTCGGCGAGGGTGACGCCGGTCGTCCATCCCTTGCTGTGCAGGCCGGCCTGCTCCGTGACGTCGCGGAACCGGAACTTCCCCTCGTTCAAGTACAGCCGGGTGCCACCCAGATTCGACGTCAGCACGATCTCCGGCAGCCCGTCGCCCGTGAGGTCGCCGATCGCCGTCCCGCCCCCGTTGTAGTAGTTGCGGTAGGTGAAGACGTTCATCTCGTGGGTATCGCTGAGGCGATTCTCGAACCGCACGCCGGTGTAGCTCGACGGCAGCAGGGTAAACAGCCGGCCGGCGGCGGGCGGCGGCGCGGGATCGGAGGCCGCAGAGCAGCCGGCAAGCAGGCACAGCAGGGCCGCAAAAAGACGTAGGGGCGCAGCCTGCTGCGCCCCTACACTCCTGCTACGACCGGTGACCGCCCCCGCCAATCAGTACCCGGGGTTCTGCGTGATCAGCGCATTGGCGTCGATCTGCGTCTGTGGAATCGGCATCAACACGCGGTTGTCCGCCGTCGGTCCCGCCTTGAATTCCCAGGGCTGCGTGTACTTGCCGTGCCGGATCAGATCCTGTCGCCGCTTGCCTTCACTGTTGAGCTCGAACAGGCGCTCGCGCAGAATCACGTCCGTGGTGACGGCGCTGAGCGTGTCCCCGCCGGGGAACGCGCGAGCCCGCACCAGCCGCAACAGCGCCAGGGGTGTCGAGCTGCCCGTCCCCCCGGCCAGCTCGGCTTCGGCCTTGATCAGATAGATCTCGGCCAGACGGAACCAGGCGAAGTCGTTGCCGTTGTTCTGCTGCACGTGCTTCGGGTCAGCGGGCCACTTGTAGATGCGCGCGCCCTCGCCCTCGGTCGCCGACGTCACGTTGGCGATCGTCGTCGTGAACACCAGCGGGTTGCCCTTCCGGTCGGTCGTGGGCTTGCCGCTCTCGACGTTCACTTGCGGTCCCACGAGGAACATCTTGCGACGCTGATCGAGTGCATCGAACGCGTTGTACGTCTGCGCCAGCGTGGCAAGGCCGTTCCACGGCGAGGGGCTGAACTGATTGTAATGCAGGGTCCGCATCACCATGGTGAAGCCCAGGCCATCGGCGTCCGCAAACTTGATCACGAAGATGTTCTCGGGCGAGGTCGCATTGTCGGGGCTGAAGTTATCCGTGAACGCGGGGGCCAGCTGGTACACCCCCGAGTTGATGATGCTGTCGGCGACGTCGATCGCGGCCTGACACGCATCCTTGGGCCCGCTGACCGTCACCCCCTGGCACGTGTTGTAGCCCGTCGCATTGATGCCCGCTCCGGCAGCCTCGTTCTTGTAGACCCGGGCGTTCAGGTACATGTTGGCCAGGAGCGCGTTGACGGCGCCCTTCGTGACGCGGCCGACCTTCGTCCCCAGCAACGTCGTGTCCCCCCACTGCTTCGGCAGATTCGGGCGGATCGCCAGCAGCTCCGACTCGATGAACCGGAACGTCGAGTCGCGCGTCGCGCGCGCGCGCGCCTTCAGCTCCGTCGTCGTGGCGATGGGCACCCCGCCGAACGTGTCCAGCAGCAGATAGTAGTAGAAGGCGCGCAGGAACCGCGCCTCGCCCTCGATCGCGGCTTGATTCGGCACCGTCGTGCTCTGGAGCGCCTCGAGCAGCACGTTGGACCGCGCAATGCCGGCATAAGCCGTGTTCCAGACGTTGTTCACGAAGCTGAGCGTGGCCGGGCTGTTGGCCGACCACGTCTGGCGATGGGTCTCGAGCCAGGTGCCGTTGTCGTACCAGTCCGAGCCGCG
>Ga0137418_10004240_pt1 | contig 13175 bp, 14 predicted proteins | sample CZODoug3_1_2_16f_FD_122242 | JGI IMG/M metagenome (GOLD analysis project Ga0137418, IMG submission 122242) | Vadose zone soil fungal communities from Angelo Coast Range Reserve, California, USA - CZODoug3_1_2_16fungal (Hybrid Assembly) | ecosystem: Environmental > Terrestrial > Soil > Vadose...
TCGCCAGAATCTCGGTAAGGTGAAAAAAAGAAAGGGAGTGAACTAGGCCCCTAGTTTAGGGATTCCTAGTACCTGCGGTGCTTTTGATAACAGTCCCTACAGTAGACTGGTCTACCCTCTGTGGGCTGGAAGGGGACTTCCGTCTCCTTGCCACAGTCAGAACAGACTACTTTATGCATCGTCCGAGGACTGCCATACGAACTACGACTCATCGGCCTAGTACACCTCCTATCAGCGTGCAATAGGATAGGAATGTCACTAGCCTATAGACCTTAGTGACAAAACCTTCGCAATTCATAGTGATTGGACACCATCTGAAGTGCCTGCAAGGATCCTTTTTGCGATAACGAGGGAAGAGAGACAATGACCCCGTTCAAGCAACGACTAAATCAGACCGGGAGAGACGAGTTTCCATGGACGATTCAGAGATTCAGAAGGCTCTCGATTCCTCGGTGGAACTAGAGATCACAGTCACAGGAAGAAGATCTGGACGAGAATTCTCGACGCCAGTATGGTTCGTCAGAGAAGGAAAGACCGTCTTTCTCATGCCCACTAAGGGCTCGAAGAATCAATGGTACAAGAACGTCTTGAAATCGAGACGGATCAAGATTTCATCGGGAAAAGTATCACTCGACCTTGCGGCCAAGCCCATGAGCGATTCGAAGCAAGTTGCCTTTGTGGCGGACAAGTTCAGGAAGAAGCATGGAGTAACGGATGTCAAGAAGTACTACAAAGGATTTGACGCTGCTGTAGAGTTGAGCCTTCCATAGAGAAAGGTCTTTGCTGGAAAGATACGGCTCTCCCTAGAGCAGGGATTTCAGAACGGCTAGAGCTTCGCCCACATGTGCTGTTGCTTTCGATTGGGACGAGAAGACGTGTCTCACGATTCCATTCTTGTCTATTACAAAGCTAACTCTTCCGGGAACTAGTCCGAAGGTCTTCTTGACACCGTAGGATTTTCTGACGGATCCGTCAGGGTCGCTGAGGAGTATGAAGAGCAGCTTGTGCTCCGTGGCGAAGGCTCCATGGGACTTTTGGCTGTCGCTGCTTATTCCGATGACCTCGGCACCGAGGTTCCTGAATTCCTCGTATGAGTCCCGAAACTCGCACGCCTCTGCAGTGCATCCTTTTGTGAAATCTTTCGGATAGAAGTAGACGACTACGTTCTTGTTTCCACGAAAATCTTCGAGGCTAACATACTCGCCACTGCTGGTCTGAAGCCGGAAGCCGGGAGCTAAGCTACCTAGCTCTATCGTTGCTTAGACCTCTTGAAGGCTCCGAGGACTCTTTGGTCTCGTAATTTTAGCAGTTCCGAGCTGTCAGCTGAATCCCGTTTTGTCAGCGGGATGTGGGTGTCGTCGTGTGGGTTCCACTTCTTCCGAGTAGATCTTCTCAAGGTTCGACTGCTCGTTTCGATGCTTCTTTCCACGATGGATGAATGATCGATAATTTCTTGCGGCTTCTCGAGCGACTAGCACTTGTAATGATTTAGGTTCCGAATGTTGCGTCATACCGATATTGATGAGATGTGAATATATAAACGCATTGATGAACGTCTATGCGTTCTTTAGCGCGCGCCTGGTGCTGCCACAATGGCGTTCAAGCCTAGTCGACGCTGGAGTTCTGAGACGTAGGCTGAGAGGACGTCATTGTTTACGTGGTAGAAGCAGAACTGGCCTTGCTTTTCTTTCTCGACGACGTGAGCTGTGGCGAGCTCTTTTAGGTGGTGAGAGACCGTGGGTTGTGAAACGTCGAAGAATGCATGTACGTCGGAACAGTTCAGCTTTCCCGTCATTGCCAGTCTCTGAAGTATTGCGCGGCGCTGGGGGTCAGCTAGAGCCTTGCTGATCCGATCGAATTCGTCAGTCGCGAGCTTCATTCAAGTTCAACTACCTTCAACGAAACTATTAACGTTTCGATATGCATCTATCCGTTCTCCTGGACAATCTCAGAGGGAAAACGTTCCGATTGATGATATAGATGTTCATCAATATGTTTATAGCCTATTCGGCTCATCTCTCGAGCATGATGAACAAAGAAACAGCAAAGGACAAGGTAATGCACGTGAACGACGGAGAGTTCGACGCTGAAGTTCTCAAATCCAATGTCCCGGTCCTCGTAGACTTCTACGCCGACTGGTGTGGACCATGCCACGCGATAGCACCGACAATCGAGGCCTTGTCAAATGAATTCGAAGGGAAGGTAAAATGTGTCAAGGTGGACGTCGATGCCAACCAGGAAGTAGCGTCGAGATATGAGATCATGAGTATTCCAACAATAATGTTGTTCGAGAACGGCAAGGTCGAAGATAGTATCGTAGGGGCATACCCCGCTAGCGTCTACAAACAGCACATCGAACGCGCACTGAGCCGCTGAAGCTAAACATACAGACAAATCATTCATCGGGGCTTAACGACATGGATCGTATCTGTCCGATCTGTGGAGGGTTGAGCGCGTGCATCTATCCGTGCCCTGTGTCTCTCCCTTCTTTCAGGTATCACGACTGCCGTTTCTGCGGATCAGCCTGGAAAGAGACTTTCACGCAAGAATAGAGTAGTCCTGGCTCGAACCCTCTTGAGTCCTACCGGAGGACTAGCCGCCACAGTATCAGGATAGTCCCGACGACACCGATAAGCATGGAGCCGAGATAGTTTCCAAGAAGAAAGCCCAGTGGTGAGGCGTAGCTTGCGAACCAGTCGCGCATGAATGGGTTTGATTGGTATTCCGAGGATAGCGCCACGGACAGGCCGAGTATCGTTGCGAACTGACCAATGACAACTATTCCAAGTGTCCTCCCAACTGTTTGAGGCTGTACGGCCGTGACTTTTGGGGCCACCTTCTGTTGCTTCGGCCTTGGGTCGGGAATCAGGAGAGAGCTCAAGGCTCCTAACAAGACGAAGATGCCTGCGGTGAAGGCTGCCCAGCGAGTTCCCTGAGTAAGGGCGTCAAAGATGATGTCCCTCGCCGCCGGCCAGAGTGGGCCGAAGCTGGCGATGAGGGATTGGTCGAGCCCACCTGAGAGACCCGAATTGAAAGCCGCTTTCAGCACTGATGCCATTGGGCCGAAGTTTACGCTGCTGGATGCGAGGTCGGCCTGACCTACCGTAGATATCTGCGCGACAAGTATCGCCCCTATTACGGCGATTCCGAAGGCTGATCCAATCTGTCTAACGGTATTGTTGGCTCCAGATCCTACTCCTGCCTTCTGCCAGGGTATGCTCATCAAGACCGTGCTGGTAACTTGGCTGATGGCTAGTCCAACGCCTGCGCCGTAGACGACCAGGATTGGGTAGAGGTAGTAGACAGGGTTGGAAATGCTGATGATCTGAGACACGCTGAAGAGCGCAACGGCTTCCAGAATCATGCCAGTGGTGATTATCCACTTGGGTCCAAACCTGGTGGCCAGAACGCCAGCGATGGGCGCGAAGATGAACACTGATATTGCCATTGGTAGGAATGTGAGACCCGCGTTAATCGCGGACAATCCCTTAACCGTCTGCAAGAATATCGAGATGATGAAGACTGCTCCAAACTCGCCCATGGCAACTATCGTGACGGTGAAGAGCCCATACCGGAAGCCCTTGTACCTGAGCAGACTGAAATCGAAGAGGGGCACCAGCCCTTTTCTGCCACGACGGATCTCGTAAAAGGTGAATATGCCTAGTAGAACGATTCCAGCGATCATCGAAACTAGGGGAAGAGACAACGGGTTTGCCGTCGACCATGTGAACACTCCGGCAGAGAAGTCTTGGTTGGGAACCAGCCAACCATAAGTTTGGCCCTCGATGAGACCGAATAGGACACTGGCCAAGCCGATGGTGATCAAAACCAGGCCAGGATAGTCGGTCGTGTATTTCGGATCCTTGAACCGGGTCTCTTTGATAACCAACGCAGCTCCAACTAGAGCCGCAATCCCTATTGGGATGTTGATGAAAAACGCCCACCGCCAACTGACGTAGGTCGTAAAGTACCCGCCCAAGACTGGACCCAGAACTGCAGCCGCCCCCGCCGTTGCGCCCCATATGCCGAAAGCTACGTTTCGGGATTTGCCGGTGAAAGTCGTTGTCAGGATTGATAGAGTGGATGGAGAGGCCATGGCTGCGCCGAATCCCTGGATGACCCGACCCACAAGCATCTGAGACAGATTAGTTGAGAATCCGTCGATAATGGATCCAACTATGAACAGAGAGATTCCACTCATGAAGATCAGCTTTCTGCCATACTCGTCGCTCAGCTTTCCCCATGAAAGGAGGAACGAACCGAAGATGAGAGCGTAGAGCGAAGTGATCCATTCAAGGTCCTTCAGGCTGATGCTGAAGTCCCTTTGAATCTGAGGTAGAGCAACGATCACGATCGTCGCGTCGATGACGATGATTGCAAGGGAGAGACTCAGGACGAGGAGAATTAGGAGCTGCTTCGGCTGGATCTTGCCTGACTCTGCCTGTTCCGCTTGGGCCGCAGATCCCTGCCAGTCTTGGCCTGACTCCTTACCCGTACGACTCGCTGACATAGACACCTTTCGGCTTTTCTAGAGGGTAATCAACTTCACTCTAACACGATTTCAACCAAGTTTCGATTGGACTCTCACTCTGTGAGCTTCCATGTTCTTCTTTGCGTTTTCATACGCAAGCTGGATGAGTTCTTTGGCAGGGCCGAGATCTTCCGCCTTCTCAATCCTGAAGCTCACCCATCCGGCCTGAGGAGCGAACCTGTTAAGGATCGTTTTTCCCTTCTTCAGCGCCGTTGCTTGGTCGTTCTTTGATAGCCGGATGTCGAGGAAGGAGGGTCCGTGGTGGTGCATGAACTCGAGCTCTTCAACCTGGAATTCTGTTCCTCCGAAACGGTGGGTCGCCTGGGTCACGCCAGGAAGTTGCAATATCCAAATCTTCAGATCCTCGAAGAGTTTGTTCTGGTCCACCATGACTAGTCCTACTCTTTCGACATCGGATGCACGTATTTGTTGACCAACATTTACGCTCGCATGGTCATTTCATAGATGTTGTATAGCAGTGAATCATTGATCTACGGTCGACAAAGAAGAGTGATAATATGGAGCAACCCTCGAAAGTCGCGATTCTCGGGATATCTGGTAGTGGGCGGAAGAGCTCTTACAACAGCGCGCTGCTAGAAGCGGCGAAACATCTACTCCCACCAGACGCAACTCTTGAGGTTGTCGATGTCTCAAGACTACCATTGTACAATCAGGATCTTGAACATGACCTGCCCGACGCCGTAAGGGAACTCAAGAAGAAGATTCGCGGCGCAGACGCAATTCTGATCGCCACCCCCGAGCACAACTATTCCATAACAGCAGTTCTCAAGAACGCCATCGAATGGGGCAACAGGCCTCCGAGAGACGCCTCATGGAGCGGGAAACCCGCTGCGATCATCAGCGCCTCAACAGGGTTGCGAGGAGGAGCGAGGGCCCAGCTGCACCTTCGACAGATAATGATAGACCTAAACATGCACTCGATCAACAGGCCTCTGCTATTGGTCGCGAATGCTAGAGACAAATTCGATGAAAATCTACAATTGACTGACGAGGAGTCTCGCCAGACTTTACGGGATGTTCTCTCCAGCCTTGTAGAGTGGACCCACAAACTTCAGCGATAACGCCGAATACGCGTCGAACCTCAGACATTCCTACTACTTGAATAAGACTAATGAACCCTTCAGCGTCTACGCGCGACTGAAAGAAAATGAGAACCAACAAGCGATTGACAATAATTGCTCTAGCTTTTGCTTTGGCCTTAGTAGCCATTCCGCTCACTACCCCTCGCGTCTATGGAGCCTTCGCTAACCCATGTCTACAAAAGTGCAGCATCGCAATCCTATCTCCAGGCGGCGCTCTGAACACCAACCAAACTGTTAATCCCTCTTTCCTGGTGTCGTTCGCGGTCAACAATTTCACATTGGTGCAACCAGGAACAACTAGCGATGTCAATACGGTGACCTCTGGTGGCAGTGATCACAACGAAGGCCACATTCACGTGTTCGTTGACGGTCATTACAACACTATCTGGACGAGTACCAACGGCATACCGCTGACTCTATCCCCTGGAACACATACTATTCGGCTGGACCTAGTGAACGATCTTCATTACGAGTTTAGTCCTGGAATAAATGCGACGACAACCGTAAATGTCATCGACCCGACCGCACCGCTTCAATCGACAGCTAACAGCGCCCAAAGCAACGCCAGTAATGCAATGTACTACAGTCTCGGTGCTCTGATACTGTCTCTCGTAAGCGTGATTCTAGTAGCTTACGTTGCTTTCAAGCCGAAGCCAAGGCCTTAATCGGGCTCACCCAAAATGACGTGGCCCTATCCCCGTTTTTTCCACTTATCTTTGACGACGATAATTCTTACGGTTATGCTCGCTTACCTGCTGGCCTCCCCGCTACTCGCCCTCTCTCCGAGATCCGTTCAAACAAATAACCCGCCACGCTCCGCTGCAATAATCGACTTTGCTTTCCAGCCACAACGCATCAACGTAGCAACGGGAACAGAAGTGATTTGGACGAACAATGGAAACACTCAACACACTGTTACTTCCTCGCCCCAAACCAATACTACGCAATCGGGGACGCCTCTTATCAGCAGCGGACCCTTGAATCGGGGACAGAACTTCTCATACACCTTCTACAAGCACGGGCTCTACCCGATTCAATGCGCCTTCCATCCAGCGACGATGAACGGATTGGTCAATGTTACCGGTTCAGATGTTCAACCACCCTCACAACCCACGACGACGCCGTCAACAGACTACACACCTTACGCGATCGGTGGGGCAATTGCTGGCGCTATTGTGATAGTGTCAATCGCTTTATTCTTGAAGCGTCGGACCCAAAAAGCTAGGAGCACTCCACCTAGCAGGCTCTAATCATGCCAAACGTGCGGTCGAGATTTTTCTAGACGCCTTACTGTTTCTCCAATGAACTGCGAATCCTTTCAATCGTCTCAGGCGAGAGCTTGAGCGTTCTATGCTCATCTCCTGCGTGAACCTCGACAAGCTTCATCATTTCGTCTACTGAATGCATGCCCTTCGCTTCGAACTCGCACTCCTTCAAGAGGAAATCCTTACACTTGAATTGATCATGGAACGCTAGCCGAAACGAGTCAGAGGATGATAACGTTTTTCCGACTGTCGACCTCCCTGATCAGCCGAAACACGAGTTTCTGTTGGCACGTCTTCGAGCGATTCTTAAGTACATCCAAGTCTGGGCCGGAATACGGTACTCTTGCAGCTAGCCACCACAACTCAGCCGGAAAAGAACGTTCAGGAGGTCCGAGAATACGATCTGTTTCTTGATGTTGATTTTCTCGGTCTAAAATATGGCGGTAAGGTTACGATTGATATAGAATCCATCGGGGACGTATCCCTCGATGCAGTAGGCCTGCAGATCAACAATGTGAAGTCTGGAAGCCGCGCGGTCCCGTTCAAGCACTCCGGGAAGGTTCTAGAGATTCAGACCGGCAAATTCTCGGGTCCGTTGGAAATCGAGTTCAAAGGAAGAGTCTCCGACAATTTCACCGGGTTCTACAAAGCATCCTATGGAGACGGCTATGTCCTCACCACACATCTCGAAGCAGTTCAAGCTCGCAAGGTCTTGCCCTGTGTGGATCATCCTGCGTTCAAGGCAGTGTTCAAGCTCAGAGTAAGAACGGACGCTACCCTCTCCGTCATCTCGAACATGCCCATCGAATCCGAGACAAAAGAGGGGGACAAGAAGACTTTCACGTTCAAGGAGACGCCGAAAATGTCCACGTACCTCCTCTACTTGGGCGTTGGAAAGTTCGCGCAGAGTAAGGGCCAGCATGGTCAGACAGATCTTTACGCGGCCTACGCGGACCGGCCAAACGTAAAGATCAATACAGAATTCTCATTCGACGCCACGCGAAAAGTCTTGGACTATTACGAGTCATACTTCGGCATCCCTTTCCAACTGCCCAAGCTCCACAACGTAGCCGTCCCGGAGTTTGCCTATGGCGCAATGGAAAACTGGGGAGCGATAACCTACCGAGAAATTCTGCTACACGTCGACAAGGATACGAGCGTCCGGGCAAAGAAGTCGGTGGCTCATGTGATCGCCCATGAGATCGCTCACATGTGGTTCGGAGACTTGGTTACGATGAAATGGTGGGACGACCTCTGGCTCAACGAGAGTTTCGCCACCTTCATGGACTACAAATCCACTAACCAAGCCTATCCGGAATGGAAGGTCTGGCAAGACTTCGTTCGAACATCTACATCAGGCGCGATGGGCCGCGATGCCCTTACCAAGACCCATCCGATCATGGCGAAGGTCCATGACCCTGAAGAGATTGAGGAACTCTTCGACGAGATAAGCTATGGGAAAGGCGCTAGCATTCTACGGATGATCGAGGCCTACATTGGTTCAGAGAATTTCAAACAGGGAGTTGCCCGGTATCTACAGAAGTTCCGCTACAGCAATGCGTCCGGTCATGATCTCTGGTCAAACCTCCAAGAAGCATCCGGGACAGATGTAAGCCGGATAATGGAGGGCTGGATCAGCCAGGAAGGCTTCCCGGTAGTCAAAGCATCTTTGGCCGGGACTAAGCTAGCGCTTGAACAGGAGAGGTTCCTTCTTACTGGCGGGACTTCCAAGCAAACTTGGCCGATACCTGTCACGATGAATGTTGATGGCAAGACGCAATCATTGTTGCTCGACAAGAAGAAGGCCGAGGTCAATCTCCCAGCTACTACAAGGTCTCTCAAACTAAACGTGGACCAGACAGGATTCTACGTCGTTCATTACATTGGAAGGGAACTGCAAGACCTTGTATGGAAGGGCCGACTTTCTCCCTTCGATCGTTGGGGATTGATCAACGACGCGAAAGCCTTCCTCCTATCGGGACTCATGCCTTTCAAGGAATACCTCAACCTAATCGAGAAATACGAGAAGGAGGAAGAGTATCTTCCAGCCATCGAAGTCTCTGACCAGCTTTCATTCCTCTACCAGATCGCACCATCAAGACTAGTTGAGACGTCTCGCAAATTCCATAGTGCCGGACTCAAAGCCTTCGAGACTAAGAATGACGACAATAGCACCACTTTGAAAGGCATCATCGCCGCTCGTCTCACTCTTCTAGACGATGCGTATGCAAAGTTGGCTGGTTCGAAGTTCAAGGATCTGGCCAATGTCGAGCCAGACATGAAACGGTCAGTCGTCATGGGATACGCGAGATCCTCGAACGATCATGACGGCCTAATGGGCAGGTTTGTGAAGAGCATGACCGATGAAGAACGACTAAGGTTTCTGGAAGGATTGGTCAGCTTCAAGAAACCTGAACTCATTGCAAAAACGCTAGATTTCGCATTGAGCGGCAAGGTGAAGAGACAAGACGTTCGGAACGTGATCTTCTACGCTACTGCGAATCCGGATGGAAGAACCGTGGTCTGGCAATGGTTCAAGAAGAACATGGCCAAGTTGGAAGAGATGTACTCAGGGACAGCCCAGTTTTCGATCATCTTGCGAGAATACCTCTCGATTATCGGCGTCGGCCTCGCCGGCGAGGTCGAGAAATTCTTCAGCGAACACAAGGTCATCGGAGCCGACATCGCCCTAGAGAGGTTGAGAATCTACGACAAGCTCGCGGAGAAAATCGCTTTAGACGCCTAGGATTTAGGTCCCAACCTCAGGGAGCCAGGTTTTTGCACTTTCTCTGGAGCGGCAGAGCACCATTCAGCTAGCTAGGCAAAATGGTGCGGGGGGTGGGATTTGAACCCACGAACCCCTACGGGACGAGGTCCTGAGCTTCGCGTTCCTCAACCATTCATGGGTAGGGCTGAGTTCTCGCGCCTTTGACCTGGCTTGGCAACCCCCGCCGGGTATGGAGAATTTTGAACTAGTCTGATAAAGCCTTCAAAGCCCTACGGCTTTGCAGTCACGATCCTGCGTTCTATGCTAGCAGTCTTGGTCTCTCCGTGTGTTCTTCAATCACTCTGAGTCTCCTCTCCCATTCTTTCATTTGCAGGTCGCGGAGGACTTTGTTGAGTATCTGACTGGTGCTATTGTGCAGCTGGGTCCAGCGTTCGCGTGTCTTCAAGTCCTTGTTCGAATCAAGCATGATCTTCCTCGACTCAGCCAGGCTCTCGAGTAGCTCGGTTACAATCCGGATCCGGACCGCGCTTTCCTCTATCGCATCTACATTCTCCGTCATATCCAGAGACTGTTCACATTCAGATCCTCAGAGTCGATCTCTCTCTTCCGGACGCGGTCTACCGTCTGGTTGTTCAGTTCATCCTTCAGAGTACTCCTCCACAGTCGCAGCAGCCTGGCGCGGGTGCTGCTGAGCAGCCGCTTCTCACCCTGATCTAAGGTCTTGTCCCTCGACCCTTCCTCGAGATTGTCTAGAACCGCGGTGGTCAGTCTTCGAATATTTGCAAGCAGTTCCTTGCGATCCAGCTCTACTCCAGGATCCTTCTGTGCCATATCTCTATCAACTCCTTTCAAGCGCCTTCCTTTTTCATCAGGCGTCCCGTCCCGTAGACCGGGGCAAGACCCGAAAACGCGTCAAGACCATACTACCAGAGACTGGAGCTCAATGATCTAAGGCACTATGTCGACAGCTAATCCTCCCAAATAAGCGATGTCGTCCAACACTAACGCAACGGCCGGGACTGCGAAGCTAAGATGCAAACATTCCCATCAACACTGGACGTGTTCTAGCGTCCCGGACAGACGGGAAAATACGTTTTCTGAAACAGAAAAAGCATTCTTATTAGCCGACCAGGGGTCACTCAAAATTTCCCAGAGACAAGAACAACTCTCCATACGGAACCAGCAATAGCACGACACTGTCCTATCCGGACCCGTTGAGAGTATGAGAGTGTTAGAAAAAGGGGGTTTGTGTCCCGGTGGGTCTCCAGAGATATTCCTACTTCAACCGTTCAAGTATTATCTCTATGGTGGAGACGTTCCGTGCATCCTGGCCATCACCGACAATCTCCGTGCCCAGGTTGACATGCTTCGACAAGCCGCCCTGGAAGAAGCGGTTATTCACCACCTCAGCCACGTCAACGGCAGTGCTGATGGCTCTTCCACGAGCCTTTAGGGTCAGCTTCTTGGCACCAGTGTTATAGTGCATCATGACAGCTGTAGCATAAGCCATGATCGGCTTCTTACCGATCAGTATAGTGTCCGCTGGAATATCAGTTCTACGCACCGGGGCAGGAGCCCTCTCCGTCTTCTTTGGTTCTTCTGACAAGCAATTCACCTCCGACAGCGCGAGTACGATGTCCGGCAAACCGCCACTAAGGCGGAAGAGCCCTAAATAGCTATCTGAAACCCGGCACACAGCATCACTCTGCAAGACATAGCCTCTGCTAAACCGGTGCCTGGATCAATCTCTGATTCAAAGACCCGAGACCAACAAATTCCCTGGAAGACCCGCCAAGTGGGAGTCGCGCTTAAGGTTAGACTCTGGACAGCTAGAAAGTGGCTTACCAATCTCTAACCAAACCCCAGAAAAACCCGTTTGCGGCTCGTTCAAATTAGATGAACAAGCAAGGAATTGTTCCTTCCTTCCTGTTCAAATTTCAACGTTTATCTCAAAGGGAAGCGTAAGATATCCTCCTATGCCCAAGTTCATGCAGTCACTCGGAGAAGAAAACTACCACCGACTCCTCGCAGAGGCGAAAGCAAGAGACGTCACAGTACAAGCCCTAATCCGCACCATCGTCGTCCCAGACTGGCTCAAAGCAGTCCCCGCGGGACAGGCAAACATCCAGAACACCTTAGCTCAACCCACAAGCCTCCTAGCCCGAACAGGCATCCTAACAGAGCAGGCCCGCAGGCCATTCCTAAACACCACCATCGGACGGGCTAGAACTTAGCCCGGCTCCTTTTTTCTCAGAATCCGAAGCTCAGCTAAGAACGCGCAATTCTACTCCTCAATCCTCAGAGACCTTCCGGACTATCCACCTTCGGTGCCAGCTCAAGCTACGGGAGTCGTCCGCAGCTTTGGCCTGGCCGAATCGGAAAACTGTTCCGAGAAGCGCTCGTACATCTTCAACTCCTCAGTCCTCATCGGCTTGATCTTCTGCAACGCCTCCTCAAAGTGCCGCTTAGCCACTTTCAAACCCTTCGCGCGCTTCTTCGCATCCTCTGGATCCTTAGCCTTCGAGATATGCTCCCGCAGCGCCAACATCACACCCGTATTGGCCAGAGACGCAATGTCCGCACCGGTATACCCATCAGTCTTCCCAGCCAAATCATCCAAGTTCACATCGTCAGCCAAAGGAGTCTTGCGAGTATGAATCTTGAAGATCTGCCTCCTCGCCTCCAGGTCGGGGGGTGGAACGAACAATAACCGGTCAAACCTTCCCGGTCTCAATAATGCGGAGTCAATGATGTCCGGTCTGTTCGTAGCGGCGATGATTACGACGTTTCGGAGCTCCTCCAACCCATCCATCTCGGTCAAAAACTGGCTGATCACCCTCTCAGTCACCCCGGAATCGCCCGCATTACTCCCACGAGTCGGTGCCACGGAGTCAACTTCGTCAAAGAATATGATACAGGGCGAAGCCTGCCGTGCCTTGCGAAAGACCTCTCGGACCGCCTTCTCAGACTCTCCGACGAACTTGTTCAGAAGCTCGGGACCCTTTACGCTGATAAAGTTAGACTCGCTCTCGTGAGCCACCGCCTTCGCCAACAATGTCTTGCCTGTCCCTGGTGGACCATACAACAACAGGCCTTTCGGCGGAGTCGCATTCAGCTGGGCAAACAAGTCGGGATATTTGAGCGGCCACTCCACAGCCTCTCGCAGCTCCTCCTTCACGTCCTGTAAACCACCAACCTGATCCCAAGTCACGTCTGGAATCTCAACCAGCACCTCCCGCATCGCCGAAGGCTCAATCTCCTTCAGTGCATCCTGAAAATCAGCCATCTTCACAATGATCTTGTTCAGAATATCTCCCGGAATACTCTGAGCTTCGAGATTGATCTCGGGCAGAATCCTCCGCAAGGCCCGTATGGCCGCCTCCTTCGCCAACGACTCGAGATCTGCGCCGACAAAGCCATGCGTCACATCTGCCAGCTTCTTCAAGTCCACATCCTCCGCCAGCGGCATCCCTCGAGTGTGAATCTCTAACACTTCCAACCGTCCGTCACGATCTGGTACGCCAATCTCGATCTCACGGTCAAACCGG
>Ga0137418_10000955_pt3 | contig 13173 bp, 12 predicted proteins | sample CZODoug3_1_2_16f_FD_122242 | JGI IMG/M metagenome (GOLD analysis project Ga0137418, IMG submission 122242) | Vadose zone soil fungal communities from Angelo Coast Range Reserve, California, USA - CZODoug3_1_2_16fungal (Hybrid Assembly) | ecosystem: Environmental > Terrestrial > Soil > Vadose...
TGTTCATGTTCTTCATGCTGATCCTGGTGCTGGCGGCGAACTACGTTCTGCTCTTTGTCGGCTGGGAAGGCGTGGGGTTGTGCAGCTACCTGCTGATCGGTTTTTATTTCCTCAGGAAGTCGGCGGCGGACGCGGGGAAAAAGGCGTTCATCGTCAATCGCATTGGCGACTTCGGTTTCATGCTGGGGATGTTCCTGCTGTTCCGTTCATTCGGGTCGCTGGATTTCCAGACCGTGTTTGAGAAGGCCGCGACGTGGCAACCGGAGGCGATGGGGCAGTTCGGCACGATGACCGTCGCGTGCATTCTGCTGTTTGTGGGCGCCACGGGTAAATCGGCTCAACTTCCTCTTTATGTATGGCTGCCGGATGCGATGGAAGGGCCTACGCCAGTGAGCGCGTTGATCCACGCGGCGACGATGGTCACTGCCGGTGTGTACGTTGTGGCTCGCTCGCATGTTTTGTTTTCACATGCGCCGACGGCGATGTACATCGTTGCCATTGTGGGCTGCGCGACAGCGTTTTTTGCCGCGACGATAGGGCTGGTGCAGTCGGACATCAAGAAAGTTCTGGCGTACTCCACTGTCAGCCAACTCGGCTATATGTTCCTGGCCTGCGGCGTAGGCGCGTTCGGCGCGGGGATTTTCCACCTGATGACACATGCCTTCTTCAAGGCCCTGCTGTTCCTTTCCGCCGGCAGCGTGATTCACGCGATGGGCGGCGAGCAAGACATGTGGAACATGGGCGGCCTCAGCAAGAAAATCAAGATCACGTACTGGTGCATGTTGTTCGGCACGATCGCCATTGCGGGATTCCCGCCGTTTGCCGCGTTTTTCTCTAAGGATTCGATCTTGTTTGCCGCATACAACTATGAAAATGGCGGCAAGGTGCTGTACGGCGTGGGACTGCTCGCGGCAGTGCTCACTTCGTTTTACATGTTTCGGTTGATCTGGCTGACGTTTTACGGGGAGAAGCGGTACGACGAGCACAAGGTGCATGTGCATGAATCGCCGGGCAGCATGACCGGCCCATTGATGATTCTGGCATTTCTTTCGCTGACAGGCGGGTGGTTCGCGCTGCCGGCGCTGTTTGGCGGCAAGGATTACTTCGCGGAATTTCTTTCGCCGGTGTTTGGCGCTGGCGAAGCGGGCGGAGGAGAGGCGGCGCAATCGCTGGAGCACATCCTTTCGATCGTGGCGGTGGTTGCGGCAACGCTGGGTTTGGTTGTGGCGTGGCGGATGTATTCGAAGAAGGTACAGCGCGGGACCTCGGAAGGCGTGCACAAGTTGCTTTACAACAAGTATTACGTGGATGAACTGTATGCGGCCGCAGTGGTGCGACCGCTGGTCTGGCTCTCGAGCAATGTGCTTTGGAAGGTTGTAGACGCCGGAGTGATTGACGGAGCCGTGAACGGAGTGGCGGACGGAGCGGCGGCGGTTGGCGACACGGTTCGCCACGCGCAGTCGGGCAACACGCGGAGTTACGCCGTGTGGGTGGTTGTCGGCGCGATTGTGATCCTCGGCATTGTGTTCTGGCCGATTCTGCATCCGGCACTGTTCGGAGGGGTACGCTAATGGAATTCAGCGGACATCTCCTCTCCATTCTGGTCTTCTTCCCTGCCTTCGGCGCGCTGGCGCTACTTTTCCTGCGCAGCGACGACGAACCATGGATTCGCCGCCTGACCTTTGTTGTCTCTGTGGTTGAGTTTCTCTTCTCATTGATTCTGCTGCGCGTGGTGGCCATCGGCGCGCCTGGCTATGCGCTGACCGAGTACAAGCCGTGGATTTCTTCCCCGCCGATCAATTACCACCTGGGCGTGGATGGGATCAGCATGTTCCTGGTGATCCTGACCACGCTGCTGACGCCGATCTGCGTGCTGGCTTCGTGGAAGGGCGTGCATCACCGCATCAAGGAATTCCACGTGATGCTGCTGTTGCTGGAAGTCGGCATCATCGGCGTGTTCCTGGCGCTGGACCTCTTCGTCTTCTTCCTGTTCTGGGAAGTGATGCTGATCCCGATGGCGTTCCTGATCGGCATCTGGGGCCACGACCGGCGGATTTATGCCGCGGTGAAATTCTTCATCTATACGATGTTCGGCTCGGCGTTCATGCTGGTCGGCATCCTGTGGCTTTATAACCTGACCGGCACGTTTGACCTGCCGGCCATTCAATTGACGCTGCAAAGCGCGGCTTTCCATCTTGCGCCGCGGACGGAGATGCTGCTCTTCCTTTCCTTCTTCCTGGCCTTTGCGATCAAGGTGCCGCTCTTCCCTTTTCACACCTGGCTGCCTGACGCGCACGTGGAAGCGCCAACGGCCGGCTCGATCATTCTCGCGGGCGTGCTGCTGAAGATGGGAACCTACGGCATGATCCGCTTCTGCCTGCCGCTGTTTCCGGAGGCGTCGCACCGCGCAGCTCCCGTGGTAGCGGTGCTGGCGATCATCGGCATTATTTACGGTGCGCTGGTTGCGCTGGTGCAGCCGAACCTGAAAAAACTTGTGGCGTACTCTTCGGTCAGCCACCTGGGCTTCGTGGTGCTGGGGATTTTCACGTTCCAGACGATTTCCATGCAGGGCGCGGTGTACCAGATGTTGGCGCACGGGATTTCGACCGGCGCGCTGTTCTTCCTGACCGGCGTACTCTACGACCGGCGACACACGTATGAGATCAGCGAATACGGCGGCCTGGCCACGCCGATGCCGAAATACGCGGCGTTCTTTCTTTTTGTGGCGTTGAGCTCGATGGGCCTGCCGATGCTGAACGGGTTCGTCGGCGAATACCTGGTCCTTCTCGGCACGTACCAAGTGCACTGGGGCTGGGCCAGTTGGGCGGCAACCGGCGTGATTCTTTCCGCTTGCTACCTCTTGTGGGCCTACCAACGCGTTTTCTATGGAGAAGTGACCAACGAAAAGAATCGCAACTTGCCCGATATTGATGCGCGAGAGAAATGGGGACTTATAGTTTTCGCGGTAATCACGCTGTGGATGGGCATCGGCTCGCCCTATTTCACGCGCCGCGTCGCTGCTCCCGTGAACGCCGTGATCGAACAGACGAAATCGAGATATGCCGAAGAAGCTTCAAAGCCCGCAGCCATGCCGCAACCGGCGGCCCTGGCCATCGAAGCTCAACCAGATTCCCTGAGAAGGACGGTTTCCCGCTAAATGACTCCGAGCGCCGCAGATCTGATTCGCGTCCTGCCTGAAATTATCTGGTGCGGTTTTGGCGTGCTGCTGATGTTGTTGCAACCGTACCTGAAGAATCGCCAGGGGCTCACGCTGTTCGCGATGGTGGGCGCGGCGGCGGGCACGCTGGCTACCTACTTCGGCCAGATGGGCACAGGCTTTTTCGGGCTGATTCAATTCGATACGTACAGTCTCTTTTTCCACTGGCTCGTTGGCTTGGTGGCGTTCCTGGTGATTCTTGCTTCGGATTCTTACCTGGAGCGCGAAAATCTGGCACCGGCTGAATTTTACGCGTTAATCCTCTTTGCCACGGCAGGCATGGGCGTGCTGGCTTCCGCGCAGGAACTGCTAACGGCGTTTATCGGCCTGGAGATGTCCTCGATTTCCAGCTACGTTCTGGCGGGATACCGGCGCGATGCGGTGAAGTCGAGCGAGTCGGCTGTGAAATACTTTCTGCTGGGCTCGTTTGCGACGGCGTTTTTTCTATACGGCATTGCGCTGGTTTATGGCGCCTCTGGCTCGACGAACCTGGCGCAGATCGCTTCGGCGGATGCCTCGAGCAACCTGTTGCGGCTTGGATTGACTTTGATCCTGGTTGGCCTGGGCTTCAAGGTGGCGGCTGCTCCCTTTCAGGTGTGGACGCCGGACGTTTACGAAGGCGCGCCCACGCCGGTTACGGCGCTTTTCTCCGCGGGACCAAAGGCGGCAACGTTTGCGCTGCTGCTGCGGATTTTCACCACGATTCATGCGGCCACGGATTTCTGGTTCTGGGCGTTCTGGATTCTCGCGGTGGTCACGATGTTCGTTGGCAACCTGGGCGCACTGGTGCAAACCAACGTGAAGCGCATGCTGGCGTATAGCTCGATCGCGCATGCGGGCTACACGCTGGTAGCGTTTGCGGCAGTGACGACGATGAAGCTGGATCCGGAAACCGGAGCGGCGCCGGCGTATGCGGCTGTGCTGTTTTACCTGCTTGGTTATTCGCTGGTGAAGGTCGGCGCGTTTACGATTGTTTCGGAGATTGGCGGACAAGGCGAACGCTATTTGACGCTGGATGATTTCGCAGGCCTCGGCACGCGGCAGCCGTTTGCCGCTGCAGCGATGACCTTGTTCCTGCTTTCCCTGCTGGGAATGCCGATCACGGCGGGATTCTTCGGCAAGTTCTATGTGTTCAAGGCGGCCATCAATTCGAAGCTGATCTGGCTGGCGGTGCTGATGACGATCAACACCGCGATTGGCGCGTACTACTATCTCCGCGTGATCGTGGTGATGTACATGCGCGAACACAAGGGCGATGTCCCTGCGGAAGCTGCCACCAGCCTCAGCCCGACAGCGGCAATGGTGGTGGCAGTGGCGGCGCTGGCGACGCTTTATCTGGGACTCCTGCCCAACCACGTGCTTGGGATTGTGCTATCCCAAAACCTGATACTCTCCGCGCGGTAGTGGTTTTCCGATTCTCCCTTCATTGAAACGTTTTACGCATTCCTGTGTTCGGTCCAATGTAGAAATTGAGATTGGGGGAATTGCTAAAGCCGCAAAAGCGGGAGCTTCGCTCCCGCACTCAGAAGAAAAACCGCTCCGGGATGGCCGGAGCGGTTGGTGAAACGATGGAAACTCTTGCTGGAACTGCGGATTACATCTTCAAATAGAGAACGATGGCGATAACGAAGGTAAGAAGAGATAGGGTTTCGACGAACACCAGACCGAGAATCATCGCGGCGCGAATCGCTCCTCCTGCGCCGGGATTGCGCGCCATGCCTTCGCAAGCGGCGGCTGCAACCCTGCCCTGACCAAACGCTCCTCCGAAAGCCGCGAGGCCCATACCAAGGCCCGCCGCAATCGCGAGTAATCCGGTGTGCCCGGATCCGCCCTTTGCTCCAGCTTCTTGTGCAAACGCAGCAGGCGCCAACAGCGCGACCACCGCCAACAGCATCAGTACAACCGCTAACTTCTTCATCCTTGCCTCCTTGAAATTGCCGCCAGGAGGTGGTTCCCGGATCAGCGCCCTGCAACCGGTCTCACACTGAAGCGGCACAGCCAATCTTTTAGTGTTCGTCAGCCGTGGCAATGCCCAGGTAAATCGAAGGGAGCACCGTAAACACATAGGCCTGGATGATCGCGACAAAGATATGAAGCCCGATGAAGGCCATGGGGACGGCAATGGGAAGAATCGCCAGGACGGCACCGAGCACGGCGAATTTACCCCAGGCGAAGAAGGTCAGCTTGACGAGCAGGCTGAGAAAGATGGTGTAAAGCAGGTCGCTGGCAAAAATATTCGCCCAAAGACGTACTGTGAGGGAGAGAAGCCTTGCCGCGGTGCTGATCAGCTCCACCGGGAAGAGCAGGAAAGCGAGCGCAAAATCAGCGGCGGTTTTGGGAGACCCGGCAAACGTCAGCAGATAGTTGCCGACCCCGTGATGCCTTAGGCCTTGCCAATTGAAATAAATGAAAGTGAGAGAGGCGCAGGCCAGCGGGACGACCACAACTGCCGTTGGCGCGGAGAAAGACGGGAAAACGCTGAGAAGATTGGAAAGCAAAATGAATATTGAGATCGAGCCGGTGAACGCGATGAACTTGTCGCCGCCGTGAGCTACGTTTTCTTCCAGAAGATCCTTGATGCCGAAGCCGAGCGGGTTGGTGAGGAGAAGTTCGGCAGCCTGCTGGAGCGCGCCGGGGCGTTCAACGGAGAGGCGGGCGCGGACAATTAGCGCCAGGATAGTGCAAACCACCAGCACGATGAGGGACATCACGACGTATTCGGGAATGGGGGTGTCGTAGTCGGCGGGCTGGATGTGCAGCGCGTGGAGAAGCGAGAGCGCTATCGGCGCGAAGATGTGGTTAAACCATTGGGTTATCGGACTTACGTGTTCTTCCATTCGCTATTCCTGAGGATGCAGGATTTCGTACACACTGACTGCCAGTGTGGCCGCTCCCAGGGCACACAAACCACAAATCATGCTCAATATGGGAACGTTCAGATACTTAAAAATAACATAGACGGCGAGGGCTATCAACCCGTAGCGGAAGAGGGCTTTGAAGTATGTCCCGATCGGAACACGCGGGTTGCGCCGGTTGGCCTGGGCAGTGGCGGCGGTGGTGAGCGCATCGAGTCCTTGCCGCAGCCAGCGGAAGTTGAACCAGGCGAGGATGGCGCCGACCAAGATGCCTCCGCCCCAGTTTGCTCCGTAGAAGCAGGCGACGGCGATGGCGGCGAGAGAGCCGAGGAGAAGGGTGAGTCGGGCGATCCATTTTTCGGAAGCGAGATAAGGCGCGACGTTGATGGGGGTGGTGGACATGGTGGCGGAGGATGGCCGAATTGAAATTTAGCATGAATCCTGGGATGAAGTTCCCGTCGAGGTCAGTCTTTGGGGAGGCGGCGGAGAATGTCGCGGAGGCCGGCGACGAAGCCGATGACGCCGAAGACGATCATCATGGCGGGCTTCGTGTGCAGCCAGACGTCGAGGAAGTAGCCGATGGCGCCGCCCACCACGATGCATCCCACGAAAATGAAGGGGAGCTCCATCGCCATCGCGTTCTGCCGCGAAAAATTCTTCCCGCGCTTGGCGGAGGGGGGAATTTCTGGAGCCGGTTTATCGTTGGATTCCGAGGGCATAGTGAGCGAGCCTGGCGAACGGCTCAGGATACAACCCCGCCGCCAGGGTTACAAACAGCGCCGCGCCGAGGACGATGGCCTGGGCGCTGCTCATGAGCGGCGCGGGGGCGTCGCCGGGCTTTTTGAGCCAAGCGTGGACGACCACGCGGAAATAGTAGTAGAGCGCGGGAACGATATAGAGCGCGGCGAAAATCGCGAGCACGGGATGATGCGATTCGATGAGCGCGAGAAAAATGAAGTACTTGCCCATGAAACCTGCCGTGGGAGGAATGCCGGCGAGCGAAAGCATGAAGATAAGGAGAAGGAGGGCGGCGGCGGGGCTGCGATGATAGAGTCCGTCAAGATCGTCGAGTTCATCGCCGATCAGGCCGCGCTGGCGGAGCACGACAACAACAGCGAAAGCGCCGATGGTCATGAACGCGTAGGCGATCAGGTAGTAGAAGATTCCCGTGAGGCCGGTTTCGTTGCCGGCGACGAGGCCGAGAAGAATGTAGCCGACGTGAGAGATGGAAGAGTAGGCGAGGAGGCGCTTGATGTTGGTCTGCGTAAGGGCCGCAAGATTGCCCCAGGTGAGCGAGGCGATGGCGACGCCCGCTACCAGGCCCTGCCAGAGGGGTTGGGAGCCAAGGAAGACCCAGACGAAGAGGCGGACGAGCAGCGCGAAGCCGGCCGTTTTAGAGGCCACGCTGACGTAAGCGGCGATGGGTGTAGGCGCGCCCTCATAGACGTCGGGTGCCCACTGATGGAATGGGACGGCTGCGACCTTAAAGAAGAGGCCAGCAGCAACGGTGACAAAGGCGAGGATGCCGAGCCAGTCGGCCATGCCGCGGCCAGCGACAAATTGGAAACGGCGGTCGAGTGTGGTGCCGATATCCCAGATGCTGGTGCTGCCGGTAAGGCCATAGAGCAGGGAGAAACCGTAGGCAAGGATCCCGGTGCTGAAGCCGCCGAGGAGAAGATATTTGAGAGCGGCTTCGTTGGAGCGCTTTTCGCGGCGCAGATAGCCCGTGAGAACGTAGAAGCTGAGGGCCATAGTCTCGAGGCCAAGGAACATCACGATCAGGTCGGTGCCGGAGGCCATGAACATCATGCCGATGCAGGCGAGAAGCAGAAGCGCATAGTATTCGCCTTCCTGCTCGCGCTCCAGATCGAGATAGCGCACGGAAAGAAGGATCACCAACGCGGTGGCGGCGAGAAAGATTGCGGCGAAGAAGAGAGAGTAGCCGTCAACCACGACGGTGTTTTGGAAGCCGAGGAGGCCCGGTAAGTCGGAGCGCGATTCGCGCTGCAGGTTGAAACGCTTGGCTTGCATGAATAGCCCAAATGCGCTGGCGGCCACTCCAAGCAGGGCGAGGCCGGCGTTCCAATGCTTTTCTTTTTTCTCCAGCAGGAAATCGAAGATAAGAATGCCGAGCGCGAAGAGGAGCAACTCCATCTGCGGCAGGACGGTGACGCCGTCGCCGTGGATGTAGTTGACAATCGCGTCGAGGAAAGAGGAGTGCATGGGTGGCGGCTACTTGACCTCCGACGCAGGTGTTGCACCGGGCGTGGCTGGAGGTAGCGTGCGATTCCCCTGGTAAAAGCCGGGATTCACCTGCTGAACGATGCGCTGCACAGGCTTTTCGATGTAGGCGAAAAAAGGCTTTGGGTAAATGCCGATCCAGAAGGCAAGAGCGACCAGCGGAAGAAGAACGCCATATTCACGAAGATTGAGGTCGGGTAGAGATTTGTTCACTTCGTGTGTGACCGGGCCGAACATGGTGCGCTGGTATAACCAGAGCAGATAGGCGGCACCGAGAACAATGCCCAGCGAGGCCCAAGCGGCCCAGGTTTTGCTGACGACGAACGTGCCTTGCAAGATGGTGAATTCGCCGATGAAACCATTGAGCAGCGGCATGCCGAGGGAGCTTAGGCTGACGATGAGATAGATGGCCGCGAAGTTGGGCATGGGTGTCGCCAGGCCGCCGAACTCGGAGATGAGGCGTGTGTGGCGGCGTTCGTAGAGGAAACCGACGATTAGAAAGAGCGCACCGGTGGAGATGCCGTGATTGATCTGCTGAAGAACGCTGCCCGCGAGGCCCTGCGGCGTAAGCGCGAAGATACCCAGGGTGCAGAAACCAAGATGGCTGACGGACGAGTAGGAGATGAGCCGCTTCATATCTTTCTGCATAAGGCAGACGACGGCGCCGTAGATGATGCTGATGAGCGAGAGCACGATGACGATGTGGATGATTCTGGCGCGAAAAGCCGGGTCAGCGGGCAGAAGCGGGAGTGAGAAGCGAAGAAAACCATACGTGCCCATTTTCAGCAGGACGCCGGCGAGGATGACGGAGCCGGCCGTGGGGGCTTCCGTGTTCGCGTCAGGCAGCCAGGTGTGAAACGGGAACATGGGGACTTTGATGGCGAAGGCGAAAAAGAAGCCCCAGAAAAGCCAGATTTTCAGGCCGTCTGGAAATTGCTGCGCGGCGGCGAGAAGAGTGGGAATGTCGAAGGTGCCGACGACACCTTGCGGAAGAGTTCTTGCGTAGTTGAAGTAGAGTGCCAGGATCGCGAGCAGCATGATGACGGAGCCGGCAAGGGTGTACAGGAAGAATTTGATGGCGGCGTAGAGGCGGCGCTCGCTTCCCCAGACGCCGATGAGGAAATACATGGGAACGAGCATGACTTCCCAGAAAACGTAGAAGAGAAAGAAATCAAGGGAGAGAAAGACGCCGAGCATTCCGGTCTGGAGCAGGAGAAGCAAGATGTAATACTCCTTGGTGCGCTGCTGGATGGCGCTCCAGGAAGAAGTGATGGCGATCATGCCGAGGAGCGTTGTGAGCATGACCAGAAGCATGCTGATGCCGTCCGCGCCGAGGGAGTATTTTGCGCCGATGGAGGGAATCCAGTCGGCCGATTCCTTGAATTCATAACCGCTGCTGCCAGACGGAAAATGGAGCATGAGGGGAAGCGAGACGAGAAACCCGAGCGCGCCGAAGAGATTGCCCACGAGGCGGTGAAGAATCTGGGATTCGCGCGGAATGAATAGCAGGAGCAGCGCGCCCACCAGCGGCGTGAACAGGATCACGCTGAGGAGATGGCTTGAGGAATGCTCCATGCGAATCGCCTTTCAGTGCAAGGTGCGCACAAACGTCTGCACGTGGTGGCCGTAAACCCCAAGCAAAATTGCCAGGCCGATGAGAATGAAGACGGCGTAGGTGGAGAAGACGCCGGTCTGGAACATCCGCACGGGCATGCTGAGAAATTTTGGGAACCACCCGAGCGTGTTGACCAGTGCGTCCACAACCCATTTGTCCCACCACATGGAAAGCCGGGAAAAGACGCGCGCGAGCCAGCCGGCGCCGTCGACGCCGATGCCATCGATGACTCTTGCGTCGAAGAAGACGAGCGCGGTGCTGAGGTCCTTGATGCGATTGACGAAGAGGGCGTCGTAGATTTCGTCCACGTAATACTTGTGCATGAGGAAATTGTGCAGGCGAGGCCAGGAGGCCGCGAGCTTCGTGTGCAGCTTGGGATTTTCGAGGTACAGCTTGTACGCAAGCCAGAAACCTAGCGCGACGAACGCTACCGAAGCAGCCATCAGTGCGTACTCAGCCAGCAAAGTGTGATGCCCGAAGGTAATTGCCCCGGTGTCCGTTTCAATACCACGGAGAGAAGGTTCAAGAAAACGCTCGAACGGGCTCTCTTCACCCCAAAGAACAGGTAGTGCAAGCCATCCGGAAACGATGGAGAAAAAAGCGAGAATCATCAGCGGAACGGTCATGGTCTTCGGGGATTCGTGAATATGGCCTTCGGCTTCAACGGGGACGCGGGACATGCCGTAGAAAGTCTCGAAGAGCAGACGAAACATGTAGAACGATGTGAGGCCAGCGGTGACAAGGCCGACGGCCCAAAGGGCGAGGTAGCGGTCCACCACCAGGTGGCGATTGAAGGCATGACCAAGAATTTCGTCTTTGCTGAAGAAGCCAGAGAGGCCTGGAACACCGGTTATAGCCAGCGTCGCAATTATGAAAGGAACTGAAGTTGCCGGGATGGCATATCGCAACCCGCCCATTTTGCGGATGTCCTGTTGGCCGGAAAGCGAGTGCATCACGCTGCCGGCACCGAGGAAGAGCAAGGCTTGGAAGAACGCGAGGGTCATCAGATGGAAGATGCCGGCAGCGAATGCGCCAACACCGAGCGCTAGAAACATGTAACCGAGCTGGCTGATGGTGGAATAGGCAAGCACTTTCTTGATGTCGGTTTGGACGATGGCCATAGTTGCGGCGAAGATGGCCGTGGTGGCGCCGATGATGGCGACGACGTCCATGGCAACAGGGGCGAGCTGATAGATGGCGCTCATGCGAGCGACCATGTAGACGCCGGCGGTGACCATGGTGGCAGCGTGGATGAGCGCGCTGACGGGCGTTGGACCCTCCATCGCATCGGGCAGCCAGACGTAGAGAGGAATTTGAGCCGATTTTCCAGCGGCGCCTGCGAAAAGAAGCAGAGCGATGGCGGTGAAAACTGGCGCGCCGTAGGTGAATTGGTGTTGCGAGATCATGCTGGCGAGCGTTTGCAGAATGCTCGAAGAAGCGGCGGGATCGGCGAGACCTTGCGATGTGAACCGGACGGTGCCGAAAGTTGCCGCGACAAGCAAGACGCCGAGGAGAAATCCCGCGTCACCAATGCGGTTGACGATGAAGGCTTTCCTGCCGGCATCTGCTGCGGATTTTTTAAGCAAATAGAAGCCGATAAGTAAGTAACTGCAGAGGCCAACGCCTTCCCAGCCGACGAATAGGAGCAAAAGATTGTTGGCGAGGACGAGCGTGAGCATGGAGAACATGAAGAGATTGAGATAGCCGAAGAATCTGTAGTAGCCACCTTCGTGGGCCATGTAGCCGATGGAATAGACATGGATGAGAAATCCGACGAAGGTGACGACGATGATCATCACGCAGGAGAGCGGATCGAGGAGATAACCCCAGTCGGCGGCGAAATTCACAAGGCCCGTGGAAGTGGGCATGGCGCCGGGCGTGACCCATTGAAAAAGAATCTGTTGATAGACGCGCGGCTGATTTGCGGGAAGCGTGAGGAGTTTAAAGACGGCGCCAGTGGCGTGCAAGAAAGAGAGAAACACGCTGCCGACACAAAAGAGATTCACGGCGTCTTTTTGCAGACGACGGCCGAAGAAAAACATGGCTGTGGCGCTGGCGAGTGGGAAGAGCGGGATGAGCCAGAGATGAGAGAGGAAGTAGCCGGGGAAGTTCATCGGCGAGCCTCGGGAACGAAGCGTGATGGAGTGAGGGCTACCATTTGAGGAGATCCATCTCGTCGGCGAGGACGGTTTCGCGATTGCGGAAGAAGGCGATGATAATGCCGAGGCCGACGGCGGCTTCCGCAGCGGCGTCGGCGATGATGAAGAGGGCGAAGACTTGTCCGGCAACGTCGCCGAAGTAGCGCGAGAAGGCAACGAGATTGATGTTTACGGCGTTGAGGATCAACTCGATGGACATGAGGACGATGATGACATTCCGGCGCGTGATGACGCCGATGGCGCCGATCACAAAGAGCGCGAGGCTCAGGAACAGATAGTGGCCGATGGGCATCATGGGGCGTCGGTCCTCTTTTTGGCCATGACCACGGCTCCCACCATGGCAACGAGCAGCAGGACGCTGGCGATTTCAAAGGGGAGAAGATAAGAGCCAAACAATCCCTTTGCGAGCTCTTCTGTGTTAGGGGGGAGTTTGCCGGCAGGCGCAGGATTTGGAATGAGGAGACCCTGGCCGGGCACTTTGCGTGCCTGCCAGAGAACAACTCCTGCTTCGACACCAACGGCGAGGGCAACAAACAAGGCGATCCACTTCTGCAGGCCCGAACGGATTTGCGGCAGGGGAACATCCAAGCGAACGAGCATGATCACGAAGATGAACAGCACCATGATGCCGCCGACATAAACAAAAATCTGCGCAATGAAGAGAAATTCGGCGCGGAGCTGCAGAAAGATTCCGGCGGTAGCGAGCAATGTGGTGATGAGAAACACGGCGCTGTGGATAGCATTGCGGCGGGTGACCATCAGGACGGCGCTGATCACCGCGATGCCGGCGAAGAAATAGAAAATGGCGCTATCCAGCATGGGAGTCCTCCACGATGGAGGAATCCGCCAACAGCGCGGCGGAAGCGGCGGCGGAATACTTGTCGTTCCAGCGAAGCAGAAGCATCGCGGCCCCGAGCGTGGCCGCAGTAGTGACGACCATGGCGAGCCAGCGGTTCAAGCCAAATTCAGAAGACAGTGCCAGAGCGATGCCGACATCCACCACATTGATAAGGGCCAGCGGGATCAGGATGTGCCAACCGAGGCGCATAAGCTGATCGAAACGAAAGCGCGGGAGCGTGAAGCGCA
>Ga0137418_10004243_pt1 | contig 13173 bp, 11 predicted proteins | sample CZODoug3_1_2_16f_FD_122242 | JGI IMG/M metagenome (GOLD analysis project Ga0137418, IMG submission 122242) | Vadose zone soil fungal communities from Angelo Coast Range Reserve, California, USA - CZODoug3_1_2_16fungal (Hybrid Assembly) | ecosystem: Environmental > Terrestrial > Soil > Vadose...
AAACGGAGCAAGAAGCCCGGCTTCGCCGGCATCGACAACGAGCTGTACGTGCAGGACAACACCTGGATGCTGTTCGGCGACGCCAAGGCGGTGATCGGCGACCTGGTCCGACAGCTCGCGGGCGGTGGCGGCCTGCACTAGGCCGCTTGACGCCCATAGTGGCGCGGTGCACGTTCCGCTGTCCCCTCCGCTCGAGGCCCCGTCCCATGCGCCGTCCGCCCCTCGCTGCAGTCGCCCTGGTCGTCACGCTCTCCACCTGCTCACCCGGCGACTCCGCCCACGTGGCGGCGCCGCGGCTTGCCGCCGCGCACGACCCCGACGTGACCGGAGCCCCCGACTTGATCGTGGACAGCAAGGCTCTGGAGACATCGTGGGTGGTGTACGATCAAATCCTGAAAGAGGGAACGTGCACTTTGGAAGAAGGCGGGGTGATCGACCCCACCGTGGCGCACCGTGTTGTCCGCTTCACGGTCAACACACCCAACATCGGCGATGCCGACATCGCCCTGGGCGATCCGGCGGCGCACGTGGCCGCAGGCGACGGTCTGTATCAGCTCTCCACCTGCCATCAGCACTGGCACTTCCAGCACTACGCCACCTACGAGCTGGTCGACCCGAACACCGGCACAGTCTGGCTCGCGGCCAAGCGCGGATTCTGCATGATCGACGTCGTCCCGTGGAACGGCAACATCCAGTCGCCCGGCCCGTGGGTGTACCGCGTGTGCGGCCGGCCCGACGGGCTTGCCGGCCCTGCCATCGCGGGCAACCAGGGGATCAGTCACGGCTGGGCCGACCAGTATTACAAGTGGCTCGGCGGCCAGTACTTCGTGCTGGACGGCGGCGACGGGCAGAGCCCCGTTCCGCCCGGTGACTACATCATCCGGATCCACGTGAACCCACCGTTCGACTGTAGCGCGTTCGACGAGGAGCACCACCGCCCGGTGGATCCACAGGGGAAATGTCACAACTTCTTCGAGAGCAACTACGCCAATAACGTCGGAGAAGCCCGCATCACCATCCCGGTCAGCCGGCCCGGGAAAACTGGATGGGGTCCGGGCGGCGGACAGCAGCCGCCGGCGGTCGATCCCATCGACGACGAAAAACGGCCGGCGACGAGCAACGGCAACTGATCGGCGGAGCCGGGGGCAGCGCTAGCCAAGACGTTCGAGAACGTCTGCGTAGTCGCTGACCATCCGCTCGACGGAGTAGCGCTCGAGCGCGCGGCGCCGCGCCGCGACCGCGAGAGCCGCGCGACGCGCCGCGTCGCCCAGCAGGTCCCCGAGCAGACGCGCGAACGCGGCCGGATCGGCGGGCGGCGCTACGACCCCGGCCTCGCCCAGCAGCTCGGGCGTCCCGCCGCCGCCCGCCGCGACCACCGGTCGCCCGGATGCGAGAGCTTCGATCAACGAGAGCGCGAACACCTCATCGGGGCGCGCGTGCACGACGCATGTCGCCGCGTTGTAGGCTCCGACGAGCTCCCCCGAATCGATCTGACCCAGGAACCGCACGTCCAGACCGAGCCGATCGGCGTGTGCCCGCAGGGACTGCTCGAGGGCGCCCGTGCCGCACAGCACGAGCGGCGGCGCGGGCGGCGCCAGCCGGGCCACGCTGTCGAACAGCAGGTCCCAGCGCTTTTCGATCTCCAGGGCCCCCACGCCGAGCAGGACCGGGCCGTCGCCCAGCTCGTGGCGGCGCCGAAACGCGAGCCCCGCCGCCTCGTCCGGATGGAACAGATCGCAGTCCACGCCGTTCGGGATCACGCGATATCCGGCGTGGCGCATGAACGGTGCCTCGGCGAGCGCGGTGCGGGCGAGCTGCTCCGTGAGGAACACCGTCACTGCGACGCGTCGGAACGCCAGGCGCGTCAGCAGGTCGCGCGGCGCGTGGGGCGTGCTGATGCAGTACACGACGACGAGCGGCGTGCCGAGGGAGGCGTAGGCCGCCAGTCTGATGTCTCGCGCTCTGTCCACGAGCACCATGTCGGCGGTGAGTCCCTCACGACCGAGGGCGTGTCGCAGGGCCCTGGCGCCCTTGAGGCTCGTGTGGCCGACCGGCAGCTTCCGCACACTCAGGCCGCGGGCCTCGAAGCCGCTCGCCAGCGGCTCATAGGCTACCAGCGCCGTTGTGGCGTGGCCGCGGGCGGCGAGTCCGCGACCGAGGATTGCGAAGACCGTGCTCGAGCCCCGCCAGAAGCGGCTCGAGGTCAAGAGGGCAATGCGCAGCGGGCGGGTGGCTAGCGCGGCCACCGGTTGTTGGCGCGATCGATGTCAGGATAGATCCCCTTCGGGTCCACCGCGACGCCGGCGACCGATTGCCCCGTCCCGGTTCGGATCCGCGCCGTGAATCGGCTGCCCAGGTTCCACATCTCGATCGGGAGCTCGCGAATCTCGCTCGAACCGTCGGCGTAGCGGAGCTCGAGCGTCACGGGCAACACCATCTGGCCGCGATTCGACAGGAAAACGAATGCCGTGTCGCCCGCGGCGGTGACGGAGTCGACCGCCTGGTCGAGGCGAGCCGTGGTGTACACCCAGGCGCGCCAGAACCAGTCGAGGTCTCGTCCCGACACGTTCTCGATCGTGCGGAAGAAGTCGGCGGGCTGCGGGTGCTTGAATGTCCAGCGGCGCACGTACTCGCGCAGGGCGCGCTCGAACGTCTCTTTCCCCAGGACCGCGTCCCGCAGCACCGAGAGCATCAACGCGGGCTTCTGGTACGCGGTCCAGGCGAGATCACGCGACTCGACCGGCGTGGTGATCAACGGCTGCTCGGTCCCCGGGACGGCCGAGACCCGATAGGCGGTGAGCAGCTCCCGCCGCACCGTGTCGCCGTACGCCGTTCCCTTGAAGTACCCCTCGGCCGAGCCGTAGTCGATGAAGCTGTTGAACCCCTCGTCCATCCAGGGATAGCGGCGCTCATCCGAGCCGACCATCATCGGGAACCACTCGTGGCCGAATTCGTGCGTCAGCACCCAGTACTGGTCCTCGCGCTTTTCGATGGACGGCACGAACGTCAGCATCGGGTACTCCATCCCCTCGACCAGTCCTTCGACCGTGGTGGCGTGCGGCCACGGGTACATCCCCCACGTCTCGCTGAAGTGCTTGATCGTGAACCACGCCATCCGGTTCGCTTCTTCCCACGGCGTGGCGCTCGGCCGGTAGAACGTTTGGATCAGGACACCGTTCCAGACCGATGCGTCCCACCGATAGTCGGGGGACGCGGCCCAGGCGAAGTCGCGCACGCGCTTGGCCGCGAAGTGCCAGGTCTTCGTGCCGGGACGCCGTTCGGCGCCGCTCGCCACCGCCCCGTCCTTCGTGATGATCTGCACCCGGTCGGCGGAGCCCCCCCTCCGAGCTCGTGCGAGCCGCGCCCGCGTGGTGGGGCTCCACACCGCGAGCGGATTCTGCACGGTGCCGGTGGCGGCCACGACGAATCCCGCGGGCAGCGTGAGCGTCACGTCGAAGTCACCGTACTCGAGGTAGAACTCGCCGGCGCCGATATAGGGCAGGGGATTCCAGCCGTGCACGTCGTCGTATACCACCATGCGCGGATACCACTGGCCCATCTCGTACAGGCGTGTGCCGACCCGTCCCATGCGGCCGCCGCCGTACGGCGGCACCGGGAAGTGCCACGCGACGTCGAAGTCGATCATCCCCTTGGGGGCGAGCGGGCGCGGCAGCTCCACCTGCATCATCGTCCCGTACTCCGTGCGCCGCAGCTCCCTGCCCGCCGAGGCGAACCGCTCGATCGTGATCCCGCCGATGAATCCCTTGCCGGTGAAGTCGAACACCGCGCCGCCGGCGAAGTGCAGCGGCGGCTGGTTCAGGGCGTAGGTCACGCTGTGCTTCGCGAAGATGTTCTGCTCGATCTGCACCCACACGAACCGCAGTGTGTCGGGAGAATGGTTCTCGTAGTGGATTCGCTCGGTGCCGCGGAGCAGCGAGCCCGCCGTGTCGAGCGTCGCATGGATCGCGTAGTCCGCGCGCTGTTGCCAGTAGTCCGGGCCGGGCGCGCCCGATGCCGCGCGCACCCGGTTCGGCGGGGGGAGCGGGAGCGCTCGAAACGGGGATGTGTCGGCGACGGACGCTTGGAGCGCCAGCAGAACCGCGGCGAGAAGCGGCATCGGGGGGCTACTCTTGGATGACGGTGATCTTGAACCCGTCCGGGTCGGTGAGGGCGAACGCCCAGTCACCCCACGGGGTTTCGGACGGCTCGCGGTCCAGCGCCCATCCCTTCGCCTTGACGCGTGCTGCCACGGAGATGATGTCCTGGACCGTGGCGACCCACAGGCGGAAGCCGTCGCCCTTCTTCCGGTCCCGTCCTTTCGCGAAATCGTCCTGGCCGAGCATGATGTCGCAGCTGCCGGCTTTCATCTGGATGCCCCGGACGGTTCCCTCGTGTTCCCAGCGCTGGCCGACGACGAACCCCAGCACGTCGCGATACCAGGCGACGCTCTTGTCCAGGTCGCTGACGGTGAACGACGCGGCCATGGAGCGGAGCCGCAGCGACTCCGGTTGCTGGCGTTGGGGCCGGGGGGCCGGGCGCTTCGGGGCGGGACGCCGGACCTTCTTTTTCTTCTTCGTGGCCATCGTCGGACTTCCTCTCTGTCGCGGGCGACGTGCGCCCCAAGCGTAGCGCCCCCCTGGCGGTTCCGCCAGATTTCCGACTCTCACCTTCAGCGGAGTCGGGACGATGCCCACGAGTCAAGCGATGGCGACCTGGGAAGGCAAGCTCAAGGACGGCAAGGGGAATTTCAAGGCCGGGAGCAGCTCGTTCAGCGGCCCGTACACGTTTGCAACCCGGTTCGAGGGGAAGAAAGGCACGAACCCCGAGGAGCTCATTGCGGCGGCGCACGCCGCCTGTTTCAGCATGGCGCTGTCGGCCGGCCTCGAAAAGGCGGGGAAGCCCGTCACCCGGGTCGAGACCACGGCGGCGTGCACCCTGGAAATGGTGGAGGGTGCGCCCAAAATCACCAAGATGGAGCTCAACGTGCGGGGTCGGGTCCCGGGGCTCGACCAGGCCGGATTCCAGAAGGCCGCCGAGGAGGCAAAGCGCGGGTGCCCGGTGTCGAAAGCGCTCGCCGGCATCCCGCAGATCACGCTGGACGCAACCTTGGAGTAGGAACGGGTGAAGGGAGACGAGGGGCGGGTGTGGACGGTGTACATGCTGCGCTGTCGTGACGGCTCGCTGTACACGGGCATCACCAACGACCTCCCGAAGCGCCTGGTACGGCATGGAGCGGGGACCGCGAGCGCATACACGCGCGCGCGCCGCCCCGTGCGCCTGGTATTTCAGGAGCGCCAACCGGACCGGTCGGCGGCCCTGCGGCGCGAGGCCGCGCTGCGGCGGCTGTCGCGCGTCCAGAAGCTTGCACTCGTCCAGGGCGCACGATGAGGCCTCAAATAGGGCCCAAAAGGAGGATAGACCGGCGCGATCTCATCGGTCTTGTGGTCGCTCTCCTCATCGCGGCCGTGTGCGTCCGGCTTGGGGTATGGCAGCTCGATCGCTTGCACCAGCGGCGTGAGCACAACGCCGCGCTGCTTGCCGCCCGCGCCCGTCCGCTGCTGGAGGTCACCGGGTCGCTCCCGGCCGACTCGGCCCGCGACCGCCGCCTGCACGCGCGGGGCGTCTACGACTATGCGCGGGAGCGGCTGTGGCGCGCCCGGAGCTACCAGGGAGTGCCCGGCGTGGACCTCGTGACGCCGCTCCGGCTCGCCCGCGGCGCGGCGGTCCTGGTGGATCGGGGCTGGGCGCCGTCGCCGGACGCGTATCACCTGGACCAGCCGGCGTACCGGGAAGGGGACAGCGCGGTCGTCCTCGGACTCGGCATGCTCGCACCCCGGGCTCGGGGGGACGTGGACCCGGCGGCGCTCCGGGATTCGGTTCCGTACCCGCTCTTGCCCTTCGTCATCCAGCAACTGCCGTCCTCTGCCGCCCCTGACCGCCCTGTGCCGCCCGGTCTTATCCGCTGGCCCATCCCTGAGCTTTCCGACGGCCCCCACCTCTCCTACGCCATCCAGTGGTTCAGCTTCGCGGTCATCATCGTGGTAGGGTCGGTCGCGCTGGCCCGGAAACGGGCCGCCGAGGCTGAATTAGAGCTTCAGGGGAGGGGGCGGGGTACCATTAACGCCCTGTCCTAGCTATATTTAGCGACATTCGACCCGCGGTGTGCTGATAGCCCGCTTTGTGCACCCGTGGGCCTTTTCTTGTGCCGTTCGAAAGGAGTTCGCTCGAGATGCCTGCAGCTCTCCCGCTCAAGGATCCTGTGAAGGTGGGTCAACTGCTCCGGCGTCGCCTGCGGGAGCTCAAGCGCACGCCGCGCGAGCTCGCCGAGGCGGTTCAGGTTACGGAAGACTACATGGCAGACCTGGTGTCAGGCCGGCGTCGTCCCCCGGCCCCGGGCCGCAGCGACCTGTATGCTCCCATGACCAAGTTCCTGCGGCTGCACCGCAACGACTTGCCGACGTGTGCCCGCGCCGAGCGGGCGTCGGCGGCGGCCGGCGGGCGGCCCGACCCAGAGGTGTGCCGCCAGGTGCTGGAGCTGTGCGCGCCCGAGCGTCAGCGGGTGCTGCAGCGGCGGTTCGCGCGACCGGAGGGTGGCGAGCTCGAGCGGGTCATCGTCGGCCGGTTGCTCCTGGTGGCGCAAGGATTTGTGAACCGTAAGCTCGAGGACGAAGTCGGGTTGCGGATGGCGGCGGTGCGGGAGGGGTGCACGTACCTCCAGGCCCGGATGCGCCTGCTCGAGTTCCTCGATGCCGATGCCGCGTCGCTCACGCCGCGCGACTGTGACGAGTTCCTGCGCCCGCGCATCACGACGTGGGATATCGATCTCGATACGCACGCGATGCGGATCGTGCTCAAATAATGCAAACGGCGCCGTCCCGTGGGACGGCGCCGCTCGTCTTAGTACCGGTCGTGCGCTCGGTTAGAGCTTCACGACATTCTGCGCCGCCGGACCCTTCTGTCCCTGCACGACGTCGAACTCGACCCGCTCGCCCTCGGCGAGCGACTTGAACCCTTGTGCCTGGATCGCGGTGTGGTGCACGAAGCAGTCCTTCTCGCCGTTCTCGGGCGTGATGAAACCAAAGCCCTTCGCGTCGTTGAACCACTTCACGATACCGGTGATGCGTGCCATCTTGCTGTACTCCTGACTTAATGTTGTTCGCGACGTCGTGCGGACTTCACCTTGCGGCGTGCCGCTGCCTTGTCCTTCCGTCGCCGTAGAGCGCCAGGGCTCTCGTAGAAGCGCTTCCGCTTCATGTCCTGAAACAGTCCGGCTTTCGTGATCTGGCGACGGAACTTCTTCAACACGTATTCCAAACGGTCGCCGTCGCCTACGGTCACTTCCACGCGGTCTCTCCAGTCCAGTAGCCCCAGAAACGAAACGACCCGGGCGCTAGCCCAGGTCCTATAGAAACAGTCTCTGGTTCGTTATCGCTCGCGGTGGATGATCGCCGGGGGGGCGTGATTTGTCAACACCCTTGCTTGACGCGTGTGCTCAGGGTCTCCAGGTTTACGCCTCCGTTCCCGGCACGCCGTCGCTTTCGACCCCGGAGTCCAGTGATGCGAAGGCTTTTCACCGCGACGCTCCTCGCCGCCGTCATCCCCTGCCTGCCCCTTCCCGCCCAGCGGGCGGACACCCTGCCCTTGAAGCCGACGCGCGCGGTCGACTTTACCACGTCGGAAGGGACCTGGATCTCGCTCGATGTGTCGCCCGACGGACAGACGATTGTGTTCGAGCTGCTGGGAGACCTGTACACCATCCCCGTGACGGGGGGCGAGGCGAAGCGCATCAGCGCGGGCCCCCCATTCGACACGCAGCCACGCTATTCCCCCGACGGCAAGACCATCGTGTTCCTCTCCGACCGCTCGGGCTCCGAGAACGTGTGGCTGTGCGATGCCGACGGCTCGCACCCGCGCGTGCTCACCAAGGGCGAGAAGAATCTCTATGCCTCGCCCGAGTGGACGCCCGACGGGCAGTACGTCGTCGCGTCCAAAACGTCGATGCCGATCGGCAGCGTATACGAGATCTGGCTGTACCACAAGGACGGCGGCAGCGGGATCAGCCTGACCAAGGACGACAAGGGGCCGGCGCCCGGGCCGCCGGGGCGGGGCACTCAGAACAACGCGCTGGGCGCGGCGTTCGGACCCGACGGGCGCTATATGTGGTACGCCCGCCACCGGGGGGGGTTCGGCTACAACCTGGATCTTCCGGAGTGGCAGCTCGCCATCTACGACCGCCAGACCGGGAAGGTGTTCAACCAGACCGATGTGTACGGCAGCGCGATGCGTCCGGTGCTCTCACCGGACGGCAAGTGGCTCGTCTATGCCACGCGCTACGATGCGGAAACGGGCCTGCGACTGCGCAACCTGTCGTCAGGCGACGAACGGTGGCTGGTCTACCCGGTGCAACGCGACGACCAGGAGTCGCGCTTCACCCGCGACCTGATGCCGGGATCGTCCTTCACCGCCGACTCCAAGGCGCTCGTGGTATCGTACGGCGGGAAGATGTGGCGGGTCGAGGTGCCTTCGGGTCAGGCGACGCCCATCCCGTTCACGGCGAAGGTGCACCAGGACCTGGGGCCCCTGGTGCGGTTCGACACCCGGGTGGATACGGGCGACGTGCTCGTGAAGCAGATCCGGGACGCGAGCCCGTCACCCGACGGCAGGCGTCTGGCGTTCAGCGCCCTCGACAAGCTGTACGTGATGGACCTGCCGGGCGGCACGCCTCGCCGCCTCACGACCGACAGCGTGCACGAGCAGGTGCCGACCTGGTCGCCCGACGGGCAGTGGATCGCGTACGTCACGTGGACGGATCAAGGCGGCCATGTCCAGAAGATCCGCGCGGACAGCCGCGGCAAAGGGCAGCGACTCACGCCCGAGCCCGCCTTCTACGATCACCCCGTGTGGTCCCCCGATGGGCAGCGCATCGTGGCGATCAAGGGGCCGCGCGCGCCGCGCGTGGCGGAGCACTTCGGGCCGGGCTACGAGCTCGATTGGGTGCCCGCCGCGGGCGGCGCGCCCACGCGCATCACGCCGATCTCGGGCGGTGGCCGTCCGCACTTCAGCCGCGACCCGAACCGCATCTACATCTACGAGGCCAATGAGGGCCTCGTCTCGGTGCGCTACGACGGCACCGACCGGCGCGTGCACATTAAGGTCACCGGCTTCACCCCCAACTTCGTCGCCACCCCCGAGCCGTTTCCAGCGGACGAGGTCCTGATCGCGCCGGATTCGGGCCGGGTGCTCGCGACTTCGAGCAACTACGTGTACTTGGTCACGCTGCCGCTGGTGGGCGCTACGCCGCCCGCGATCAACGTGGCCGACACGGCAGCGGCGTCGTTTCCCGTACACCGGCTCACCCGCGTCGGCGGCGACTTCATCGGCTGGGCGCCCGACGGAAAGACCGCGTACTGGTCGGTGGGGCGCAGTTTCTTCCGATACAGCCCCGCCCTGGGTGATTCGCTCGCCAAGGCGAAGGCCCGCGCCGACTCGATCCGCGCCGACTCACTCAAGCAGGCTACCAAAGAGAAGCCCGATTCCGCGGGGAAAGCCCGTGTGGATTCCCTCGCCAAGCTCCCGGCGTACGAGGGCGAGCGCGTCGATGTGACGATTCGCGTGCCGCGCGATGTGCCGCGCGGGTCGGTCGTGCTGCGGGGTGCCCGCATCGTCTCGATGAAGGGCGACGAGCTGATCGAGAAGGGCGACCTGGTCGCGACCGACAACCGCATCGCGTGCGTGGCCGCGACGTGCACGGCACCTGCCGGGGCCCGCGTCATCGACCTGGCGGGCAAGACCATCATCCCGGGGCTGATCGACATCCACGCCCATCCGTGGCCCACGTGGGGCATCCACGAGACCGCGGTGTGGAAGTATCTCGCGAACCTGGCGTGGGGCGTCACCACCACGCGCGATCCGCAGACCGCGACGACCGACGTCCTCACCTACGCCGATCAGGTCGAGACCGGCGACCTGATCGGGCCCCGGATCTATCATACCGGGCCGGGCGTGTTCGGCGCGTTTCTCGAGGAAAACTGGACCAGTCTCGATGACGTGCGGAACACCCTGAAGCGCTACAGCGAGTTCTACCACACGAACACGATCAAGCAGTACATGGCGGGGAACCGGAAGCAGCGCCAGTGGGTGATCATGGCGGCGCAGGAGCTCGGCCTGATGCCCACGATCGAAGGCGGGCTGGACTTCAAGATGAACCAGACCGTCCAGCTGGACGGCTATCCCGGGTCGGAGCACAGCTTCCCGATCATGCCGCTCTACACCGACGCGGTGCAGCTGGCCGCGCAGTCGGGGATCACCTACACCCCCACGCTGCTGGTGTCGTACGGCGGGCCGTTCAGCGAGAACTACTTCTACGAGCGCTACGACATTCACGACAACCCGAAAATCCGGCGCTTCATTCCGCACGAGGAGATCGATCAGCGGGCGGAGCGCCGTCCCTGGTTCCGCGAGAACCAATACGTGTTCCCGCGCATCGCCGCATCCGCAGCTGCCATCGTCCGGGCCGGCGGCCACGTCGGCATGGGGTGTCACGGCCAGCTCGACGGGCTGGGCTGCCACTGGGAGCTGTGGGCCATGGTGGGTGGGGGGATGACGCCGCGGGAGGCGCTCAAGGCCGGCACGCTCGACGGCGCCCACGGCATCGGGATGGACCGCGACCTGGGCTCGCTCGAGCCCGGAAAGCTGGCTGATCTCGTGGTACTGGACGCGAATCCGCTCGACGACATCCACAACACCGAGAAGGTCCGCTACGTGATGAAGAACGGGCGGCTGTATGAAGGCGAGACGCTGAACGAGGTCTGGCCGCGGGAAAAACCGCTGCCGCCGATGTGGTGGTCGGAAAAAGAGCCCAAAAACGTCAAGTAAAGGCGTAGCACAAAGGCGTAGCACAGAGACGTAGCACGCCTACGCCCCCGCGTGACGCCTCCGTGCTACGTCTTTGCTTGACGTTCTTGACTTAGCTGGGTGCCTCGACTAGTTTCGTGGCGTAGTTATAGAACCGCGAGCTGGCATCCTTCCGAAGGACGGTCCCGCTCAGGAGCGGGTTCCGGCGCTGTACACACGCCCGGTCTCATTCCCCAGGTTCACAACGAGAGTGACGCTGCAGCGCGGTGGCATGAGCCACCGGCAGCGTGCGTGTGTGTGTATTGCGAAAGGAAGCAATCAGTAATGCCATTTACAGCTCTCGGGCTCGCGCCCGAGCTGGTGCGCGCCGTGGCCGACGAAGGCTACGAGCAGCCCACCCCCATTCAACTGGAAGCGATTCCGCTCGCGCTCGCGGGACGCGACCTCATCGGATCCGCCCAGACCGGCACCGGCAAGACGGCGGCGTTCATGCTGCCGATCCTGCAGCGCCTGTCGCGCAACGGCGTGAAACACGTGCTGCGCGCCCTCATCCTGGTACCCACGCGTGAGCTCGCCGAGCAGGTGTTGCAGAGCGCGCGAGCGTACGGGCGCCATCTGGACGTCAGCGCCGCGGCCATCTACGGCGGCGTGGGCATGGAGCCGCAGACCCGCGCGCTCGCGCGCGGGACCGACATCGTGGTCGCGACCCCGGGCCGCCTGCTCGACCACATGGAGCGCGGCCACGTGGATTTCTCGCGGCTCGAGGTGCTGGTGCTCGACGAGGCCGACCGCATGCTCGACATGGGATTCGCGCCGGACGTGCGCCGCATCCTGCGGGCGCTCCCCGCAAAGCGGCAGACGATGCTCTTCTCGGCGACGGTGTCGCTCGAGGTAGATGCGCTCGCCCGCACGGCGCTCGACAGCCACGCCTCCGTCGAGATCGGCCGGCGGGCGAAGCCCGCCGAAGGGATCGAGCACGTGGTGGTCGCGACCGACAAGCTCCAGAAGCGCGGTGTGCTCGCGCGCATCCTGCAGGCGAAGCCGGCGGGCCAGACGCTGGTGTTCACGCGCACGAAGTACGGCGCGGACAAGCTGGTGACGTTCCTGCGGCGGGAGGGAATCCCCGCGCACGCCATCCACGGCGACAAGGCCCAGAGCCACCGCACCCGCACCCTGGATGCGTTCCGCTCGGGCGAGGCGGACGTGCTGGTGGCGACCGACATCGCGGCGCGGGGGATCGACGTGGACGGCATCCGGATGGTGGTGAACTTCGACGTGCCGCACGAAGCGGAGGTCTACGTGCACCGCGTGGGCCGCACGGCCCGGGCCGGCGCGCGGGGGCTCGCGCTCACGCTGCTGTCGCCCGACGAGTGGCTCCTCATGGGAGACATCGAGAAGCTCGTCGGTCAGATCTTCCCGCGTGAGGTGATTCCGGGATTCGAGCCGTCGGTGGCGCCGCTGCAACCCAAGCCGCTCAAGGCGGAGCAGCCCAAGCGTGGTCCATCGGTCCGTGCCCGGAGCGGCGGTAGACGGCGGCGGTAACGGTTGTGCTTGACGGTGTCGCGTGACGTCTCTGCGCGACGCCGTCTAGCCTCTGTGCTCGATCGCCACGTAATCCCGTTTTTCGGGTCCCGTGTAGATCTGATGCGGGCGGGCGATCTTCTGCTCCTTGTCGAGCAGCATCTCCTGCCACTGCGCCAGCCATCCCGGCGTCCGCCCGATGGCGAACAGCACCGGAAACATGTCCATCGGGAACTTCATCGCTTCGTAGATGATCCCCGAGTAGAAATCCACGTTGGGGTACAGCTTCCGCGTGACGAAGTAGTCCTCCTGCAGCGCGATCCGCTCGAGCTCGACGGCGATGTCGATGAGCGGATTCTTCCCGGTGACGTCGAACACCTCCTCGGCCACCCGCTTGATGAGTTTGGCGCGCGGATCGTAGTTCTTGTAGATCCGGTGGCCGAAGCCGAACAGGCGGAACTCGCCGCGCTTCACGCGCTCGAGATACGCCGGGATGTTCTCCTTCGAGCGGATCTCGCGCAACATCTTCAGCACTTCTTCGTTGGCCCCGCCGTGTAGCGGGCCGTATAGCGCCGCGGCGGCGGCCGCCATGGCCGAATAGGGATCGGCGTGCGACGAGCCGACGCCCCGCATGGCGCTGGTCGAGCAGTTCTGCTCGTGATCGGCGTGGAGGATGAACAAGACGTCCAGCGCGTGCTCGAGCGTCTTGTTCGGCGTGTATTTCACCTCCGTCGCCTTGAACATCATGTTCAGGAAGTTGCCCGCGTACGACAGGTCGTTGTCCGGGTACGCGTACGG
>Ga0137418_10004246_pt1 | contig 13170 bp, 9 predicted proteins | sample CZODoug3_1_2_16f_FD_122242 | JGI IMG/M metagenome (GOLD analysis project Ga0137418, IMG submission 122242) | Vadose zone soil fungal communities from Angelo Coast Range Reserve, California, USA - CZODoug3_1_2_16fungal (Hybrid Assembly) | ecosystem: Environmental > Terrestrial > Soil > Vadose...
CTGATTTGTCACGTAGGCGAACGACCCGTTCGGCGTGATCGCCACGGCAACGGGGCCGCTCCCTACTGGCACTGTGGCCACCACAGTGTTTGTGGCGGTATTGATCACCGAGACGTCGTTGGAGTTTAGGTTCGTCACATAGGCGAAGGCTCCGTTCGGCGTGATAGCAAGGCCGTAGGGACCATTTCCTACGCCGATCGTAGCAGTAACAGTGTTCGTGCCCGTGTTAATTGCGGAGACGTTGTTGGAGTTATAATTCGCCACGTAGGCAAACGCCCCGTTTGGCGTGATGGACACGCCGACCGGAAAACCTCCCACTGGGATCGTGGCCACGACGTTGTTGCTGGCTGTGTCGATCACTGAAACGGAGTTGGAACCAAACATCCATCCAGAGTTAGTGACATAGGCGAAAGCCCCGTTCGGGCTGATAGCCACGGCGAGGGGCTGAACCTGCACCGGAACCACGGCGACCACGCGGTCCAGCTCCGTGTCAATCACTACAACGTTATTAGATTTGTGAGCCGCCACATAGGCCGTGCATTGGGCTGCCGCCGGAACACACCCCAAAACCGCTAGCAAGAGCGGCACCAGCCATCGGAACGGCCACAATCGACTCGGTCTACTTTTTCGATTTTGAATCTTAGGCTCCCAAGACCACGTTCCAACGTCGCCCATCATTTCCCTCCTTCGGCGGTACCCGGATGAACCCGCGCACTACCCTACAACTTCGTGAAAGCAACCCTCGACCGCCCTTAGTACCATTGGAAGAACGCTCTCACAATCCGGCGAACATCGTAACCAAAGGGAGAGAGATTACTTAACGCAGCATGAGGAAACACCTCAAGGCGTTCCCCTGGGCCACCCTGCTCGATTACCAGACTTGGGCAACCAAACCAACGCCCAATTTCTGGCCCAGCTGTCTTCTCAGAATCAGCGATGCACACCTTTTCTGTGGGTTCAATACTTCTAGGACTTACGATTCCTCGAGTTACGGCGGGCTGGCTTGAGAAGTTGCTTTCGTCTCATTTAATTCGTATAGCATGAACCCTCGCATCAGCAACAACACCTTCTGCGCAGGCACGACATTAAGCCTGGGGGTTTTGTCAACAGCAACACCAAAGTTGGTTCTGGTAACGCCATGAACGGCTACAGCAGCAATTTGACTCCAGAAACCTGCACAGGCCCTTAGTGTCGTCATCAGCCTGCTCTCGTCTTAGGGGTAATTAGCTCGCCCGAGACTATCGTCGTCTCTAAGGATTTCATTAACTCCTTGCGTCAACATCTTGGACATTACGTAGTAGCGTCGGCCCTTCGAAATGTCATTGCTGTCGAACCGGAATTCTGACGACACAAGGGTCTCGAGCGCCTGGCGGTAGAGGCGGGCATCGCAGCCAAACAGCATGTTCTTAAGCGTACCCACGTCCTTCCACCCGTCTGATGGAATGAACTCACGCAGGACAATTCGCCCACCAGTGTCGATTCCAGAATCGATGAAAAAAACAGTAACTCCCGTACGATCACCTTGCAAGATGGACCACTCGACAACGGACCTGCCTCGATATTTGGGCAGGATACCTATATGGGCGTTGAGAATGCCTAATCGGAATGCCGAAATCGTCGGTTCACGGTAAATCACATTAGCGGCATGTAGACCTACGTCGCATTGGAGCGATCTAAGGCGCGCGGTGGACATCGAATCATCCAAAGGTCGGCGCATGATAATCAATTTTCCTAATCGCGCATAGCTCCAAGCTTGGGCTGCGAGCGTCCGCAACGCAAATGATTTAAGTGCCACGAAGAGTTCTCGGAACCATCGCAGCGGTGCTGATCTCGCTCCCATGTTGCAAACAACTACAAAGATATCAACGCCAGCAAGTTTCTCAATTTCCCCCGCGATGCGTACGCCTGCGGCGATTGAACTTGCGACTACGGCTATCCGCATTTCAACCAGTCCGGCGTGGCCAGCAGCTGCATATAGATGCACAACCAAGAAGCAAGAAGACGAGAATTCGCACGCATGCGAGTCAAAGATCGCTGCGGAAGCTCATAGAAATAGTTAAGAGCGTCCAATGACCGCAAATCGTGAGTGACCAGCGCACGAATGCCAACGAGATTCAACCTGAGCAGTGCGCCGTCAACGTCGAACGCCGCTCCCGTTTCGAGCTTCGCACGGTCTGTCACCATCAACTGACGCAGAAGTTCTTCGGCAACTTCAAGCTCGCTCGCGGCGCCAATGTTCAAGGGACAACGATATCGCGCACACAGCACTTTGAAGAGATCCGCGCCCGATAGCTTCTTAAGATCGCCGAGCGACAAACACGCCGGACTCGTATCCGCCGGTCGGCATTCTATCTTTCTCGCTAAAGCGATGGTATGCAGGCAGCCCCAGAAATCTGTATCACAATTCAACCATGTGAAAGTGACAGGCAGCAGCGAATTGCGGATCGAGTCACGCCCCGACAGAAAAGATTCTACTTCTGGCGCAAGCGATCCCAAAGATCCCAGACATTCCGCAGAGACAAGATGTTTCCAAGATTTCCCGAGTTCGGCAAGCCTTCGAAGAAGTACTCCGCGCAAGATCGTATTTCGACGATCAGGCGGTGCGGGCCTTGAATGTGCCATTTCTAAGTCCGTGGGCAATCTCGGTAAGCGTGACCGTCTTTACATCTGGAGAGTGGGCGACATCTGCTACGAACTTCTCGATGTCCGTGAAATCGGTAATGTCTTTCGTGTGGTTTTCCAGGATGACTGGGACACAGGGTAGGCCTGACCTTGTTGCTTGCCTCCGAATATTCACCATCATCCGACGCATCATCGCATAATTCAACTGAGCAAGGTCCGAGATGTGTCTCTGGCCGACTATAAACCGCCTGAGCAGTCTCTTGGAGAACGCGATCGCACCCGATTCACCTTTATTGGTCCACTCGTCGCCGCTGCGCCCACGAGATAATCCTGGCGGGGCCCCGGTTCTTCGGTTTATGGGCCCGTCGATTTTGCGCCGCAGTGCCATAAGTGCCTTGCCTAAATCTCGCGTGAATAAGGCCACGCGTGCCCCCGAGAAGCTGTTCGTCGGTATGCAGGCTATGGGTTCCATAGAATGGGATACTCGACGTGCATCTCTCATATCGGGGTAATACGGCGCGAATGACTCCTCGCATTGAGTGTAATCGAGTTTGACTTGTGGCGTATCGTATCGGATGCCCGCGACGATGCTCATATCAAAGACAAATCCGAGATCACTGAGAATTTGTAGCAGTGAATCTGAAGGCGCTGCGCACCACGACCCTGCCCGGAATGACACACAGGCATATGCCGGGTCGATCTTGCGGAGCAGGGACTCCAAGTATTGCTTGCCAGAGAGGAGCATGGCTCTAATCTGCTGGCTGGGATAGTTGAGGATCGACCAGTCACCGTCAAGCTTCCAATTGCCATAGCCTTGATAGTTGGCGCCACACCATTGCGGATGAAGGTGCAATTGAATATCGTGCCCCTGACGAAAGGACTCCTCCACCACCTGTTCCCACTCGTCCGCTATAGCCTTCAATTCAGGAAAACGTTCTTGTAGGTCCTGATATGCGAGCTGTTGCATGACCTCAACATTGAACGAACCACGTATCCCATAATTGTTGAAGATCTTGACCAATCGTCGCATGGGTTCAAACTGGAGTACTCTCGGATCCCCGGTGCCATTGCCGCGGACTTCCCAATCATCGACGAACGCAAGGTAAATTGCAGGTTGCATGCAATGCTCTCCGGTTAGGCTTATTTCGGCCCGCTCCGGATGCTCGCGCAGCGGCACGCGACGCTCGTGTGCGAATAGCGCCCATCCGCGCTGACCGTGTTCATCTTGAGCTGAACAGCTCTTCCTAGCGGCAGCTATTGGCACGTAGCCCGTCGCAATGTTGGCGCAACTCGTGAAAATCTGTGCGCCAGTATGTGGCGTCGTCCGATGGCGACGAATTGCATCCCGTGGGAGCGCCGCTGCTCCTAGGTTTGGGCACAATCGCGCTTTAATTATTACGCCAGTTCCTCTTTGTCGAAGCTAGATGGTCGAGTTCCAGGGGCGTGCAACAGATACTTAAATCAACGTCAGTGATGTAGGGGTGGGTGGCACGCAACCCGGACGCATGGATGTACAGCATCGAGATGTTCAGGAAGTTCCGTTCTGCGTGCTGATCATTCGAGAAATGAAGTGGATAAAACTAGCCATCCCATAGCATCTGTCAGCGATGTTGATCGACCCAGCCTGCTTTCGGGTTCCAGGTGGGGGCTGCTGCCGTCGCTGACGTCGGCGAGACGCTCATGAGGACGCTAGGGGGCCGTGCAGGTTCCTGCAGTCAAATTGCTGCTGTAGCCGTTTATAACGTTACCAGAGCCAATGTTGGTGGCGCTGTTTGACCGAATCCCTACACTTGACCCTGTGCCTGTGCCCGCGCCGAAGGTATTATTGTTCACACAGGCGTTAACTGACCCTAGGTATAAACCACCTAGTCCCCATAGCCCGTTGATGTTGGCAGATGCCACATAGGCATTGGCACCCATGATGGCGATCACGGGTAGATCCGTGTTCGTGCCCGTATATGTTCCGCCGTTGATGGTTACGTAGCTATCCTGTCCTAGATTGAGGGCGTCGAAATTGTTGACTAAAACTTGTAGGTTGCCATTTCCGCTCACGATACAGTTGTTGAAGGTGTTGTATTGATTGAAGTTACCGAAGAGGTTGATGCCAGCGTTGCCGTTGTCTGTACCCGCGTTGGCTCCGTTGTTGGTCACGACGCAGTTGTTGAACGTGTTGTGCGAGGAGTAGTACTCCAGACTAATGCCGTTGTTGAAGCTAGCGCCATTTTTCACCGTGAGGGAATTAAAGGTGTTGTAATTGGCAGATATTGTTTTGAGCGGACGCCCGTAGGCACCCGCCGCGTCAACGGTGAGGTTGGTGATGGTGTTGTTCGCGGACCCATGCAGACTAAACCCAAAGGCACCGTTCCCAAGACATCCGCCGCCGGTCCCCGGATTTTCGTTGGAAATAGTCATGCCATTAATCGACAAGTTGCCCTGGTTCTCAAACCACGCGGAGCTTCCGCAGGCCGCACTACCCGCTCCCGTGATGGTTATGTTCGTCCAGGTGACATTGAAATCTGCATAATTTATGATCGCCGAGCCCTGCACATTCTTAGATGTGACGCCGGTAATTGCAGAGTCGGCGACTCCGACCATCCTGAGTCCGTAGACGTTGGACCCGTTTCCGTCGAATGTGATGTTTTTAACGGTAATACCGGTGAGCGGGCCCAAAAGCTTTTGTGCCGTCGGGGTATTCACCGATGGGTTATAGCTGGCATGCAAGGCCGTCGTGACCGCGATCGTGTTTCCAGAAACCGCGGCGACCTTCAAGAGCTCGGTGCGACAACCGCCTAGGTCACAGCCCGTATCATGGCCGGGAGCAGCATCGGTGGAAAAATCCTTGCCGCCCTGTTGGATGCGCACGTAATCTTCCGCGGCTACTCCTAGACTGGAGACCGTCGTAAAGTTCGTAGCCAGTTCGTTTGCGGTTGCGCTCAATGCGACTGCCGGGCCGTAATCCGGATTGCCGCTACTGGGGCCAGTGACCATGATGGTTCCGGAGGCAATATTGCGGATGGTTGCGCAACTACCTCCATCTACGGTGACATTGGATGTGTTGATAGTGAGCTGTGCCGTCGTGAGGTACGTCCCGCAGGGGAAAAGGAGGGTGCTGCCACTCGTGAGGGCTGCGATGGCATTGTTGATGGCGGCGGTGTCGTCGGTTGTTCCGTTGCCCGTGGCACCGTAATTCATGACGTTGATCGGGGGCGTCGTGGCCACACGGGGGAACAGGTTTGAGGAGTGCAACCAGACTGTAGCGCCGACCATTAGCAACACGATTGCAGTAAGTAGTCTTGCCATTTGTCTTGTCCTTTCTTTGATAGCGGCCGGCCAGCGTCTATGGTGGCAATGCGGCTGTCCAGTCAATCGTACGGGCCAATTCACGGCGCAAGCGGTGTAATCGGAACACGTTGTTCACACACCTGTTGCAGTAGACAACGGCGCACTTCGGAGATCGACCGGCTGGATTTCTGGAGGAACTGCTCCCGACGGACCGTACGGTACAGGTATTGCAGAACCGATGTATTGCTTCCACCACAGCGCGACGTTCAGCAATGCCCATCCCCTTTTCTTTAGAAAAGGCAAGACTCCGTCGAACTGAAAAAGGTCGGTACTATGGCAAAAGTCCTTCATTTCCTTGGCAAGGTACTCTCCGAATTTGGTCTGATACCACTCGTAGACAGGTACGCCGAAACCTTGCTTCTTCCGGTCGATAAGTTCGTCCGGTATTACGCCGCGGACGGCCTTCTTCAGAATATATTTGAGCACTCCATTTCTGGTTTTTACCGCTTCGGGAATACTCATGGCCAGCTCTACGAACTTGTGGTCGAGAAATGGAACGCGCGCTTCTAAACTCACTGCCATGCTCATCTTGTCGACGCGCATGAGCAACAGTTCCGGCAATCTCAGATTCAAATCAAGATAAGTCATCCAGTTGAGGGGCGAGGGCTCCCAGGCTTTTTCCTCGAACCGTTCTCGAATCGGTCGAAGGGCCTCCCAAGAACTCAGCTCGGCAAATTTCTTGAGCAATCGTGGCGAGAACAGTTGCCGCTTTTGGGAATCGCTGAACACTTCGGCCCCACCCCAGAATATGGGCTGGTTTGACAGAGCTCTCCTCAAAACTTCACACGAGAACTGGTGTCGATAAGAGGCCCCGCGGCTGTGCTCCGCGAAATGGAGACCAGTAAGTCCCAATTCTCTCAGGGGACTGGGAATTGGTAGCAAATTGGTAAGACGTTGTAGTCGCAGGGAGTCCTTCCAATACTTGTAGCCCCAAAACAGCTCGTCCGAGCCTTCTCCCACCTGGCAAACAATGACGCCGGAGTCGCGAGCTAGTTTTGAAACAAAGTAGACCGGCATGCAAACCGGATCTGCCAAAGGTTCATCCTGATGTCGAATGATTAGAGGAAGGGAATCGAGTAGGTCGCTTTCACGGAGGCGCAGCTCATGATGATCGGCACCCACCTCATCGGCCATCCGCCTGGCGTAGTGAAGCTCGTTTTGATAGCTCTCGTATTCTCGGTCATAGCCGATCGAGAAGGTCTTGACCGGCTGGCCTTCTCCTTCGGAAAACAGCGCCGCGTTAGTACTTGAGTCGATACCGCCGGAGAGAAAGACGCCCACCGGCACGTCACTTATCTTGCGGAGCTTCACGGAAGTGCGCAACTCTGACAGAATGCGCTCGGCAATCTCTGCCTCAGAGGCATTCGTCAATGGCTGTGTATGATCCCAAACGTCCCAGTAGCGGCATTCATTGACGTGACCGTCCTCGTTGACTCTCAACCATGTGCCCGGAGCAAGCTTCTGGATGCCGGAAAAGAGCGTGTGCGGCGCCGGCGTCGCATTAAATGACAAATAATAATAAAGGGCCTCTTCATTGACACCGCGTTGCTGCTCCTGGTCCTCCAGCAGTGCCTTGATTTCTGAAGCAAAAGTGATACGCCCATGGTGAATGCTGTAGTAAAGCGGCTTCACACCGATACGGTCACGAATCAACCACAGCTGATGCTTTTTCGCGTCCCAAAGTGCAATGGCAAACATGCCGCGAAACTTTTGAAGGCAATCGATGCCCCATTCCTCGAATGCATGCAAGATAACTTCGGTATCGGAATGGTCCGTCTTCCAGCGGTGTCCGCCGCGTCTCTCCAGTTCGGCGCGAATTTCGGCGTGGTTGTAGATCTCGCCGTTGAAGACCACCCATAGCGTGCCATCTTCGTTGCTCATTGGCTGCATGGCTCTTTCCGACAGGTCAATGATCGCTAACCGGCGAAAGCCCAAGCCCAGCCGTCGATCGGGAGAGACAAAAATCCCGGCGCCGTCTGGTCCGCGGTGCGCCATCACGTCACGCATGCGCGTCAGATAGGGCTCCGAGACCCGGAAAGAACTGTTAGTGAAAGAAAGTACTCCGACGATGCCACACATCAGCAGCCCTCCTCAACAGAATGGCAGATCCTAGACACTCCTCGAGGTCCCCCGTGCTTCCACAATGGTGCGATGATCCTCTGACAGAAAATCAATGTTGGGACGATCCGAGCGAACTCACTCAAGCGAGCTTCGAATCTGTCTCTGCCCAGCGCACGGCAAGACCGCCTTGGCGACGTCTTGGCCGTCGAGCAGGCGGCGAAAGAGGCTGGCCACTTCTCTGGCGCGCACGTCCCACGTGCAGCCGCGAACAGCGTCCTGCCGCGATTGGCGATCGTGCGGCGTGTCGCAGGCCAGCGCCTCAGCAACCAACAAGATGAATTCGTCGATCGACCGGTAGATTCTCACGCCCGGCGTGTGCAGGTACTCGTACAGAGGAGAAATCACTACAGGCTTACCGGTTGCGAGGTATTCGCGGACCTTAATCGCGCTTCCGTAGTTGGTAAATACGTTTTTCTGGTCCCAAGGCAGTACGCACACATCGATATGATTGTAATAGCGTGAGAGTTCGGCATACGGCTTGGGGCCAAGAAAATGGATGTTGGGCGCAGACAGCTGCACTAGATTCGATTTCGAGCCGATGAAAACCCAGTGCCAATCGGGCCGCACCCTAGCCACGTGCTCGATTAACGGTACGTCCATGGTGTACCAGTCGGCGGCGCCTACATATCCGAGCACTGGCCGAGGAATTGCGGCGATATCCGGAGGCGTATCCGGAGGCAAGTTGGCGAACCGCTCGTAGTCCACGGCTTGCTCGAGAAAATACCGGTGGCGGGTTTCGGCTTCCTCATAAAGCTTTCGCCCGGAATACATGACCACCGTGGCGCGCTCCTTCAGGCGAGTGTCCATCTCGCGAATTACGGCCCTCGACAGCGCGCTGTCTTCGTTGAAATCGTATTTGTCTGAAACCTGGTACACCAACAACTTGCCGCCAAGCGAGCCCACAAGGTCGGCGGCCGTAGGGATGGCGACCCACACGATTGGATGACGCAAATTGAGAATGAACATAACCAATCGGAGCTGCAGTACAAGCAGCAGGCGATTCAACGCGCGCACCGCGGGTGAGCCGTACAGCGGCACATTTATTGGCGTCATCACCCATAGTCCTTCGGGCGCCTTGCGTAACCAGCGCAGATAGCTGCGAAGTTTGCGCCGAATTTTTTGAAAGAAATCCGGATTGCCAATCGAAGGCAGGCCCATGGTGATAGAGTTCACGAACAATACGCGATTACGTTGTGCCAATCGCTTAAGGATGTGGTTTTTCGAGTGCGGGTGGTGGTACCACCAGTCCTCGCCCGCAAAGCACACGATTGACTGGCCGGAAAGTGGGTAGTCGACAGACTCCGGGCCTGCTGTGAATCCTTCTCCAACCGGGACAGCACTGGGCACAGAATCAGCGGAGTTCATGCCTACCAGACCTCCTCACTGACGGCATCCCGAATCTTGGATTCTTTTGGGGAGCTGGTGTGGCCGATTGTCGTGCCGGTGACGTCAGGCCACGAGATGCGAGTAGTGATGCGCATGGGAACTGCGGCTCTTCCCCGGAAGCGGAGCTTCACTGCTGGAACCGTTACGCCGTAGCTGGTGCTGATGAGCGAAGGCTGGATTGACCCCTGAAGACCAGTAGGCCCAGCGACGCAGAGCTGAACTTGCCGATCGCCTAGTATGCGGCACAAAATCCCGTTTTCTGCCGGGGCTACTTCTGCGCTTCGATTAGGCGTAAGTTGAAGATTGAGCTCGAAATCGTGAACGCCATCGCCATCAAGGTCGTCCTCAATGACAAAGGCCGGTTCACCGTCAAGAACGCGTATAGTTCGGGTATGGGTCACTCCAAGCGAGCGATACCCGGTATGCGAGGCGCGCAGGAAGTGTCCCCGCGCTTCTCTACCTTCTTGTATTTGGCTTACAGCGGCTTTGTTCCCGAGGATGAAAAGCCCGTGCGGGCCAGTGTCGATGCGGTTCTGTTCCGCTCCATCGATCAACAAAGTGTTGTGCGCAGCGGTGCTTCGGAACCGGTTTCGTGTTGCTATGTGGCGCGTGTAGCAGCCCGTGCCGGAGTCACAAAAGACTTCCTGACCTCCCACTCGCAAAACGAAGCTGAGCTTGTCATTGTGCGTATGGCTGCCTTTACCAAAGATTCCGTTCGGAATAGCGAAAAACAGTAATTCAGCAGACCCTTGTTGCAGCACACTAATCCCCGACTTCGGAAGAACTTTGATCGGGCAGGCCGAGCCAGGATTGATCTGTGGTTGGAAATAGGGGATTTTAGTGGTGTCGGTGAGACCGTACCACGCGGCATCATCCCCCGGACCGGCACCCTCGCCGAAAAGACGTTGCCCCAGCCCGAGCAGGTGGTGAACCCTAAGTGAATTCCTCTCTGCAACCGGGCAAAGCATCATTTGCTGGAGGTCGTCAACGAGCAGTTCGGTGCGGCCATCGTCACAGTCGCCCACCTGAGGTAATTCGCCTGACGTGCTAGCGACTGTGTTGAGGAACCGGTACATCATCCTAAGGCGCTCAACGAACGAAGACTTGACCCCGGGAGATTGTTCCGTGCGCATCAACAGTAGCGCGGTTGTGAGAAGCTGTGTGACCAATACCTGGTAACCGGTAGAAGCCTCGTAATCCCCCCCGTCTTCGTATACCTGCCGTGCCATTTCAACTTCGATCCGCCGCCGGTAATTGGAGCGTCTCCTTGCCATGTCCTTGCCGTCGAGGAAGATGGAAAGGCAATAGAGCCCGACAACGTCACTCAGATAGTGATTGCTGGTCAATAAGTGCGAGAACTCGATGTTCGTTTCGATATAAAGTAAATGTTGCGCGAGGGAGTGGGTCACGGTCGCGAGCCACGGTTGCTCCTCACAACGAAAGGGAGAAAGCAAACTCAATAGGAAGCAGATGCTCATGGCGCGCAGCGCTGCTTCCATTGCCAAAGTCCAGTTCACGCCTACGGGCGCGGGATTTGACTGAATCCAGTGCGACAGGAGGTCCTTTGCCGTTAGCCGATACGAGTCGTCCCCCGTAAGAACGTGCGCCTTGCCAAGGATCGGCAGAAATTGCAGCCGCGAAAGCTCAAACGGTACCTTGACGTCAGAGCCGTCCTGGCGAATGCAGTCACGGCACTCGCTCCGCACATACGGCCACTCCGAGCCAGATACAAAGTCAAGATTCCACTTCGGGCGTGGTCCGAGATCCGCTGTGCCAGAGCCCAGAAAGGGATATCGTCCTGCCCGAATCTCGTCCGCGAATGCAACAATAAGCTCCCGGCTGTGCTCACTCAAGCATTGCAAGTTTGGGTTGTAGTAAGGAACACTCCGGAATTTGAAACAGCCAGGGTCTTTCAACCGGCCAAGTATTCGCCTCTTGTTCCACGCCCTGCGTGTCCTCCACAAGGCCTCGCGAGCGACCAAGAGCGGCGATTCCTGCTTGAGAATCCTAACGATGTGCATCTCTATGTTAAGGCTGAGAGATTCGGCGCGTACGCCGCTGCGGCAGGTCGTGAGTAGTTGCGTTTCCATACGACAGCAGAAACCAGGAGGAACATCAGGAAATAGCAAACAGAGGAAACGGCTGACGCGCCGGTTATCCCATAGCGAGGAATGGCCCAGAAATTCACGGCGACGTTGACAATAGTGTCTGCGATCCAGGCGGCAACGATGATTGGCGGAAAGCCCTCGCTATTCAGCAGTTGGACCATCACAGTTTCGATTCCCAAGAAATATGCTCCTGGCATCAGCCAGGCAAAAGGGGCAACCGCCGGGAGGAAGTTTCGCCCGAATGCGATGGAGATGATGGGCCCTGCGGTCAATGCGGCAATCACGACCACTGGTAACATCAGCGCCGCGGTAACAAGTACGGCTTTGTTTGCCAAGCGCAGTTTTTCTTCCTTCTCTTTTGTGGCCGAGAGCTTGGGAAACAAGAGCAACCCAACCACAACGGGAAACATCATGGTGTTCTCGGCAAGGACCTGGCTGATTGAGTAGTAGCCCGCTTCCGTCGCGCCGAGCATGTACTTGACCATTAGCAGGTCAATTCTCAGTAGAAGAAAACCAAAGAATGCGATCACATACGCTCTCATCCCGAGGCCAATGCTCTGGCGGAAAACTTCGAAAGATAGCTTAGGGGGCTCTGCCGCATCCCGCTTGAGGCGCAAAAGAGCCCAAAGGAAGGTGACCATTACACACGCCAAGGTCACGCCGAAGTACAATTCCACGGTGCTACCGTGAAGCAGCGCGAGGATGCAAATCAACACCAGGGCTAAGAGTTTGCCGCCGCTTTCAATGTTGTTGTAAGCCCGCACCTTGTTGACGCCGAGCAGTAATCCTTGTGTGAGCAGGTAGGCAAGGCTGACCGGAACGGAGGCCAGGGCAAGCAGCAAAAGCGTGCCATGGATTGGCGACAGCCTCGGCCAGAAGACGAGAGCGATTCCGCCCAAGGCCGCGATCACACAAGCCGCAAAGACGACCGCTAATGTGTTACCGATGAGAGCGGGCAGGAGCGCTCGATCTCTTGCCACGTAGTACATGTTGGAGGCATGCAGCCCAAGATTGCCGAACTGCGCGCCGATCGCACCTAAAGTTGCGGCCACAGCATACAACCCGCGACCTGCTGGACCCAGCTCTCGCGCAATCACGATGGCAGTTGCAAACGTCACAGCTACCACAAGCAGCCGGGTGCCGTAAGTTTCCAAAATGTTGCGGCGAAGTTCTGTGCCGGCCGCCAGGCGCCACAGTTGAGCCGAGGCCGCTGATACGCTAGCTCTCATCCGAGATTCTGCTCTGTCAGCTTTGTGCTGCGAGGCGACGGGCCGACAGCGACAGCAGTGGGTAGCGAAAGTTCGCTCGCGACGGACCGAGTGTCCGAAGAATACGCGAGGACACGTCTGGCGTTTTGGCGCCAGGTGTGACGTTCCAGAGCGGTCTCGCGTGCGTTCTGCCCAAGCTCGTTGCGGAGTTGCTCATCGGCGGCGAGGCGCTTGATGGCCTCTGCTACCTCCCCGGCATCGCCCGGCTTGACCAGCAACGCTGTTCTGCCATCTTCCAGGACCTCAGCGATTTGGTCCAAGGCGCTGGCGACAATGGCCTTTCCCATGGCCATGTATTCGAACAGTTTGGTCGGCGAGCCGAA
>Ga0137418_10004248_pt1 | contig 13170 bp, 17 predicted proteins | sample CZODoug3_1_2_16f_FD_122242 | JGI IMG/M metagenome (GOLD analysis project Ga0137418, IMG submission 122242) | Vadose zone soil fungal communities from Angelo Coast Range Reserve, California, USA - CZODoug3_1_2_16fungal (Hybrid Assembly) | ecosystem: Environmental > Terrestrial > Soil > Vadose...
CTGCGCCTGTCAGATCCAGGTCGACGCACTCGCCGGCGGCCGCGTCGAAGTCGGCCTCATCTCCGAGCAGACCGCGCGCAAGGGCTTCGAGCAATTCGAACGGCCCGGCGGCGCGGAGTTACACAAGGAATGGCCGGCGCTATTGCGCCTGCTGGACCGCAAAGGGATTGCCTATCGCAATTAGGCAGGTCGCCACGTGCTGCGATTGTGGCTGGCCGCACTTCGGCGGACGGCTCGGTCGACGTCTTCACATAGGCACGACGGCGTTCACTGACGCTTTGCGGCCGCGCCCGCTGGAAACTCGCCAGTAGATTTGATCGCTTTTCTTCTCGCCGATTTTTCATTCAGAATCGGTGAAGTTATACTCTGGGCCGCGCCGGGGCCGCCGGCAATTAAGAAAAACCAGAGGCCGAACTGGCACAGATGCGCGAATCTGAACTGGTCTTGTACTACGGCCTGTCCGTAGGGGTGGGCCTTGCAGTCGCATTGATCGTCTATGCGATATCCGAGTTCCTCCGCCACCCGTCGAAGATTTTGGTGTTCGCGTGGTTGGAACCCTCCGCATCCGAGCACCAGCATCTTTCGATATACGTCGACAACCAGAGCAACTCTCGCACCGTCATCCACGAGGCGGGTGCCATCCTGGAAGACGGCCGGCGCATACGCGTCACCGCGAGGGACGAAGCACGCAGCGGCGAACCGCTGAAGCCGTTCTCGATCACGGTTGCGCCGCACGAGCAGGTGACGGTGAGCATGTTCTCCGTATCCAGACGAGACGTTTCCATTGGAATGGCTGCCTGCTACGTAATCAGGGACAGCAACAAGTTGGTCATCGGCACGGTGCACGGGCAACTGGATTGAAGCGGAAAACTCGAAGGGCGCTACAACCCCCGTCCCGTTGCCGGCGACGCGATTTCTACGGCGATCAGTTCGCCGCCAGAAAACGCGACGTCTCGATATCGAGACCCACATCGGATGGGATTGCTGCACGTGGCGCGCATGGCTCGCGTCGAACTGGCTGAACGGCAGGAAGGTGTGGCTGGCCCGCCCTTGGTCGAACAAGGTGACGCGGTCGCCCCTCCACTCGTAATAAAAAGGCAAGCCGCAGGTTCGCCGCCGCGGAGTCAAGGGAGGCAAGACTCTCACGACCAGCGACGAGGCCTTTGTGCGGCTCGCGTAAAACGGGACAAAGCAAGCGGGGCGACCAGCTTCCGGAGCGCGGGGGCCAGCCGCTTCGCCGGGGCGGCACGCAGTCCGAGCGGGTCGGCCGCAAGGACAATCGAGTTGGCGCCATACGGCGGCGGCATCTGGCCGGTTACCATTTTTTTTTCGTCGAAGGGAATGCGAACAGTCAGCGCGGACAGCGCCCAGACCAACGCTTTGCGTGGCAGCACGGCGCCAATCGGATTCCTCCCTCTCTTCGGCGTCCGGCCCCTGCAATGGGGGCCTTATCGCACTTGCACGCATTCAGAAAATCTCGTTGTTGTTGGTTTTGCCTCATCGCCGCAGCCAGCCAGCGACGTGCATTTATTGAGTTATCGTTCAAACTGGCAAATTTGTCAAACCTATCAGAGCGTTAGATTTGCTCAAGGCTGGCACAACAAACGCGAACAATCATCGACTTAAGTGCGGAACTGACGACGGTGCCGGGCCGTGTCGTGGCCATAAAAAGACAACAAGAAAGGCGCCGGCGAAGGCCGAATCACGTACGCAAAGGACCGGCTGCGTTTCAGGACCTTCGGCGATCGCGTAAGGAAGCTGAAGCGCCAGACATCGACCCCTCCTATCAAAAGCCGGCGATGGCGGACGGCGGCGACGGAATCATCGCCTGATGCAGTGCAAGATTGACTCCGCAGAGGGATAGGAGTTTTAATCACGCCCCTGAAACAATTTCCTGCCGGGCATCAACCGCGCGATGAGACGCGGAACAGTCCAGATTTCGGTCCTGACCTGCCCGATATGCAGGTCCCAGCGGGAAGAGGTGATGTCGCCCGCGAAGGCACTCCTGACTTATGAGTGCAGGAATTGCCACGAGGTGATGCGCCCAAAGCCGGGTGCCTGCTGCGTGTTCTGCTCTTACGGCAGCGTGAAGTGTCCGCCGGCGCAGGTTTTGCACCCCGAAGGCTGATCGCGCAGCGGTACGCAACAAACGGAACATTCGCCGACGCAGCATTGGCGCGGCGCGCAAGGAGCTCTTGGCCGCACGCCGGGGGGAGGAGGAATCAGAAAACGCGGAGGCATCTACCCCTGCCCACTTCGTCATCTGGTTCGATAAAAAAGACGACGGCCTCATCAGCGGAATCGAAAAGCCTCCCGCCGATGGGGCCGCGTCAATTTCGCTCCGGCGGTCGCCGGGTCAGAAGCCCAGTTTGATGGGTCCGAGCAGAGGGTTGGTGCCGATAATCCCGTTCGTGAGCGTGCCGGGAGTACTCGTCACCGGCGTACCGACCCCTCCGCTAGCATTGACCGTGGTGGTGATCGGGCCGCTGGTTGTGCCAAGGGTGTTTGATAGCCCCGTGGCGGTGGTGCCAAGCGTAGTCAATGCTCCTCCACTGGTCGTCGCGTCTAGAAGACCGCCTGCGGCCCCGGCTAATCCGCCCGCTGTGCCGGTTGCCGCACCGACGGTACTCTCAACCTGCGCAGCATCACGTACCGGTTGCGTTGGCGGCAGATAAGTCTGCTTGTTGCTGAGGATCGGCTTCGTATTGGAGTCCGGCACGTAGTAGGACTGTCCCGCAGGGACCGCCAGACAACCGCCGGCGTTGCACACTTCGATCTCGCCCGCGGCCACGCTGCCGGACAGGCCACCGTTCAACTGCATGGCGTATTCGGTTCCGCGGATTCCGACCGTGGCGAACGTCGTGGTCATCCGGTATGCCTTCCTGTTGTGCTTCGCCAGCTTGCCGGTGATGGTGCGCAGTCCGCCCTCGACCAGGCTGAAAAAGCTGCGCTCCGAACCACCGTTTACGCCGCCCCAGCGGTACTGATCGATGCGGAATACGGTCCGGGTATGAAGGGAAACGAAGCCTTCGTCGGTAAAACGCAACTGCACGCGGCCTTCATTGGTGTTCACGGTGTCCCCCTCCACCACCTCGGAGCCCTTGACGAGCGCGCGAACGCGCCCATCGGCAGCAACGGCAGAAACATTGCCGAGGGTAAATTCGACGCGCGCGGCGGGCGCGGCGAAAACAGACGAGGAAAGCAGCAGTGCGGCAACTGCAAACAACAAGAATCGCCGCTGAGCGGTTCGATGGCAGGTTCCCATTTTTTCTCCCTTCCAGCATTCACTGAATTGCGTTTACTAGAGCGACTCGGCCGGAGAGTGACCGGGCGCCGCCGGGGTACCTTGGGGGGGACCCCTCAGCACGTCCTGCGTCAAAAGCGACGCAATCGTCATGCCAATTTACCTCGTGCAGGTACGCGGCTCAAGTACTGACGGATGCGTTATCTTTCAGCAAGTTACCGCGTCCCGTGATGTCTTGGCTACGCCGCCGGGAGTATGGAAAAATGACTTTCTGACGCAAATCGTGGCGCCTGCGCCGCGAGAATCGAAGCGAAAACGGACTCACCGGCGATTCGGTTCCGAATCGCGCAGCGGCGTTGCAGGGGAGCAGGAAGCTTCGGCACGCGGGCGGGCGCCGGCTATCTTGCGACGCGTCAGGAAACCGATACCGCAAGGGATGGCCAGACAACGTAGCCGAGATACCGTTCGGGCTCGAGCAGCACCACTGCTTTCTCGCGCAGTTCGCGTGCCGAGGGCGTGTCGCCGCCTTTGAGATACTGCTGCAGCACTTCGATCGGATCATCGCCGGGCTTGCAGTCGAGCGAACGGCCCTGCAATTCCACGCGCCTGCCTTCATAGGCCTGGGGACTCACAGGATCCTGGCCAAACCTGGACTTGCCGAAGTCCAGCTTGGCAATGTGCTGGAACGGAAACGGCGCTTCGGGATGCTCGGCGTAGAAGGTCCACACGTTGAAATCGATCACACCGGTCGTACCATTGATGTAGTGCAGTGCCGCGCCACGGCACAGCGCGGTGCAGACAATGCGCTTGCGGTACAGGATTGCCCATTCGTTATGACGGTCGAAGAAATCGTCGCGCTCCGCCCGCGCCAGACGCGCAAGCTTCTTCAGATCCGCCTTGGTAATGCGCTCGAACGAACGATCAGGCATACGGACTCCGCAGGAGAAGGTACGAGTTCCGCGATACGAGATGCGAGTAACAAGTTGAACACTCGAAGCTCGGACCTGATTTCTCGCCCTTAGCCGTTAACCCATGGTGTTGGGCACCCACTGCGTGCACCAGCCTTCGGGGTTCACCGGCTCGCTGAGGATGACGCATTTGCCGTCTCCCGCGTATAACACGCACCTGGAGCAGGTGCGTCCGAGGTAGGGTTCATCGCGATAACCCACTTCTTCCCTGGTGCGTATGCGCATGCCCGGCTGCTGGGGCTTCTTGCGATTCTGCTGCGCCGCTACCGGCGCAACCGCGGCCGTTGCCGCCAAGACCGCCGCGCCCTTGAGCAGCGCGCGCCGCGACATCAATGATTGCCTGCTTTTCATCGCTACCCTCCACACCATCGGACGCCCGTTCTCAAACTGCCGCCCTGAATTATAGCCTCGAGTCCCCGGCCCCCGCGCACTGCCGGACTTGTCCAGTCTTGCGATTGGCCGCGTCAGACGCGGAATTTTTCCAATACTGCGCGATCCACTTCGACACCCAGCCCGGGTCCCAGCGGGAGTTCGACCCAGCCCTGCACCTGCTGGATCGGCTTGGTGATCAGATATTGGCGGAACGGATGCGTCGAGCGGTCGTACTCGAGGACGGGCTCCAATGCGAACAGCGAGTGGTGCGCCACCGGCAGCGCAGCGATCAGTTGCAACGAGGCGGCCTGCGCGATCGCCGAGCCCCACACGTGCGGGTTTACCTGTATTCCATGCGACTGCGCCAGCGCGATGATGTGCCTGCCGGCGGAAATACCGCCGCAGGAGCCGAGGTCCGGCTGCGCCACGTCCACCGCGCCAGCGCCCAGGAATTCGCGGAAACCATAGAGCGTGTGCTCGTTCTCGCCGCCCGCGATCGGCATCGAAAGTTTCTGCCGCATCTCGACGTAGCCCTCGATGTCCTCGGGCACCACCGGTTCCTCGTACCAGCGCAGGTCGTATTCCTCCAGCGCGCGCCCGAGCCGGAGCGCCTCGGCGCGCCCGTACGCGTGGTTGGTGTCGACCATCAGCGTGATCGGCTTGTCCCCGATGACGCGTCCGATCTCCTTCATGCAGGCGATATCGTCATCAACGCCGTAGCCGAGCTTCACCTTCATCTGCGAGAAGCCCGCCTCGAAGTGGCGCGCCGCTTCCTCGCCGAGACGCTTGGCTTCGCCCTGCCCCTTGATGCGATAGAAGCCGGTGGCGTAAGGTTGGATTTTGGTGCGAAACGCGCCGCCGAGCAGCTTGTACACCGGCACCCGGTGAAACTTGCCGGCGATGTCCCAGAGGGCAATGTCCACAGCGCTGATTCCCGCCACCACCGAGCCCTTGCGGCCGTAGTCGCGGGTCATGTGATACATGCGGTGCCAGAGCACTTCGGTGTCCAGCGGGTCGGCGCCGATCACGAGCGGCTTCAAGGCCTTGTCGATAACGGTGGCGGCGATTTCGGGGGGCTCGAGTCCCTGGGCAAACGCCTCGCCCCAACCGGTGATACCCTCATCGGTGAGCACTTCGACCAGCGTGGCCGAGCGCTGCCTCACCCAGCCCTGGGAAAACGCGAACGGTTCTGCGAGTGCACTCTTGAGAACGTAGATTTTGATATCGGTGATTTTCATTTTTGGTCCTCATGGTTCTGGTGCCACTCCTCCACGAGCGGCGACAATTATCCAACAGATGGCGCAAACGGCTGTAAATTTAGAAGCGGTCGAGTGAAAGGGGGTGGACCATGTACCGGAGAATCCTGCTGCCGACCGACGGATCGGCGTTATGCGACTCGGCGGTGAAGAAGGGAATAGAATTCGCGAAGTTCGCGGGTGCCAGCGTGGTTGGGTTTCACGCCATACCCGCCACTTCCTACCTGATCTACACCGAAGCAGGACCCAGCGATGTTCTCGCCGAGCAGTTCGAGCGCGACGCGCTCGCGCGCGGCGAGCGCCTGGTGAAGGCGCTCGAAGAGCAGGCGCGCGCCGCCGGCGTGGCCTGCGATTCGCTGACGCTGGTAAACGACCATCCATGGGAGGGCATCATCGAAGCGGCGAACCAACGCGATTGCGACCTGATATTCATGGCCTCGCATGGACGTCGCGGGTTGTCGGCGCTGCTGCTTGGAAGCGAGACCACCAAGGTGCTCACCCATAGCAAGATCCCGGTACTGGTGTATCGCTAGAGAAGTTACGCCGGGAGGATCAGGCGCCCGTCACTTCGCCGGGCAGGGATATGCCTCCCGCAGCCCTGGGTGATAAGGTAACGACGATTTGCTGTGCGCGCCGGCAGCGAGTCGCTGCGGCGCCGGGCAAGCAGCCGTGAGGTTTACACCTTGCTCTTTGGCAATTGCACCCACTGGGGCGCACGCTCAAAAAACAGAATGCGGTGCCCTAGCTCGCAGCCAGTCGCCATGGCCACAACAACAGCCATGAAGGACGCGCCACCATCGAGGGGAATCAGCCAACAGTTATCGGCCAGCATTTCGGTATTCGTGGGCTCCGGTTTGGCGCTTTCAATATCTCCCAAGAACTCTTGCCATTGCCGCATGCCGTCGGTTCGTAGGGTGTCGGGTTTCATAATAAAAAGCATCGCTGAGTGCATGGCGCATTCCTCCCTTTAGGCTAACCGCAAAGACACAAAGACATGGCCCGCTGAGCCAGGCAGAGGCACGGCGGGCTTTTTTTTGTATAAGTGCACTACTAATGAGATCCTGCCTGCGCCCATAATTACCGACGCGGGCCCAGATTGCAAGATCAAGTTGTTGGTCGCCATTGGCTGCGTGCGGCGGCCACAAACGTGGTGCAGCAGCAGGGCATCGAGCAGGCGTTGGGCGAATCGTCGCACCTGGTGCGCAAGCGCGATTAATTACCCGAACATGCTTTTGATCATCCCGATAATAACCACTATTACCGCGATGATCGCGCCCCAGACGATCGCTATCTCCGATATCTCAGCGGCTCGTGCCATCGACTCGCGTGATATTTTTCCATGGTTTTTGGCCATCGCCGCATCTCCCGCGGAAGTAGTAGCAGGTGCGCTCGGGGGTATCTCGGAGATCACATGCCTATAGGCGGCATGCGCCCCCCAAAGTTCTCCGGATTCCCCCCGGCGCACCCTCTACGCCGCAATGGCCATGCCAGTTCAGGGCGTCGAAAAAATGACACGTCGAACGCTGTTAGAAAGCACTTCGTTTCCGAGCGCAAAAGACAGGTGTCCGAAATCCGACGCATGGGTATGCCGAACTATCAACACTTAACCATGTGTGGAAATCGTCACAGAGCGACGAAAATCACTGAGGCGTGCGTGTTACGAGGGTGGCGTTTCCTGTTTTGGCGCGTCGGACAGGATGAAACTGGTCTCAATCGCGCGCAAGCGCGCTGATTATTTTTTGTCTTTGCGAGAGAAGATGCTCTCACCGCTCACCCAAAGCAGGTACACGAGAAACCCGCCGATAAGCAGTATGAACGAAGTTTCAAAGATATTGGCTGTCCCAATATCGTAGAGCAAACCCAGAAAATCAATCATAGGTCCCTGGCGATTCGCTGCCTTGCAAGCGCCTACCGCTGTGCACAGGCAAATTTCAACAAAACGTCGTTTGTGCTACCCGGCGGGACTGGCGTCCAATCGGTGGGGTAAGAAAGCACCACATCTGCTGCGCCCCCGCCCATATTTCCACTGTGAAGAGCCATATACAGAAGTCGAATTTGCCCTTCCTTGCAATCGTATTCATGTTGATACACACGCGACATATTCTGCACATCGTCCGGCGTCTTGTAGTCGCTCAGTGTCCACATTTTCACCATGTCGTCTGCTTTGCGAATGGTGGCGGGATCGGCGTAGACGGTAACGATTTCACTTTTGCTAACCTCAACCCACTCTGCCGTCGCACTACTGCTCACAACAGCCAGAAGCATCATAAAAATAGTCTTACGCATTGCACGCCCCGCATTTTTTACAGGTGTTGCATGACCAGTTCCCGCGGGTGGTTTCCCGCCCGATGACATCGGACGCCCACATTTGCGCATCTTGTCAGTATTGCGGGATTAGGACTGGTATGGGCGCACAACTGTCGTTATATCCAGTACCACATGCGCTTCGCTGTTGTGCCCAAATACGAACGCGGCAGGCTTCTATCTGCCAAAGAGATCGAGGCGAAAGCGGCTTTGGTTGGTGAGCTAACGACCTACCGGTGCCCGCGCGAGGTAGGCAGCGCGATGCGCAACATGGTCTCGCTAGCTACCCCTACGGGCGATTTATTGAAGCCGATAATCGAGCCGCGCATGATGGCGATGAACCATGTTGCGTTTACGCTGCGAGGACTCGAAGAACTCAAGACTGAGCGCGGTTATGTATACGTGCTACAGGAGTGGCCGGTAACCGAAGAGCGGGACGCGCAGAAGGCGCAACCGTGAACTGCAGGCCACAGCGTTCACGAGCCGAGAGGGGACGCCAGAATCTAGGTTAGGCGCATCGGCGCGTAAACGCGCGGCCTTGAAATAATCATAGCGTTCCGCCTGTACGGCACCATGTGCCGGACGGATCACGCCGGCACGATGCGTTGCGGTAGATCGAATGCGGCGCTGGGGAAGTAAGGGACGCGAGCGTTATCAGTTTTAGGGATTTCCAAACTTTCGCAAGTAATATTTTAACCTCCGAATGTGAACGTGACGACTTCGGTGCGATCGTGTCTACATGCTTCTGCAAAGCTTTCCAAAAATCACTATCAAGGGTGAACGTGGAACGAAGATCAACCATCGGACTCATAGAGCAGAGGGCTTTGCAGAGATTCCAGTGTCGCATGAACACTGTTGGCATTTTGGACTTAGTATATGACAGTGACCGATCCATCATCCCCGATTACAAAACTCGCCTACCGTGTTTGGGTACCAGTGGGAAGAATCCCCCGCATCGGAGCATTGCAAATGAAAGGCCAAGTCACGATGCTCAACTATCACTTCCGGGTGAGTGCGGAGCGCCTGGGCGTAGTGCTGGACACGCTTATTACGCGGACCGAATGGCCTGAAGGGAAACCCGGCGACTGTCGCTTTGTCATTGAAGCACCAGCCGCGGAAGAAACACTGTCGATGGCGTTGGATGACGCAGTGCGATTGACCGGACTTCGGGCAGAGCGGTGCTAGAACCCGCCTCTCTACCTCCACGACCCGGACCGAGAGGACGTTGCCTAGCTGTTGCCTTTGGCCGAGATGGCCAAAATTAAAAGCGCATTTGAAAAATGAATGACATACGAAGAGGTCGTGTAACATGCGTTACATGGATGAGATTTAGCCATTGCGGAGTTTTGGCAAAGGAATAGAGGAAAAGAACCACCAGATGGCGCATCGCAGAATCGTAAGAGGAGGGGGAATCCTGAAGAATCATGGGCGAAATAACAATTCGCCAGAGACAGGGTCTGTCGGTGGAGTTTCGCAAGCGACACCAGAAGCAGCACTTAGAGTTTTGTACTGTATACCTACGAACCAGAAGGTCGGGAGTTCGAGTCCCCCCGGGCGCACCACTCTTTGAATCTAAATGATTTAATCAGTTAACCGGCCAAAGTTCGAAGAGCGGTTTGTTCTCAGAGATGGCTCGTTCTTCAGCCTGTCTTGATTTTCTTCTTCTCTTGTTCAGTTCAGATTCAATAGCCTTTCCCTTTTACTTTTTCTCTTTTCTTCCCCGCCTCCGCGGTTTTGTTTCTCCTCCAGATGTTCACTGGAGGAGAAACGTATGCTCCCGAGGCGGAGATGTCCTTTCTGCCGTCGTTGGTTTCATCCCCATCCGCGGCTCAAACAACGACAAAAGACCTGTGGTCGGCCGGACTGTCGCCACAAGCACAAGCAGAAATCTAATCAGGAATGGCGGACTGAGAACCCGGATTACTTTCGCGGGGTTTATGCGCTGCAAAAGGAAAAGTACGGGACGCGCTTCGACTACAGGCGGTGCTACCGTCAGCAACATCCCGACTACGTGCGGCGCAACGCGGTTTCCGTCCGAAAATGGCGCGAGCGGCTGAGATCGTCGCCTGTAAGTTCCACAAGCCCTGATCTGCACGTAACTATCGAGTCCGAAAAGACTTCTATCCGCATTGCCCATGTAAGTTCCACAAGCCGCGATATCTTCGTAACTCTCAACACTTCTTAGGGTTGCGGGAAAGTATCGCGGTGAATCCCAAGTAAGTTCCACAAGGTTCGATGGCTTTTCCCAACCCTCTGCCCCTACTTTGAGCCCGCGGAGGAATGAAAATGCCGAAGTCCCGACCCCAACCGCCCCGACCCGATCGCCGACGTTCCATCCGCGGTTCCTTCAGCTGGATCGATCACCGCTTCCTGCGCGAAGGATTCGATCAAGGCCTCACTCGCTTGGAGAAGTTGCTCTACTTCGTGCTGGTGGCGGTCTCCAATCAAGACGGAGTCAGCTTTTACTCCGACGCGCGTCTGGCGGAGTTGTTGGACATCCGTTTTCCCCACGAACTGGAAGCGGCTCGCAACGAACTGGTGGCCCGGGACCTGATTGCCTATGAAGACGGAATTTACCAAGTGCTGGACCTGCCCGCCGGCTCTCCCCGGAAAGGGCGTGACTCTTCTCCCGACCGCGCTTTGCGTTCGAGTTCCTCTCTCCCGCCCGTTCGCAGAACCGTATTGCGCGAGGCGGCCTCGGATCTGGAGAGCGTCAAGAAGTTATTGGAACGCTGGGGCTGGAGCCGTCGATGAACCTCTCCGTGGTCTATCAACCTGCCGTGTCCGCCAGCACCTCCGCGTATCGTGTGCGTGACAACCAAGGAGGAGAACTCGACTGGGCGAATGCCTTCCTGGACGGTCAGCGCCTCCGCCAACTTTCTCCCCGGTCGCTGCGCATCTACGCCTACGACCTTCTGGACTTCGCCCGCTGGTTCGAACCGCAACATCGGCCGCTTGCCGAGATCACGGAGTCCACGATCGCCGACTATGTCCGTCATCAACTCGAGCAGGATCCCAAACCCGCGTCGCAGACCGTGAATCATCGGCTGGGCACAGTGCGCTGCTGCTATCGCTTTCACACCGGGCAAGAAATTCCCGCCGGCCAAGTGCATTTCCAGCGCCGCTATACCCGACGATCCCCACTCGGCTACGGTCGGCTTCGCACCACCGTCGCCCGGGGCCTCCGCCTCAAACAGGATCGGCCGGTGATCGTGCCGCTCTCGGCCGAAGAAGTCGCCAAGTTTTGGCAAAGCTTCCGCACCTATCGCGATCTCGCACTGGTCGGGCTGATGCTCCTCGACGGCTTGCGCTCCTGCGAGGTCTTGGCCCTGGAACTGGAAGACGTGCAACTCGCTGACGGCCAGATGCGCGTCCGCGGCAAAGGAAACAAAAAGCGCCTCGTGCCGCTGCCGCCGGATATTCTCGAAGTCCTGGGACATTATCTGCGCCACGAAAGGCCACTGACCAACTCCCCTGCTTTGTTCATTTCCCTGAAAGGTCGACAACGCGGTCGGCCCGTGACCGCGGCCGGCCTCCGCTCGCTTTTTCGTCATCATCGAGTGCGCAGTCGAATCCCTCATGCCAACCCGCACCGTCTGAGGCACACCTTTGGGGCGGATATGGTGCGGGCCGGGATGTCCCTGCCTGCCTTGCAACAGCTGATGGGTCACTCGCAAATCGCGACCACCATGCTCTACGTCGAACTCGCCCCGCAGGACGTCTGGCGCGAATACGCCCGCGCCATCGAGAAGCGCAAGGCGTTGGATTTTTCCCACCTGTCATGACTCGGGACCAAACCAATCTGGGACAGATCTTCGAAACGCAAATCCAGGCGTTCGCCCTCACCCTTCGGCCCAGCACGGTAGACAACTATCGATCCACCGCCCGCTGCTTCCTCGCCTATCTCCGCGCCGCATTCCCACAGCTTCGTCGGCTCTCCCAACTACGCCGCGATCCTCATCTGCTCGGCTGGTTCCGTTGGCTGAGTGAACAAGAACCACCCCTGAGCAATGCCACCCGCATCGGTCACCTCATTCGCCTCCGCCGTTTGCTGGACGATCTAGCCGCCAACGGCCACCACCTGCAGCCCGATCTCATTCGTGGAGAAGACTTCCCTCCAAAGCCCCATTATCTTCCCAGACCTCTTTCCCTCCAGGAAGATCAACTCGTGCAGCAGGAGCTGCGCCGGACCGACGATCTCTACGCCAATGCCCTCCTGCTCCTCCGTGCTACGGGAATCCGCCTTGGCGAATGCATCCATTTGCCACTGGATTGCCTGCGGCAGGTGGGAACCGAACAGTGGGCGCTCCATGTCCCCCTCGGCAAACTACACACGGAACGTTTGGTTCCGGCCGATCCCGAGGTGCGGCGGATCGCGGGCCGGATCCTTACCCTGCGCACTTCGTCCCCACTCGCACGATGCGCGAATTCGCAAGGCTTCCTGCTCCCACGTCGCGGTGCTACTCGGCGCGCTCTGGTGCTGAGTCTCCAATCGGCGTTGGCCCAGGCCGCGAAGCGCGCTGGTTGCTCAACGCATGTGACACCGCACCGTCTTCGGCACAGCTTCGCGACAGAAATGCTCCGGCTCGGAGTTAGCCTTCCGGCTCTCATGAAGCTACTCGGGCACAAAGATATCCGCATGACCTTGCGCTACGTGGAAGTCACTCAACAGGACTTGCAGCGCGAATTCCACCAGGCCCGTCAGAATGCAGCTCATCCGCATCGTCTGCCCACGCTCGCACTCCCCAAAGACATGCCAAGCGCCGGTCTCCCCGGCATCCGTCAGGCACTGGAGGCCACACGTCATCTTCTGGAAATGTATCGCCGTCAGTTGGGCGATGAGAAAATCCGCCGTCGATTGCGACGCCTCGACAAGCGCCTCCTCACTGTTGCTTCCCAACTGCAGAGGATCCAAACAGAGCAAAAATGAGGAAAGATTGGCCAGTTAATAATCAGAACTTGCCGGAGCGACCGTAAAGCGAGGGAAAATCAGCAACTTGTGATTAACGGTGACAAGCTACTTACT
>Ga0137418_10004249_pt1 | contig 13166 bp, 12 predicted proteins | sample CZODoug3_1_2_16f_FD_122242 | JGI IMG/M metagenome (GOLD analysis project Ga0137418, IMG submission 122242) | Vadose zone soil fungal communities from Angelo Coast Range Reserve, California, USA - CZODoug3_1_2_16fungal (Hybrid Assembly) | ecosystem: Environmental > Terrestrial > Soil > Vadose...
CGATCGGTGACGATGGCGCGCGCCCCGCTGTTCTGCAGGCGGAACTCGAGGGCCTCCTCGCCGAAGAGCGTGAAGAGGGGCACCGAGATCAGGCCTGCTTTCCAGGCGGCGACGTGGGTGACGGCCGTCTCGTGCCGCTGCGGGAGCAAGATGGCGATCCGGTCGCCCTGCTGCAGGCCCCGAGCGGCCAGCACGTTGGCCAAGCGGTTGGAGAGCGCCGAGATCGCGTCGAAGGTGAACTCACGTGCCCCGCCCGAGGGGTCGATCTCGATCAGCGCCCGGGCGCTGGGATACCGATCGGCGACGTCGACGCCGATGTTGAACCGCTCGGGGATGTCCCAGCTAAACGCGACCATCTCACCTCACCGCGGGCCTCGCGATCGGGTCGGCGATCGCCGAGTGAGTACAGAATTCGGGTCGCGTGTCGAAGGTGCTACTTCGAGACGGAGAAGCCAGAGTCGGCGACCGCCTTGTCCAGGTCAGCAGCCTTGACCTTGCTGTCGTCGTACTTGACGACGACCTGGCCCTTTTCCCGGTCGGCCGAGGCAGACTCGACGCCGTTCAACTGCTTCAGCTTGGCTTCGGTCTTCGCCGGGCACTTCTCGCACCTCCAGCCGCTGACCTTGATCGTCTCCGTCTTCACGGTGGCGAGCGCGGAGGTGCTCAGACTGAGGCCGATCGCAACAACGAACAACGTCGTCTTCATGGGCCGCCTCCTTCGGAGGGAATGCCGAAGCGCAGCTATCGCCCCCAGAGGCCGCGGTGTCAAACGACATCGGTCTACTCCGGGCCCCGGATCTGCAGCTTGCTTCCGCGGCCCCGCCGTCAGAGGCTCGCGGCTGAGGAGACCCCCATGACGACGATTGGTCGCGCCGGAGCCGTCGCCGCCGCGCTCGCGTTTCTTGTCCCGCATGCCGTGCGCACGGAGGACAAGCCTCGCGACGGCGCTCGCCAGCAATCCCGGATCATCGTTCCGAACGACAGGGCGAAGTCCATCTACGATACTTGGGGCTTCGCACCGGCCATCGTCGCTCGCGACGGCACGATCTACGTGTCGGGCGTCATCGTGAAGCTCGACGGCGAAGGGACCTACGAGGAGCGCTACGCCACCGGCTTCAAGAAGGCCATCGGCCGGATCGGGGAGACCCTCGGGGCCGCGGGGGCGAGTCTGGACGACGTCCTCGACATCACCACCTACCACACGGACCTCGCCCGGCAGCTCGAGACAGCGGTCAAAGCGCGCAAGGAGGTGATGCGACCTCCGCACCCGGCCTGGACGGCCGTCGGGACCACCGCGCTCGCGTCGCCGGAGGGAATGACGGAGGTGCGGGTGATCGCCAAGCTGCCCTCGCCGAAGTGACAGTCTGTGGCGAAGGAATCAGGCTGCGCCGCGGATCCTCGCGCGCCCGATGCCCACAGGGAGCATCCACCATTCCGCTTCCGCAACGTGCAGGGTGCCCCGGCGGAACTTCCTGCGCGCGACGTGCGGAACATCCTTGCGCAGGGACTTCCGCTTCCGGCCAGCCCCGCGCCGGGCGCCGCCCCAGAGGGGAAGGGGGAGGTCCTGCTGGATCGGGTTCATGTTCGCAGCGCACGCGGGGGGTCTGACACGGCCGCGCTTCCGAAAAGTCCGCTCCGACACGCCCGGCACGCGCCAGCCGCACCTGCCCGCGCCCGGCGGACATGGTCACTTCTCCTCGCCGTGGAGCTGTCTCTCGAATCGATCCGCACGCTTCGCGTCGATCCGGCGGAGGGCGTCGATGTCCGCTCGAGCCTCGTTCCTTTCGCCGGCTTGCCAATGGACCATGGCCTTGGTCTCGGCGACCCAGGCAACGTTGGCTCCCCGGCGAAGGCTGCGATCGAGCCAGTCGGTCGCTGAGCGGTAATCGCCGCGGTGATAGGCCGTTAGAGCGCGCGCTGCGTTCCACGTCGGCGACCAGGGCGCCCACGCGCAAACGACCGCCGCAGATATCAGCAGCGCGCCGATGCCGGTCAGGGCGGCTCGTCTCCAGCGATCGATGAAGGTGAAGCCAGCGCAGATTCCAAAAATTCCGCCGACGAGGTGCGCGGCGTTTCCGAAGTTCACCAGCCCCGCGTAGGTGGCGAACATGCCGAACAAGAGCCAGACGCCGAAGAGGCGCGCCGTCTGTCGGGATATCTCGATCCCGAGATCGCGCCGATGCAACGAGAGCACCCAGGCGAGGCCGAACAGCGCATATCCCACTCCGGAGAACCCGATGCCCGTCTCGTCGCTCCAGGCAAGCTGACCAGCGCTGGAGACCAACGCCGAGGCCAGCACCAGACCGGCCAGCCGCAGCGGCCCGAGCACGCGCTCGACAGACCGTCCGAGCACCCAGAGCCAGTACAGATTGAACACGAGATGCAGGAGGCCGACATGGACCAGCGAGCTCGTCACCAGGGCCCACGATTTGCCGCGCCAGACGTCGATGGCCGGCTGCCATCCCCACCGGACTGCCGCTTGGTCGCCGCCGTCGAGCTGGATCCCGATGGCGATTGCCAGCACGATCGCGCAGAGCGACCAGGTCGTCCAGGGCAGGGGAGCCGCGGAAGGCCTTTCCGGTGCGACGGAGAGCTCCGACATGGCTCACATCATCCACGGGCTTCCGCGCCTGCGTCCAGTCTGACGGCCTGCGATTTCTTTTGCGTCACCTTCCGTTGTGGCGCCACGCTACGTTGGTCCCGTCCCCGCACCTGGCTCGCCCGCCGGTTGCGCTGCCGCGGTGAGGAGCGCGACGATGTGGCGGCCGACCATACGCAATCCGCCGCTCACCATCGCCAGGCCCGCGGCGACGATCAGCGTCGAGATCGCCAGGATCTTGCCGGCCCTGGCGACGTGCTGGTGCCAGTCCTCGCGCGGAACCGACTCGAAGAGCGCGCCGAGCGGCGCCGCCACGGCGGCGACGATGACGACGATCAGGAAGAGCCGCGCGAGCGGGTGAAGACGGATCTGGCCGCAGATGGACGACCCCGAGGAAGACCGCTGCACGCTTCCCTCGAAGATCGCCACAGGCGCTCCGCTTAGAGGGGAGCGCGGGCGGACCACGAGGCCCTCACCGCGTTCGTCGATCACCCAGCCGTAGATTCCTGCCTGCAGCGCCGGCGCGGCCAGCGTCGAGCCCTGCCAGTTCGCCACCAGCCGTCGCAGCCGATCGAGCACCGCCGCGGGCGGGGCGTCAGAGCTCATCTCGACGCGTCGGGAGAATGGAAGGATGCTCATCGCCGGGTTCCTCTCAGCTAGATTGCGTCAGGCAGGCTCACCTCAGGAGCGGGAGCCTGAAATCCACCAGTGGGTTCTCTCGATCGATGGTGGGATGCTGGAGGTTGCCGGTCGCGCCAACCACCACTGCCTTCACCGCGGGCTCCAACTCGTCGATGGAGATCCAGCCGTCGCCGTTGGCGTCAGCCTGCTTCGCGGCCAGGACGCGCAGCAGCGCGGCCGTGAACACACCGTTCCCGAGCGCCGCGCTCTCGAGCGACACCTCGTTGCCGAGCGACGAGGAGAAGACGATCGCGCCCGTGCGGCGCTCGAGCCGTGCGTAGATGTATCGGTCGCGCAGATACAGGTACGGCCTGCGGGGCGCGGCCTCTCGCGCCGCCCCAGGGCCCGTGCGCGCCGAAAGCTGGCTCGCGCCCGCCCGCGCGGCGACGGCGGCGAGCGCCTCCGGGTCCAGCTCGCCGGACTGGCAGGCGTCGACCAATAGCAGCTTCCGGCGCGGGATGATCCGGCCCAGCAGATCTTCCAGCTCGTCGTACGCGATGGTCGTCGCAGCGAGGTTCGCCAGATCGGCCTCATGGGTGAGGAAGTAAAAGGTCGCCTGCGCGCCCGGATCGCGGGCGCCGTGCCCGGAGGCGAGCAGCACGACGGTGTCGTCGACCTCCGCCGGCGCGAGGAAAGCGCGGATCTCGTCCAACGCGCCGCGCGTGACGCGGGCGTCTGTCAACTCGAGCGTGCGCACGTCCCGGAACCGGCCTCGCGCGCGGCGCAGCGCCGCGGCGAGCGCCGTGACGTCGCGGTCGGCGACGCGCAAGTCGAGGCGAGCGTCCCTGTACTTCGACACGCCGAGACCGACGAACCAGAGAACACCCGGTCTCCCCGGAGGCCTCTCCACGACGGTGGTCGCGCGCCTCGACTCGAATCCGGCGCGGTTCACGGCGCTGACCTCGACGCGATTTCGCCCCTGCCCGAGAACCACGCGCTCGCTCAGCTCGGCCCGAACTCCCTCCAGCGGCTTGCCCATGCCGGGATGGACGGGCACGCCGTTCACCGCGACTTGCAGCGCCCGGAGTTCGCCGGAGTCCTCCGCCGTGATCCGCAGATCGAGCGCGTCGCCTTCCTGGTGCTGCGAGAGGATCCGCACGCGCGGCGCGCCCACCTCGCCGGACATGTCCGCTTTCAAGCCTGCGCGCCGCAGTCGGGCTTCGTAGTGGAGCCGCAGGTGCTCGAGGAAAGCCTCGTCGCCAATCCCGGCCCGGCGGTAGACGATGTCCGGCCTGTTGAAGCGCAAGGCGACCTGCTGGACGCTGTATGCCTCCATTCCGTCCACCAGCGCGACCAGGTCGCCGCCGCGCCGGGACGCGTCGAAGTAGCCGTCGTCGGTGTAGATCACCCACTCGTCGCCCTGCGAGAGAAGGGAGAACGAGGCGCCGTTCTCCAGGTTCCAGACGCGCACGGTGCCGTCGTTGCTTCCGCTCACCAGGTGGCGCTCGTCGCGGGTGAAGGCGAGCGATGCCACGTCACCCTTGTGGCCTCGGAGCGTCGCGCGGCGCTCCAGGGTGGCGAGGTCGAACAGGCCCACGTCGGAATTCACGGTGACGGCCGCGAGCTTCCCCGACGGGGAGACGGCGAGCGCGCCGGAAAGGTACCGGTTCCCCGTGTCGGCGCTGCGGAGCAGGCGCCCCTGGACGTCGAACACCGCGAGCTGCCTCGCTTTGCGGCCCGTCGCGACCACCAGCTCGCGGCCGTCGGGCGTGAACGCCAGGGCCTGGACGCCGGTGAACGGCCCTGGCGTGCCCTTCGGGTTCTCGAACGACGCGCGCACCGCGCCACCGCGGTCCACGATCCGGAACCGCTCCCATGTTCCTCCGGCCGCGACGAGCTCGCCGCCTGGCATCACCGCGAGCGCGGTCACGTCGTCGCCCGTGTAGACGCGGAAGCGCTTCCCGGTCACGCCGGGTTCGAGCGGCACGACCGTGACTTCTCCACGTGAGTCTCCCGCGTAGAGCGTCTTTCCGTCGGGTGAGAACGCCAGGGCGCGGCCGTTGCCCCGGGATACGCGGGCGCGCGCCAACGCTTTCCCGCGGGCGTCCCACAGCACCAGCTTGTCCGATCCGGTGACGAGAAAACGACCGGCCGGCTCGACCGCCAGGAGCTCCGGATAGTCGTCGTCCGCCGGGAAGCGCCGCAGCAGGCGCCCGTCGAGCGTCCAGAACCGGACCTGCCCATCGGACGCGGTCGTCACGATGACGCCGCCGGTCGGGTCGAGCGCCACCTGGATCACGCCCGAGCCCGCGCCGGCGAAGCGGGTCACCAGGCGTCCTTGGATGTCGAGCAGGCGCAGCGAAACGGGCTTGAACCGGTGACTGGCGACGGCGAGCAGGCTGCGGTCGGGCGAAAGCGCGACATGCGCGGGAGAGTCGTCGCCTTTCGCGCCGGCCTGGAGCCGCGCGATCGGATGGCCGTCGCGGTCGTGCACGAGAACCATGCCGTCGTCGGTTCCGCCGCTCACGATCCATTCGCCGTCTTGTGAAAAGCGCAGATCTCTCGTGCGGTGCGCCGGGAATTCCCCGACCTGCTTCCCGTCCGGATCGAAGAGGCGCGTGACCAGTGGCGGCTCCTTCGCGTCTCGCCCCGGCCCGCCGAACGGCCTGCGATCGCCGGCGGTCGCGAGCCTCGTCCCATCGGGGCTGAGCGCGAGGGCGGAGACGAACTCCGGCCCGGGGTCGAAACGCGCGAGCATCTTGCCGCTCCGATGCCATTTCACCACCGCCTTCTCTCCGGCGGTGTAGAGGACGTCCCCGCCGGGCGCGACCGCGACGGCAACCGTGCCGGTCAGTCCGACGGGCGTGTCGAGCACCGCGAGCGGCCGGCCGTCGACGTCGAAGAGCTGGCAATACGAACGCCGGGCTGCCCCGGTGCAAGCGACGACATAGCTGCCGTCGGGCGAGAACGCGATCGCGCCGAGGATGACTGCGTCCATGCGCGGAAAGACGCGCAGCCGCTCCCCCTTCGCCGACCAGAGCTCGACGCTCGAGTTCCCGGCGACGGCCAGGGTCGCCCCGTCGGGTGCGATCGCGATTCGCGGCCGGCCGCCCGCGACCTTCAGCGTCCGGAGGAGCCGGCCATCCGGCGTCCACAGCTTCACGGTCCCGTCGCCCGCGCTCGTCGCGAGGAAGGCCCCGCTCCGGGCATAGACGACGTCCAGCACTTCTTGCGTGTGGGCGACCTGCGGGACCACCTGGCCAGTGAAGCGCGGCGCGTCCTCGGCTACAGCGCCTACGGCCGACAGAAGCGCGAACGCGCAGGAGAAGCAGAGGGCCCGGGTCATGGCTGCGGATCGAACCACGCGAGCCCGCCCGTGTCACAATTGCGCCGTGTGGGGAGGTCGCCTCCGATGCGCGCGAAGGTGGGCGGAAAGCTTGAGCCGGTTCCGAAATTCAGGCGCGGGAATCGGCCGCTGGCATCGAGCATGCGCCTCTTGTTGCTACAGCAAAGTGCGCGGTAATCTCTCCAATCGATTCGCTGAGCTCAGCGACGGCCGCTGACATCTTCCATGCAGGTCATGCTCTCGGGGGGACTTTGGCCATCGGGATAGGGATCGCGCTGCTCGCAACGGCCGCTGGCATTGCCTGGTACTACCGCCCGGCCGCACGCGCAGCGCGCAGGTTGCTGAGGCTCGAGGAGCGATACTTCCGTAGGGTTCACCTGCCGAGGCACCTGGCGCAGGAGTCGCTGCAACGACACCTCGCCAGACTCCGCGAACGGCATCCCGGGCGGGCCCCGGCCTGGTACGCGGCGCAGGTGCTCGCCGATCTGGAGCGAGACAGGCGGTGAAACCTGGCACTCCAGCTCGGAGTGACAGATGACCATGGCGCCGCTGTTTGGCATCGCGGTCTTCTTCGTCGTCTGGATTGCCCTGCGCAGCGAACGAGCCACGCTCTTCCGGTTTGCCCATCGCGTCTTCGATCTCCGTGATCGGGGGAGGATGGAGGCCGCCGTCGGGCTGGTCCAGCGAGCGCTCGATCAGGGCCGCAAGTTCCCGTCCCTCGTCAATCTCGCCGTCGAAACGCTGGTCGCGTCCGGCAAGTATTCCGAGGCGCTCGCCATACCTCTGCAATTCCTTTCGGAGGGCGCCACCGATGCGGTGAACAAGGTCCTCGTGCAGATCAATCTTTCCGAAGCCGAATACAACCTGGGCCGCTGGCAACAATCCTTGAGTCGTCTGAGCACCCTCGATGAATCCGCTGCGCCCTTCGACATCGCGCGGGCCGGCCTTGCCCTGCAGCGAGCCTGGATCCTCGCGCACACGAACCGCCCGGAGGAGGCGCTGTCGGCGTGGGAACAAGCAGATATCGATGGCCTCCCTTACAGGTATCGCGCCGAGCACTACTTCACGCACGTTGCCGTGCTGCTTGCGTTGGACCGGATCGAGGAGGCCGAAGAGGCGGCCGCTGCCGGCGCCGATGCGGCAGTGCGCGCCTCCAGCGAGCGGAACGCCTTGTTCATCCTCGCCCGCGTGGCTGCACGACAGCGCGACTGGGCGCGAGCCGACTCCCTTTGCCAAGCGGCCGCCGAGCACCGTTACCGGGGCCAGGGTGGAGACGGCCTCCTGCTCTGGGGCGATGTCCTGACGGAGCTTGGACGGGTCGGACCGGCGCGTCACGCCTATGAGCTGGCGATCAGCCGCGACGGCCAGAGCGAGAGCGCCACGAAGGCGGCCATACGGCTAGGGTTGTCGATCGTGCCGTCGCGGAACAGCGAGAAGCGCGGGCACTCCTGATCGAGGCGCGCGGGCCTCAAGCAGGCTGTTGCGTCGACCGCTTGAGACCGCAACTTGAAAAGGCGGACATCGGATTTTCTTCGCCACACGGCGCTGACCGCGGCGCGAGGAGGACCGCGCGGCCCGGCAGGTTCGTGCTCCGCCGGGCGCCGGTCGTATGATGCCTCCTCCCTTCACCTGGAGGATCAGACGATGACGCCCCTCTCGCGCGGTCGCGCTCGCTTCCCGTTCTCCTCGTCGTTCGCGGTCCTCACTGCGCTCGGCCTCTTGGCCGCGACACCGGCGCGCGCCGACGACCACCAGGGGCGCTGGGTCCAGGTGGTTTCGCCCGGGCGGTCGATCCAGCAGGCGATCGACCAGGCGAGGCCGGGCGGATGGGTGTTCGTCCTGCCCGGCGTCTACCACGAGACCGCCGACGCAACGAACGGCCTCAACATCACGAAGGGGATCAACCTCGTCGGGCTCTCGACGCCGCGGAAGCGGGTGGTGCTCGAGAACGCGGGTAGCCAGCGCAACGGAATCGTGGTGGTCCCGGCGGCGCACACGAAGTGCATGAGCTGCCACTCGAGCCTCGCACCGCCGTTCGCTCTTCTGCCGGGCGTGGACGCGAGCGCGGTGGCGGCTGCGCCGACGATCCGCGGCCTCACGATCAGCGGCATCACCATCAAGGACTTCGCGAACAACGGGCTCTTCACCCGGAGCGTCGACGGCTTTGCGATCGTCGACGTGCACTCCGTGGGCAACAAGAACTACGGAATCTTCCCGGTGTCGTCGAAGAACGGGATCATCACCCGCAGCAGCGCCGTGGGCGCGGACGACAGCGGCATCTGGGTGGAGACCTCCCAGAACGTCAAGGTCACGTACAACCTCGTCGAGGGCAACGTGAACGGCTTCGAGATCTCGAACAGCGACGACGTCCTCCTCGCCAACAACGAGATCCGCGGCAACACGATTGGCGTCGCAAACCTGTTCCTGCCGGACATCTTCGGCGTCCGTCCGGACGCGCGCCGGATCACGATCCGGGACAACTACGTCCACGACAACAACAAGCCGAACACCGCCCGGGAGGGGGCGATCCTCTCCACGGTGCCGCCGGGGACGGGCATCCTGCAGGTGGGCGTCGACGATTCGGTGATCGCCGCGAACCTGGTGGAGAACAACAACTTCATCGGCATCGCTCTCGTCGACTACTGCTTGGTGGTGCAGGGCGGCCCGTTTGACTGCGCGGTGGACCCCCAGGTGACCCCCGGCTTCGTGGCGGCCAGCGAGGCCACCAACAACCGCGTCGTGGACAACATCCTGCGGAACAACGGCACGAACCCGGATCCGGCGACTCCGTTCGCCTTCGCCGCGAGCGACCTTGGACTCCTCACCGCGGGCGACCACGGCAACTGCTACGCAGGCAATGTCTTCGGGACATTCTTCTCGGTGATCGGGATCCTGCCGGCCTGCCAGTGATCCCTCTCTGGGCACCGGCGAGAAACCCTCAAGCCGAAGAATCCGGGTGAGTCACAGGCGCGGCCGGCGAACGTGAGTTGAGGGACCGAGGCGCGGAGTCGCCGGCCTCGTCGAGTCCCTTCTGCCCGTCCCACTGTCGCCCGTGGTGCGGCACCGGTCCCGCGAGCAGGAAGTTGCTGCGCAGCTTGCGCCCGATCACCTCCTCGGCGCGGATGCCGAGGGCGAGCAGGCGCCGCACGTCGATGCCGGTAGAGATGCCCATCTCCTCCAGCATCGGCACCAGGTCCTCGGTGCAGGTGTTGCCCGTGTGCCCGCGGTGATAGGAAGCCGCGCCCGTCTTGGGCTGGCCGCCGATCGCGCCCAGCGAGGTGTCGACGTACTGGAAGCCGTAGGTGAGCGCGGCCACTGTGTTGGCGACCCCCCAGCCGCGGGTGTCGTGGAAGTGGACCACGATCCGGTCGCGCGGCAGGCCGGCCGCGAGCACCTCCTCGTAGAACGAGCTCACCTGGCGCGGGTTGGCGACGCCGACGGTGTCCCCGAAGCCGATCAGCTCCGCGCCCACGTCGCGCCAGAAGTGGCCGAGGCCGATCGCCTCCGCGGGCGGCACGTCGCCGCTGACCGGGCAGCCGAAGGCCGTGAGGGCCCAGCCGAACACCACGTGGCCGGTGTCCAGCGCGAGCCGGGTCATTTGCTCGAGCAACCGCTTGTTCTCCTCGCGGGTCATCTGCACGTTGGCGCGGTTGTGCGCCTCGCTGGAGGAGATCACCATCGCGATCTCGTCGACGCCGAACCCTTCCTGCTTGCTCTTCACCGCGCGCTCCACCGCCTTGAGCGTGGTGCAGATGGCGCGGTAGCGGACTCCCGGCCTGCGCGGAATGCGGCGCAGCACTTCCTCCGCATCGGCGAACTGCGGCAGATACTTGGGATGGGCGAAGCTCGTGGCCTCGATCTCGGTGAAGCCGGCTTCGACCATGCGGGTGATCATTTCCACCTTCTGCTCGGTGGGGACGAAGACAGGCTCGCTCTGGAGGCCGTCGCGCGCCCAGCACTCGCCGATGACGACCTTCTGGGGAAGCGGGAGCTCGTGGAAGCGTTGCATGGCACCCTCCGTACTACACGGATGGGACGAAAGCGATCGTCTACGTATGGTGTCCCCAGGTCGGCGCAGACCGAGCTGCAGGCGGTGCTAGCGCCGCCAGACAGTGCAGCTTGGGACAACACTCGTGGAGATCAGTTGCCTTGGAGGAGTTGCCGGGCCTGCTGCGCCTCCCGCAGGTACTGCAACGAAACGGCGCGGTCCTCGGGGGTCCTCATCTCGTCGCGGCATACGCACTTGGGAATGTGCGAGCCGACCAACTCCTCGAAGCTGCAGTAGACGCGCTGGCCCTCGGGGTCGTTGGTGTGCTGGGCCGAGCGATCGCTTGCGCACATGTTGGAGGCCACCACCACGCCATTCGCCCACTTCTTGTTCGACTCGCGGATCCTCGCTTCGGCGCACGCGAACGCGAGCAGCAGCAGGATCGATATCGTCAGCGGCCGCAGCATGGGATCCCCTCGGTTCACGAGCGAGCGTACCTCGGGACCCGCTGGCCATCAAAGTGGATGGGGCCACTTCAAGCACCATTTGATGACTTCCAGCCATCGAAGTGCCCCCCTCGCGGAGAGGGGCATCGATTCTCAACTTTGCACCGGTGCCGCCGCAACCGGAGCCAGCCCGACCAGCCGCGCGCTCTCCGACCAGAGCCGCGCCGCCAGGGCATCGTCCTCCGCCAGCCGCGCGGGCTTCCGGGCCCGGTCTTTCTCGAAATACGAGCCGGTCGTACCCTCTACCTCCGGGCTCGAGGCCAGGTAGACGATCCCCCGCGCGCCCTCCTCGGGCGACAGCATGAATCTCTTCGCGATGGCGAGGAGAGGGTGGACCCAGCGCGGGGCGGTACTCCAGATGCCCGTGGCCACCGCTCCCGGATGCAGCGCGTTCACGGTGACGCCGGTGCCCGACAGGCGGCGCGCCAGCTCTCGCGTGAAGAGCACGTTGGCCAGTTTGGATCGCGAGTAGGCCTTCATCAGCTGGTATCCCCGCTCGAAGCCCAGGTCGTCGAAATCCAGCGTGCCGCGATAGTGCGCAACCGAGGCGACGTTGACGATGCGCGCCGGGGCGCTCTTGACCAGCAGATCCGTCAGCAGATGGGTGAGCAGGAAGTACCCGAGGTGGTTCACGGCGAAGGTGCTCTCGATCCGATCCCCGGTCAGCGTCCGCCTGGGATAGACGGCGCCCGCGTTGTTCACGAGCACGTCGATCCGCTGGCACCGGGCGCGGAGATCGCCGGCCAGCTTCCGGATCGACTCCTGCGAGGAGAAATCGCAGATCAAGGACTCGACGGTGGCGGAGCCGGAGCGCTTCCGGACGTCCGCCACCGCTGCGGTTGTCTTGCCCGGATTGCGTCCGACCATCACGACGCGCGCTCCTTCGCGGGCGAGGCCCACGGCCGCCTCGAGCCCGATCCCATTGGTTGCGCCGGTGATCACGACCGTCTTGCCACCCATCGTACGCAGTATAGTGCCAGGCAGGGCATGTTGACGGCGGCAGCCCGGATCGCGCTACGCTGCGCGCCGTGCGGATCCTGGTGGGAGTCGACGGGTCGGATCCGGCGCAGCGGGCCGCGCGCCGCGCCTTTGCTTTAGCGTCCCGGCTGGGCGACTCCGTCACCCTGGTGCACGTCCTTCCGCCGCCGCCGGTCATCTCCGAACCGGCCGTGGTGCTGAACGTCGCGGATTTGGAGAGGCACGTCTACGAGGCGGGCAAGCTGTTGCTGGAGAAGCTGGCGGCGGAGGCGCGCAACTCCGGAGCCCAGGTCGAGATGCAGCTGCTGTCCGGCCCCGCCGCCGAAGTGATCGCTGCGGCGGCGCAGCCGGACGACGTGGACTTCGTGGTGGTGGGGAGCCGTGGCCGCACCCTGGTGGGCAGCATCCTGCTCGGCGGCACCTCGCACCGGCTCGTGCACATCTGCAAGAAGCCGGTGATGATCGTGCACTGACTCCTGCCCTGAGCCGTGCCTACCGCTTGGTGAGCGACACCTCGACTGAAAGCGTCGCCCCCCCGCCCCAGACGTAGAGCGTCCCCGAGGTCGGGGTGGCGTCCACGTAGTTCCTCCCCACCGCGACGCGCACGTGCTCGGTCTGCGTGATCACTCCGTTCGTCGGGTCGAATCCCTTCCAGCCGACTTCGGGCAGATAGACCTGCACCCAGGCGTGCGATGCGTCGCCCATGCGCGAATTGGGATGCTTGGGGCCCGTGTACAGATACCCGCAGACGTAGCGCGCGGGCACCCCGATCAACCGCGCCAGGCAGATGAAGAGATTGGCGAAGTCCTGGCAGACGCCGCGGCGGTTCGCGTACACCTCGAAGGCCGTGGTCGCGAGGTTGGTGGCTCCTTGCTTGTACTGATAGTCGGTGAAGATGGTCGCGTTCAGATCGAGCAGCGTGTCCAGCAGCTCGAAATCGTTCCGCTGAGCGAAGCTCATCGCATACTCCGTCAACTCCGCCAGCTCGCTCTCCGGAAGCTCGGGAGGGAGCAGGAAAGGTTGCAGGATCTGGCGCTGCCAGGGCATCCAGACCAGCGGCAGCGATGACCGGACCCGCGCGGGACGGAAGTCGAGCGGCTCGATGTCCAGCAGCCCCACGTCGGAGCG
>Ga0137418_10002189_pt2 | contig 13163 bp, 12 predicted proteins | sample CZODoug3_1_2_16f_FD_122242 | JGI IMG/M metagenome (GOLD analysis project Ga0137418, IMG submission 122242) | Vadose zone soil fungal communities from Angelo Coast Range Reserve, California, USA - CZODoug3_1_2_16fungal (Hybrid Assembly) | ecosystem: Environmental > Terrestrial > Soil > Vadose...
GGCCTTCGGGGATGTGAATCCGCCAGTGCACGCGTGGGCGGCGTTTCGTGTGTATAAAATCGAGCGGCGGTTGCGTGGCGTGGCGGATCGGGGATTCCTGGAAAAAGTGTTTCACAAGCTGCTGCTGAATTTCACGTGGTGGGTGAACCGCAAAGATCCGGAGGGCATGAACATTTTCCAGGGCGGATTTCTCGGGCTCGACAACATCGGAGTGTTCGATCGCTCTGCGCCGCTTCCCACCGGCGGGCATTTGGAACAGTCCGACGGCACGAGTTGGATGGGCATGTATTGCCTGAACATGCTGGCGATCGCACTGGAGCTTGCTAAAGAAGATCCCGCCTACGAGGACGTGGCCAGCAAATTCTTCGAGCACTTCGTGCACATCGCGCACGCGATGAACGATATGGGCACGGATGGCCGGTCTTTGTGGGACGACGAAGACGGTTTTTATTATGACGTGCTGCATTTGCCCAGCGGCGAAGAGCATTTCCTGAAGATTCGCTCGATGGTCGGCTTGATCCCGCTGTTCGCCGTGGAAACGCTGGAGCCGGAAATAATCGAGCGATTGCCGGGATTCAAGCGGCGGATGCAGTGGTTCATCGACAACCACGCGGACATGCCGGAACACATCGACACTTCAGAGCGCTCGGCTCGCGGGGTGCGGCGGCTGCTTTCGCTGGTGAGCCGGCCGCAGTTGAAGAGAATCCTGGAGCGGATGCTGGACGAGTCGGAATTTTTGTCGCCGTACGGAATACGTGCGTTGTCGCGATTCCACGCCGATCACCCGTATGAAGTCGCCGTGAACGGTCATGTGAGCCGGGTGGACTATGAACCGGCGGAATCGAGAACTGGAACGTTCGGCGGCAATTCAAATTGGCGCGGGCCGATTTGGTTTCCCGTGAATTTTCTGCTGATCGAGGCGCTGCAGAAGTTTCATCATTATTACGGGGAGGACTTCAAGATCGAGTTCCCTACACGATCGGGAGTCGAGTCTGATTTGTGGCATGTGGCGGGCGAGATATCGAGGCGATTGATCAAGCTATTCTTGCGCGGCGAAGATGGACGGCGGCCAGCGGATGGTGGAGCGGACATTTTCCAAAGTGATCCGCATTGGAAGGACTTAGTCTTGTTTTACGAATATTTTCACGGAGACAACGGCGCGGGTATCGGCGCGAATCACCAGACGGGGTGGACGGGGCTGGTGGCAAAATTGATCGAACAGAGTGGCGAGTAGGTCGAGCTGGTCTGCGGACTTCTGTGGCCTCGTCGGTTGATGCCGAAATAGCAGGACGATGAATTCCAACGTAACAATACGATTTGGGCGCGAGATTTGCGGCAATCTCGAAGAGGCGGAGTCGCGCGAGTGGCTGGTGACTAACGGCATCGGTGGATATGCGTCGGGAACGATTGCCGGGGGGATGTCGCGGCGGTATCACGGATTGCTGATGGCCACGCTGCACCCGCCGGTTGGGCGGACGCAGCTTGTCGCATGGGTGGACGAAATTGTGCGGCATGGGGGCGCGGAGCTTGCGCTGGCTACGCATCGATGGGCTAGCGGCGCTGTTGAGCCGAAAGGATTTCAGCACATTGAGGAGTTTCGGTTGGAAGGCAGGACGCCCGTCTGGACGTACGCACTGGGCGAGGCGCGGATGGAAAAGCGCGTGTTTATGCAGCAGGACGCTAACACGAGTTACGTGCAGTACACGATGGTTGAGGGAAGCGGTTCGCTGGAGATGGGGTTGAAGGCGCTGGTGAACTATCGGGACTTTCACGGCGCCACGCATGCGGGCGACTGGCGGATGCGCGTCGAGCCGGTAGAGCGCGGCGTTAGGGTCATCGCTTTTGACGGGGCTACACCGTTCTATTTGATGAGTGGGGGCGCCGCTTGCGAAGTGCGGAACGAGTGGTATCGCGATGGTTTTCTTCCGGCGGAACGAAATCGAGGACTGGATGATCGCGAGGATTATCTCTTCGCGGCATTGTTTCACGCACAACTGCAAGTTGGCGAGAGCTTCTCCGTTGTTCTGACGACCGATGAATCGTCCGGCCTCGACGCCGGTGCCATATTGGTGCAACGTGCGGCCGACGAATCGACGCTATTGAACGCCTCTACCGCGGCGAAGAAGGATACGAGCGCGATTGAGCCAGACTGGCTTTCGCAGCTCGTGCTGGCTGCTGACCAGTTTATTGTGAAGCGCGCGTCACCGGTCGAGCCGGAGGGGCCCAGCGTGATTGCCGGCTATCATTGGTTTGGCGATTGGGGACGCGACACGATGATTGCGCTGCCGGGATTAACGCTGGCCACCGGGCGTGCAGATGTGGCGAGGCAGATTTTGTTGGCGTTCGCGCGTTACGTTGACGGCGGGATGCTGCCGAACAATTTCCCGGACGCGGGCGGGACGCCGGCATACAACACTGTGGACGCGGCGCTCTGGTACTTCGAGGCGGTGCGGCAGTATTTCGGCGCGACGCGCGACATGCAAACGTTGCAAAAACTTTTTCCCGTGCTTGCGGGAATGATCGACGCGCATGTTAAAGGTACGCGATATCAGATACACGTCGATTCGGCGGACGGGCTGCTCTACTCGGGTGAAGCGGGCGTGCAGCTAACCTGGATGGACGCGAAGATCGGCGATTGGGTGGTGACGCCGCGCACGGGCAAGGCGGTTGAGGTCAATGCGCTCTGGATCAATGCGCTCGAAACGATGGCCGGTTTTGCGCGGCTGCTTGCGAAGCCGAGCGAAAACTACGATGTGCTCGGGCAGAAGGCGAAAGGGGGGTTCCAGAGATTTTGGAATGCACAGAGCGGGTGCTGCTATGACGTAATCGACGCGCCCGGATTCGGCAATGATGCTTCGCTGCGGCCGAACCAGATTTTTGCCGTGGCGCTGCCTATAAGTCCCCTCACCGACGCGCAGCAAAAGGCCGTTGTCGATATCTGCGCGGAGCGCTTGCTGACGCCGTATGGGTTGCGCAGCTTGGCCCAAGGACAATCTGGGTATCAGGGTCACTATCGCGGCGGGCCCCGCGAGCGCGACGCAGCGTATCACCAGGGCACGGTGTGGGCGTGGCTGCTTGGACCTTTTGCGCTGGCACATTTTCGCGTATACCGAGATCAGAATGCAGCCAAGGGCTTCTTTGACTCCATCGGCGCGGCGACTCGCTTCTACGGTGTCGGCTCGCTTGCGGAGATTTATGACGGGGATGCGCCTTTCGCGCCGCGAGGGTGCATCGCGCAGGCTTGGAGCGTTGGCGAAGCGCTGCGCGCTTGGGCGGAGTTGAGCCGAGTGCAAAAACGCGTCGACAAAGAAACTACGATGACCGGGAAAACAGCCTTCCCTGTTTAGACGCCGCCCTTGCGCTCATAGAGCTCGATCAGGACCTTGCCCGAGACCGGCGAAGGCACCAGAAAAAAATTGACTCGCGTGTTATCCGCACCCGCGCAAGTCTCCGGGTAAATTGGCTGAACGCGAAACTTTTCTTTCAGGATTTGTGTGGCGCGGTCCACATTCGTGCAGCGGAATTCCACCTGTTGTACACCTTCACCGAATTTCGCCAGGAATTTGGAAATTGCGCCCGCTTCTGCCGGGTCGCGTGTGGTCAGCACATCCAAAGAAACATCATTTGAAGAATGAAGCTCGAACTCTTCGGCGTCTTGATCGGGCGGCACGCTTGCGAGACGCGGTGATCCATTTGCATTGCGAATGCGCACGAACGTTTCGCGCCTGACGGCGAGGCCGACAGTGACAGCCGGAGTGGCGCCGAAGAGTGCCGCGAATTCTGGATCTGTCCACCAGATGTAAACCGCGCGGTCGGCGGGCGCGCGTCCGCGGCGATAGATCTCTATCGCAGCCGCCGAGCGCATAACGGGGTCGCTCGACGAGAGATCAGCGATAGCGGAGGCGAGCGGACTGGACATGGATGAGTTGAAATTGTAGCGTGAGGACTGGGCGAAAACGAAGCGCCGCCGGAAAGTAACCTAATCGGCGCGTTTTTCATCCGAAGTGCTATGCCAAAACCAGTGATGTTGACGGTGGATGACGATCCGGAGGTGCTGCGCGCGATCGAGCGCGACCTCCGCGGCCACTACGCGCAGAATTACCGCGTAATGCGCGCCACCTCCGGGAGCGCTGCGCTGACTACTCTTCGCGAGCTCAAAGCTCGGAATAATCCTGTAGCCCTGCTTCTGGCCGACCAGCGCATGCCGCAGATGGACGGCGTAGGCTTTCTCACCCAGGCGATGGACATTCATCCGCAGGCCAAGCGCGCGCTGCTCACCGCGTACGCGGATACGAATGCGGCCATCGACGCGATCAACGAGGCGCGCGTTCACTACTATTTGATGAAGCCGTGGGACCCGCCGGAGGAGAAGCTTTTCCCCGCGCTCGATGATTTGTTGCATGACTGGGCCGCTCAGTTTCGGCCGCCGTACGAGGGCATTCGTGTTCTGGGCACGCGGTGGTCTTCGCGTTCCTACGAGCTGCGCGATTTTCTCGGCCGCAATCAGGTGCCGTACCAGTGGATTGATATCGAAATTGCTGCCACCGATCCGGACGTGCGCCGCCTCATCGAGTCGCTCGGCCCGGAAGCGGAGACCCTGCCACTGATTCTGTTCCCCGACGGCGAGCGCCTGGCGGAACCGCCGTTTCCGGCGGTGGCCAGCAAGCTCGGCCTGCACACGAAGGCGCAAACGAATTTCTATGACCTGGCAATCATTGGCGGCGGTCCAGCGGGACTAGCCGCCGCGGTGTACGGCGCGTCGGAAGGACTGCGGACGGTGATTGTTGAACGCGAAGCGCCGGGCGGCCAAGCAGGGCTCAGCTCGCGCATTGAAAATTATTTGGGATTTCCGTCAGGCCTAAGCGGCCTGGACTTGGCGCGCCGGGCGGTGGCGCAGGCGCGGCGCTTCGAGGTGGAAATTCTTTCGCCGCAGGAGGCGCAAGGCCTTCGCGTTGATGGGCCCTATCGCCACATCAAACTCTCCGATGGCTCGGAAATCTCTTGCCACGCGTTGCTGCTGGCCATGGGTGTGCAGTGGCGCACGCTCAATGTACCGGGAATGGAGCGGCTGCAGGGCGCAGGCGTCTACTATGGCGGAGGCGCTTCGGAAGCGATCGCGTGCAAAGGCGAGACCGTTTACATCATTGGCGGAGCGAACTCCGCCGGCCAAGCGGCGATGCATTTCTCGAAGTTCGCGCAGAAGGTGATCATGCTGGTGCGCGGCGCGTCGCTGGCGAGTACCATGTCCCACTACTTGATCGAGCAGATCGAGAAGACCCCGAATGTGGAAGTACGGACGCACACCAGCGTCATTGAAGTCCACGGGGAGAGTCACCTTTCGGAGATCACGGTTCGGCGTGAGGGAACGGGCGAAACCGAGAAACTGCCGGCCAGCAGCCTTTTCATCTTTATCGGTGCGCAGCCGCGTACGGAATGGCTGGACGGTTTGATCAGACGGGATGAGCGAGGATTTATTCTATCTGGCCCGGATTTGCTAACAGAGGGCAAGCGGCCGGAGGGCTGGACGCTCGACCGCGATCCCGGACTTCTGGAAACGAATGTGCCGGGGATCTTCGTGGTCGGGGACGTGCGGCACGGCTCAGTGAAGCGAGTGGCGTCGGGAGTCGGTGAGGGCGCTGTGGTCGTGCAATTCATGCATCAATATTTGGCCAAGGTCCAGTGAGCGCGCCTCCAAGTCTGCAGGACGCACCGGAAAGGCGGCGAAACGCATGACGGAAATGCCGGATAAGGCTCGCCTGGACTCGCTGATCGCGGAAATCCGCAAGGTTCCGGCATTCTCGGACCTATCAGACGCCGACCTCGAATGGTTTATCGGACACTGTGAGGAGCGGCGAGTCGAAGCAGGCGAAGTCGTAACGCGCGAAGACTCTCCCGCGGATACGATGATTGTGATGCTCGAAGGCGAAATACGGGGACGCCGTGAAGCCGAAGCGGACGGTCCCACGTACTCTGTCCAGGCACCGGCCGTAACGGGCTTCCTGCCTTTCTCGAGAATGAAAGTTGTGCCGCTGACGACGCGCGCTGTCCGTCCGATCCACGCCCTGGCGATGAACTCGAAGGATTTTCCGGAGATGCTGCATCGCATGCCGGAACTCGCGCAGCGCTTGGTTGGCGTGCTGACCGATCGCGTCAGAAGCTTCACGATGGTCAGCCAGGAGCGAGAAAAACTCGCGGCCCTGGGTAAACTTTCCGCAGGTCTGGCGCATGAGCTGAATAATCCAGCAGCGGCAGCGCGCCGCTCCGCCGCAGCGCTTCGCGATTGCCTCGCGCGCCTTCGCGATGCGGGACGCACTTCGACCATCGGCCCGGATAGTTGCGCGGAGCTGGCCAAGCGCGAGGAGGAAATTCGCGCATCGCTGCAGCCTGCCCATTTCAAAGACGAATTCGAGCGGGTCGAACGCGAAGAGGCCATTCAGGCTTGGCTGGAAGCGCGCAAGGTTGCCGATTCCTGGAAGCTCGCGCCGCTTCTCGCTGAGGCAAACGTTACGGACGCGCATCTCGGAAGCTTTGCAACGACGGCGGGCGCTTCGCTCGGCCCGGAGCTGATGCGATTCGCGACTCTTTTGGAAATGGAGCGCATCGCCGACGAACTGGAGCATAGCACCGCACGCATCTCCGATCTCATCAAGGCCATCAAAGAATATTCGTACATGGATCAAGCCAAGCTGCAGGAAGTGGACATAACCAAGAGCTTGGAGACGACGCTGACGATCATGCATCACAAGTTAAAACGCGGCATTGCCGTGACGCGCAATTACGCGCCGGATTTACCTAAAATCATGGCCTACGGCAGCGAGCTTAATCAGGTCTGGACCAACCTGATCGACAACGCTGCCGACGCGATGGGCGAAAACGGGAAGCTGCGCATCCGCACGGCCCGCGAAAACGATTTCATACTTGTAGAGATTGCGGACAATGGCCCGGGAATTCCTCCCGAGGTCAAGTCGCGCATTTTTGAGCCGTTTTTTACCACTAAAGGCGTGGGCGATGGCACCGGGCTAGGACTCGATTTCGTTTATCGCATCATCACCGGCCTGCACGGTCAGATTTCCGTGGACTCGGTGCCGGGCGATACGCGCTTCGCGGTGCGCATCCCGATTCACGCTGCCGGGTAGATCCAGGAGGAAACGTGCCGGACACTTGCACACACACCGATCAGATTCGTAATCCAAAGCCGAAAACGCATGGTTGCGAGGAATGCCTGAAAATGGGCGACACCTGGGTACACCTGCGGCTTTGCGAGGTTTGCGGGCATGTGGGCTGCTGCGACTCATCGAAGAACAAACATGCCACAAAGCATTTTCACGCAACAAAGCACCCTATTGTGAAGTCCATCGAGCCGGGCGAGGACTGGTTCTGGTGCTACGTCGATGAAGTAATGTTCGAGGAAGGCTGAGCCTTGCGGGGAGAATAGTGCGTCTTGCCGAGGACTTATCTCCCATAATTTGCGGGCAATATCGTGGCGCGGGATTGATAAAACTCTGACGCAACGCTCGGAACTGCCCGCAGTTGTGCCCACGCGAACACAATGACCCCTGCCCTCGAGACACCCCGACTGCTATTGCGCCCACTCGAGCTCGCAGATGCTGAACAGATTCAGATTGTCTTCCCGCATTGGAAAATCGTACGCTACCTGGCAGCACAGGTGCCCTGGCCCTATCCGGCTGACGGGGCACTTCACTTTATTCGCGATCTGGCGCTTCCCGCAGTACAGCGAGCCGAAGCCTGGCACTGGACCCTCCGCCTGAAATCCGCTCCAGGCCAAATCATCGGCAGCATCGACCTCCGCAAAAAAGAAAATGACAATCGCGGCTTCTGGCTCAGCCCGGCCTGGCAACACCAGGGGCTCATGACCGAAGCGTGCGAAGCCGTCACCGATTTCTGGTTCAACACGCTTGGCTTCCCCGTCCTGCGCGCACCCAAAGCAGTCGGCAACGCCGCCTCTCGGCGTATCTCCGAAAAGCAGGGCATGCGCCTCGTCGCTATCGAAGACCGTGACTATGTTTCCGGCCGCTTCCCCTCTGAAATCTGGGAAATCACCGCCGAGGAATGGCGCGCCCGCGAACGCTAAATCCCGCCTCCGCGTCAAGATTTCTGACGCTTCCCTCGTTTTGCTTTCATCTAATGTTCGCGTATCATTAAGAATTGCTTCGCGACCTAGCGACGCGGCTGTAGTAGCCGGGCCGGCCTGAGCAGTCAGGCTCCTGCCCCGGCGGGCCGTGCAGACCGGACGCGACAGAATGGAGCCTCATGAAACCCGGTATCCACCCCGACTATCATCAAGTTACGGTGCATTGCGCCTGCGGCAGCACCTTTCAGACTCGCTCGACCATCAAAGGCGAGATGCTGCGCGTCGAAATCTGCTCAAGCTGCCATCCCTTTTTCACTGGCAAGCAAAAACTGGTTGACACCGCCGGCCGCGTCGAGCGCTTCACGAAGAAATACGCAGACGCCGCAGCAAAAGCCACCGCCGCGAAGAAGTAAAAACGTTCTTTAGGGGCGCAGCAAGCTGCGCCCCTATCACTATAAAATTCTCCAACACCTCAGTTGCTCTCTCCTCTGTGTCCTCCGCGCCCTCGTGTGTTAAATTCTCTGCATCGTGGCCGCGCAATCCCGCATGTTTGAAAATCCGCTCCCCGGCGAGCTAGTCGAATCCGCTCCTCCCCGCGTCACGCTCCGCAACGCCTCGGCGCATCCCTTCGACTCCGCGATCGCCGCCGCGCGCACCTGCTACGCGCCGCGCCTGATCGGCCCCGAAGAAATCACGGACAAGCAGCGCCTGAACATCGGCGCCGCCACCTTTTACAGCGGCCATCACACGGTCTATCAACACGCGCATTTCGAGTTCGGCCTGGAAAATATCTCGCGCCAATTCGTCTGGTCTTTCCTCCACGCGCATCCGTTCTACAATTCCGAGCAACAAAGCCAGCGCTACGTCCGGCTCGACCGCGCGCAGGCTTACATCCCGCCGCAATCGCTTTTCTTCGACGCCGCCAGCCGCACGATCTACGAACAAGCTATCGCTCGCGGCTGGCAACACTACCGCGAGCTCTCCGCGCTGCTCGTCACCGACGCGCGCGAAATCCTCAGCGACATCTGGCACGTTAGCCCCATGTCGCATCCCAAGCGCATCCAGAAAATCGAGCGCTCGGCGGAAAAGCGCGCCATTGAAATCGCTCGATATGTTCTGCCGCTCGCCGCCTTCACCACCATGGTGCACACCATCTCCGGCATCGTGCTGCATCGTCTCTGGCGCATGAGCGCCGCTTCGGACACACCCAGCGAAGCCCGCGCCATCATCGGCGAAATGGTTGCGCAGGTTCGCGGCATCGACCCGCAATTTTTCGATCGCTTCGGCACCGAGCCACTGGAAGAAATGCCGGAGTGGGCTGACCGCTCAGGTCAAAATGGAAATTACTCGAATTCCGCTGGTGAGGCATTCGCGCGAGAATTCGACGCGAAGCTCAAAGGAAAAACGTCGAGGCTAGTCGACTACTCCCCCAACGCCCCGCGCGTGATGGCCGAAGCCTACCGCGCCGTAATCGGCCAGACCGAATCCCAATGCAGCGACGCTGAAGCCATCGATCGCCTACTCAATCCCGGCCGCAATCTCTATCGACTCGAGACTCTCAACGTCGGCGTCCACGCGCCCACAATGCGCGCTCTGCAGCACGCCAACTACACTTTCGCAAAAAAAATCAGCCACACTGCCGACAGCCAGGACCAGCGCCACCGCATGGTTCCCGGTTCGCGCCCGCTCCTCACACTGGCCGACACGCGCGAACCCGACTACATCACGCCCATGCTCCTCGAAAATAATCCGCGCGCCCGCGACCTCTACGACCGCGCCATGGCCGAAGCCTGGGCGGCCAAAAATCAGCTTCTCGATCGGGGCGTTCCGGCCGAAATCGCTCTCTACGTTCTCCCCAACGCGAAATCCATCCGCTTGGTGGAGTCTGGCTCCCTCCTGCATCTTCTTCACAAATGGACCATGCGCACCTGCTTCAACGCCCAGGAAGAAATCTACCGCGCCTCGCTCGACGAAGTAGCCCAGCTCCGCGAAGTTCATCCGCAGCTAGCGCGCTACATCGGCCCGCCGTGCCATCTCCGCGCAGGAATCACCACACCCATCTGCACCGAAGGCTCACACTTCTGCGGCGTTAAAGTCTGGCTCGACTTCCCCAATGTCGAGCGCCGCATCTGATTTTTTTGGAGTGCGGCGGTTTAGCCGCCGCTTTTCAGGCTGAAGCCCAAAGAGAGATTTCAGATCGACCGCGGACCGAGCCGAAAGGATTTACCGCAGCGCCGTCAAATCAAAATCCACAGCCACCTCCGGCCCCTCCGGCGGACTCACCTGCACCGTCGCCGTATCGGAGGTAAACGCAGCCGCCGGAAACTCGAAGCGCAGCGTCGCGCCCGTCAACTGGCACCCGTCGTCGCCGCACATATAATTTGGCTCTCCGCCAAAATGGGCTGGCTTCACGATCATGTCGCCCACGGTGACCTGCACCTCTATGTCTTGCCAGAAATCAGGCGAGCGAAACGCGTATCCAACCGGCGATCCGGAACGTTGGCCCGTGGGTCGCGCGATAAGCGGGCCATAAGAATCGGTCAGCAGCACTTCGATGGTCATCGCGATTGTCTCTTCTTTTTCGCGATACTCCGCCTCAGCTTGCTGCGCGCTGTAGCCCATTGTCTGTTGGCTCGACCGCAAAACAGCCCGCGCAAATGGGGTCAGCAACTCCACGGAGGCGATGTGCGGTCCGGTTTTCGGCGCTGCCAGAGGCTGTTTGTACTTGGCAAGAAATCGCGCGGTTGATTCATCGCGCCGCTGCCCGAGAAAATACGCCTCCCGAATCGCCTCGTCCGAAAGCGGAGAGTTAAACGCAAATGATTCAGGGGATATGACAAGAAACGCCAGCAACACTGCAAGGAAGGGACGGGAAGACTTGGCCATGGGTAAGCTCCCTCGATACCAATTAGACGGCTGCTGCACCCGCCGAGTTTCCCCGCAAATTTTGGAGTGCGGCGGTCTTGCCGCCGCTTTCACGGTTGCAGCACACCGGTAGATTTGGATCCGGTTCCAGTGCTGTGTTGAGCGTCACGATCTCCACCGCAAAGTAACCGGCGCCGTCATCGGATGCTCCATAGCCGTTCCCGTCCGCCGCGATTCCAACAAATTCGCCTTCAGCCCGAAATACCATTTAGCCGGCCGGTCCGCATCATCGATCAGCATCAGCTTCGGATCGTGCTTCAATCCTTCCGCCTGCTTGATCATCGTCTCTTGATCCTGGCGCAAAAACGTCTTCCCAAACATGCGGAACAAAAACACCGGCAAAAACGGCAAATTCCACGCGGCCACAAAATCAATCCGGCACAAGTCGCGCCGCACCGGCGTCACCGTAGCCCGGCTGGAAAACCACATCTTCCCGCTGTGAATCTCCTCCAGCCGCATGTTCGGCAAAACAAAATCAATTGTGGTGGTCACACCCTCGCCGGTAATCCGCTTCAGCAATTGATACGGCGCGCTGTTAGAGCTCGGCGAGTGCGGGCTCATGCGAAATCCATAAGGGATCGGCTCAAACTGTTTTTGCTTTTCGTGAATGCTGTGCTTGCTCCGCCAAAACCAGGATTGGTGCACAAACGGCCCGTGCGCCGGATCCATCAATCCAATAATCCCCTGATCGACATGCGAAGGAAGCTCGCACTCCAGATGAGTAATCTTGTACTTCTTGCTGAACACCGGAAGCGAAGGCGCGGCCGGCACTTTCTCTGGCAGTCGCGTTCCCGCCGAATTCATGAACACCCAAACATATCCGTCGCGCTCTTCGCACGGATAATGTCCCGCAAAAATCCGCTCCACCTTCAACTTATCCTGCGAGGTCAGCGACGGAATCTCCACGCACCGCGCCGTGCAAGCATCAAACCGCCACCCGTGGTAACTGCACTCCACCGTCGCGCCATCAAAATGCCCATAAGAAAGCGGTATCCCCCTGTGCGGGCAAGAATCCCGCATAGCAAACGCCCGCCCCTCCGCAGTCCGCCCCAGAACCAGCGGCACCTCCAGCAACATAGCCGTAACCAGCCGCTTGCCGCGAATCAGCGAGCTCCGCACCGCCGGATACCAAAAATCCCAAAGAAAACCGGCGTCTGCCCCGCGGTCCGGCTCCCTCGCCGCCGCCCCATCCGCCTGTAAAATCGTGCGTACTGTTTCACTCATCGTTTTGGTGGCGCCGAACGTACAGCGCCCTCCATAAAACTGCGGTCATTGCTTCACGCCCAACATTTTCCTTAGCTATTCGATCTGACGATCGTAAATGGCGGTCAGAGCATGGGTCAGATGTCTACCCCAGTGAGATCGAAATGAAAAACGCAACTGCCATAAAAAATCGGATCGAGAATGGCCTTTCTCCTCCAACTGAAGGTCATGTTTCAAGTCGATGTAAATCTCCGAAATATCGCCTGCGAGGCTTCCTTGTACGGGAACCCCGCCTTGCGTTGAATCGAAAACTGTCCAATATGTATCGAGCGAGCCGATCTTTTCTTTGAGGGCATTGAAGACCTGGCTCCACTCTCCCCGTGGAAAGGGTATGTCATCTATTTCTGAAGTATCAGGCTCAATCGCTGGTAAGAGCAGGCCGCTGGAATATAGTTGGGCTAGAGCATTGCTTATCTTAGACAAGAGGCCCTCGCGCGAAGAATGGATGGCTGAATCTACAACATAGATATAATTCAAGGCAGCTGCACGGAATTGAGTGAGTATCGATTCCAATTCTTCGCCCATGGTTACTCGAATTTATCAGGAGGTATCCGCCCAGTCGAGGTTAACTAGAACCTCCGACCAACGGAAGCCCGATTTGCCCGATTTCAATTTCGGCGCTATTCTTATATAGAGAAAATCGATGTTTTCCTCCTTCTATTAGCTGCCGTCGCCTATCTCGCATTTTCGCGAGCGCTCCCGCTTTTCACGAATCACCAGTGACTATTCACGCCATCCACACAGGCGTCGCGCACAAAGGAATACCAATGGCCGTTCTAACGTTATCTGAAAAACTCGATCAACTCGGCACCCGCTACGACGACCTCACCAATCAGCTCTCGACGCAGGAGCTCGTCTCCGACTCTTCGCGCTTCCAAAAGGT